>Ga0307410_10000353_pt1 | contig 17812 bp, 41 predicted proteins | sample 322Ometagenome_3_FD_203707 | JGI IMG/M metagenome (GOLD analysis project Ga0307410, IMG submission 203707) | Maize rhizosphere microbial communities from greenhouse at UC Davis, California, United States - 322HYB-O-3 | ecosystem: Host-associated > Plants > Roots > Rhizosphere > Soil | place... | reverse complement strand
CGTGCGGCGCTGAGGATTGCAGCCCCAGCGCCGCACTACCCGCACGTCTCAACGCCTATCTAGGAGGCATCGCCCGTATGGGTGAAATACACAATACCCCTGAAGAGGATGGGCAATTGCGTGATATAAGCGCCCGACGGCGCGTAATCATCGGCCGCAACATCACACTCAGCGCGGGCATTCTCTACTGCCTGTCGCGTTCCATCTACTATTCAACGATCCGCCCGGAGTCATTATCCGGCGCGCAGCAGGTCATCACGGCGGAAGGTCACGCGCTCGGGTTGTGGGCTGCAGTGTGGGGCCTCGCTGCGATCCTTTGCGTCGTGGACATGGTCAACCGTCACACCCGTCACGGGCTGTCCCTGCTGGTGGGTATCGCGTTCGCGTGGGGTCTCGGCTACCTGATGATCTGGGCGGCTACCGGCTTCACCGACTACGCGCTGGCATCGTCCGGTATCAGCTGGATCACCCCGGCCGCGTTCATCTTCGGCCTACTGCTCAAGATCACCGCACTACAGGACATGCTACGCGCCTCACGGGAGGCGGAATGATCGCCGTTGACTGGGCTCAAGCCGGGCCCTACGTCGTGGCGGTCCTAGGCTTCGGCGGCGCATGGCTCACCTCGAAAATTCAGCACAAGGGTAAGCCTGAGAACGCTCTTATCGATCAGATGCAAGAGAACATTGCGGCGCAGGACAAGAAGATAGACCGCCTCGAAAAACGGCAGGTCAAATTCGAGGCACGGGACCGCGTCTACATCCCGCATATCATCCGGCTGAACATGCACATAGACCAGGAACTCGGCCCGCCCGCCCCGAAAATCCCCAAGGTCATCGCGGACTATCTGGAGCAAATGGAAGAAGAGGATCCCGCATGAGCGCACCGGTTGACGGCGGAACATCGCAGGGCTTCGGGGATAACCCGACCGCTAAACTCCCGTCCGACTCGTGGCTGATTCAGACCTTCGGGAACTATCAGCCGAACGGGCATACGGGCATTGACTTCCCAGTGGCCGTGGGCACGCCGGTTCGTGCTGTCGCTGATGGCCGCGTGGTTCACTCCGGCTGGTACTCCGGCACGTATGACCAGAATCCGTACTGGATCTCACCCGCTTTCGCCGGGTGCGTCCTCGTGATTGACCACGGCTCATTCATCGGCATTTACGCGCACCTGTCCGAGTCGCCAACCCCTGTCGGCGCATACGTGAGGGCCGATCAGGTTGTCGCCAAGTCGGGCAACACTGGCGGCTCAACCGGCCCGCATCTTCACTTTGAGGTTCTGCCTGATGGCTGGGACCTGAACAACGGCATGTATGGGCGGGTCGATCCGACACCCTACCTTGGCGGCATTACCGCGCAAGGCGCAATTACCATCACCGAATCCCAGGAGGATGAATTGTCAGCAGAATTTGAACGTGACGTGAGGGCGCAGCTTGCGTCCGATGCCGGTAAGTTCGCGGCCCTTGACCGTGACTTGCGCGCCCAGTTGCAGGGCCTCCCGTCGTTGGATCGTGACGTGCGCGCAGACCTGGCTCAGAAGGGCCAGCAGATCGCCGCACTCACATCCACTACGCAGGCGCTTGCTGGGCTGGTAGGGCGCGAGCAGGGCCTCAGTGTGGACGACATCAAGCAGGCCGTGACCGAGGCTATCTCGGCGGGCCTGACCATCACCGTAAAGGCAGGCGAGTAAATGAACGTCAATCCGAAAGTTACCGCCGCTGTACTTGCTGCGGCAGTAACCACGATCATCGCATGGCTGCTGACCCTCGCCGGGCTGGAGTTGCCGAACGAGGTTCAGGGTGCGATCACGTCGATCCTGGTATTCACGGCGGGCTACCTGACCCCGGCAAGCAACACGCCCGGCGACCACGAAGCCTAGTCCTCGCGCTCGACCCATTCCCGCAGTAGTTCGCGGGCTTTCTCTGATGCTGTGGTGCCAAGGCGTGCGGCTTTCTCTTGCGCCTTGGCCCACAGTTCATCACTGATCCGGATAGGCCGGTGCGGGGTGCCCCTACTCATGGACTGATGCCTTGACTTGGCGGCGTAGTTCGCGGCGTGGAATGTTAGGGTGTGCCCGATAGAGAACTCGCATTGAGGTGCGGTCATTCTTTACGGCTTGGCGGTACTGCTTGAATAGCGAGGCAATCTCGCGTAGCCACATCACCTACTCGCCTCGGCTGTGTAGGGGTTCACGGCAGCGGGGCTATTGCAGGCTGGGCAATCTCCACAAGGTACCGCAGTTTCACATGGCACGTCCCCAGCTTTATATCCAGCTTCCCATGCTTCTTCCTGAGCCTGCCGGATGCCCTCGTAGTAGTCAGCAACCGTTATGTGAACTTGCAAGTTTGCATCTTCGGGCGCGTAGTTCTCGCTGGTCATTGTGTCCCCAATCGTTTCGGCTTGTTCCGATACTCAATTTTAACAGGTGGATATCCACTACACAATAGGAGGTCCCGAATGCTCTCATGGGTGTCCGTGCAGGCAACAACCGGGAGCATCATCGCCGACCTCCCCACGCTGCGGGTTGATGGTGCGTTGAAGCGGACCATCGGCCGGCACGAGGCGCAGACGGCGGTGCTTCCGCTCGATGGGGCGCCGTCGAACTGGCGGACGGCGACAAGGAAGAAGGCCGTATTCCTTGTGGCGTTGTCCGAGCCGCTGGAGAATGAGCCCCGCGGCCTGCCAGTGTGGGGCGGCATGGTCACGGAACGCACCACCTCCCACAAGGAGGGTGTGAGTTTGTCTATGGTCACGGCTGAGGACTACCTGAACGACCGCTACGTGATGAACGAAACCTATACGGGCATCGGGCAGAACGAGATCGTTGAGGACCTGATCGAGAAATACATCATCCCGGACGGCATCCCCGTTCGCGTGGTGAAACTTCCCGGCGCCAACCCAGCCAGGGACCGCACCTACCTCGACGCTGACGATAAGACGGTCTACTCGATCCTTGAGGAACTGTCCGGCGTCCTTGGCGGGCCTGAGTGGACTATCGGTTGGGAGTGGGTGGACGAGCGCGCACTCGGCCTCGTGCTGTACGTCGGCGCACGTCTCGGCACCCCGGCACCCGCTGGGCTGGGTCCGGCGTCGTGGTTCCATCTGCCCGGCAACGTGTCCGACTGTGAACTGGTCGAGGGCTACCGGCGCGGCGAGGGCGCTAACGACGTCATGGCCGTCTCGTCTGGCTCCGCCGACGCCCGCCCGCAATCCACACACCACCAGTCAGCGGAGGATGGACGGCCCAAGATTGAACTGCGCTGGACCCCGTCAACGTCCATCACGAACACGGACACGCTTGAGCAGCACGCAGGCCGCGCACTCGAAGGGCTACAAGGCGGAACCGTGGCGCTATCCATCACGGCAAACCGGGCAGAGTCCGAACCGTTCCAGCTCGGCGACGACGTTGGCTTCGACCTCACATCATGGGCGTGGCCGAACAAGATCACCGGGACAGCACGCGCCATCGGCATCGAATGGACCGACACGACGATTACGCCCGTGCTCGACGTCACTGGCATAGAGGGGATCTACTAAATGGCAAATCCGGGGCAATTCGCGCCGCGTGGTGAGGACTATTTGGTCCGGCGGCAGCAAGACCTAGAGCGCCAGGTGAAAGAGTTGGCAGCCGCCAACGTGTTCGGCCTCACCGGGATCAAGCCCAAGGATGGCGGCACGGACCTTGACGGGTTCGTGAATATCAACGGCCCGCTAACCGTCAACGGGGCGTCGGAAATCAACGGAACGCAGGTTGTCAACGGGCCGATGACAATCACCGGCACACTGTCACTCCCGGCGGGCATCATCGACAACGACGCGCTATCAGATCCAATCGTTCCGGGCGCGTATCACTCCGACATTCAGAATATATCAATCACGAGTGGGCCGAATGTTGAGAAGCTGAGGATTGACGTTCCGGTGCCTACTGGCTACACGCGGGCGCTCGTAAGCCTGACCGCAACCATGAACATGCTCAACAACTCGGGCGCAACTGACAGCGCCTACCTCGGCGCAAACATCAACGGCACATCGCCAGGCTGGGCATCAAACGCTACAGCAGCAGCCGGCGCTGAAGTGTCGCTGTCCAATACGGTTGCCCTGCTCGTGACTGGCCTTGCCGGCGGAACGTTCCCGCTCACCGGCAAGGCGTCGTCGGATGTGGGCACTTGGGCAGCGGCAGGTTCGTCTTCAGTGCTGAACCTGAATGCTACGGTGCTTTTCCTGCGTTAGCGCTTACCGTTTCCGGTTGACATCTGCGGGGCGTTGACGAGTGCACCCTCTTCTGGGGTTGAGGCCGTAGCACCCGGAGGAAGAATCTCGTACTGCGCAGACGATGGCGCGGCTGGCTCCACGTAGGCCGGCTCCGGCGCAGCCACGACCGGCGCAGGTGCAGGTGCAGGAGCCACATAAACGGGCTCAGGGGCGACAACCGGCGCAGGCTCAACGACGGGTGCGGGTTCGACAACCTGGCCCGCGACACTGTCGATGGTGGGTGCGGGTGTGGGCGCTTCGGTGGTCACAACGGGCTCCGGTGCGGTTGTCGGCTCCGGTGTTGCGGTGGCCGTGGTGGACGTGACGACTACAGGAGCAGGCTGGTTGTCTGCGTTCGCGGTGGCAATGAGCCCGAAAGCCATGCCTCCCGCGAGCAACATTCCGGCGGCCCCCAGTACTGCGGATTTTGTTTCCATGCAATGAGTGTATCCAAATGAACAACGAATTAATAGCCCGGAGGTGGCTGGAATGCCGAAACGTGATTGGGCGGACGGGGCTTTGGGCAATACGCCTTTGTCTGCGGCCCGCTTGCAGAGTCTTGAGAATGACCTTGAAGCGGCCCTGTTGCAGCTCGCCCGTGACCCTAGCCAGTTGTTTGCCGGCGCTGTGACTTCGGATGCGAACGGCGCCGCTGTATCGGCTGTGATCGAGTGGCCCGATGGCGTGACGGGCACCTATGCGGGGACAGCCTCAGTATCGTTCCCCGGCTCCGTGTCCGCTTACACCGTGACCCGTGCAGGCTCGCCGACTGTCACCTTTACCCAACCCGCCGTGACGCGGGATCCCACCACGGGAGCAGTCACGAACCGCCCACCAATCACGGTTTCCTAGGAGAGTCCCCATGGTGTTACCAGCAGGCGTGACGACATGCCTTGTGTTCAAGAAAGCTCCCGTCAGCTTCGGCGGCAGTCAGGCAAAGATATTCCTTGAAGTCACGCCGTCCGTGCGCCTCGTGCACACGGAAACGGGAACGCCCCTTGTGGACTTCCTCGAATCGGTCGCCCCCATCGAGGGCGGGGTCGCGCAGATGATGCTCCCCCACACGGCGCAGGCAGGGTTCCAGGATGAGGCGGGCAACAGTTTCATCAACTGGCATTACACGGCCCGCGTCCGATACGAGAAGGGCGGCGACAAAAGGCACCTTCCGCTCGTCACGTTCCAGATCCCCGAAGGTCAGACCGAGATTGACCTCTCGATGATTCCCGCCGGACCCGCCGCACTCCCGACGTCGGCACCCATCGCGCTAGTGACGTCGATTGATGGTCAGACGGGCGCGGTGGATACGTCGCTGCAACTGGCCCGTGACCCGTCGAGGCTTTGGGGTGGCGTCGTGACCTACACCTCGGGCGCGCCAACTTCGGCCGCCGTGCTTTGGCCGGACGGAACTGTGGGCGTCTACACAGGCACCGCATCAACCGCGTTCCCCGGATCCATCGACGCCTACACTATCACCAAGGGCGCCGTGACCTACACGCAGCCCGCCGTCACCCGTGACGCATCCGGCAACATCACCCTTCAGCCCGCCATCGTAGTTAGCTAGGAGCAACCATGGGATTCCTTGACCCCAAACCAGTTACCAAAGTGGCGGCTGACACGGCCTATGCCCCCGCCGCAGGAAGTACCGCATACGCAGCCAAGTCCGTGGAGACTTCCAAGGCCGACAATGCGGCCGTAGGTTATGCCACAAAGACCGGCGCGTTCTCGTTCGGTGGCGGTGGTGGTGCCAGCGCCACAACTACCATCTCCGAAATGATCGTGCGCGTACCGTTCCGGCTCCCCGTCAAGCCCACGCGGGCGCGGCTCCACGTCTGGAACCGCAACTTCAAAGACAACCTTGGACTCACGGCGGGCGCGTTCAACTTCACCGGGCTGTGGATCGGGACGCCAGTGGTTGACGCTACCGGCGCGCTGACGCCGAGCTTCACCGCCGCACCCACGAAGCTGCTGGACCCGTTCGTGACCCCGGCTGACGGCAGTGAGTACGTGTCCGCGTGGTTCGACGTGTCCACACTCATCACCGCCCGCCAGGATTACGCCCTCTCGTGGGGCTATACTTGCGCGGCGGGGCAGACCACGAACCGGGCAACGGGATTCCATTGGTGGTCCAACAATGTCGGGGACGCCGCCAAAGCTAACCTTCAGACGATGATCGGCACCTTCACCACCAACCAGTCCCCGCACCTTGACATCTGGCTGGAATACGAGTTCGCCGCCGTCAACCCGGTAAACCTTTATGTGGGCGACTCCCTCACGGACGGGCAGCGTGCATTCTACGGGACGCGGGACAGCTACCCTCAGATGCATTCCCGCCGCACCGGGGCCGTCGCCGTGGTCCTCGCGTTCTCCGGTTCGTCCCTCTCGCCGGGCTGGGATACAACAAGTCCGAAGTACACCAAGTTCACCGGCATGACCTACAGCGCCATGTACGTGCACCTGGGGACGAATGACATCAACGCCGGCGCGGACCTTGCCACGGTGCAAGCGCGTCTGGGTGTCACCCTCGGCAAGCTACGTTCCACGTACGGCAACATCCCCGTCTATCTCGGCATCGTTCCGCCGCGGAACTTCGCCGCCGGACCTGAAGCGGTGCGCGTCGCCTACAACACCTGGCTACGGGGACTCCCTTACGGCGCCGCAGGGTCGATGGACTTTGATAGGGCTGTTCGTAACCCTGCCAACGTCGCTGTCCTCGATCCTGACTTTGACGGTTCGGACGGCACGCACATGAACACCGCCGGCTATGAGAAGTTCTCGCAGGCGGTCCCATTGAGGACTGTCATTAGTTAAGTTCCCCACCTGAAACCGCCCGTCAACCCTCACCGGTTGGCGGGCGGTTTTTGCGTTCCCGGTTTAGTGGAGTGTGCTGTGGTGGGCTGTGATGTGCTGAGAATCTGAGAGGCCATAGGCTAAAGGATAGTCACACTACGGCCTGTTTTCGGCCTGTTTTGGCCCCTCGTTTGGGCAGTAAAAAACCCCTAGAATCCCGCGTATTCTAGGGGTTTTTGGGGGGAGTAGCGGTACCGGGACTTGAACCCGGGACCTCACGATTATGAGTCGTGCGGTCACCATTTAATCCATTCGATTTACTTCCATTCTGGCGCGGAAACCCGCGGAATCTAGGGGTTTATGACACCCCCTCAGAAGGGCCTGCATACGCTAGCGCACGCTAGCATTGGCTACAGTTTAGGCTTGACGGGTGGTCATCCACCCTATAGATTGGATGCACGGAACAATCCGGGCGTAACGACCCATATTGAAAGTAGGTTGGCAGCATGAGCAGGTCAATATATACCGCCGCCGAGCGTGCGCTCCTGCGCCCCGGGACCATCGCAGTGGACAACCAGGGGAACGCATGGAAGCGCGGCACTGGCTCATGGGTTGGAACCGGAGAAGGTGCACCGCTCTACGACGAAGACGACCTGGCTTTGACCATCCTCATCGAAGGAGGCAAGCCCATCGAGCCCGAATTGAAGCGACTCCGCGGCGAACGTAGGGACCTTTTGCGAAAGCTCGACGAATTCGAGCAGCAAGGCCACTCAACTGTTGGCATCGCTTTTCTCCGGCGGCAACTTGGAGGCGTGGCATGATGTCGGAGTTTTACGGGCCGCTCCAATGGGCAATGGCGGGGTTGGCAATGTTCGGCTACGTCGCGCTGTGGCGCATGGACGCAGCAACACGGGCAACAAAGCGGCTTCAGAAAGACCACCAGCGAGCCGTAGATCAGCTAAAGAAATACGCGGCAGACTGGGGGCAGCTAAACCAGAAGCGCGCCGCGATCAATGCGCGGTACGACGACACCGTGACCAAAATCCGGGACAAATTCGGGATCAAGGATTCAGCATGAACGACGAGCGATTCATTGTGATCAGCGAGCAGTACGGGCAGACCCAAATGGTCAGCACGTACGTCCACACGCGGGAAGCGGCCGAGGAGCTAGCGCGGCTACATAGGCGCGCTGTATACGGCGACGGTTGCAACGTGTATGTGGCTGAAGTCTTGGAGCGCAAATCATGAGCGCCGCACTTTTGGCTGTCCGCGCAGTCCTTAGTCTTCATTGCAAGCAGCCTGTCGTGGCTGGCGACATCCTCGGGCCCTACTGCGCTGCATGCACATCGCCTGTCGATGGTGGGCCGGCGCCATACCCCTGCCTGACGGTCAACGCGGTTCTGGACTCGATGGGCACGCCCCATGCCGACTAGGGGCACCAGGCACCGAGGCATCCGCATCGACGACGCCCTGTGGACCGCGGCACTCCAGGTAGCGGCAAGGCGCGGAGAGAAACTATCCGACATCATCAGAAACGCGCTACGAGCGTACATAGAAACATGGGGGAACAAGTGACAACCAAGAAGAGCGCCAGGCCGAAGCTCATAGACGCAATCTGCCGCATCCGCCACTGCACCGAACTAGCCCGATATAACTACGTCCTCAACGGGCACCCGAATGGCGACATAGCAGCGTCATACTGCCGCGAGCACATCCGCGAGAGGGGTAGGCACTGGGATGAATCCCCAGTGCCATACAGCATCACCATCACCGGGCCGATTGGGGAAAGCGCATGATCCCCGACGATGCGGTAGAGGAGGCGCATGAGGTAAGCCCCGGATGGTCAATTCTTTATGACAACTACAGGTGCCGGACATGTGGCACATGGGCTTACCGCGAATCAGCGACCGGAGAATGGAAGCATGGTGGTCACAAGTGATACCTGACGAAGCGGTCGAGGCGGCGGCTCGGGTGTTGGCGCTGACCATGTATCACACGGGGTTCGAGGGTATGGACGCATTTACTCAAGGATTCTTGCGAGACACGGCGCGGATGGCGTTAGAAGCAGCAAAAAAGGCCACCAAGTGATCCCCGACGAAGCGGTAGAGGCGGCTGCGCGGGTGTTGGCGCTCGACCAGAAGGCTGCACACTGGTTCAGCGATCAGGAATGGGATGGGATTATTCCCGACCGCTACAAGGAGCCCTACCGACGCCAAGCCCGCGCCGCACTCGAAGCAGCGGCCCCGCACATGACTGAACGCGCTTACAACGCCGGGCACTTGGACGGCATGAACGGCGCGCCAAACTTCAACCCCTACAGAAAGGCCACCAAGTGATCCCGGACGAGGCGGTAGAAGCGGCTGCGTATACGATCACTCTGGCGGCATGGGGCCACATGACCCCACATGAAGCGGCACGAGATATCCTCGAAGCCGCCGCCCCGTGCATGATGGCGGCGGCACTCAATGACGCGGCGGATACTTTCGAGAACCTGCCAGTCAATAAGGGCGCAGAAATTAGCTCCGGGACGTGGGATTGGTTTGAGTTGTTCCCGATCGAGCACCTGCGCGAGCGTGCAAGAAAAGTGATTGAAGATGCCTAGCCCGCGGTGGACGGCTGAGGATGAGCGGAACTACACCGCCGACCGTACTGTACTAAAGAAGCTCCATGATCGCGGCGAGGAACCGTCGCAATGGTTGGCGGACGAGTACGCCGAACTCACCGAGCGCCGGAAGCAGGCCAAGCGGCGCCGCCCAAAAGGTGAAGGGGCCGTCTACCAACGCGGCGACGGCATGTGGTGCGTATCCGTCGAACTACCCGAGGGCCTGGACGGGAAACGGCGGCGGAAGGTGATCTGCCGCAAGGACAAGGGCAAGGTCATCGAGGAGTTGCGGGCCGCTAAGAAGGAACTCGAAAAACTCGGCAACCTCGAAACCAGCGGCGTCCGGCTCGATGCTTGGGCCGCGCACTGGCTCGACCGGATCGCACCCAAGGAAATCAAACCGCGCACACTGGCAGGGTACAAGACCGTGATCAACGGGTATGTACTGCCCGTACTCGGCCGCAAAACGCTCGGGAAGATCAGCGCCCAAGACGTGCGCCGGCTGCACGACACGATGGCTGCCACGCCCAAGGACCCCAAGCTCAGGGATGGGCGCGAGTTGGACGAGGGCACGGTCATGCTATCCAGTACCTATGTCCTACTTGCCCACAATGCGCTATCAGTCATGCTCGGGGCTGCCATGAACGAGGGGAAGATCAGCGCCAACCCCTGCGACATGGTCAGCCGGCCCCGGAAACGGAAACTAGAACAACAAGCCTTGACGCTGGATCAGGCTGTGCAGCTCTTGGCGCACCTCGCAACGAGGGAAGACCGCGCACTCTGGGCGACGTATCTTCTGACGGGTGCGAGGCGCGGCGAGATCCTAGGATTGGAGCGGGACCGCGTAACAGATGTTGTTGATCTTTCCTGGCAGCTCCAGAGGATCACGGACATAAAGAATGTGCCGAATGATTTCGAGTATCGGCAGGTCAAGAGTTCCCTCTATCTAACCCGTCCCAAATCCCAATCTGGCTGGCGCATCATCCCACTCGTGGAGCCACTTAAGTCCATCCTCGCGCTCCACATGCAGGAGCCGCACGAGGACGGCCTAGTCTTCCATGAAGACGGTAGACCGTGGGACCCTGACCGCGCCACAAAGGCATGGAAACGCCTAATGAAAGATGCCGGCCTGCCCGAAGGCGTGGTACTTCATGGCGCCAGACATACCACGATTGAACTTTTATATGCGGCCGGCGTCCCAGAAGACCTCATAACTCAAATCGTCGGGCACTCCACACGCACCATGACAAGGCTCTACAAGACGCGCCTGGACATCGTGAGGGCTACGGCGGGCATGGAGTCGCTATCCGAACTTCTACGCCCTCAGATCGAGGCGTGACAACGCGAAGGATGGCCCCTAAAACTTAGGGGCCATCCTGGTTTACGCCACTCGTCTCCACGTCTTGCCGTGAATGATGTGCGTCATGTTGGACGGAGTTATCCCGTATGTGGCGGCAAGTGCTCTCTGCGTGAACTTGCCCGTTGCATAGTCCGCCCTAATAGCGCGCACTTCTGCCTCGGTCAGCTTGTGACCTCCTTGGCGTTCGCCGTGGGCGCTGCGGTCTTTTGCCGCAGCGTCTTGTGAGTTCTCTTTGGGAGTCCCGGCGAATAGGTGATCCGGGTTGATGCATGGCGGGTTGTCGCAGCGGTGGCAAGCGAACTGCCCCGCCTCAATCGGCCCCACCCACGCCATGTAGGCCACGCGGCTAGCATGGTTATTCCGGCTGTCCCCAACGCTAACCACGCCGTACCCCGTCCGATATCGGGCGCCGTTCCATTCCCAGCAGGGGCCAAGTTCCGGGCGGCGGACCACTTCTGTCCAGCCCCCGTACTCCAAGCGCTCTGCAAGGTCAGCGTCTTGCGGCGTGCGCAGGGTTACGTCTGGGTTGCCGTGTCGCCGGAAGCGTGAGTAGTGCTTATGGCATAGCCCTCTAGCGGTGGTCGCGGCGTCGCATCCGTCCATCTTGCAGGTGCCGCGGAGCTTCGGCCCGACGCGGACGTAATGCACGTAGCACTTGCCGCGGAAGTAGATGGCGCGGTGGCAGCTTTCGGTGGTGCAGGTAGACTTACCCATATCGACTCCTTCTTAGTCGGTCATCCTCCGGGCGGTTGGCGCCGCCGCAAAGGGAACTTGTTGTTCTACAAGTATAGCTTGCGGAACAACAAAAGAGGCCCCTCACGTAATCGTGAGGGGCCTCTTTTTTGCGTTCGAGGGTTACGGCTCGGGGACCTTTCCGCCATTGTCGATCCTCCTAGCCAGCTCTTCCAGTAGCTGCTGTGTAGTCATGTCCTCGACGCCGATGCGGACCTCGTGAAGGTCTGCCTCATCGTCGGTGATGAGTTCGGACTCCACTAGGGCTTTGAGTACGTTCTGGTTGAAGGCGCGGGCGAACTGCACAACGAACCTAGGGTCAGCGTTGGCCCCGTTCTTCCATCGCGTCATGGCGGACTGGTCAAAGCCGGCGCGGGTGGCCGCGTCCTTGGCTGTCATGCCTTCCGTGACTCGCGTTATGTATTCATACCAGCGGGTAGGTTCGGTGATTTGCATATGAAAACAATAGGTTGCGCAGACGCAACTAGTCAATGACGTTGACACAAGATGAGTAGCAGAGCGAGTAGCAGGGCGCCTAATCGAGTGTGGCGCCGATAACATTACTCGCCCCAAAAATGCCTAGAATCCGCGGAATTGATACTCCACCACTTGGGCTTGATGATTAACATTCCAATTTGGACTTGCGCTTGTCCAAGTAGCGACCTAGAGTGTTCCACATAAGCAATTTGGGGTTGCGAAATCCCAAGTTGTAGTACAACAACTAGGGGAAAAGGTCTCTCACCATGGCTAAGCCAAAACTCATCATCAACCTGGAGAAGCTGGAAGAGCTTCGCGGCGGACAGCCGTGGGCAGTATTCGCAAAGCAGCTCGGCATGGACGGCTCAACACTCTCCCGAGTACGCCACGGCAAATCCCAGCCAGGCCCGGAATTCATCGCCGCAGCAGTAACCAACTTCCCCGTCCGCATGGAAGATCTCGTAATCGTGGTGGACGGCGAAGTAAGCGAGGAAGAAGTTAGCGCGAGCAAGGAAGCCCTCGCCGCATACCTGAAGGCCCGCAAGAATCGACTGGCAGCATGAAACTCGCATACTCCATCGAGGAAGCAGCAGTGGCGACCGGGTACTCAACAGACTCGATCCGGAAGGCCATCCGCAACAGCGACCTCAGCGTCAAGTACGCAAATTCTAAGCCCGTGATCCTTGCCAGCGAGCTTGAAGCCTGGCTCAACGCTCTCCCGTCAGAACCACCCACCCGATAGACCCCGCCGCAGCGTAACGCCGGCCGCAACACCTCCGCCCCATAGAGGGCAACCCACCCTGCACTAAACCACTACTCTCGTGTCCCTTGCGAGAAGAAGGGGGCATTCGTCATGCCTTCCACCGATTACCTAACCCAGCTCGCCACCTACAACAGCAAGCACGGCATCACCGCCACGTTCTCCGAGATGAAGAAAACCGCCCGCCGGATGCAGAAGCTCGACGACGAACGCGGCCCCGTAGACATCGAGGCGTTCTTCCTGCTCCACAGTGACCCGACCGGCGAAGAAGCCACCGACAACGTCATGGCGGAACGCGCCGCACAGAACGCCACCAACGCAGCCAGGAGGGTCGCCGCATGATCCCCGCCGCTCTTGAAGATACGCACGAAGCCTGGTTGGGGGATGCCGTAGCAACCTTGATCGGTCTGGCTCACGTCAACGAGACAATCACTGCCGACGATCTCCGCCGCGAGATGCGCCCGGCCCCGCATCAAAACCTTCCGGGCATCGCGTTCACGACAGATAAGCGCGCCGGACACATCGAAGCGATCAGCTACCAAACATCCACCAGCAGGACCCGCAAGCACGGGGCGCTTAGGACCTGGCGCCGCACAACCAACGAAGGGATCTCCAAATGACCATCGAATTCAAGAACCCACCCGCCCGCAAAAAGGTAGAGCCTCGCGTTGGCGCCGAAACTCAGTCCATCATCGACGCGCTCCAGTCACGGCCCGGCGAGTGGGCTCTCATCAAGAAGGATGTCAACCCGAACTCGACCACTTGGTGGAAGAAGCGGCCCGGCATCGAGGCGAAGTCATCCACTATCGGCAAGCCGAAGAATCGCGTAGACGTCTACGCCCGATGGATCGGATACGCAGCATGATCGCCGCCGTCTTAGCAATGTTCATTTTCGCGGGCGTCTGGCTTGTGAAGGCGATCCGCGACGACAACCTGGACGCCCTCGAAGCTGAGGCCGCACAGGAATGGGGCGAGGGGAAATGAGCGCCGAACTCGATCTTGACATCGCATTCTTAGTTGGCGAAATGGAATCGCTCGAATGTGAGCACTCGCAACATGGAGAAGGTCACGAGAACCATGGGGGCGGTCCCGCAGCGCACTACGTAATAGGCAGTCATCCATGCGTCGGGACAACTCCGGCATACGCCGCCTGCCCCCGACTAGTGCAGGTGATCGTCGCCGATGTGCGGACCAGATGCGGCCACTGCGACGAGCTGACAACGACTGGCGAGCTGTATACGATCCTCGGCCCGGTGAACAAATGACCGCCGAACCGATCTACTGCCCCGCGCAGACCTACCGCCAGACCCGCGACTCGCCAGCCGAGTTCTGCGAAAACGAGGTAGAGGACTACGGCGACCTCTGCCCCGAGCACGACGAAGACGACCGTGCCGACTATGAATACGACCGAATGCGAGATGCCCGCTATGACGACTAACCCAACCCCCGCAAGCGTTTTACGCCAGGCTGAGGCGATTACCGGTGAGGCTGGCGAGTTCCTGATGGTGAAGGAACTTGTTGCGGCTTTGAAGGTGCTTGTTGAGATCGCCAACGCCGCCGAGGTGAAGGCATGATCCGCTGGTTCCGTCGCCTCCGCCCCGAGCCCGCAGCGTCCCCGAAGATCAGTGTCGAGGATCTACTCGTGGCGCGCTGGTTCGGCCTCACCGAAGAGGACTGGAACGACATGCCGGCCATCGCCAAAGTGGACAAGCGCGGGAACTACTACCACGCATGGAGGCTGTGATGGGGCTCTACTACCAGGACGACTACGTGACGCTGTATCACGGGGACTGCCTCACTGAACACCGCGAATGGTTGGATGCCGATGTGCTGGTTACTGACCCGCCTTATGGGATGGCATACCGAGACCGGCTAGGCAAGCATGATGCCATTGCTGGAGATGAGACGACCGTCGTCCGAGCCGCATCACTCGCCGCATGGGGCGAGGGTCCAGCACTCGTGTTTGGTACATGGCGAGTTGAAAAGCCGGAGGGTGTGAAGAACGTCCTCATCTGGGATAAGGGCTCAGACCTTGGCATGGGCGCGTCTAACCCTTGGGGCCTATCGCACGAAGAGGTATACGTCCTAGGAGGATGGCCCGCAATAGTCCCTGGCGGGCGCGTCAGGGAAGGTGGAACGCCCTCGCGGGTCCCGTCCGTACTCCGTGTAGCAAAGCCAAACAATGCCAGCGCAGACCGCGTTACGGAGCACCCAACGCCGAAGCCAGTGGGGCTTATGGAGCGCTTGATTGAAAGATGCCCGCCCGGCGTGATTGCGGATCCATTCGCCGGTAGCGGCGCAACGCTGGTCGCCGCAAAAAACCTCGGCCGCCGCGTAATCGGCGTCGAACTCGAAGAGAAGTACTGCGAACTAATAGCCAAGCGTTGTTCTCAGGAAGTTCTAGATTTTGGAGCCATCGCATGATCGACCTAACCCACGCAACCCAAGTTTGCACCCCGTATGGCTGGTACGACGTGATCGCCGTCAACGAAACCACCGTCACAGTCTCAGGCGACTTTGACGACTTCCGCATACCCAAATCCAAGATACTGGAGGCCCGCAATGATCGCTAAAGAAGTCGCACTGTTCCCTCTCCGTAACATCAACGCCGCCCGCCGACGTGTGAACATTGCACGCGACCGGGCTGCACGGTTCGCCACGGCCGAGAACCTGGCCGCCGTTGCTGAGCTTGAAGCCGGACTCGCACGGATGGAGGCGGCACTGTGAGCGGGCGGGATGAGCTGGCGAGCTTGGTTCAGAGGTACGCATCACAGACCCCGGCTGACTGGCTCTATGACGACGAGGCAAAGCATATCGCCGATGCCATCCTCGCCGCCGGTTACCGCAAGCTTGAGCCTGCATGGCTTGAGTCGCTGGAGCACGACGCTACACACGAGTTCACCGAGACATCACATTGTGATGGCGAGCATATCGCTAGGTGGCGTCGAACTCCCAAGTTGACCCTGACGGTCGAGGCTGGCCCGTGGGAAATCGTAGAACCGGAGCCCCAGTCATGACCGCACCAGCCATCCCCACGCCCGCCACACCTGCCCCGTTCGACCGTAACGAGCCGCTGCCGGACCTGCACATCCGGGCCACACGCTCATGGGAACCGGCCGCGAGACGATACCGGGACCTGACCACGGAAGAGAGGGCGGACGCATGAGCCAATATGATGCACTACCACAGCCCGTGTCCGACTTCATCAACCAGCGCACCGAATACGTCCAAGCCGCACGCAGCGGACCCATGGGCAACGACGACGCTGACTATTACCGCTGGCAAGGACATATGGAAGCCAGACGCCAACTCGCGCAGATGCTTGGCTATTCGGTTCCTTACGAGCCGGGCGAGCGTACCGAGAGAATCGCATGAGCCCCCGTCAGCCGGACTACGAAGCCTTGCGCGCTTTGCAGGCCCGGTCCCAGGAAGCCGACCGCATCGGACCCAACCCGGAACGAAAGGCTGACGACGATGACTGAGCAGGTCGGCACGGGCTCCACATTCTGGAACCGCCGCACCAACCGCGAACCGGGATGCACCTGCCCGTCAGCACGCTACGACCCGCGACGAACCAAACCAACCGACCCGGACTGCAAACAGCACGGGAACAACTAAGCCGCCACCGAGCGGCATTTTTTATGGGGAGAAACATGAGCTTGCAAGTATTCAAAGAACTTGAGCAGGGCACGCCGGAATGGCTGGCTGCACGCTGCGGCATTGTCACGGCGAGCGTAGTTGGGCAGCTCGTGACGCCGACACTCAAGACCGCGAACAACGACACCTCACGCGGCCTTACTAACACGCTCGTCGCTGAGCGGATCACGGGCCGGGTTGTCCAGGTACACCCGAACGCGGCAATGACCCGTGGGACGTTGGATGAGCCGTACGCCCGAGAGAAGTACGCCGAGCATTACGCGCCCGTCGATGAGGTCGGGTTCATCGTCCGCGACTTCGGCAAGTACAAGCTGGGCTACTCGCCGGATGGTTTGGTTGGGGATGACGGGCTCATTGAGATAAAGAGCCGCGACCCGAAGAAGCACATCGCGACGATCCTGGCCGATGAAGTCCCGGCCGAGAACATGGCGCAGTGCCAGACCGGATTGCTCGTCACCGGGCGTGCATGGATTGACTACACCTCCTACGCGGGCGGTATGCCGTTGTGGACCAAGCGCGTCTACCCGGACATCCGCTGGCATGTTGCCATCCAGGAAGCCGTACTGGCATTCGAAGCCAACGCCGCGGACATCACCAGCCGATACCTTGCCGCCGTCGAAGGACTCCCGGCAACCGAATACATCGACCACTTTGGAGAATTGGAGATCACCTTCTGATGAATGAATTTGGAGAAACCCCGAGCGTCTACCTATGGCCCAAGGGTCACGAAGAAGGCAGCGCATATCCCCGCGAGTTCTGGGACCTAGTTGAGCGCGGCCTGAAATCCGTTGGCATCGAATGGGAGTCAGTCTGATGGATATCTCGCAAGCACTAGTCGCCAAGTCCGACCAACTCAACGCCTCGGATCTAACCGGCGCGCCCATCGTTGCAACGATCAAGGATGTCCGTAAGGGTGATGCTGCCAAGCCGGTAATCGTGGATCTCGAAGGCATGGATGGGCGGCCGTGGAAGCCGTCTAAGGGGATGCTACGGGTCATCGCGCACGCATGGGGCACTGAATCCGACAAGTGGATCGGGCGGCTCGTGAAGCTCGTCAACAACCCGGAAGTGATCTACGCAGGCGAGGCAGTCGGCGGCGTCGAGGTCATCGCAATGTCACACATTGCCGCTGACTTCCGCATCCCCGTCCGCATCAGCCAAAAGAAGGTCAAGCAACACTCGGTATC
>Ga0307410_10000352_pt1 | contig 17818 bp, 18 predicted proteins | sample 322Ometagenome_3_FD_203707 | JGI IMG/M metagenome (GOLD analysis project Ga0307410, IMG submission 203707) | Maize rhizosphere microbial communities from greenhouse at UC Davis, California, United States - 322HYB-O-3 | ecosystem: Host-associated > Plants > Roots > Rhizosphere > Soil | place... | reverse complement strand
GCATTAGCCAGCGTTTGAAACCGCGCCGGAAAATAAAATTTTGACCCACGAGGTTCTTACCGATCGTTTCTGCGGCATCGCTCGTGTTCTTGAAAAGCTTTTTTCTGTCACGTAACAATTGCCAGCCGCGGAGCCAGTAAGCTCGCGTAGCCGGCCGCTGAAGCCAAACGGCATAGCGGAAAACGATCGCTCCGAGCGCGACTATGCTCGCCACTGTGTATCCGAATAGCGCCGGGTCAAAGTGCTCAAGGTTACGGGAACCGATGATGACCAGAGCGGTAAGTGACGCGGACGCGAGCACGCCAAGGTAGGCCGGCCGCCTGTAATTGACGCCATCGTAAAAGCTGGATTTCAGCGGGGCAACTCTACTAACCATAGGTCAACGGATCCGCCTTAGAAAAACTGCGTGGGTCGTTATGTTTTACTAACTTATAACAAATGCAGAAGATATGGCAATGTTTTACCGCACAAGTTAATGCTATGAGGTCGAGCGCGCCTCATTGCGCGGGTTTGGAAACGCATCTTCCTCATTTTCGCCCGGCCGGACCTCGCTGCACGCAAAGTCTTTCTCGACCAGGACGCGAAGCGAGCTTCCTACTGGAGTTTCGATCCCGACCTGCTGAGAGTTTATCCATTCCAAAGCTTGTTTTTCGGGAATGAAAACCCGGATCGCCCCGTCAGCAAACTTAGCGAATAGATCCGACTCGGCCCCGATCTCAAGTGTATATAAAAGATCCCGTTCGCTTTCATTAAACCTAACGGTTTCTTCAACTTTCCCTTCCCTTCCGAACCGGGCTACCTCACTCTGTGTGAGCCGCAGTCGAATCGAATTACCCCGTAATCGAAGTTTCATGCGTTCATCCTACCTGTACAAAAAGTATGTTTCGGTGATTTTAGTCACTGAACTGCAAAGTTCCAAGAACTAGGCTATATAAGTGTCGAATCTTTTTAGGACGGAGGTTTAATAATACATGCAGGAATTTTCAAATATGACAGTTCGCGACATCGCTATCGCAGCCCCGCTTACAACGCGCGTCTTCGAGGAATTCAAGATAGATTTTTGCTGCGGCGGCAGGATCCCCCTTGTTGAGGCATGTGAAAACGCAGGCATCGACCCCGCAATTGTGCTTAGCAAACTCGGGACCGTGGTCGAGCATACAGGTTTTGATGGATCACTGCGGATGGACCGGAGATCGCAATCTGAACTGATAGATTTTATAGTTTCGACCCATCACGCCTTTACCCGCGACGAACTGCGTCGGCTTGCGACCTTGATGGACAAAGTTGCGGGAAAGCATGGGGACTCCCATCCGGAGCTGATCAGTATACAAGGCCTGTTTCGCGAATTGGCCGACGACCTTATGCCGCATATGATGAAAGAGGAAAACGTACTATTCCCATACATAGGGCAACTTGAGCGGGCACAGGCCAGCAGAAGATCGGCGCCGTTTCCATCCTTCGGTACTGTGCAGAACCCCGTGCGGATGATGATGTCGGAGCATGAGGCGGCGGGCGACATTTTGCGGCAAATCCGGGCGCTCTCGACCGATTACTCGGCGCCGCCAGAAGCCTGCCCCAGCTATTTGGCGCTTTATGCAGGAATCGAAGATCTGGAAAGGGATCTGCACCAACACATCCATCTTGAAAACAACATACTTTTCCCGACGGCAATCGCGACGGAGGCATTTCTAAACTCGAACAAGAATTGATCAGCAGCAACTTCGTCTTACATTAAACGGTTCGGCGTTAAGCTTATCTCAGGGCGGACGCCGAACCGTTTGCCTGAAATTCAGCTATCTTCTTGATTCGAACTTCCATGCGCGAAAATACGTACATCTTAAATTAGGAGAGTCGCGTATTTTGATCTCTATTACGAGATCGGGACACACAATAAGGAGATAAGAACAAAATGATCGAGATCCTGGAATCACCTAATCATCTGGTCGCTTTGAAAATATCGGGGAGCTTAACGGCCGAAGACATTGAGAAGGCTTATAAGGCAACGGAGGATAAACTTAAAAACAACGAACGCATCTCGTTTTACGGAGAGGTCGAAGATTCAATGGGCTTCACGTTAGAGGGCCTTGCCAAAGATCTCTGGAACGGACTCGGGCAGTTGGGGAAGCTTTCGCGTTATTACCGCGCCGCAGTTGTCACCAATAAAGGCTGGATCGGGGCGATGGCACGCGTCGAAGGGCTTGTTTTTTCGTCCATCGACGTGCGGGTGTTCAAACCTAATGACAAGTCGAAAGCTTTCGCCTGGGCTTCAGAAACACCGGGACCGCTTCCCAAACCTCAAGCACCCGAGCCGTCGGTGCATTTCCTGCAAACTACAGCCGATAATGTGTTTGCTTATGAAGTTAATGGAAAACTAAGGGAAAAGGACGTTAAATCAGCGGTTGAACAACTAAGGCCCTACCTGGAACGTGAGGGGAAGATCAACGTACTTGCCCGTATGAAGAATTTCGGCGGATTCGATCTGTTATCCGTGCTCGATGATGACCTCATCAAACTTAAGTACAAAGCGATCTCGAAGGTCGAGAGGTACGCCGTCGTCGGCGCCTCTGCATGGATGCGGAATCTGCTGGAGCTGATCTCGCCGCTGTTCTCTGCCCAGATCCGCGTATTCGACGCGGCTGAAGAGCACGCGGCGTGGGAATGGGTAGGGGCTGAGCAGGCTTTGCTTGCAGGGAAATAGAACGGAGAGCAAGACGGGATGCGCGAGCGACCCTGCCTGGCCGAACACGCCGCGTGCGTGTGCGACGCCCGTTTAAATATTTCATCGAACCGAAACGCTCAAACAACTTTCAATAGTGCCCAGCGGACGGGCCGGTAATGCTTCCGGCGACTTGAGTTGTTCGCGGGATATCTATATAATCCAAAGGTTTGTTACACATGCGGCTATCGCGCCTGCGATCGGCCGCAACAATTTTTCGGTAAGATGCTTTCGAAGAACTTTGCAGTTTTAACAACTACTACGACCCGCCTCTAATGGCGGGACATTCGCACTACGCATTTTATGTGGTGCAAGGCAAAGTCGCTCTTATCGGATCTGATCTAAGTTAGTAGTAGTGAATTTTGTTGATCGTCGATCAAATAAGAGCGACAAGGCTCCGATTTGCAGCTTTAGCTGGCGTCGGTTGCCGAGATACCCTTATTTGCTGGGGTTGGCCAGCTAAAGCTGGGATCCCGAACTTCCGGTCAACAAATGTATGAGTGAACTGAACGTAAAATTTAATGGGAGCCAGAAGGCCATTTCCGCACCGGCGACGGTAGCGGACGCGATCAAGGCGTTCGACCGCGATGCGTTGAAGTCCGCCCTGGCGGCGAAGGTGAACGGCGAGGAAGTAGATCTCAACCGGGAGCTTTCCGCAACGGACGAGGTGCTTTCGATCGAGCCAATCGTGACGACCACCCGAGAGGGACTCGAGGTAATTCGCCACTCGACCGCCCACCTGCTTGCGGCGGCCCTGCTCGATCTGTTTCCGGGAACGAAGCTTGGCGTCGGCCCGGCTCTGATGGAAGATCCACGGTACGGTTTCTTTTACGATTTCATTGCTCCGCGAAATCTGACCGAAGACGATCTGCCCGTCATCGAAAAGAAGATGAAAGCGATGGCGAAGCAGAACCTTCCCTACCGCCGAGAAGACATCGAAAAGGCGAACATTCTCGAGATATTTGAGCAACGTGATGAGCCCCTGAAGCGCGAGCTTATCGAAGAAAAGGTTTCCGATTCGGCAAGTATTTACTACATCGATAATTCCCCGTTCATCGATTTCTGCCTCGGCCCGCACGTCCCGCACACCGGCAAGCTGAAAGCCTTCAGACTTCTCGCGCTTTCCGGTGCTTACTGGAAGGGCGACGCTGAAAACCAGCAGATGCAGCGCATTTACGGAACGGCGTTCGCGACGCAAGACGAACTTGACGCTTGGGTGAAGCAGCGCGAAGAGGCCGAGAAACGCGATCACCGCAAGCTCGGCCGCGAGCTAGATCTGTTTTCGATCTCTGACGAATACGGCGCTGGCTTGATCCTTTGGCATCCGAAGGGCGGCATTATCCGTAACGAGATGGAGCGGTTGCTTCGCGAAGAGCTGGAAAAGCGAAATTACAGTTTCGTCTACACTCCGCACATCGCGAAACGCGATCTTTGGGTGACGAGCGGGCACGAAGGCAACTACGCCGATTCGATGTACGCCCCGACGAGCATCGAGGATGAGGAATATCGGCTGAAGCCGATGAACTGCCCGTTCCACATCGGCATCTACAAATCGTCGCCGCGATCCTACCGCGATCTGCCGCAACGTTATTCGGAGATGGGTACTGTCTATCGGGCCGAGCTTTCGGGCACACTTCACGGGCTCATGCGCGTCCGCGGGTTCTCGGTCGACGACGCCCACCTTTTCGTGCGGCCCGACCAAGTTCATGTCGAAGTGGCGGATTGTCTCGATTTCGCCATTAAGGTATTCGAAACTTACGGATTCGATAAGGTCCGATTCGAGCTGTCAGTTCGGGGCGCGGCGGAAAATAAGGATTTTTTGGGTTCCGACGAAGAATGGGCATACGCTGAAGAACAGCTTTCCAATGCTTTAAAGGAACGCGATATTTCCTACGAACGAATCGAAGGCGAAGCGGCCTTTTACGGCCCAAAGATCGACATCAAGATCGAAGATGCTATCGGCCGTATTTGGCAGCTCGGCACGATCCAACTGGATTGGAATCTTCCGGAACGATTCGGGCTCGAGTATACGGGCGAAGACGGGCAGAAGCACAGGCCGTTGATGATCCATCGCGCACTGTTCGGTTCTATCGAGCGATTCTTTGGTGTTCTCATCGAGCACTACGCGGGTGCTTTTCCGCTGTGGCTTGCTCCGGTGCAGGTGGCAGTATTACCGATCACCGACCGGATAAATGAATACGCAAGCGAGGTAGCCGCGGAGCTTCGCGGTGCCGGCTTCCGCGTGGAAACAAACTTGAAGTCGGACAAGATCGGTGCGAAAATTCGCGACGCGCAGATCAACAAAGTTCCCTTTATGCTGGTGCTCGGGGATAAAGAATTAGAGGAAAGGACGATCGCGGTTCGCGAGCGCAAGCAGGGTGACATCGGTGCGATGTCATTGGAAGAGTTCAAAGAGATGATCACGCAGCAGAAATTGCTCCGTGCACTCTGAGATCGCAGATAACCTTAGGAGGTCGATATCGCTAGAAGATTTGGAGGCCGTTGGAAGCCGCGTATTCGCGAGCCGCTCCACCGCACGAACGAAAGAATCAGGGTCCCGTCAGTCCGCGTTGTGACCGAAGACGGCGAAACGCTGGGCGTGATGGACACGCGCGACGCCGTGCAGGAGGCTCGCAAACGCGGCATCGACCTCGTAGAGATCGCCCCGAACGCGAAACCGCCGGTCTGTAAACTGATCGATTACGGTAAGTTCCTTTACGAACAGAAAAAGAAGACCCACGAGGCGAAAAAGAAACAGGTCACCGTGCAAGTTAAGGAGATCAAGTTTCGCCCGGGCACCGACGATCACGATTACAACTACCGCATGGAGCACGCTCGTGATTGGCTGGAGGACGGCGACAAGGTGCGGGCCGCGATCGCCTTCCGCGGCCGTGAGATGTCGCATCGCGAACTCGGTGCCAAGATATTAAAACGGCTGACTGAGGACCTGGCGGACATGGCGGACGTCGAGGTAGCACCAAAGATGGAAGGCTATCAGATGTTCACAATCTTCATACCGAAAAAGAGCAAGGCCGAGGTTAAAAAGAGTGCAGTTCATGTCTCGACCGCCCCGGACGATGCTGAGCCCGAGAAGAAAAAGGAAAGGGCCGAGCGCGTCAAACTCGCGGAAGAGAAAGCACCGGCCGGCGACGACACCGACGATATTTTTTAAAGTTCTATTTAGGAGACGAAAGTTATGCCAAAACTTAAAACACACAAAGGCGCGGCGAAGCGTTTTCGCTCGACGGCGAGCGGCAAATTCAAACGCGGCCATTCACACGCGCGTCATATTCTGACGAAAAAGACGAACAAGCGTAAACGCATCCTCGATATCGACGTGCTCGTATCCGAGGGCGATCAGAAACGCGTGGAAAAGATGCTGCCGTACGGACGAGATTAATTAAGAATTGAAATGTAAAATGCAGAATTCGATAGATCGTTTTTGATCATTTTTCGTTTTGCATTTTGCACTTTGCATTGGAGGAACTATGCCGAGAGCAAAACGTGGTAATAAGCGCACCGAGAAGCGCAAAAAGATATTGGCCTTAGCCAAAGGCTATCGTGGGACGAAGTCGAAGCTGTACCGTTCGGCAAAGGAATCGGTCGAGCGCGGCCTTAATTTCGCGTACACCGGCCGCAAGCTGAAGAAACGCGATTTCCGCAAACTGTGGATCGTCCGCATCAATGCGGCCTGCCGCCTGAACGACATGAAATATTCACAGCTTATTCACGGAATGAGCCTCGCCGGGATCGAGCTTGACCGCAAATCGCTGGCCGATCTGGCAGTGAAACAGCCCGAGACCTTCGCGGCCATTGCCGGACAGGCACGGGACGCGATTGGTAAACAGACACCCGTAGCGGCCTAAGAAAAGGTCTAGTTAACCAAAACAAAGGCGTGGGCTGCATTAAACAGCCGCGCCTTTTCCTAATCCGAGTTCCGATTTGGCTTCGGCAAATTTCTCGATCGCAAAATCGAGGTCTTCTTTGGAATGAGCCGCCGAAACCTGCGTGCGGATCCTGGCCTTTCCTTTCGGGACGACCGGGAACGAGAACGGGATAACGTATACTCCTTTCGCCAATAACGCTTCCGCCATTTTGACGGCCGGCTGGGCCTCGCCGAACATCACGGGCACGATCGGGTGTTCGCCCGGCAAGACCTCTAAACCGATTGCCTGGATCTTATCTCGAAAATACCGAGTATTCTCCATCAGCTTGTCCCGCAGTTCGGTCGACCGCATCAGCAAATCGATTGCCGCAATCGAGGCGGCGACGATCGGCGGGGCGACGGAGTTTGAGAATAGGTACGGCCGTGAACGCTGGCGGAGGAGTTCGATCATCTCCTTTTTGCCGCTGGTGTAACCGCCGCTCGCCCCGCCGAGGGCTTTGCCGAGCGTGCCGGTGATGACGTCAATGCGGTCGATGACGTTATGATGCTCGTGCGTGCCGCGACCGGTTTTGCCCATAAAGCCGACAGCATGTGAATCGTCGACCATCACCAGAGCGTCGTGCTCTTCAGCCAGGTCACAGATCTCATCGAGTTTGGCGATGTAGCCGTCCATCGAGAACACGCCGTCGGTCGCGATCATCTTGAATCTGGACGACTTCGCTTCCTCCAGCTTCGCCTCGAGATCGGCCATGTCGCTGTTCTTATATCGAAACCGCTGGGCCTTGCACAGCCGCACGCCGTCGATGATGCTAGCGTGATTTAGCTCGTCGGAGATAACGGCGTCTTCCTCGCCCAGCAGCGTCTCGAACAACCCGCCGTTCGCGTCAAAGCAGCTTGTGTAGAGTATCGTATCCTCCGTACCGAGAAACTCGCTGATTTTCCGCTCAAGTTCTTTATGTATCGCCTGCGTCCCGCAGATAAACCGCACCGATGACAACCCGTAACCCCACTCATCCAGCGACTTCCTCGCCGCCTCAACTATCGCCGGATGATCGCTCAACCCCAGATAGTTGTTTGCGCACATGTTCAGCACTTCCCTGCCGCCCACGTCAATTCGAGCGTCCTGCGGGCCATCGATCACCCGTTCGTTCTTGTAAAGTCCGGCTTCGCGAATCTCGGTTAGTGTGGTTTCTAATTGTTGCTTGAAATTTCCGTACATAACTGAATCCTGGGGACTATCTTCTTTTGTAAACCGTTCCGCTAAGTGTCATTTCACCTGTTGCTGTTGGCGCGCGGTCGATCTTCCAGGTATTGCTGATTCCGAAAAGGGAGATAGTAAGCGTTTTGGCTGCTTCGTCGATCTCAGCACCGCCGCCCGTGACATCTTTACTACCCATCTTAAAACTGGCTTTGCCTTCATTGTCCATGCTGATGGTCGACCCGTCGCTGCCGACCCAGTTTCCTTGATACGCCTGAGGTATAGGTTTACCTCCGCCGCATGCTAGGCCGACCGCCAATAGGATCGACAAAGCGATCGACGCGCCGATCCAGTTCTTTCGTGTGTTCATCAATAAACTCCTTTTCGTTAGATTTCCTCAAAATCCAGAATCACCTTTCCACAATCGCCTGATCGTATAGCCTCAAATCCTTGTTCAAAATCCTCATATGAAAACCTATGCGTGATTACCGGCGAGATATCCACACCGGTTTCCAGCAATACGCTCATTTGGTACCAAGTCTCGTACATCTGGCGGCCGTATATGCCTTTGATGGTGATCATGTTGAAAATGACGGTTTTCCAATCGATGCCGAACTGTTCACTTGGGATTCCGAGAAAGGCGATATTGCCGCCGTGGAACATATTCGCGAGCATGTCCTTGAACGCGGAGGGCACGCCCGACATCTCCATACCGACGTCGAAGCCTTCCTTCATCCCCAACTCTTTCTGAACGTCTTTGAGTGTGGTTTTGCTGACATTTACGGCCCTGGTCACATGGCCCATCTTTTCCGCCAGTTCAAGACGGAACGGATTGATGTCAGTGATCACGATATTGCGTGCACCGGCGTACTTTGCGACAGCCGCGGCCATTATCCCGATTGGGCCTGCTCCCGTGATCAACACGTCCTCGCCGAACACCTCAAATGCGAGAGCGGTGTGGACGGCGTTGCCGAAGGGATCATAGATCGCCGCGACTTCGAGGTCGATATTGGGCTTGTGCTTCCAAATGTTCGTAACCGGGACGGCGATGAACTCGGCAAATCCACCGTTCGTATTGACACCCACCCCGCGCGTATTAGCGCACAACGCCCGCCGCCCGGCCATGCAATTGCGACAGCGCCCGCAGACCAAATGCCCTTCAACGCTTACAACATCGCCGTTCTTGAAATCGAGTACGTTCGACCCGACATCGACGATCTCTCCGACGAATTCATGCCCGATGGTCGTAGGTACTTTAATGGTGCTCTGTGCCCACGCGTCCCAGTTGTAAATGTGAAGATCCGTCCCGCAGATTCCGCCTTTTTTTACGCGGATCATCACATCGTTGATGCCCATCTCCGGCTCCGGAACGTCCTGGATCCAGAGTCCCTTCTCGGCCTTGCTTTTAACAATAGCTTTCATGTTATGAGTTAATAAGCCCCTATATTAGCAAACGATCGGAAATTCTCCGCGTTCTCAGGATCCCCCTCTGCGGTCTCTGCGTTGAAAACGGCTGTAACACCTGAGCCTCTGTGATTTTCGCCGAGACTTCACGTTGGCTGGATATCTTACCGCTGTTACAATTGCTGTTTGCGGTTTTTCCGCACGTTCACCGATGGAAGAACAAAAGAAACAGATTGAAGGCATCCGCGAAGCGTTCAAGGCAAAATTTGAACGATTCGCAAATCTACGATCGTCAGCAAGCGATCTGAAGCTGGCGACGGCGGTTTCGTTGAGCCGAGAGCTCGCGGAATTTAAGACAAAGCACACCGGTAAAAAAAGCGAGATCGCCGAAGCCAAAAAGCTGATCGGCAAGGTGGACGCGGAAGAACGCGGCCGATTCGGGCAACTTGTGCAATCCGTCGAGCGCGAGATCACGGAAGCGATCGATGAGGTCGAAGCGAAGCTGAACGAATACATTTCCGCTTCGCAGATCGAACGGGAACGTATTGACGTTTCCTTACCGGGCCGACGGCCGCGCACCGGCCATCTGCACCCGCTGACACTGCTGCGTGAGCGCATCGAGGACATTTTCGTGTCGATGGGCTACGCGATTGAGGACGACCGCGAGATCGAGACGGACTATTACAACTTCGACGCTCTAAACATCCCGGAGGGCCACCCCGCCCGCGAATCGCAGGATACTTTCTACACGACCGACGGTTTCGCGCTTCGTTCGCAGACGTCCACCGTGCAGATCCGAGCTATGGAACGCCGCGGCGTGCCCATCCGAGTGATCGCTCCAGGCCGCGTATTCCGCCGCGACACGCCCGACATGACCCACACGCCCATGTTCCACCAGATCGAGGGCCTGTGTGTCGATAAAGGAATCACGATGGCTCACCTGAAGGGAACCGTTACCGAATGGCTAAAGCGTATGTACGGGGAAGACACCAAAACCCGCTTTCGCCCAAGCTACTTCCCCTTCACGGAACCATCGGCCGAATTCGACTTTTCCTGCTTCGTCTGCCACGGCTCGGGGCTAAACGAAGCCGAGCGCTGCCGTCCCTGTAAAGGTTCCGGCTGGATCGAACTGGGAGGCTCGGGAATGGTGCATCCGAATGTGCTTAAGGCCGTCGGCGTCGACCCCAAGGTATATTCCGGATTCGCCTTTGGCTTCGGCCTCGAACGAATGGCCGCCCTGATGTACAACATCGACGACATCAGGCACATGTTCGAGAACGACGTTAGATTTTTGGAACAGTTTGCATAAAAATGAAGCCCGACCGACTGGGCGGGCTTCTCAATTCCTATCAAAAGTCTTCAATTCTGTTTCGGCGTATTCTCCGCAAAGTACTCGTGGCTATCCGCATTTTGGACTGCTTTACCGGGATTAGAGATTGCCAGGCTCTTGGCACCCGACTGGCCATAAACTACATCATCCGTTCCAGCCACTACGTTGAAATGACTCGTCTCGTGGATGATAGTTCCAGCTTTAGAATCCGTACCAGTTGTCGGTGCCTGCCAGAATACCCGACATACGTAGATGTTGTATGGCTGATTCGGGTAGACATAAGCGTAGTAATTTTGATTACAGCCGCAATTGAAATTCATCGATGCACCGTCTAATGCGTCGTCGATCGCCTCGAAGTTGCTCTTAACGGTGCTGTATCTCGCTGAAGTAACTACGCCGAACCAGGTCGTATATCGAGGGCCGGTCAGGCCGGCCGAAAGATAGTTGCGTGAATCCTGAGAATAATTTGCAGCGGCCGCCCGGGCGTTTGTGATCGTGTTCGCTTGCGTCGAACTGCAGCTGGTGAAGCTCGTTTGCCCTCCCGTCGGTGGCGGAGGCTGCGGCCTTTTCCCCTGCCTGCCGTCGACCCACGAAGCGGCCGGGTTAGAGGTGAGCGTGTCCCGCTTCGAAAGCATCCCATTGTACTTGCTGAAAAGGTCGAACGACTCGACCGCGTAACGAACCGAATACATCCCTGTTGCGGACATATCGTAATAATCAGCGAGGTCCACCGTGGCCGTCATAGTACGTCCCGGTTGGATTACGACGTAATCCTTATCGGTGGGCTCTGGCCGCTTGTAATGGCGGCCGACGTATTCGACCTCGCGACCGTCAACTCGGACATCGAAGAGAGCTTCTTCCACCCCGTTTAGCGCGGTGAACCAACGAAGTATGCGCGCAGCACCTTTGCCGGTATTGGTGATACTTACATCAACAAGTACAGCATCGCCGGAATTATGAATTTCCTGTTGAAATGCGATCTCTACATGCAGAGAGCCCTTCGAGCCTGCGGCGGGAACGTTACCGGCGAATGCAAGCAACGCAACAAAGATCAAGGCAGTTATCCTTTTCATAAGCACAAATTTTCCTCCAGGGATATAGATCGTATAGTCCTTATTCACCAGAAAAAGGAGTGGCCTCCGACGGCACACCGGGTGATGATGCAGGGGTCGTGAGGCGCCCTGCTTGCAAGTTGTCGTCTAACTGTTTGAAAATGAACGTTTGAGTTTTATACCTGAGTTGCTGCTTAGGTGTCAATGTAATTGTAAAAACACCCGCTTTAGCGCGATTTGACAGTCTCGACCATTCATCTATGAACATTTCTTATAACTGGCTGCGGGAATTGATCGATCTTGGCTTCGATCCGGAGAAAACAGCCGCGGAACTGACGCGAGTCGGATTAGCCGTGGAGGGTATTCATCCCTACAAAGACGACTTCATTTTGGATATAGATTTGACCTCCAACCGGCCGGATTGCCTGTCGCACCTCGGCGTCGCGAGGGAGTTGAGCGTGTCAACGGGGAAAGAAGTGAAACTGGAACGCCGCGGCGGGGAGCGCATGCCGGACGCGCCTTTCCCTGCACTGCTTGCCCCCGATGTGGTCAAGATCGAAGATACGGCGCTGTGTCATAGGTTCACAGCCCGCATCATTCGCGACGTGAAGATCGGCCCGTCTCCCCAATGGCTCGTTGATCGATTGGAAGCGTTGGGTGAGCGCTCGATCAACAATGTTGCGGACATCACAAATTTCGTAATGTTGGAACTGGGCCAACCGATGCACGCTTTCGATCTCGAAACACTTACTGAAAGACGCATTGTGGTCCGTCGCGCTAAGCCAGGCGAAAAGATCACCACGCTGGACGAGGCCGAACGAGAGATCGACGACACGATGCTGATGATCTGCGATGCCGAAAAGCCCGTGGCAATTGGCGGTATTATGGGCGGGTTGGACACCAGCATCACCTTCCCAACGACAGATGTACTTCTCGAGGTCGCCTGTTTCAATCGCGATAACATCAGGCAAACGTCCCGGAAGCTTGGCCTCGCGAGTGAGGCAAGTTACCGTTTCGAACGCGGCGTCGACATAGAGAACCTTAAGCTGGCGTCGGACCGGGCCACGCAGCTGATCATTCAATTGGCGGGGGGCGACGCGGGCGAATTCATTGACGTTTATCCGAAGCGGTTCGAACAGAAACGGGTGGAGGCGTCAGACATCCCAACCTCGGTGAAAAGACTTTCGGGTTTGGATGTGCCGATCGAGGAGTGTATACGAATCCTCTCCGCGCTCGGTATAACACCGCTTATGGAATCGGACGGTTCGGCAATCGGGTCGGGCCAATTTCTCGCCCCGACATGGCGGCATGATATCGCAATCGAAGAAGATCTCGTCGAAGAGGTGGTCCGTCACACCGGTTACGAAAATATCGCCGAGGAACTGCCGCCGGCTTACGGAGCGGGCGAGTATCAGGCCGACGAAGGGCGAAAGAAACGAATTCGCCGCAGTTTGAGCGATATCGGTTTTAATGAGGCGATCGGCTATAGCTTTATTGATAAAGTACACGACGGCGTGGTGAAGGAGGTCCCTGGTCTCTTAGCTGACGGTGGTGCGGAGCCATTTGTAGAACTACAGGATTCGGTCATCGAAGGCGCAGTAAGGATGCGCCCGACGTTACTGCCGGGCTTGCTCGATTCCGTTCGTTTGAACCTCAACTTTCAGCGTCGTGATATCAAGCTGTTCGAGATCGGAAAAGTTTTCTCCGCTATCGGAGAAGGCGGCCTGCCTAACGAACGAGAACTTTTCGCGGTTATTTTAACCGGAGGCCAGATCTACGAGGGTCGCACGATGCCAGTCCGCGAACTTGATTTTTTCGACGCCAAAGGCGCGGTCGAAACAGCGTTGGATGCCGCAGGCGTCTCCAATATCGAGTTCTCAGCCGCGGAAGTGAAGCATCTTCGCCGAGGCCAGTCAGCTTCCATCGCCCTCGGAGGCAACAAGATCGGCTATATTGGGCGGCTAAACGAGGAAATAGCCTCTAATTACAAGTTTAGACAACCTGTCTACGTTGCGGAGATCGACCTTCAGGCGGTGCTCGCATCCCCCACCAGCGCTGCTCGATATACACCGCTGCCGAAGTTTCCGGCTGTCGTGCGAGACGTTTCCTTTGTGGTGGAGCGTGGCACTTCATACGAATCGATACGAGCCGCCGCGGTGTCTGCAAATGAAGATCTATTAATCTCTGTGGATTTCGTGGACGTTTTCGAGGGAAAGGGCCTCGGCGAAGATGAACGATCCCTTACGGTGCGTTTTACCTACAGGAGCGATGAAAGAACGCTCGTCGAGGATGAAGTGAACCGGGCCCACGATGGAGTCCTGACGAAACTGGAAAATGAACTAGGGGTTAGGCAGAGAAATTGATCCGCGATGCGTCATAAACTTGAAGTTTCGAAACAAAGTATCCATAATCGAAATTCCGTGTTACATGACCGCGGGTAGAGTGGAGAGAGGCTGAATGAACGGCTTAACGGGAATGGAAAAATTCTCGCATCTCGAGGATAAGATATATCTTACGATCGAGTACGCGAAAAAAATGCGCGAAGAAAAAGAGAAGGTCGAAAAAGAGCTTCACGAACTTCGCCGCAGCACCCATCAGATACGCGACGAACGTGTTCAGATGGAGGAAAAGATCGCAACGCTGCTTTCGGAGCGCGACGCGATCCAACTCAAGGTGGAAGCGATGCTGGATGCCATGACGATCATCGACGGGGATGTCGCCCACGCGATCGGGAGGCACGCATCATGAACCCGCGTCATCAAGCCGACCAGGAACAGACGGTCCGGGTCGAGATCTACAACCAGACTTACAGCATTCGTTCCGACGGCGATAATGATTACATACTGACGCTCGCGGATTATGTCGACGGCAAAATGCGTGAAATATCTTCGGGTACTTTTACGGTCGATTCTTTAAAGGTCGCGATTCTTGCCGCACTTCATATTGCCGACGAATATCACCAGCTTCAACAGTCGCAGCACCAAACGGATATGCAGCTAGCGTCGCGAAGTGCGGAATGCACAGAGATGCTTGACAGGGTTTTGAAGTACAAAGAGCAACCCATCCACGAATATGAAGCTGAGCAATAGGCAACGCAGCTCAATTCACTGCTAACGTTTACCTCTCGTCGAACCGACGATATAACTTGCTCTCGCCCGCACCGCCGCACCGGCAATAGTAACTCTCACTTTAATCTGGCGGCGCTCCCCCTTCTTGCCCGGGTCCTTAGGGTAGTAGCCCAAGCTGTATTGCTGACCGAGTTCCTTCGCAATTTCCGAAAAAGTGCTTTTGAGATCGGAAATCTCTTCAATTCGAAAAGAACGCCCGCCTGTAACAGAAGGCAAGGCCTTCATATATGTATTTGCCGTATTGATGGTTTCAAAAAATCTCTCTTTGCTATTAAATTTGGGCCCCTCGGAAAAAGGGTAAAATTGCACGGTGTAAATTGCAGCCTCTGATTCTTCAGCGTCACGCAGGTTTTCCTTGAAAGATGCCAGAATTCCACTACCGACTCCGTCAGAAAATAGAATGATTGCCTTACGACCCTGGACTTTCCTCAGCTTCTTGAGAGAATAACCAACCGCATCATAGAGCATTGTGTGGGTATCGTCAGAGTGTTTACGTACTCTAATAATTGTTTCTAAATTGCTAACCTTGGTAACCTGAATCAAAACATCTACATCATTAGCAAACGACGCTGCGATTACTTGATCATCAGGGCGAAGCTGACCAACAAAAGTATTTACGGCGTTATCTAATTCGGTCATGAGCTCGGTCATTGAATTGCTTCTGTCTAGTAATAGAAAAACCGTAAACGGAGCGTCAACGGATTCAAAGAAGGCAACCTCCTGATTTATTCCATTATCGGAAATCAGAAAGTCTCCTCTTTTTAGGTCGGTGAGATGTCGTCCGTCGCGGTCCCGTACAGCAACCGGGATCGTCACCAAATGTGTGTCCACCCGAATGGGAACGTCCTGTGCCTTTAGCGATAAAGCTATAAACCCACTAATTAGAAGAAAGTGCAGTCCGATATTATGCGGCCGTTTCCACATTACCACTCTCAGGTACAATTACCGCCTAACACCAATCAGAGCTGGCGGTTGCTGTCGTCGCAGTCCACCGTGCAGAGGACCGCGGAATAAGTGTCTGTTACGACGTCCGTGCCGTCGAAAACGTACAGGCGCCAATATGAGCCCGAAAATCAACCGCCTGCTGTAAGCTCTCCGCGACTCCTTCCTTAATCGTTCGTATTTGCTCCCGCAACGTAACTATCCCTCGCCCGAATCGCGGCGCCCGGAACGTTCACTTGCACCTTGATCCGTCGCCGTTCACCTCTTTTTCCAATTTCGTTGGGATAATATCCAATCCTGTATTGTTGACCGAGTTCTTCTGCAATTTGAATGAACGTTTCATCTAGACTATCGATTTCGTCGATATGGAAGTATCGTGCACCGGTTAGACGCGGTAATCCGCGCATGTAATTCATTATTTTGGAAACTCCCGAAGCGTATTTTTCTTTGTTTAGGGTTTGGGACCATTCGGAAAAATCCTTAAATAGAATGGTATAGATCATTGCTTCTTGTTCCTCTGCATCTTCAAGGTTACTTCTTGCGGTTGCCCCTTTGCCGTATTGTTCTCCGTCGGAGAAAAGAATTATCGCCTTGCGCCCACGGATCTTTTTCATCTTTTTAAGGGCCAGTTCTACAGCATCAAACGTTACTGTCGATTCTTCTCCTCCCCACCACTTATTCACCTTAATTGGGGTGCTTATATTCTTAGCTTTGGTTAGGCTAAGAATATTTTTGATCAAATGTGCGTACTCGAATGCGATGACCTCGTCATCGGGACGGAGTTTACTTAGAAATAGATTGACAGCAGAAACCATCTTGGCCTTCTGTTCGTGCATGGAACCACTCGAATCTAAGAGTAGTAAAACGGTAAACGGCTGCTGGATAGGCTCGAAATATTCAACTTGCTGCTCAACCCCGTTTTCAAATACTCGGAAATTCTCTTTTCTCAATTCGGGTAGATACCGGCCGTTCCGGTCTACAACTGCTACGGGAACCGTGACCAAATCGGTATTGACACGAATTTCATCGTCCTGCGCGTCACCTTTTATAGTAAAGACTATAGTTACGCACAGTAGCGCCAAGCAGAAGCAGGGCCCGCTAGATTTCGGGGGGCGCCCCATCATCAGGATTCTCGTAGAAACGGGACAGCCAGATGCGTTCAAGGCCGAGGTCCATAGTTCTGACTGTTAAAAGCATGGCGGCAGGCTTCCCGTCAGACAATACTCGTGGTCGGGGCAAGCCACACACTGGAAGCCGAAACTCTGGGTACATATTTCTGAGTATCCAATATGCACGCTCGGATCACTGCAATTGGGCTGGCCATTACTGACGGGACAATGTTGACCGAAATTGCATCGCACCGCATGCTGTACGACGGGGCCTTCGGTGCAGGCGACGGCCCGGCTGGGGCAGTAGTCCCACTGGCCGGTGCAGCCGGTTACACAGTTGAAGCACGCCGGGTCGGTGGAATCGGCGGAGCATGATGCCCCTTTAGCCGTTTACGGATCTGTATCACCTATCTTTCGTGGCTCCGACGACATAGCTGGCTCGTGAACGCACAGCCGCGTCCGGGACGTTTACCTTCACTTTGATCTGACGGCGCTCGCCGTTCTTCCCAGTAACTTTAGCGTAGTAGCCCAAACTGTACTGTTGCCCGAGTTCCAGCGCGATCGTCTTGAATGCATCGGCGAGGTTGGAAATACTTTTCATTTCAAAATACCGCCCTCCAGTTTGCTCTGCCAATTCACGCATATACCATTCAGCAGTTTCCTTCTTTTTTCTATGTCTAGCCGACTCCTTTTCGTTTACTGTCATTCCCGGCGGAAGGAGCGTGTCATATTGGAGCGCGTAGATCATTGCCTCTTGCTCCTCTGCCTCCCGCAGGTTGTCTTCCGCTGTGTGTGAATATCCGGATCCCTTGCCGTCAGAAAATAGAATGATCGCCTTGCGCCCGCGAATTCTTTTCATTTTGTCAATAGCATGATCAACTGCGTCATATACCATAGTATCGCCCCGACTTGGGACTATCAGAAAACGGATCTTCCCCTTGCCCCGTCTTACGTCTTCGACGGGCTTGTTGTTAATGTAGGTGTCGACGCGGTTATCAAATGTAGCGACGATCAAACGATCATCAGCGCGCAACCGTTCAAAAAAGGCGTTAG
>Ga0307410_10000351_pt1 | contig 17845 bp, 19 predicted proteins | sample 322Ometagenome_3_FD_203707 | JGI IMG/M metagenome (GOLD analysis project Ga0307410, IMG submission 203707) | Maize rhizosphere microbial communities from greenhouse at UC Davis, California, United States - 322HYB-O-3 | ecosystem: Host-associated > Plants > Roots > Rhizosphere > Soil | place... | reverse complement strand
AAAATCTAAAATCTAAAATCTAAAATCTAAAATCTAAAATCTAAAATCTAAAATCTAAAATCTAAAATCTAAAATCTAAAATCTAAAATCTAAAATCTAAAATCTAAAATCTAAAATCTAAAATCTATTCCTGTCCCCAGGTAGACGGAGATTCATTCCATTCCTGCAAAGCAGACTGTTGATCTTCTGTAATATATAGTTTTTCTACAGCTAAGTTCAACAAATTGTCATAATTGCTCAGCGTATATAAATCGATATTAGCGTTTTTAAAGTTTTCTTCCGCAACATTAAAACCATACGTAAAAATCGCTGCCATACCTTTAATATTGGCACCCTCATTGCGCAAAGCCTCAACAGCCATCAGACTGCTGTTACCTGTACTAATCAAATCTTCGACAACAACAACGTTTTGGCCTTTTTGTAAAAAGCCTTCAACTTGATTTTGTCTTCCGTGTTTTTTGGCTTCCGGACGTACATATACAAAAGGCAATCCAAGGCTTTCGGCCACAAGAATACCAATTCCGATAGCACCAGTAGCAACACCGGCAATCACATCTGGTTTCCCAAATTGTTTTTCAATGTTTTTCGCAAACTCATCACGAACGTAATTTCTGATGGGTGGAAATGAAAGAATTAACCTATTATCACAATAAATAGGAGATTTCCATCCAGAAGCCCACGTAAAAGGATTTTCTGGATTCAATTTAATTGCATTTATTTGCAAAAGCAATTCGGCTGTTTTTTCGGCTGTATCTTTATTAAAAATCATACTACAAATGTATAAAGTTTTTGTAAACGACAAACCACTTTTTTTGACAAATGAAATCTCAAAGGAAACAGATTTTCAATTGTTCTTGCTTGAAAGTATTGATATCGAACAACTTATAGTTAAAATTTTTCAAAATAAAATTCAAAAAGCCTGTTTATACCATCCCGACGAAAGTGAAATAATGAAAACCCTAAAAGCAAAAATTCCGGTAAATAAAGCTGGCGGAGGATTGGTTTATAACAAAAAAGGAGAAGTATTATTCATTTTCAGAAACGGAAAATGGGATCTTCCAAAAGGCGGAATCGAAAAAGGAGAGGAAATTGAAGACACTGCCATGCGCGAAGTCGAAGAGGAAACTGGTGTTGGAAAACTAAAAATTACCAATAAACTGCAAAAAACCTATCACGTCTTTAAGCGCAACGGTAAATACAAACTCAAAATCACGCACTGGTTCGAAATGCAATCAGATTTTGAAGGAATTCCGCACGGACAAGCAGAAGAAGGCATCGAAAAAGTAGCCTGGTTAAACCCTGCAGAAATAAAAGAAGCCTTAAAAAACTCCTACGAAAACATCAAATTATTATTTGAGGAAGAAAAAAATCCAATTTTAAAAATTCCAAACTCCAAAAATTAGGTTTTAAAATTCGTTTTGCGCTATTGATAATCTGGGCGTGCCACCATCCCGATAAGAGGGCAAATCACCAACCGCATATACGCCCTCTTATCGGGATGCTGTCGGGCTATCCGCGCTACTTCGGTAGCCAGCTTCTATCCCTCACGCGAGCTGCACTTTGAGGTTAAATTGTTTCAGGTTTAAAGTTTCAAGTTTTTTTGCCAGTGTGATGAGGAAAAAGAGCAAGAAAAAAAACTCAGAATCTTAGAACCTTAAAAACTTATTTAATTTTATGTCTCAAAAATCGTACTTTTGTTCAATAGCAACATTTTGATTTATGAGCACATTTGCAAAACCAAACCATATAGGAAGAAAAATTAGCCGAATTCGTGAACTTCGTGACATGAAGCAAGAAGCCCTGGCACAAGCTTTAGGAACAAACCAACAGGCTATATCTGCTCTTGAAAACAGCGAAACCATAAGCGATGAAAAACTTATCGATGTAGCAAAAGCTTTGGGAGTAAGTGTTGAAGCGCTTAAAAATTTTTCAGACGAAGCCGCAATTAATTATTTTAATAATTTCTATGATAATAGTGGAAGTAATGGAGCATTTTCGCATGGACCGGTATTCACTTTTAATCCATTAGATAAATTAATGGAATCTATAGAAGAAAACAAAAAACTTTACGAACGTTTACTTCAGGCAGAAAAAGATAAAGTTGAGTTTTTAGAAAAAATATTAAAGGATAAATAGTTATTCTTTTCACAATACAAAAGCCTAATAAATTTTATTAGGCTTTTTTGTGCTGTGTGGTTAATGTTTTTGCCAATGTTTTGTCATCCTGAGGAACGAAGGAACACACCAGAAATTCCGTATAGCAACTCTACAATACGTTGTCGATCTACTTGAGTGTTCCTTCGTTCCTCAGGATGGCAAGATTGTTAGTGTTGTATGTTTATTCTGCTGTGTGGTTTAATGTTTTTTGCCAGTGTTTTGTCATCCTGAGGAACGAAGGAACACACCAGAAATTCCGTATAGCAACTCTACAATACTTTGTCGATATACTTGTGTGTTCCTTCGTTCCTCAGGATGACAAGATGGTCGGATATTTGGTATGTTTATTCTGCTGTGTGGTTTAATGTTTTTTGCCAGTGTTTTGTCATCCTGAGGAACGAAGGAACACACCAGAAATTCCGTATAGTAACTCTACAATACGTGTCGAGCTACTTGTGTGTTCCTTCGTTCCTCAGGATGACAAGATTGTCGGAACTTTGTCAAAGTTTAAAACTTTGACAAAGTTCTATGCGAACTGCTTTGCGATCTTAACGTTTTTCAAAACAACTCAAAATCAAAAAATCTTAGCTCCCGATGGCGATCGGATTGCGGTTAAAAAAACTTTACAAAACCCTATAAACAGGATATTGCAAATGCGCCTTTTCATAATAAACAGAATGCTTGTAAATCCAATCCAACTGCGCTTCGGGATTTTTAGCAAATACAGCATCAGTTTGTTTTTTAGTTTCTAATTCTGATTTTAATTGCGGATTATCGTTTAATAATTTCGCAGCCGTATCTTCAAAAATATATTCAGAATAATGTTCTTTTTGCTGTAAAATAGCATCAAAGAAATTCCAGTTGAAAAACGAATCAACACCTTCTGGTTCAAAAGCTTCCAGAAGATATTTTACACCTTTTTGGTTTGTTGAAATGATGTAATCTCCTTTCGCGAAAGCGGTTTTAACTATTTTAGAAGTTACCGTTGTATTTCTGTGCGCATAATGTCCTTCGTATGCAGACGGAACGGTTTTAAAATCGGCAATTTTATAGCTTTCTACTTCGATAATAGTATCATTTTTAAGTGTTGAAAAACTGATGTTATTGTTCTTCAACAACTCAATAATATTCCAATAACCACGCGGAATGATATAAGCAGAAGGTATAACAACCTCTTTTTGTGATTTGAATTCCTTTATATACGGAACATCTTTTTTGTATGGTTTGCTTCTGTCATAGTACAAACGATTTCCCGTTGTGGCATCGCTTTTTTTGTAACCTGCTTCATATCCCAGAAACGAAAAAGTTGTTGCTTTTGTGCTGTCCAGTTCCCATTTTAAAGTGTATGATTTTTTCGGCTGATACTGCTCTAAATTTCTCACTCTCAGTTCTTTGATTTTTTGATAATTTGCATCGGTAAAATCCAAAGTCGATTTCATGTATTCGTAGGTCATTTTTACACGTTCGGCATATTTTTTCAGCATGTGCGTTTCGACCACAAAACCAATCGTATTAAACAAAGAAGTATAACCCGTTGTATAACGTGGACTATCCACAAATTGCCCAAAACCTTTGTCCGGAGTATCTTTAAAAGAATCAACATAAGGCGTTGTTTCGATTTTCTTTTTCTGCAAATCTTTTACCAGAGCCGGCATCATTTTATTATTCATAAAATCACCCAAAACAGTTCCGAGTTTATTATGCTGCGTCATAATATAAGTCAGTTTGTATTGGTAGTCAGATCCGTTGCTCACATGATTGTCAATAAAAACATCAGCATTTATTTTCTGGAAAATTTCGACAAAGCTTTTTGTATTTCGGGTATCTGATTTCATCAAATCACGATTCAAATCGTAGTTTCTGGCATTTCCTCTAAAACCATAAATTTCAGGCCCGTCCTGGTTGGCTCTTGTTGTAGAATTTCGGTTCAAAGCACCTCCAATATTGTAAACCGGAATGCAGACTAAAACGGTATTTTTTGGCGTTTTCAGTTTTCCGATAGCCAAATCTCTGTAGAATTGCATAGTGGCGTCAATTCCGTCCGGTTCGCCGGCATGAATTCCGTTATTGACAAAAAGAACAGCTTTTGTTTTTTGGATTTTCTCAAAATCAAATTCCTTGTCAGGATTAAAAGTCACCATGTGCAAAGGTTCTCCGGAATCTGTCAAACCCATTTCCTTAATTTGGATTGTTGGGAAATCATTAGCGAGAAGTTTAAAATAAGCTATAGTTTCCTGATAGGACGCAGATTGATTTCCGTTTCCTTTCTCAAAAAAAGTATCGTATTTTTTATTGTTTTGGGCAAAAGCCGTTATGGTGAAAAGTGAAATGAGAAATGTGAAAAATTTCATGGTTTTGGGTTTAATAGAAAAGTCAAATATAAAGTTTTATTTGTTTCAGGTTTCAAGTTTCAAGTTGATGTACTTTGTGTTTATTAGTTTCACGAAGAATTGGCAGATTAAGGGAATTTTTATTTTATTGATAGAGATTTAATCTGCTTAATCTGCCAATTCTGCGTGAAACAAAATCTTTACGATCTTAGCTCTCTTTGCAGTTAAAAAAACTTGAAACAAAGAAAACCTGAAACTTGAAACCTTTTAATTACTTTTGCAAAATGAATAAAAATCACCGTTCCAACAATATACTTTCGAATTTAGGGATCGAGAGCCTAAACGAAATGCAGGATGCAGCACAAGATGCAATCCTGAATGATAATAATGTTTTATTGCTTTCTCCAACAGGATCTGGAAAAACGCTTGCTTTTTTGCTTCCTGTTTTAGAATTATTACAGCCAGAAATCTTATCGGTTCAATGTTTAATTTTGGTTCCGTCACGCGAACTTGGTTTACAGATTGAGCAGGTATGGAAAAAAATGGGAACTGAGTATAAAGTAAACATTTGCTACGGTGGCCATTCTATTGATACAGAAATTAAAAATCTGAGCAATCCGCCGGCTGTCTTAATCGGAACGCCAGGAAGGATTGCAGATCATATCGAAAGAGGAACTTTTCGTCTGGATAAAGTACAAACTTTAATTTTAGATGAATTTGACAAATCATTGCAATTGGGTTTTCATGAGCAAATGTCTTTTATAATTGGAAAACTTTCTAAGTTAAATAAACGCATTTTGGTTTCGGCAACTTCAGATATTGAAATCCCGAAATATACGAGAGTAATTAATCCGACAGTTTTAGATTTTATTCCCGAAGAAGAAGAAAAGACAAACCTTTCTGTGAAAATGGTAATTTCTCCGTCGAAGGATAAATTGCAGAGTTTATTTAACTTGTTATGTTCTCTAAAATCGCAATCGGCAATTATTTTCTGTAACCATCGTGATGCCGCTGAGCGTATAAGCGATACCTTAAACGAAAAAGGAATTTATTCGGTTTATTATCATGGCGGAATGGATCAGGACGAACGTGAACGTGCTTTGATTCAGTTTAGAAACGGAAGTGTGAGCTATTTGGTTACAACCGATCTGGCGGCGCGTGGTCTTGATATTCCGGAAATGAAACACGTAATTCATTATCATTTGCCTTTAAAAGAAGATGAGTTTACGCATCGAAACGGACGTACCGCGCGTATGCAGGCATCGGGAACAGCATATCTAATTATTCACGAAAGTGAAAAGCAACTGGATTATGTGAACTATGATATGGAAGTTCTGGTTGTTGATAATGCGACAACGTTACCAAAACCACCCGAATATCAGACTATATATATTAGCGGTGGAAAGAAAACGAAACTTAATAAATTTGATATTGTGGGTTTCTTTTCTCAAAAGGGAAAATTGGAGAAAGATGATTTGGGCCTGATCGAAGTAAAAGATTTTATTTCATTTGCTGCAGTACGATACAATAAAGTGAAAGATTTGCTGAAAAACATCAAAGATGAGAAAATGAAAGGCAAAAAGTTTAAAATCGAAGTAGCCAGAAAGGTGGTTAAGAAAGAAGAAGAAAGGTAGTTTTACCAGATTTTATGACTTTTTTAGTTAAAATTAATAAATTTTAAAACTATTATTTTAGTCTAAGATGTTTATTATTAATGAGTTATAGTTTTTTGAATTGCTCATGTTGTAATTTTAACTAATATTCACAATTTAATGTTAAGAAAAAAATGGATTTAGATAGATTTTTTCATAATTTCGGCGCTTATAACATTAGTAAAAATTAACCCCAAATTCCACTATGAAAAAGATTATTACACTTGCCGTATTACTTTTTAGTTTTGTTTCGTTTGCACAAATTAAAGTTCTAGAGACTGTACCAGTTGAGAGATTAGGAAAAGTAAATAACAATTACATTCAAAAAATTGGAGATGAGTATACAGTTTATTACACTAGTATCCAGAACGATGACGATTCTTCATCTTTAAGAAAATTTTCATTCAGAAATTTAAATAATGACTACGCAAGTCTTTATACTATTATTATGAATGGTTTCACTGCAAGTCCATTATATGATATTAAATTAGAATTACCAAACAACTACATCTGGTTGCACTACACAGGAAGTGCTCTTCCTGAGAAAGCTACAGTTCAGTTTATGGTATCAAGCAAAGAAACAGCTTCTGCAACAAGCAGTGTTTCTGAGCCATTCGTAAAAGATCAAATCAATAAATTATTCCAAAGATAATTTGTGATATAATAAAAACTAAAAAAGGCTGTTCAGATTTTGAACAGCCTTTTTTGTTATTTTTTTTTGTTTCAGGTTTCAAGTTTCAAGTTCCAGGTTTCAGGTTCCAAGTCAGCTTAGAAACCTTTGTCCCTTTGCCACTCTGTCCCTTTGAACCTTAAAAAAAAAACTATATTTTCTTCACGTATTGTGTAATAATAACAATCTGCTGACCATCTACTTTTCCTTCAATATATTCGGCATTTTCGTGGTCAAGACGAATGTTTCTTACCGCGGTTCCTTGTTTGGCTACCATACTTGATCCTTTTACTTTTAGATCTTTTATTAAAACTACAGAATCACCGTGTTCCAGAATCACGCCATTACTATCGCGGTGCACCAATTTGTTTTCATCATCTTCGCCTTCTCCGGTCGCCTGAGCCCATTTGAGCATATCTTCGTCCAGGTACATCATATCCAGTAATTCCTGCGGCCATCCTGCGGCACGCATTCTGCTTAGCATTCTCCATGCGACAACTTGTACGGCAGCATTTTCATTCCACATACTATCGTTAAGGCATCTCCAGTGATTTAAATCAACCTTTTCCGGATTTTCAATTTGATCAATACACGTGGTGCATGCCAATATACTTTCGTCAATTCCGCCTTTTTGAGTTGGTAAAACAGTATATACTTTTAGGTTTTCTGTTGCGCCACAAAGTTCACATTTCGATCCGCTGCGTTTCCCTAATTCTCTTTCTATGCTCATTTTTATTGTTTATTTAAAATGCGAAATTACTTATAATTAGTATGGGGTGCAAATTTATATTAAGACTTAAAATTTTAGTTTGTGAATATTATTTCCTCAAGATTAATAATAGAAGTAGGATATGGTGAATATTCGTAATATTTTATTTCAATACTGTTTTTAGAAACAAACCTTATTTTCTTATCACAACCAGTAACGCAAGTTTCTGTATAAATAGGAAAGTATAATTTTTTATTTTTATCAAATGCGATAATGTTACCTCGGAAATAGCATACAATTTTGAAATTATTATTTTCAATGCTTTCCGATTCTTCGTAGTTTCCTGTGAATTTAAATAAATTATCTTTATAATAAGTACTGTATGTAGTATCCGAAACTTCAGAATGACCGTTTGCTAAATGATTTGAAACAGTATTGTCAGTTTCCCATTTCTGTACATAATTGGTGTAATGATTTTCATCTTCTGAATTATGAAAGACCGATTTACTTTTATGAGCAAATTCATAAAGAGTCTTTTTAATTTCTGGATTTGAATTTAGATCTTCATTTTCAATAAATTCTCCATCTATTGCTTCATTACTGCGAAGGGTTGGCTCTCCTTTATAGTCTAATTTATAGAAATGGAGTGTTTTATTATCTAACATTATAAAAGCTACGTTTTCCTCTGTAATAGCGTTTCCCATCTCAGTTTCATTTACAGATAAAAAAATATATTCTTTATTATCAATGGTTACTTTTTGGAAGCTTTCGTTGCCAATTCTAGTATAGGTAAACTCATTGGAAATCAAAGTGTCTTTCTTGACAAGTTCAAATTCGTTCCTTTTTTTTAAATATTTTGAGATTAAAATGAAATTTTTATTCCCGGTTAAGAAATATTTATCGTTTTCGTTTGGCTCGTATGCCGTAATTCTTATTTCTTCGATGTTATCTCTGTTGTTTGTTTTGTAGAGTAAGGTTAAGCTGTCTGACTTGATGTTTTTATCAATTTCAATTTTGTTTTTAGTTTTTGTTGCTTTTTCTTCCTCTTTTTTACAGGAAACCAGAAATGTAATAGAACAAATTATAAGGATGGCAATAGCTTTTGTTTTCATGTTGATAAAAGTCTTTGAGCTTTTAAAAAACTTACTTCTTCACTCTAACCGCATCCGGAACCAGCATTTCGTATTCGCCACCATTTCTTAAAACATCACGAACAATGCTTGAGCTTATAAATGAAGTACTTGCTGCGGTTAATAAAAACACGGTTTCAATCTTGGAAAGTTTTCTGTTAGTATGGGCAATTGCTTTTTCGAATTCAAAATCGGCCGGGTTGCGCAAACCTCTTAAAATGAAATTTGCTTTTAATTTTTTTGCCAAATCAATTGTAAGCCCTTCATAAGTAATAACACTTACTTTTGGTTCATTTTTGAAAGTTTCTTCAATAAAACGTTTTCTTTCTTCGAGTGAAAACATGTATTTTTTTTCGGCATTTACTCCAATAGCAATGACGATTTCATCAAAAAGTGAAATTCCTCTTTTAATAATATCTTCGTGACCAAGTGTAATAGGATCAAAGGATCCTGGGAATATGGCTTTTCGCATTTTTTTTAAGTTCTAAGGTTCTGAGCTGCTAAGATTCTAAGTTTCTTTTGAATTTTATAGTTACAAAGGAAGTAATTTATTAGTGCTTTTTTATTGTTTTTTTAAGTAATTCTTAATGTGTTTATCGCTGCAACCCATTCTTGTTTTTTACAAACACTGCATGTTGCTGTTCCTGCTTTCTGTTCTGTAGTATGACCGCAGAAAGTGCAGGAATAAATACCGTCATTTGGAATAATGTTGCTTTTTGTACCAAACAGGGCAGGCAAAATTGGAAGGCCGTATCCAACATCTTTATCGTCATAAAAAAACACACTTACTTCTCCGCTGGTTTCAATAAAAGCATGTCTTACCTGACCCAAATGTTCAACTGATTTGATGCGGAGTTCTGTAAAAAATTCGTCCTGAGCCAGACTCTCTTTCTTGAAAGTTGATACCGAAAATTTACCCTCACTGATTAAACACTCTGTTTTGCCTTCTATAAATTCCTCAAACCTTTTACTTTTTCCGGTGAGCCATGTCACAGAACGGTATAAAATAATAATGACAGTAAAAACAACTGCGGCAGGAATAATTCCCACATCTTCATAAAACATTGGATCTCCGGCTGCAGAACCGAGCGCTATAATAATTACAGTTTCGAAAATGGATAATTGTTTTACACCTCGCTTTCCTGTCATTTTTAGTGTCAGCAGTAAAATGATAAACATAACGGTGGAACGAAATATGACTTCCAGAAGGAAATTTGGAGGTAAATCATTAAAAAGTAGTCTTTCCCATTCGAAGATTTGTTTCATTTTTTTTTAGAGTTGCTAAGGTTTTGAGAATCTAAGTTACAGAGTTTTTGTTTAGTTTCAAAGACTGCATAAAGCAGAATAAATTTTTTATAAGAAATAAGCAAAAAAGGTGCTAAAATCTTAGAATCTTAGCACCTTAGTTCTTAGTGTCTTTTTTTAAGCTATCGCTAACTCAATCGCATTTGTAAACAAATCTTCCAGAGAAATTCCAGCTGCTTTTGCCTGTTGCGGAATCAAACTTTCGGTTGTTAAGCCTGGAATTGTGTTCATTTCAAGCATGTATGGTTCGTTGTCTACTATAATGAATTCGCTTCGTGAGAAACCTTTCATTTTTAAAACTTCGTAAGCACGCTTTGCTGTTTCTCCCACTTTTTTTGTTAGTTCGTCCGAGATTCTGGCAGGCGTAATTTCTTGTGATTTTCCTTCGTATTTGGCTTCGTAGTCAAAGAAATCATTGTCTGACACAATTTCTGTAATTGGTAAAACGATTACTTCTCCTTTGTAATTGATTACTCCCACAGAAACTTCGGTTCCGTCAAGGAAGCTTTCAATGATAATTTCATTGTCTTCTTTGTAGGCTACTTCAATAGCAATTGGCAATTCTGCAGTAGTTTTTACTTTTGAAATTCCGAAGCTTGATCCTGCTTTGTTTGGTTTTACAAAACATGGCAAACCTACTTTTTTTACAATTTCGTCTGTATTGATCACATCGCCTTTGTTTAAGTAGTAAGAAATGGCTGTTTTTATTCCATATGGTTTTAAAACCGATAATAAATCACGTTTATTAAAAGTCAATGCCGATTGATAATAATCGCAGGATGATTGTGGAATTCCTAATAATTCAAAGTAAGCCTGCATCAGACCGTCTTCACCAGGGGTTCCGTGTATAGCATTGAAAACACAGTCGAAAGTAATTTTTTGCCCGTTTACAGTAACAGAGAAGTCATTCCTGTCGATTGGAAATTCAGCATCATTTTCGTCTACATAAACCCATTTTTCTTTAAAAATATGAATGCGAAATCCGTTGTATTTTGTTTTGTCAAGATATTGATGAACGACGTTTCCGCTGATAAGAGAAATTTTGTATTCGCTTGAATATCCGCCCATTATGATGGCAATGTTTTTCATTATGATGTTTTTGTTTAAAGTTTTATTTTTCTTTTTATTTTCAGGTTTGCTACGAATTTATTTTTTCTCTTTTTGTCAGACTGAGCGAAGTCGAAGTCCTGTTTTGCTATATCACTTTGCGGTGACTTCGACTTCGCTCAGTCTGACAATGATGTCGTTGATTTTCTTATGAAACCTAAAGTCCTAGCCCTGATGGGAGCGGCATCCTTTTGTTTTTTTCTTTAGAAAACAAAAGATACAGCGGACAGCAGGAAACAGCTCCTTAAAAAAGAGTGTTAACCTTATATTGTTTTAAACAAAATTATCATTTTTTTTGAAACGAAATAGGTTTATCTTTGCGACAACTAAAAATAAATTTATGAGTTTACGTAAGTATTTAACAAGCCGTGTATTTTTTTTGCAAGTATTAAGTGCTGCTGCTATTATTGCAGTTTTGGGTTATTTGTTTATGCATTGGTTGACTTTTACAACTGATCACGGACATGAAATTGCAGTTCCTGATTTATCTAAACTGACTGAAGAGCAGGTTGAAGAAAAACTGGACGAACTGGACCTGGATTATGTGCTTTTGGATAGTGTTGATTACCGAAGTGAATTTCCGAAATTCAGTGTTGTTGAGCAGGATCCGCTGCCTGGAACTAAAGTAAAAGAGGGAAGAAAGATATATATTAAAATCAATGCATCTGGATTTTCGTCTGTGCGAATTCCTGATCTAATTGAAAAAACATACCGTGAAGCAGTTCCGACCCTCAAAGCGTTAGGTCTTGAGCCGGGAACGATTACTTATATTCCAAATCTTGGAAAAGATATGGTTTTGGAAATGCGTTACAAAGGAAGAAATTTGAAAGTAGGAGACCGTGTGCTGAAAGCATCTAAAATTGATTTGGTTTTAGGTGACGGAAAAGCAACGTATGTAGATGATAGTCAGGCGACAGACAGTTTAGCAACGCCAGATGCAGAAACCCCAAAAGATGAACAATAATATTGAAAATTTAGATCTGGAGGACGAATTATTCGAACATTACAGATTTGAAGTCCCTAAAGGTCAGGCGCTCTTGCGTATTGACAAATATTTAATGAATTTAATTCAGAATGCGACCCGAAATAAGATTCAGAACGCCGCAACTGAAGGGAATATTTTTGTAAATGATATTCCTGTAAAATCAAATTATAAAGTAAAGCCTTTTGATGTCGTAACGGTTATGTTATCGCATCCGCCGTATGAGAACCATATTCTTCCGGAAGATCTTCCGTTGAATATTGTTTATGAAGATGATGCGCTTTTATTGATTAACAAAGAACCTGGAATGGTAGTTCATCCTGGGCACGGAAATTATACCGGAACTTTGGTGAATGCCCTTGCGCATCATTTTGATAATCTGCCTATGAACAGCAGTGAACGTCCGGGTCTTGTACACAGAATCGACAAGGATACTTCGGGGCTGTTGATTATTGCCAAAACCGAAGCGGCAATGACTCATCTGGCCAAACAATTTGAAGCCAAAACTACAGAGCGTGAATATATTGCACTGGTTTGGGGGAATGTTGCCGATGAAGCAGGAACGATTGAAGGAAATCTGGCAAGACACTTAAAAGACCGTATGCAAATGGCTGTTTTTGCTGATCCTGAAATAGGAAAACCAGCGATTACACATTATAAAGTTTTGGAGCGTTTTGGCTATGTGACTTTAATTTCCTGTAAGCTGGAAACGGGAAGAACACATCAGATTCGTGCGCATATGAAGCATATTGGCCATCCTTTGTTTAATGACGAACGCTACGGCGGTCATTTGATTTTGAAAGGAACTACGTTTACAAAATACAAACAGTTTATCGAAAATTGTTTTAAAGCATTGCCACGTCAGGCTCTACATGCCAAAACTCTTGGTTTTGTGCATCCTACTACGGGCGAACTGATGCGTTTTGATACCGAATTGCCTCAGGATTTTCAGGATTGTATTGAGAAGTGGCGTAACTACGGAAAGACGCATAGTATTGAAGAAGACGAAAACTAATTAGATAATTTATATAAACATTCCACTAATTTACACAGATTAATTTCGTGTAAATTAGTGGAATTCGTGTTTTAGATTATTTTGCTATTGAATCGTTTTAATGGTCAAATCAATTATTTTGGCTTCGCCATTGGTTATGAAACCTAGTTTTCCTTGTTGGCTCAGCTTGCTTTTTTCTAGGGAACATTCTAAGAAAGTTTGATTATTGACTGAAAAATACAGTTGCTCATTGGTAACTCTAATTTTAACCGAATACCATTTGTTATTTTCTAACGTTATTGATTTTTTGAATAAAGTCGGGCCGCCGCGTTTATTATATTCGTCGCTGTTTTTATTGTAAACCCCTTGTCCAATCACGATATTTTGATCAATTTGATACAGATACGTTCGGATGTAATTTTCTTTATCAATGTTTAGCATTACCTCAAATAAAGATTCTTTGGTCATGTTGACTTTAAAATCGATTTCATAATTTTTAGGAAGGTGTTTTTTAGATTTTATAACTCCCCAATGCATTGATCCTCCCGTTCCGATTATAGTATCTTTTTGCAACAACCATTCTTTTGGATTAAATTCCCAATCTGATTTGAATTTAGAAACGTTAGTAGTTTTGTATGCTTTATTTGCTGTCGGGATTGTCGTAGAACACGATATTGCAGTTAGTGCAATTGCTAGTGCTGCTATTGTTTTAATTTTCATTTTTGTGTTTTAGTTCAATTCCAAATGATATTTTATTTTACCGACAGATCCGGTTGTTGTTGGGACAAGCTCAAAAACTGAAGTAGGAGCGAGGCCTGATTCAATACGGTGTGAAACATAAATTATACTCACATTTGTTTCTTGTTTTATGGTGTTTATCAGCTGAATAACCAAATCTACATTTTCGTCGTCGAGACCTTCTACCGGTTCGTCTAGAATTAGTAAAGGCGGATGTTTTAAGACTGCACGAACAATCAATGCCACTCTTTGCTGGCCAATAGAAAGATCTATAAAACGGTTTTTGCGTAAATGAGCCATTTCTATCACTTCCAGCCATTGTGTTACAATTTGCTGCTGATGTGTTGTTGGCTCCGTATATAAACCAATAGAATCAAAAAATCCAGAAAGGATCATTTGTTCCAGAGTGTGGCTTTTTTGGAATAAATCGGTCATTGAGGTGGCGAAGATTCCAATTTGTTTTTTGATATCCCAAACGCTTTCTCCGCTTCCTTTTTTTCTTCCGAACAAAAATAAATCCTGTCCAAATCCCTTTGGGTTGTCTCCTGTTATCAGAGATAAAATAGTGCTTTTTCCAGATCCGTTTGGGCCAATTAATTGCCAGAATTCGCCTTGTTTTATAGTCCAGGAAATGGTATCGAGAATTTTTCTATCGTCATAGCTTACGGAGACATTTTCCAGCTTTATTAATACACTTTCGTGAAAGGAATGCTGCTCTGACGCTTTCGGGATTTCTGTTGTGTTTAAGGTTTTGAAATGGTTTTCGGTTCTTGAAATGGGGTGCAATACAAACGAGTTGTCTCTGATCTGCGCTTTGTTCGGAACAAAACTGAGTACATCGGTAACACGGTTTACGATTTGTATAATAGCAATGTTTTGGGTTAAATCTTTTAAGGATTCTGCCAAAATTACCCTGGATGCCTGATCTAAATGATCAAACGGGTTATCAAAAATGATAAAATCAGGTTTTTGATTGATGCAGTATTTTAAAAATTCTTTTTTGCGTTCACCAGATGAAAAAGTTCTCAACTGTCTGTGCGATTCAGGAGAAGCTTCGACGGAGTCATATTGATATTCTTTTTCGATGAATTTCTCGATCGCTATATCTGAAAAGAGAATTCCTCTTTGATTATTAAAAACGGCTAGTTCTTCTTTTGCGTTGCCTGTAAGTAAGTTGTCTATAAAAGCTTTTTTGTTTACCTGATTAGATAAAAGGATATCCCAATGCTGCATTTCTTTTTGTATTATTTATTTTCTTTGAGCGCCATTTCACGGTCGTTTCTTGACCATTCACTCCATGATCCTACATATAATTTTGGAATCGGGATCCCGGCATAATCCATTGCAAGCAAGGTATGGCAGGCTGTAACACCAGAACCACAATGAACAATAACATCTTCGGACTTTATATCGTCTAAAACTTCGCTGTATTTTTTGTTTAATGCTTCGGGGGACTGATAAAAACCATCTTCGTTTAGGTTTTCACTAAAAGGAACATTGATTGCACCCGGGATATGTCCTGCAATTAAATCAAGCGGCTCTGTGAGGCCATCAAAGCGATTTTTGTCTCTTACATCAATTACAATGTTTTTGCTGCTGTTTCGGGCTCTTTCTACTTCTTCAATATCGGCCAAAAGTAATTTCCATTCCTGAATTAGATATTTTTCTGTTTCTTCAAAATGTTCTGTTTCTGAGCTTACAGGAAAACCAATTTTTATAGCAGCCTGTACGCCACCATTTAGTACCTGAACTTTTTCATGTCCGGCTGCGCGCAGCATCCACCAAAATCGGGCAGCGGCATTGGAGCCGTTTTTGTCGTCATAAACTATAACATGACTAGTAGGAGTAATGCCTGTTTTTGAAAGTATTTGAGAGAACTTCTCAAAAGAAGGCAAAGGATGTCTTCCGCCTTTTGCAGGGTCGGTTCCTACTGTTGCCAAATCCCTGTTTAAATCTACATATCCAGCACCTTTTAAATGTTCTTTTTTATAATTTTCCTCAGCATTTAATCCGGCACGAGCATCAATCAATATAATTTTTGATTCTTGCTGTAGTTTTATTAGTTCTTCGGGATTTATAATTGGTGAAAGTTTATGTGTCATTTTCAAGGAGTTATTTTTTTGAATTTCCCAACCAGAGTAAGCTATTTAGAATTAGGTTACTTTCAGGTTCATTTTCAAATGTGTATGATAATGTTTTATTGGTTCCGTGTTCATAATCAATATCATTATGACCCATGTTTACATAGAGCATTTTGTACTTTTTATTGGTCCATACTACTGGGTAATAGCCGTCGTGCCAGATTTCATTTGGCTTTGGTCCGGTTCCCAATGGAAAACTGGATTCATCAATTGCTAGTAAAATTTCAATATCCGGATTTTTTTTAAGATCATTGTTCCATCTGTACCATTCATTTGGAGCCGATTTAAATTTTTTCGGTATATTTTTAGTTATCGGATGTTGTTTTTCGACCCTTAAAATTGCTGCTGTCGGCCTCCATGTATTGCTTTTATATTCGCCTGAGCCTAAAAACTCATTATGGTACCAATCCCAATTTTGCGAATAATCGGAATCATTTAATGCAAATGCAGAAAAATGAAATCCCATAAAACCGCCTCCGTTTTTCATGTATTCCTTAAATGCTTCTCTCTGATTTTCGTTTTCAGGTCTTGTGTCCAAAAATAAAACTACTTGGTAATCTGCAAGAAATTCTGCATTTAGATTATCCCAATTGCTTGTCGAATCGTATACAAAATGATTTTGTTGTGCAACTTTTGGAAACCATTTATTGGCTTCATGAACAAAACTTATGTGCGCCTGATCGTTTTTTGCCGTATAAAAAGCAATTACTTTAAAGTTCGGTTTTTTATTTTGGGAATACCCCGAAATACAAGTAAATAAAAATACAAACACTAAGCTGTTTAAGAAAGCAAAACAAATGCTTTTTGGAGTTTTAGTCATCAATTTTTTTTATTAACCCGGGATTTTTTCAATCAAAATTTCACTTCCGCTAAGATCAAAATAAGTACAGGTCATTTCGATAATATCGACACGCCATTTAGCAATTCCGCATTGAGCACAGTGATTGCAAAAAGTCATATAATCTGTCTCTCCGCTCTGATGTTTAAGAAGTAATTCGATAAAAAGTTCTTTGTTTGCAAAATTGGCTATTCTTATCTCAGCATATTTTTCATCGGCAATTACACTGTAGTTATTTACGCCGTAATATTCAGTGTGGCCATCATTTACAAAGGTATCATATCCTTTTACGCCTAGTATAATCAGGTCTTGTATATAGTTTGGAAAATCGGCACCGCTTTTTACTTTTGCATGTGCTTCTTTTATTTGTTCGAGTGTAAACATATATTCTGGTTTTTGAGATTAAAGTTTATTGTTTCAAAAATACAATTAATGGTTTTATAAATTGATCAAAAGATTCAATATGTGGTAAATGCCCTGTATTGGGAATTTCAACTAATTTTGAGTTCGGAATTGCTTTTTGAGTTTTCTTTCCCAACTCGGCATAGTTTCCCATTGTTTTTTTGATTTCTTCAGATACCAATTGCTTTCCTATTGCAGTTTTATCCCTTGTTCCTATGATTAAGAGTGTTGGGCTTTTGATGTTTTTAAATTCGTATAAAACAGGTTGTGTAAAAATCATATCGTACATAAGGGCAGAGTTCCAGGCTACTTTGTTATAATCGGGAGCTGTGGTCCATCCGGCAGCCAGTTCGGCCCATTTTTGAAAATCAGCATTCCATTTGCCATCATAATAATTGGTCATTTGATATTTTTTGATGGCCTCATAGTTTTGTTTTAACTCAGATTCATACCACCAGTCGACAGGTTTATAAGGTACAACCAATTTCCAGTCTTCGAGCCCGATCGGGTTTTCCAGAACCAATTTTTCTGTAGTTTCAGGATACATTAATGTAAATCTAGTCGCTAACATTCCGCCCATAGAATGTCCTAAAATAGTGGTTTTTTTGATGTTTAAATCATCAAGTAATTTTTTGGTATTTTCTGCAAGTTGCTGAAATGTATATTGAAAGTTGTCCGGTTTAGAAGATT
>Ga0307410_10000347_pt1 | contig 17950 bp, 15 predicted proteins | sample 322Ometagenome_3_FD_203707 | JGI IMG/M metagenome (GOLD analysis project Ga0307410, IMG submission 203707) | Maize rhizosphere microbial communities from greenhouse at UC Davis, California, United States - 322HYB-O-3 | ecosystem: Host-associated > Plants > Roots > Rhizosphere > Soil | place... | reverse complement strand
CGCGCGATCTCGGAAGCCTCCTGCGCCGCGCCGCGCGGCGGGCCGGTCTGATTGAGCAGCACGATCACCGGCTTGCCGATCCACGCGAGGATCGTGAGCTCGGGCTCGACGTAGCCGGCATCCGCGGGCATTTCCGCGGCGTTCACGAGGTACAACACGACGTCGGCCTCGTCGCGCACGTTGCGCACCGCCTGCTGGGAGGACCACAGCGCGCGGTCGCGAAAGCGATCCCACGTCATCGCGAGAAACCCGAGGATCGGCTTGTCGAGCGTCGCGAGGCGCCGCGCGAGCCTTGCGCTGTCGCCGAAGCCCGGCGTGTCCCAGAGCGCAAGCACGTCGCCCGCCGGCGATTCGATCATCGGAAAGCGGTCCGCCGTCGCGGTCACGTGCGCCTCGTCGCGGACTTCGCCGACGTCGCGGCCGAGCAGCGTGCGCGCGAGCGCCGTCTTGCCGACGTTGGTGTGCGAGATCAGCGAGAGCGCGATCTGCGCAGGCACGCTCGCCGTCATGCCGGCGTCGCCGAAAAGCGTGTCGTCAGCGTCGCCGCTGCCGTCGCGACGTCCGGATCGGCGAGGCGCACGAACAGCGGCGCGACGCCCGCGTCGCCGAGCACCTGTTCCCATGCGTGCCGCCGCTCGTCCGCGCGCGACGTGGCGCCGAAGCGCACGTCGAAGTCGGACGTGTCGACGATCGCGGTGAGCGGCGCGCGGCCGGCGAGCGCGGCGCGCAGCGCGCCGGCGAAGGCGCCGTGATTCTCGCGCTCTGGCGTCGCATTCACGTTGAACACGATGACCACGGCGGCGAGCGGTGGCGGCGGCAGCGTCGGCACATCGTCGTCGCCATACGCGGCCTGTGGCAGCCACTGCACGTCGACCGCCGACTCGAAGGCGCGCGTCATAAGCCGCGCGAGCGCTTCGACGTTCGGCTTGGCCATTGCGTAGCTGTACGCGACGGCTGCGACGCGCGCCGTACCCTCGCGCCACGCGTGCAGCAGCCGATGGAAATACGGCTCGGCGAGCGCGAGCGGGAAGCGCGCTTGCTGCCGCCGCTCGGCCGCCCAGGCGAATCCGGTGAGCACGAGGCGCGGCACGATCACCGCGAGCAGCAGCGTCGCGGCGTAGAGGTGAATCCACGGCGCCGCGTTCTCGCCCGCGCTCGCGGCGCCGATCGTTTGCAGATGCGCGGCGCCGGGCACGGCGATGCCGGTGAGCCACGATCCGGGCGCGAGCACGACGTGCAGCAGGCGCGCGACGTCGGTCGCGTCCAGAAACGTACTCTGCCAGCCGGCGCGATATTCGAGCGCGATGCCGCGCAGGTACAAGCCCGCGATCGCGCCTGCGGCGAGCACCGCGGCACAGAGGTGCATCAGCCGCGCCGCACGCTGCTCCCACAGCGGTGCGACGAGGGCGGGCCAGTCGGCGACAAAGCGCGCGACCGCCGCGGCGAGCGGAGACGGCACCGCTTTCTTCGGCAGCGCTCCGATGTCGCGAAACCACGCCGCGACCGCACGCCGCAGCGGTCCCGGCGCCGCGCTTGCAGCACCGGACGTCCGCGTGCGCGGGTCATCACGCGCCTGCGTCGCGCGCCTTGCCGCCGCGACGAGAAGCGCGACATAGACGCCGACGTTCCACGCGAGCAGCGCGAGCACCGGTGGTGCGAGCAGGTTGATGCGATGCGCCGGGCCGATGTCGACGCCCGCGACGCCGATAACGAACGCGCCCGCTGCGCCGAGCGGCGCGAGCCAGCGGCGCGGCCGTGCATGCCGCGCGACCGGACGCAATCCGGGATGGCGCGTGAGAATGCGTTCGATCACCAGCGCCGCGCGCGCGCCGACGAACGCGTCGTCGGCCGCGCCTTCGCCGACGCGCGCCGCCGCCGTGCGGCTCGCCCACATGCGATCGGCGTCGCTCCACGTCTCCCGCCGCTCGTCGGCCGTCTCGATCGCCCGCGCGAGGACGGCGTCCCGCGCCGCGTGCTCGTCCATGCACGCGATATTGCCATCGCGCGCGAGCGCCGCGTGTGATACGGTGCGAATCGATTGCGAGCGGGCCCCGGAGAAGCCGTGAAGGATCCCCTGTCGACGCGCGAGTGCGGCCTCGAGAAGAACCGGCTGGAAGCGCTGGTCGACGGCATCTTCGCCGTCGCGCTCACGCTGCTCGTGCTCGACATCAAGCTGCCGGAAGACGTCGCGATCGCCACCAACGGCCAGCTCGTCGAGCGGCTCATCGGGCTCGAGCGCCACTTCGTCATCTACGCGATCACCTTCGTCGTGATCGGCGTGTACTGGGTCAACCATCACATCCAGTTCCACTTCGTGATGCGGACCAACCGCATGCTGATCTGGATCAACCTGCTCTATGCGCTGCTGATCAGCTTCCTGCCGTTTTCCACCGACCTGATCGGCGACCACAAGGAGCTCGTGCTTCCGTGCGTGATCTACGGCGTCACGCTGCTGTCGCTGAGCGCGACGAGCTACCTGCATCTGCGATACCTGTCGAGCCATCCCGAGCTCGCGTCGCCCGAGCTGACGCCCGAACTGATCGGCATCCTCGATCGGCGGATCGCCTTCTTCGCCCTGGTGTCGCTGATGTCGATCGCGGTGTCGTTCTACAGCACGCGCCTCGCGCTCTACGTGTACTGTCTGTTCATCGTCGCGCACTTCATTCCGGGCAGCATCGACGCCCACCTCGCGCGCCAGCCGGATCGCCGGCGGAAAGACCGGCGACAGAGGGCCTGACACGGGGCATTCGCGGCCCCGATGGACAAACGCACGCCCCATACCGTATATTCGTACGGTGTCCGCCCGAACACCACGCGAGCCGGGCGCGCCGCCGTCCAGGGGACGCGGGGCGACGTTCAATCCGGCCAACCGCTATCGCGACCACGCGCGCGAGGGGTACGACGACGGCTGGCCGGCCGAAGCCGACGACGCTGCGCAGGAGGCCGCGCCGCGCACGACGGTGACGATGCAGCGCGCGCGCACGATCATCGCGCGCAACGATTCGCCGGACGTACCGTTCTCGCAGTCGATCAATCCGTACCAGGGCTGCGAGCACGGCTGCATTTACTGCTATGCGCGCCCGACGCACGCGTATCTCGACCTGTCGCCGGGCGTCGATTTCGAGACGCGGCTGTTTGCCAAGCCCGACGCGCCGGAGCTGTTGCGGCGGGAGCTCGCGAAATCCGGCTATCGCTGCGACCCCATCGCGCTCGGCACCAACACCGATCCGTACCAGCCGATCGAGCGCGAGCTGCGGATCACGCGCCAGATACTCGAAGTGCTCGCGGCGCACGAGCACCCGTTCACGATCGTCACCAAGTCGGCGCTCGTCGAGCGGGACCTCGACATCATCGCGCCGATGGCGGCGAAGCGCATGGCGCGCGTCTACCTGTCGATCACGACGCTCGATCGCGAGCTCGCGCGCCGGATGGAGCCGCGCGCGGCGGCGCCGCATCGGCGGCTGCAGGCGGTCGAGACGCTGGCAAAGGCGGGCGTTCCGGTCGGCGTCATGGTCGCGCCGATCGTTCCGCAACTCAACGACCGCGACCTCGAAGCGATTCTCGAAGCGGCGGCCGCCGTGGGCGCGCGAAGCGCGGGCTATGTGCTGGTCCGCCTGCCGCTCGAGGTCGCCCCGCTGTTCCGCGACTGGCTGGCCGCGCACTATCCGGAGCGGGCGCCGCACGTGATGAGCCTGATCCGGCAAATGCGCGGCGGCCGCGACTACGACTCCGCGTTCGGCACGCGCATGCGCGGCGAAGGCGTGTTCGCGACGCTGATCGAAAAGCGCTTCGCGATCGCGTGCAAGCGCGCGGGCTTCGAGCGCGGCCGCGAGCACACCGGGCTCGACACGTCGCGTTTCCGGCCGCCGCTGCTCGGCGGCGACCGGCAGGGCGAGCTGTTCTGAAGCCTAGAACTGTGCGCTGATCCCCGCGGCGTACGAGCGATCGGCGACGAGCTGCACGCCGTTCACGTACTGGTAGAGCGGAAACTGCACGAACGCGTACATCTGCACCGTGGGCGTGAACGCGAACGTGAAGCCGGGCGCGATCGACAGCGTCCGGCTTCCCGAGTCGTCGGGCTCGGCCTGCGCGCCCGAATCCCGACCCTTCCATTGCGCATTCAATTGCAGCATCAGGCCGAGCTTGTCGGTCGCGTCCCAACGCCCGCCGAAATCGACCAGCACCTGTTTGCCGGGACGGAAGTCGTCGTGCGAATCGAGCGGTAACTGGACGTTCGCCTGCACGAACCACGAAGCGTTCAGGTGGCCGATCGCTTCGCGGTAGTACGCGCCCAGCAGCGCGTCGGTGGTTCCGGTTCCCGGCTGCAGCGTCCGCTCGGCCGGCTCGCCTTCGCCGTTGACGACGTCCGTCTTGCCGGTGGGCAGCTTAAGGCCCCCGGTGAAGCCGAAGAAGCCGAGCCGCTCGGCCTGTCCCTGCGCCGGCGCGGTCGTCAACTGGTAACGGGCAACCAGGCGCGCATCGCCGAAATCGGAGAACGACCACGTCTCGCGCAATTGCTCGCCGCGATGATTGTGGATGTGCTCGTGGTCGCGATCGATCCAGGGCAGGACCGCCGAGATGCCCCATGACTCGGACAACCCGTAGTCGAGCGTCAAGAACGCGTTGCGGTTGATCGTGCGGACTTCGTCGTGGTGCGCCGGAATCTCGCCGACCGCGACGTTGCGCGTGCCATTGCGCGGCTGGTCCTGGTCGATGTATTCGAGGCGGAGGTCCGCGCGCAGCCCAGGCTCGTTCCAGACGCCCTGCACGCCCCAGTTCGTGTTCACCATGCAAAAGGCTGATCCGCACGAGGCTGCGGCCGGGGCGGCCGCAGCAAGCAAAAAAGTTGCGGCGGCGAGCGCCGCCAGGCGATGCGACATGTGATCTCCGATGGAATTGCGGCTCCGCGAGGCGAAGCCGGTGCGCGGGACTGCCGCGAGCGGCAGCGGAACGGCGCTAGTGGCCTGTAACGGTCACCGGGAGTTCACGGGCGGCCCGCGCGGGCCCACCGCACCAACGAGATGGGCGGACGCGAAGGTGATTGGATGAGCGGTCGGGCGAGGGCGTTCCGGCGACAGCGCTGACTGCACTTGTGCGCGCGGCGCGCACGATGCGCACATCCGCGGTTGCGACGGATTCGTGCAGCGGTCGCCATGGCAGCAGCACATGCCGCCCTCGTCGGCCGGGCACGGCGACGGCACCGCGAACGCCGGCGCCTCGACGCGCGCCGGTTCAGCACGACTCGGCACGTCGACGACGCCCGCCACCGATTGCGACGCGTACGCGTGCCCGCCGTGCGCCACCGCGGGCGACGCGACGAGTGCGAGCGCCGGTAAGGCCAGCGCTGCGAGCAGCAGGCGAATGCGAATCACGCGCCTTCTATAGCACAGCCGGCCGCGCGCCGCATCGCGCCCGGACAATGCTTCCGGAGAGCCTCGCGGGCTGTGTTCAAATACGCGCTCGAGCAACCGACGGAGACCGCCGTGGACGCAGCGCGACATCTTGCAGCATGGATCGCAGCGATCGTCTTTTTCGTGCTGGGCGCGATCTGGTACAGCGTGCTTTCGGCGCAATGGCTCGCGGCGGTCGGCAAGACGACGGAACAGATGGCTGCCGAGCAGGCGGGCTCGCCGATTCCGTTCGTCATCGGCTTCGTCGCCATCCTCGTCATGTGCTACGCGCTCGCCTGGCTGATCGAGCGGCTGCAGGCGAATTCGCTCGCCGGCGGGATGGGCCTCGGTGCGACGGTGGCGCTCGGCTTCATCGCTGCGAACCTCGCGCTCAACTACGGCTTCGAGCGCCGCAGCGTCGCGCTTTGGATCATCAATGCCGTTTACGCCGTCGTGGGCTTGAGCATCGCCGGCGCGATCATCGGCGGCTGGAAGCGGCGCGCCCGATGACCGACGACGCGCCCGATCGCCACGTGCCCGCGGCAGCGGCCACGTCGCTGACCGAACGGCTCGCCGCCTGTTACACCGGCGCGGTGCACGACGTGTTGCGCATGATGGGCTACGACCGCGTCGCGCTGCCGCCCGCGATCAAGGCCATCGCCCCCGGCACGCGGCTCGCGGGTCCGGTGTGGACGGTGTCCGGCCACATCGATCGCACGAAATCGCGGCACGAATGCCTGCTCGGCTGGTGCACGCTGCTCGCGAAGGCGCCGCGCGGCCATGTCGTCGTCTGCCAGCCGAACAACCACGAAATCGCGCTGATGGGCGAGCTGTCGGCGCAAACGCTGGCCGCGCGCGGCGTGCTGGGCTATGTCGTCGACGGCGGCTCGCGCGACACCGACCTGGTGCTCGCGCAGGGCTTTCCGGTGTTCTGCGCGTTCCTGACACCCGCGGACATCGTCGAGCGCTGGGTTCCCGATCGCTTCGGGGAGCCCGTCACGATCGGCGACGTCACCGTCACCTCCGGCGATTATCTGCTCGGCGACCGCGACGGCGTCGTGATCGTTCCGTGCGCCGCTGCCGAGGAAGCGATCATGCGCACGGAACAGGTGATCGCCACGGAGAGCGACATGCGCGCAGCGCTGTTGGGCGGCATGGACCCGGTCGCCGCGTACGAGCGCTACGGCAAGTTCTGACCGCCGCGCCTTTCTCAAACGCCGAGATAGCGCTGCAACAGCTCGGGGCGGGCCTTGAGCTCCTCGGCCGGGCCTTCGTGCGCGATGTGGCCGTTGTTGATGATGTAGACGCGCTGCGCGAGCGCAAGCGTCGCCGCGAGGTTCTGCTCGACGAGCACGATCGTCTGCCCGGACTGCGCGAGCTCGCGGCACGCGGTCATCAGGTCGCGGACGATGACCGGCGCAAGCCCTTCGAACGGCTCGTCGAGCAGGATGATCTTCGGATTGCGGATCAGGGCGCGGGCAATCGCGAGCATCTGCTGCTCGCCGCCCGACAGGTCGGTGCCGCGGCTGTCGCGGCGCTGCTTGAGGCGCGGGAACATCTCGTAGATGCGGTCGAGCGGCCACCGTTCCTTCGCGGTGAGCCCGGCCAGGATCAGGTTCTCCTCGACGTCGAGCGTGCCGAAGATGCGGCGATCCTCGTGCACGAGCTGCATTCCGGCCTGCGCAATCTGGTGGCTCTTGTGACCCGCGATCTCGACGCCGTCGAGCTTCACCGATCCGGTGCGCGGCGTGACGACGCCCATCAAGCTCTTGAGCGTCGTGCTCTTGCCCGCGCCGTTGCGGCCGAGCAGCGCGACGACTTCGTTGCGCTCGACGCGGAGGGCAACGTCGAACAGGATGTGCGAATCGCCGTAGTAGCTGTTGAGCCCGCTGACGTCGAGCAGGCTCGCGCTGCCGATCGTGCGCCCCGGCATCGCCGGTGCTTCTTGCGCGGCAACGGCCTGCGCACCGGCATGTTCCCCGCGTGGTCGCGGCTTCGCCGCTTCGCTGCCCCCGGCGGGGGCGGAATTCGACGCTCGGGGCGGCCCTTCGCGTCTCATTGCGCCAGCACTCCCTTGACGCCGCCCAGGTAGGCTTCCTGCACCCTCGCGTTGCTCTTGATCTCTTCCGGCGTGCCTTCGACCAGCACCCTGCCCTCCTGCAGCACCGTGACGCGCTCGGCCAGCTCGAACAGCGAGTCCATGTCGTGATCGATGATGATCATCGTTCGCCCGCGGCTGATCGACTTCAGCAGCCTGACCGTTTCGACGCGCTCGCTCGGGCTCATGCCGGCGAGCGGCTCGTCGAGCAGCAGCAACGTCGGCGAAGTGGCGAGCGCCAGGCCCACTTCGAGGCGCCGCTTCTCGCCATAGGCCAGGTCCGATACCGGCGTATCCGCGCGACCGGCGAGATCGACGAGTTCCAGCGTGCGCTCGACCTGGTCGTGCAGGCCCGGGATGCCGGCGAGATTGCGCAAAAGGTCGAGCTTCAACTTGCCGCGCAGCTCGGCGAGAGCGGCGATCGTGACGTTCTCGCGGACCGTGAGCCGGTTGAAGAGCTGGTTGACCTGATAGCTCTTGGTGAGGCCGAGCTGGCAGACGTCGGTGATGCTCATGCCGGTGATGTCGCGGCCCTCGAAGACGATCTTGCCGGACGTTGGTGGCACTTCGCAGGTGAGCATCTTGAAGAACGTCGACTTGCCGGCGCCGTTCGGCCCGATGATGCCGCGCAGCTCGCCGTGGTTGACCGTGAAGTCGATGTCGGCGTTGGCGATCACGCCGCCGTAGTGCTTGGAAAGACCGCTCGCCCGCAGGATCGGCCCCGAGGAAGCGGGCGCGGCGGTGTGACGCGCCGGCATCGATGCGACTGCCGCTTTGTCACCCGCTGCACTCGATTGCGGCACCCGCGATCGGGCCATTGCGGCGGATGCCGTCGCCGCCGTTTCCACGCTCGTGCCGCGCTTGCGGCGAACGAACGCGTACAGGTCCTTGACGCCGCCGATGATGCCGTGGCGCAGGAAGCATACGAGCAGCACGAAAACCACGCCGAGCACGAGCTTCCACGATGCGCCAAGTCCGAGCGTCGCCTGCAGGAAATCGCGCAGGAACAGCCAGACCGCGGCGCCGAGCAGCGGACCGAACAGCGTGCCGGTGCCGCCGATCGCCGTCTGCATGACGAGCTGGCCCGACGTGTCGAACATGAACGCCTCGGGCGGCATGAAGCCCTGCATCACGCCGAGCAGGCCCCCCGCGAAGCCTGCGTACGCGGCGGCGATGACGAACGCGGCGAGCTTGTAGCCATGGACGTTGTGGCCGACCGCCGCTGCGCGCAGCGGATTCTCGCGGATCGCCCGCAGGATCACGCCCACCGGCGAGCGCACGATGCGCAGGCCGATGACGATGCCGACGAAATACCAGAACGCGAGGAACGGATACATCGACCATCCGCTCGCGAAGTTGAGGGTCGTGAATCCCAGGTACAGGCTCGGCGACGGTACGCCCGGCAGACCGTTCTCGCCGCCGGTCCAATGCGCGAGCGGGTTGAACTCGACGAAGTAGAACACCTCGGCGATCGCGACGGTGATCATCGCGAAGTAGATGCCGGTGCGGCGCAGCGCGACCAGGCCGACGAGGTAGCCGACGGCCGAGGCCGCGATCATGCCGAGAAACAGCGCGAGGATGACGTACGGGAAGCCGGCCACCGTGAGCAGGTACGCGGCGAAGAACCCACCCGTCCCGTACAGCGCCGACTGGCCGAACGACAACAGCCCCGTATAGCCGAACAGGATGTCGAAGCCGATGCCGAACAGGCCCCAGACGATGATGCGGTTCACGGTGTTCGGCGCGAAGCCCAGGTGGGGCAACACGAACGGCATGACGATCAGCAGCGCCGCGGTGATCGCCTCGGCGAGAAAGCGGCGCGGTCGCCGCGGCTGCACCGCGACCCGCTGCGGCGCGTCGACCCCCGCAGCGCCGGCGACGCCCGCCTGCACGGGACGCGCGCTCATTCCCGCCCTCTCGTGCCGAGCAGCCCGTGCGGCCGCACGAGCAGGACGAGCACCATCGCCGCGAACAGCATGACGTACGCGTATCCGGGGTCGACCATCGACGTGAGGCTGATGATCTCGCCGGCGATGACGCCTCCGAGCACCGCGCCGGGAAACGACCCGACACCGCCGATGACGACGACGACGAACGTCTGCACGAGGATCGCCTCGCCCATGTCGGGGGTGAGCGAGACCACCGGCGCATTGACGATGCCGGCGAAACCGACCGCCATCGAGCCGATGCCGAACACGATCATGAACACGCGATAGACGTTGATGCCGAGCGAATCCACCATCGTGGAATCCTCGATGCCGGCACGCACGATCATGCCGAGGCGCGTCTTGTAGAGCAGGAAGAACAGCGCCAGCAGCGCGACGGCGACGATGCCGACGACCGCGAGCCGGTACGTGGGATAGACCATGAAGCCCAGCGACGTGATGCCCGAAAAGAGCGGCGGCCCCGGTACCGTCTTCGACAGGCTCGAGAAGAAGAAGCGAATGATCTCGACGAAGACGATCGACAGCCCGAACGTCACCAGCAGCTGGTCGCCGTGCGGGCGCGTGTAGAAATGGCGGATGATCACGCGCTCCATCACGATTCCGACGAGCAGCAGGAACACCGCGCCCCCGATCACCGCGACGATGAACGAGCCGGTGGCTTCGTAGGCGACGTAGCCCGCGTAGCCGCCGAGCATGAACATCGCGCCGTGCGCGAGATTGAGCACGCCGAGCGTGCCGTAGATGATCGTCAGGCCCGAGCTGATCAGCGCGAGCAACGCGCCAAGCGCCAGGCCGTTGAAGAGCTGCGAGACGAAGTTGGACCAGGTGATCATGACGGTGGGTTCGTTTGGCGCCGCGCAAGAAGCGACGGCCGCCGTCGTGGTGCGTTGCGTGGGAAGCGCGCCGCGGGCGGCATCACCGTCCGCGGCGCAACACACCGCTTACCCGATCAGGTGTAGTCGCCCGGGTTGCAGCCGAACGCGTCCGGCTTCTGCATCAGCGGCAGGCCCGGCACGACCTCCATCACCTCCCAGAAGTCCTCCTTGTTGCGCATGTCGGCGGGCTTCTTGCCCTTGACGATGATGACCGGGCGCACGAGCTGATGATCGGCTCCGCGGAAGTAGACCTCGCCGACGACCGAGTTGACCTTGCGGCCGGCCTCGTACGACTTGATCACCGCCGGCGGATAGAACGTGCCCGCGTTCTCGACGGCCTCGGCCCAGAGCGCGAACTCCATGTACGCGTTCTCCGCGCCCCACTCGGGCCGATAGTTGTATTTCTTCTGGAACGCCTCGACGAACATCTTCGCCAGCGGGAAGCGGTCCTCCAGCGTCCACCAGAAGTCGGTGGCCGCGTACACGCCCGCCGTGAGCTCCGCGCCCACCTCGGGTGCCAGGAACGGAATCTGGTACGGGATCACGAGCTGCATCTTGGGCAGGATGCCGAACTGCTTCGCCTGCTGCGTGGACAGCACGGCGTCATGGCCCCAGTTCACGTTGATCAGGAAATCCGCGCCGGAGTTCGCGACGTTCGTCAGGTACGAGCTGTAGTCGGGCGCACCGAGCGGAGACACCTGGTTCGTCACCATCGTCCAGCCGCCGTTCTTCGTCAGGTAGTCGTTCATCGACTTCGTGACGGTGTGGCCGTACGTGTAGTCGGGCGTCATGAACGCCGCCTTGCGGTTCTTCCCGAACTGCTTGACCAGCACCGGGCCGAGCGCGTTCGCCGCCGTCTCGCCGTAGAAGTTCTGGCGAAAGCCATAGCGCACGCAGTCCTTGCCGGTGGTGTCGTTCGAGCCGGAGATGCCGGCCACGTAGAGCACCTTTTCGCGCTGTGCGAGCTTGTTCATCGCCACGGCGACCGCGCTCGACGTCGAGCCGGTCAGGAGCACCGCCTTGTTCTCGGTGATGAAGCGCTGCGCGGCCTGCACCGCCTGGTTGGGCTTCGCGGCGGAGTCGGCGGCACCGTACTTCACCTGCTTGCCGAGCACGCCCTTCTTCGTCTTGGGCGAAATCGCCCGGATCAGCGGATGGCCTTCGTTGATGTGTGCGACGGCGAGTTCGTAGCCCTTGAGCTCGTCCTCGCCCTGTGCCGCGTACGTGCCGGTGCGCGGCACGCAGATGCCGATGAACACCGAGTCGCCCTGCGAGCCGGCCGGCCACGTGCCGATCGGCGGCTCGTCGTCGGCGAATGCGCGCGTCGCGTAGCCCGCGGGCAGCGCCAGCCCGCCGGCGAGCCCGACCCCGGCGCGGATCAGCTCACGCCGTCTCGTACTGTGGGGATCCCCCTTGCGTTGCTGCATGACGTTTCTCCTCCAGGTTTGGTTGATCCTCCCACTCGCACTAATATATCGCGAAACGATATTGCGCGGGTATATCGGATGACGATATTATCGAGCCCCGGCCGGCCCGGAGCGCAGAAGCGCCGGTCGCCGCCCGAGAGACCATCGTGTTGTTGAGGAAAGCAGAAACCCGCTTCCGGCTGACGACGCGCGACTACGCGCAGCTCGCGGCGTTTCGCCACGCGCTGCGCGGCTTCCTGCGGTTCAGCGAGGACGCGGCCGCAGCGGTGGGCCTCACCACGCAGCACTACCAGGCGATGCTGGTGCTGCGCGCGTGCCCCGACGAACGGCGCGTGACGATCGGCGATCTCGCGCGCCAGCTCTTCATCAAGCACAACAGCGCGGTCGGGCTGGTCGACCGGCTCGTGGAGGAAAAGCTCGTGCTGCGCGAGGCCTCGAGCGCCGATCGGCGCAAGGTCGAGCTGCGGCTGACCGGCCGCGGCCGCCAGCTCCTGGCGAAGCTCGCCGCCATGCACCGCGCCGAGCTCACGCGCCTTGGGCCGGTGCTGTCGCGCTTCTTCGCCGAGCTGCCGCAAATGGGACAGCCGGTGGCTGCCGCGTGCCGGGCCGCCGGCGCGGCGCAGCGGATCAAGCCCGCGCGAGCGAGACGCAAAAGCACGCGCCCGGTCCGCGGTCGGCCAGAAGCGTCAGCGACCCGCCGAAACGGCGCATGATCTGCCAGCTGATCGCGAGGCCCAGCCCGGCACCCGCCGGATCGCGCCGTGCCTCCGCCGCGCCGCGCGCGAACTTGGCGAAGATGCGCTCGCGCTCGTCCGGCCTGATGCCCGGCCCGTTGTCCTCGAACAGCACCTCGTAGCGGGTGTCCCGCGCACGGCTCGTGATCACGAGCTGCGGCGCGTCGCTGGTGTTGTACTTCACGGCATTCGCGATCAGGTTGATGAACACCTGCGCCAGCCGATCGCTGTTGGCGAGCACGCGCACGCCGGTTGCCCGCTCGCCGCAAAGGACGCGCACGCCCATGCTCGCGGCCATCCCCGAGCAGGTCCGGATCGAGCTGTCGAGCGCGATCTCCGGATCGACCGGCGACGTCTGCCACGGCGCCTCGCCGCGCTCGAGCACCGAAAGGTCGAGTGTGCTCTCGAGCAGGCGCGTGAGGCGGACGCTCTCGTCGTGGATGATGCGCAGGTAGCGCGCGGCGTGATCCGGCGCGAGGTCGCGCTCGTCGAGCAGGATCTCGGCGAAGGAGCGGATCGACGTCATCGGCGTGCGCACTTCGTGGCTCACCTGCGACAGAAAGTCGTCCTTCTCGGCATCGAGACGCGTGAGCCGCTCGTTCGCCTCGGACAGCTTGCGGGCGGCAGCCTCGATCTCGCGCGACTTCTGCTCGAGCTGGCGCGAGTACTCGCGCACCTGCTGCGTCTCGTCGGCGATGCGCATCAACTCGTCTTGGCTTATCGTCTCGCCGCTTACCGCCTGCGAGATCAGCGCGTGCGCCGAGGCGGCGCCCACGCTGCCGGCCAGCGTCCGCTCGAGCTGCGTGATGAACGCGCCGTCGACGATGGGCACGTCGCCGCGCAGCCCCTGTGCACGCGCGGCGGCGCGAAACGTCTCGTGCGTCGCCTGCGAGCCGAGAATGCGCACGGCGAGCGGGCGCAAATCCCGTACGGTCGCCTGGCGGCGAAGCACGCCCGACGTCGTCTCGGCCGACGCGCGGAAAACGTCGACGAAGAGCGTGCTCTGCAGCCGCTCGAGTGGCCGCTGCTCGCGCGCGAGCGAGACGAACACGAACAGCAGCGTGTTGACCGCGAGGCTCCAGCACAGCGAATGGACGAGCGGATCGATGCCGGTGAACCCGAGCAATGCGTATGGGCGCAGCAGGCCGAACCCGAACAGGCCCTCGGCGACGACGCGCGGCGACACGACGAATCCGCCGGCAAAGCTCGGCAGGAAGAGCGTGAATGCCCACAACAGCGCGCCGCCCACGAGGCCAGCGAGTGCGCCGGCTGCGTTGGCGCGCCGCCAGAACAGTCCGCCGACGAGGCTCGGCAGCACCTGCGCGACGCCGGCGAAGGCGATGAGGCCGATGGACGCGAGGTCGTCGCTGCTGCCGCTCAGGCGGTAATAGAGGAAGCCGAGCAGGAGGATCAGACAGATGCCGACGCGCCGGCTCGCGAGCAAAAAGCGTCGGATCTCCCCACCGGCCGGCAGGTCGATCAGCCCGAGTCGCAGCGCCGCCGGCACGATGATGTGGTTCGACAGCATCGTCGACAGCGCGATGCAGGCGACGATCACCATCGACGTCGCCGACGAAAAGCCGCCGAGGAACGCGAGCAGCGCGAGATGGTCGTGCCCCGACCACATCGGCAGCGTAAGCACGAACATGTCCGGATTGGACCCCCTGGGCAGGAACGCGAGCCCTGCGATCGCGATCGGCAGCACGGACAGCGTGATCAGGAACAGATAGAGCGGAAACATCCAGGAGGCGGTCGTCAGGTGCCGCTCGTCGAAGTTCTCGACGACCATCACCTGGAACTCGCGCGGCAGGCAGACGATCGCCGCGGCGGCAAGGAACGTCAGCGTGACCCAGCGCGGCCCGAACACGTCGGGGGTTTGCGTCAGCGCCGGCGGCGCGAACGTGAAAATGCCGCCCGGGCCGTCCAGGATCCCGAACACGACGAGCGTCCCGACGGCGAGCAGCGCAACGAGCTTGACGATCGCCTCGAGCGCGATCGCCGCGACGACGCCGTGGTGACGCTCCTTGGCGTCGATGGTGCGCGTGCCGAACAGGATCGCGAACACGGCCATGCCGAAAGCGATCCAGAAGCCGAGCGTGTAGTCGGGGAATGCGCGGGGAAGGCCGGACAGCGGATCGGGGCTCGCGCTGTCGATGACGTCGAAGCTCGTCGTCACCGCCTTGAGCTGCAGCGCGATGTACGGCGTCGTCGTGATGACCGCGATCACCGTCACGACGGCCGCGAGCGTGGCGCTCTTGCCGTAGCGCGACGAGATCATGTCGGCGATCGACGTGATGCCGTGCGTGTGGCCGATGCGCACCAGCTTGCGCAGGAGCATCCACCAGCCGACGAACACCAGCGTCGGTCCCAGGTAGATCGTCAGGAATTCGAGGCCGTTGCGCGCCGCCGATCCGACCGCGCCGTAGAACGTCCACGACGTGCAGTAGATCGAGATCGACAGCGTATAGACGAGCGGCGATTGCAGCAGCCCGAGGCGGCCGCTGCGCGCCCGGCGATCGCCGAGGAACGCCACGGCGAACAGCACCGCGACGTACAAAAGTGCGATGAACAGGACGAAATCGGCGGAAAGCATCGGCTGTCGTGGCGGGCTGTCGTGGGCCGGCTATCGTGGCGGGCTGTCGTCGCTCGCGTCCGTCGATGCCGGCGTTACGGAGGCGCGGGGGGCGTCCGGCGGCGGCTCGAGCCGGTGCGCGAGCAGGCGGGCGCAGCCGATCAGCGCAAGCCACACCGCGAACAGGTAAGCGACGATCAGCGGTATGCCGCCGATGCGGACATCGGTCACGAAGAGCGTCACCGCCGGAGGCATCAGCAAAACGATGCCGAGCAGCGTGACGATCCGGGCCAGGTCGCGCGCGCGTCCGGGATCGGGAGCGCGCTCGGCCTCGTGCTCCGACGGGCGGTCTGGCGGCATGGCGCTTACGGTACGTCAGCCCGCGGTGAGGCGCCGCACCTCGCTCATGATCTCGCGGTTGGAAAACGGCTTGGTCATGAAGGCATCGATGCCGATCGCCTCGGCCAGGCGCCGGTCGCTCGCCTGGCCCTTCGCGGTGAGAATCAGCACGCGCACGCCGGCGAGCGCGGGATCGCTCCTGACCGCCTTCAGCACTTCGAAGCCGTTCGCTTTCGGCAGCATGAGGTCGAGGATCATCAGGCGCGCAGGCTGCGCGCGCAGATCGGCGAGCGCCGATTCGCCGTCGCCCGCTGCCGCCACGTCGAAGCCGCCGCGGCGAAGCAGGAAGGTCAGCGACTCGACGATGTTCGGCTCGTCTTCGACGATCAGCACGCGCGTTGACATGGAAGGCGTTCCCCCCGGATGCCTGGGGTGCGAGTGTAGCGTTCGCGGCGCGTTTTGGTCAGGCACCGACGATCGGATCCTCTTCCCGGTAGGCGCAATCGCTGCGCACGCACAGCCGGCAGTTCGAGCCGACCGGCACCGCCTTCGCCGCCGAGGACAGCGGCAGTCCTTCGCCGTAGATCGTGCGGTCGGCATGGAGCACGTCGCACGCGAGCATGATGGACATCAGGCGCCGCGGCATCGCATAAACCGGCCGCACCTTGTCCACCGCGCAGGCGACGAACAGGAACCGGTCGCCGGTCGGAAATTCGGCGATCTGGCGGACGATCTCGCCCGGTGTCTGGAACGCTGCGTACAGTGCCCAGATCGGACATGCGTTGCCGTAGCGCGGCAACAGCAGGCGCGGCAGCGGAAGACGCTTGGTGACGTAGCCGGCCGCATCGATGCGCATCAATCCGAACGGAATGCCTTCGGCACCGGGCCGCTGCAGCGTCGTGAGGCGATGGCACACCTGCTCGAAGCTCGCGTCGAAGCGGCGGCCGAGATGCTCGATGTCGTACCGGGCGGCAACCGCGGCTTGCTGGAAATCGGCATACGGCAACAGCATGGCCCCGGCAACGTACGACGAGAGTACGCGGCGTGCGCGCCGGCGCGCCGCAGCGCTTTGCAGTTGCGGTGACGCGTCCATTGCCGCGTTCAGCGGCGCACCCTGATGGAAAAGGTCGGCGGCGACCCGCGCGAGCTCGAAGCGCCGCGTGGGTCCCGGAAGCGTCTCGTCCAGGACGAGCGTGCGCGCCTGCGCGTCGTATTCGGCGATCGTGCGTGGCGGATGCGGCGCGGCCGGGACGCGCCGGTAATCGATGGAGACGTCCTGCACCCGCTTCAGGTAATCGCCCAGCGCGCGCTCGCTCGCATCGCCGCATGCGGCGCGCAAGCCGTCCGCCACCGACTCGAGCTCGGCGAAGTGATTGCCACCATCGAGCAGGAAATCGTCGACTTCCTCGATCGGCGTGCGCGGGCGTGCATCGCTCACGTCCTTGTCGAAGAACGTCGCCAGCGCCTGCGCGACGTCGGACAGCCGCTGGCTTTCGACGCTCGCAATCTGCGCGAACCGGCGCTGCTCGTCGGGTGCGAGATCGTCGGTCGTGCCGAGAATTTCCGCGGCCGAGCGAATCGCCGCGACGCGGGTCAGCATCCGGTGCACGGCGTCGCCGAGAAACGGATCCTGCGACAAGCGATTGGACAGCGCATGGACGGCGTGGTCTCGGTCACGCCATGCGCGGTGCAGGAACACGAGCGCGTGCGCCCAGGCGCCGTGACGCGCCGCGAGATCGCTCGCCGACCCGGCCAGCGCAAGCGTGGCGAGCATCGGCGCGCCGGCGATCTCGTCCAACTCGTCGAGCAGGCGGCGCTCCGCGGCACCGTCGAGACTTTCGAGCGGCATTTCGAGCGCATCGCCGATACGCTTCAGCAAGGCGCCGCCGATGTTGCGCTTGTTCGCCTCGATCAGGTTCAGGTACGACGCCGATATGCCGACGCGGGCCGCAAGCGCCGCCTGCGTCATTCGCAGCGACCGGCGCCGGTCGCGAATTTTAGACCCGAGCGCCGAGCGCCGTGGCGGGCGCAGCGACGTGTTCATGTTGCGCTGCAACGTCAATCCTTCACAGATTTGCAGGTGTGCCGCTATCGATATTTACAGAAATACCCTTATCCGTCAAAGAAGTGTTGCGCAATTGACATGTTGGAGCGATAGTCACGCACAGAAAGCGGCCCGACGATGATCGCGGTCGACGCGGTTCCTGAAAGGGAATCGAGCCTTTAGGAGGAGAAGCCCGGCGACGGGCTGCGACCGAATCCTCTCCCTTGCGCGGGAGCCCCGTTCGTGAGCGGGGACCTCCCACTCCCGCGCGAGGGAGCGGTCCTCTCCGCTCCATTCGATACACGTGTATGCGCGAACGGCGCCGCTGTCTTATGCCGGCGGCTGCCACGCGGACGGCTGAAACTGCGCCGCCGTCTGTCCCGACCATCCGGCCTCGACGAACAGACGCGCGTGCGGCTTGCATCGGACGCCGTCGAGATCGGGACGCGCGAAGTAACGCACTTCGAGCGTCTCTTCGTTGTCGGGCCGCGGCGTCCCGCTCACGATCTCGCCCCGGAACACCGT
>Ga0307410_10000346_pt1 | contig 17991 bp, 15 predicted proteins | sample 322Ometagenome_3_FD_203707 | JGI IMG/M metagenome (GOLD analysis project Ga0307410, IMG submission 203707) | Maize rhizosphere microbial communities from greenhouse at UC Davis, California, United States - 322HYB-O-3 | ecosystem: Host-associated > Plants > Roots > Rhizosphere > Soil | place... | reverse complement strand
CCACTCAGTTGGCAGGCGCCGCGCAGCTCTGGGGGATCCTGGACAGCTAATTGGACCCACCGTCGCCTCGCGAACGGACCGCCAGGTCGCCGTAGCTCGGGAGGGGCTACAGAGATCTGTCAACGAATTTGTTTACAAATCAGTCTGGCGGGTAGTGCCGGCCTGACGACCCAGACCCGCCGACGGTGCCGCTCCGGTCTTTGGCCCGAGCTGTGGTTACTAGCTATGGGCCTGAGATGACATTTCACATGATTCAAAGGAGTTCGGTATGAAGTCCAGAAGAGGCCGGTTGGTAGCTGCACTTCTCGCTTCGGTCATCGCACTTGCTGGATGTGGCGGCGGCGGCGACGAGCCATCAGGCCAGCAGTCGGATGTCACCAGCATCGAGTACTGGTATTGGCAAGACGACACGACGGACAAGACGATGGATCAGCTGGCGGCCGACTTCAAGGCGCAGACCGGCGTTACGGTCAACATCACCGCCAATGTTGCGCAGCCCCAGTTCTACGACAAGCTGGTTAACGCCGTCGCTGCGGGCAACGCTCCGGACGCTACGCACCTCAACACCAACATGATGGGGCAACTCATCGACGCGAATGTGTTGGAGCCGCTCGACGGCATGATCGACAACTGGGCCGGCAAGGACACGATTCCGCCGACCATGTGGAACTACGTGAAGAGCGCCGACGGCAAGACGACCGTGGCGATGCCCAACAAGTTTCTGATGTTCTACATGTACTACCGCAAGGATCTCTTCAAGGCGGCAGGCGTCGAGGTACCGAAGACCCAGCTGGAGTTCGTTGAGGCGGTCAAGAAGCTGCACAACCCGGGTAAGAAGCAATACGCCTTCGACTACCGGGGCGGAGCCAACGGACAGGACCAGTGGGCAGCGTTCCTGGTCGCCGGCGGGGCCAAGTTCCTCGACGATTCGGGCAACGTCATCTTCGATAGCCCTGAGGCCAAGAAGGCCAACGACCTATACATCTCCACGGCCGAGTACGCGCCGCCAGGGGCCATCAACTCCGCCTTCCCGCAACTGATCGCGAACCTCGAGTCGGGCACCGCATCAATCATTATCAACCACCTTGGCGCGGCCAAGACCCTCGATGCGTCCCTTGGTGACAAGTTGGGGGCGGCTCTCATTCCCTCAGCAACGGGTGACCCAGCGCAGACGACGTACATGGGCACCATGAACTCCAACGCCGTGCTGGCAGCCAGCGAGAAAAAGCAGGCAGCGTTCGACTGGATCTCCTTCCTCGCCAGCGACAAAGCGCAGTTGGCCATCACCAAGTCCACCAACGGATACGTCCCGGTCACCACCAGTGCGGCGCAGAATCCGGAGGTCACCTCGAATCCGTACATCGCCCTGACGCTAGAGGCTGCGAAGAGCAACACGACCGCTTGGCCGCCGATTCCCGGTACGACGGTAGCGACCTCGAAGACCTGGCAGCCCCTCTTCCAAGGGGCAGTCCTTGGTAAGAATCCCAATAACGCAGTAGTGGAGGGCGTCGCAGAGTCACTGAAGACCGGCAAGTAGCTCTAACCGCCTGATGTGAACCCGGTTCTGGGACCTTCGTAACCGCCAGATCGTGGCGGGCACGGAGAGCCCACCCTTCAAAAGAAAGGGGGAGGTTCGGTGTGACTCAACTGGCTTCTCCTGCTGTGACTGCGGCACCCCCTCGCTCTCGCCGGGTGGCCGCCATCAGCCGTCAAGCTTTCCCTTGGCTGATGCTTGCCCCGGCATTGCTCCTGGTGGGCGGTTTCATTCTTTATCCGGCAGTGAATGCGTTCTATCTCTCGTTCACCTCGACCAACCTGCTGAACGTCGACGCGCAACAGTTTGTCGGTTTTGACAACTTCACAGAGATGTTTGCGCAACCGGAGTTCTATCAGTCTCTCCGCAATTCGCTGGTGTGGACGGTCGGCAACGTCGCCTTTCAGCTGATCTTGGGCATGCTTGGCGCGCTGGTGCTGAACGCCAAGTTCAAGGGGCGCGGGTTCATTCGGGGACTCGTCCTGCTGCCGTGGGCTACTCCTAGCGTGCTGGTTGCGCTGATGTGGTTGTGGATTCTGGACCCCAACCTGGGCATCCTGAACGACATTCTGCTCGCCGTCGGGCTGCTGAACGAGCCGATGGCCTGGCTTGCCAACGAGGAGACGGCACTTGCAACCCTGATGGCCATCGACATCTGGCAGGGCATCCCGTTCTTCGCTGTGATGATTTTGGCCGCACTCCAGGGCGTTCCCGCCGACTTGCTCGAAGCCGCCAAGATCGACGGGGCAGGCCCGTGGCAAAACTATTGGCAGGTGGTCCTTCCACTCATCATGCCGACCGTGCTCATCACGGTCATGCTGCGGCTCATCTGGACCGCGAACTACTTCGATCTCATTTTGGTTTTGACCAACGGTGGCCCGGCGAACTCGACGCTGACGCTACCGCTCAACGCCTACCACACCGCCTACAAGGGATCCGACCTCGGAGGCGCCGCTGCCCTCGGTGTAGTTCAGGCCCTCCTCCTCGTCGTATTGGTCGTGATCTACATGCGCCAGGTTCGAAAGAGTGAGATCGCATGACCACCGATCGCATGACCACCGTCATCGGCCGCGACACGGACGTCGCCGCGCCAACCCAGCCACGGAGCCGGATTCCCAGGCCGCGATTTCGACCGGTCTACCTGCTCATCGCCGCATGGATCGTGGGGGTGATCGGGCCTTACACCTGGATGGGCTTGACCTCCATTACGCCGACCAGCGAGCTCAACGTCAACTCCACGACGATCTTTCCGGAGAACCCGAGCTTCCAGGCGTACGGGCGGCTTCTCACGGAGACAGGTTTCTTGCGATATATGGCCAACAGCGCGATTGTCGCCGCTGGTGTAGTGGTGGTCACGGTGCTGGCCGCACTCCTCGCCGGTACGGCGCTGTCGCGCTATCACTTCCGGGGCCGGCGGGTTGTGCTCTACGGCATCCTGCTCGTAACGCTTTTCCCGACAATTCTGCTCATCGTCCCGCTGTACATCCAGCTGAAGTCGCTGGGATTGCTCGATAACAAGCTGGGCCTGATTCTCGTCTACTCGGCCTTCGCCATGTCATTCAGCACCTGGCTGATGAAGGGCTTCGTGGACCAGATTCCGGTGGAGATCGAGGAGGCGTCCCTGATCGACGGGTGCTCGAAGTTCGGCTCGTTCCGCTATGTCATCCTGCCGCTTTCATGGCCCGGCATCGCAGCAGCCGGAACCTATGCGTTCATCTATTCATGGAACGAGTTCTTGTTCGCCCTGACGTTCACCTCCAGCGACGCTGCGAAGACAATTCCGGTCGGATTAAGCCAGTTCATCGGAGAGAACATCATTCGCTGGGACTTCCTCACCGCGGGCGGCGTACTGGCAGCAATCCCCATCCTCATCGGATTCATGTATGCGCAGCGCGGTCTGATCTCGGGACTGGCCTCGGGTGCGGTAAAAGGTTGATGCCCGCCAGGAACGTACAACCTCCACCCGGCATATCTCTCAGTCCGGCAATTGAAAGGCGCCCGCTATGAAGATCGCCTCCGTCGAGACCATGGTGACCAAGCTCCCAATCCTCACCGGCGAATGGCGTGACGCCATCCACCACGTTACGCATATCGAGTTCGTCGTCGTAGACATCACGACGGACACGGGTTTCACTGGCACCGGCGTCAGCCATACCTCGGGTGTGGGCGGCAAGACCATCGAGTCGATCGTCCGGGACGTTCTTACCGGCTTCCTGGTCGGACGCGAGGTCTTACCCAAGCGGGTGTGGCACGACGCCTGGCACTTTCTGCACGACTTCGGCGGAGCAGGGCTGACCACTACGGCGCTGGGTGCTGTCGACATCGCGCTGTGGGACCTCGTGGCCAAGGATGCCGGCAAGCCGTTAGCGGATGTGCTAGGCCGAGTTCGGGACCGGATCCCGGTCTACGGCAGTGGGATCAACCTGGGAATGCCGATTGGCGAGCTGCTCGACCAGGTCAAGGGCTGGGTCGCGTACGGCTATCAGGGGGTCAAGGTCAAGGTAGGCAAGCCCGATGTGGCGGAAGACGTCGAGCGGCTGACGAAGGTCCGCGAGCTCATTGGACCCCTCCCGTTGATGGCCGACGCCAACCAGGGCTGGGGGCCTGAGCTCGCACCTCGCCGAATCAATGCTCTTCGCGGGCTCGATCTGACTTGGGTGGAGGAGCCCCTGCTGAGCGACGACATCGCAGCGCACGCCCGGCTGCGTAATCAGATCGAGACCCCGATTGGTGTGGGCGAGAATGTTTACAACATCTTCCAGTTCCGCGACTATCTGCTCGCTGGCGCGGTGGATTTTGTACAGGCGGACATCGTGCGGGTGGGCGGAATCACTCCCTGGCTGGAGATCGCGGCACTCGCCCAGGCCTTCAACCGACCGATGGCTCCGCACTTCATGATGGAGCTCAGCTGCCAGGTGCTCTGCGCAACGCCGAACGGCTGGATTGGCGAGGACGTGGAGGGCGGGTCGCTCAGCGCGCTCAAGGGGCTGCGCACCCCACACGAGATCATCGACGGCTACTACACGCCCTTTGATGTGCCCGGCCACGGCTTGGACTTCGATCGAGAGTATTTCGAGCAGTACCGGTCCTGAACGTTGCCCAGTCGACACGAGATCGGACGACCAAGGTCATGAGCATGTTTCGCGGCATCATCCCGCCGATCTGCACGCCCTTGGACGAAGAGAGACGCGTGGACGTGCGCAGTCTCGAGGCGCTTGTCGAGCATCACCTCCGGGCCGGGGTCCATGGGTTGTTCGCCTTGGGCTCGACTGGGGAGGCGATCTATCTGACTGACGCGGACCGCCGAGTCGTGCTTGATGTCGTGGTCGGCACCGTAGCTGGATCGGTGCCGGTCTTCGCTGGCGCGCTCGACGCCTCGACCGCGCGAACCGTCGACCAGGTGCGCTGGGTGAGCCACTACCGCATCGACGCACTGGTCGTCACCGCACCGTTCTATGCCAACGTCAGTCCGGCGGAGATCGTCACGCACTTCACCACCGTCGCAGCTGCGGCCCACGCGCCGGTGCTCGCCTACGACATCCCCGGAAACGTCGGCAAGAAGCTCGCTGCTGCCACCTCGGTGGAGCTCTTGGCCTCGGGCGTTCTGGGCGGGCTGAAGGACAGCTCCGGCAATATGGACGACTTTCTGAAAATCCTCGCCGCGCTCCCTGCGCAGCCCGAGCGAACGAGCTCGATCTTCACTGGCAGTGACGCCCGTGCCCTCGAGTACTTGGACGCCGGCGCGGACGGGATCGTACCGGGTATCGGCAACATCTGCGCTCAGTGGTTCGTCGAGCTATGGAACGCACACCGAGCCGGTGACCGCGACGGCGCGCAGCGAGCACAGCAATTGATCACCGCAATGACAGAGGTGTTCCCGATCGGTGAGCACCATGGGCTCGGACGGCATGCCTCCGAACTGGGTGGCCTGAAGACCGTACTGGCACACGACGGCCTTACTTCCTCGTCGCAGGTCAGTCTTCCGCTGTCCCGGATGCCCGCCGTGGCCGCGGCAGAGGTCCTCGACTTGATTGGACGTATGCGACCATGAGCTTGTCTACGGGCCTTGTTGGCACCGGCCGGGATACTGAGGTGCGGGCTGCGGGGGTTCGGTACGTCGCGTGGATCGAATTCCGCGACGTGCACATGAAATCTCGATTCCCGGCAAACCGATTGACTGCGTACGCGGCCGGGGACGCGCTCTCGCGACTCTCAGCTCCCTCGTTCAGGGCGGTGCAGAGCAGAATGAGTTTGCGGAGTCTGGTTACTCTGTCACCGCCAGAAGGGAAGCTGTACGCGTCCTCGACGCCGTTCGGTCGCTCATCGTCCGCAGCATCATCGGTGACTTCGTGCCGGTCGGAGGGGAGGTGAAGCACAACGTGAACACCCCGAGCTCTGATGGGGACGGAATCTCGCGGATGTCGGCCACCCTCGTCGATCCGAACTTCGCCGGGAAGGAACCCGCGGTGGACGAGCAGATTCTCAACCTCATTCGGGAGCGCGAGTACCGGCCCGGCGACCGGCTCCCGACCGAGGCCGAGATCGCTGCTGTCTTGTCACTGTCCCGCCAGAAGGTCCGCGAGGGCCTCCTCACTCTAGAGTCGCAAGGCGTCGTACGGTCCCGGCAGGGCAGCGGTCGCATTCTGCTCGACCGGCGCCACCACACCCTGTCGGTCTTGCTTGGACCGGGAATCGGTCACTCGATCAGTGACATCCTCGACGCGGTGGCCGTACGGCAGGTGCTTGAGGTCGGTTTCCTACCGTCCGCCATCGAGGTCATCGATGATGAAGCGCTCGAGCAGATGGCTCTCGCTATTCAGGGCATGACCGCTCGCGCAGAGGTCGGCAGGACCTTCGCGGCCGAGGACCGGGCCTTTCACACCGCGCTGTTCTCCAAAATGAACAACCAGTTGCTCGCAAGCTTGCTGGACAAGTTCTGGGACCTACTCGCGAACGTCGACCTCGACCACATTCGTCACCGAGAGGCCACCGAGGAAACGATCGCCCACCACCAGAACATCCTTCTGGCAGTCCAGCAGAGGAACTCCGATGTGGCTCAGTTCCACATGCTGAAGCACTTCTACGACTCCGTGGAGTCGCTGCGCGATCTCGACGACGACACGTCGGTGGGAACCAGGCGACGATCAATCGTTTAGTCGACCTCCAGGTACCCGCGCATGATGACACGGGCGCTCGACGGAACTGAGATTCGACGCACCGGGGCCGTTGTCTTCTCCCCCGGCGTCACGTCCACGGTGAGGACGCCGCTGGGATGACCAAGCCGTACAGGAATCGGTTGATCGTCGGAGCCGCCCCGCTGGCCGAGGAAGGTCGCCGCGGCCGTCGCGAGTCCAGCGCTCAGCGGCAGCGCTCGGTGCACGGTCGGACCTGACAGCATCCGTACCACCACGTCGACCTCATCGGTCCGGATCGTCGCCCCGCCAGACAAATAGTGGTGCTGGGGAAGAAAGGTCATGCCAATGTAGGGATAGAAGGACGACTCCTCGGGCACGGACTGCACTGACGTGGCGAAGCCGCACGCGACCGCCGCCCAGGCCCGGACCTGCTCCAGGCGCCCCATCAGTTCGGGATCGGACTCGAGCTCCGCAGGTGAGCGGTGCACGTCTGCCCCAACGGATCTGCCGTCAACGAGGACCACAGGATTGACAGCATCGATCAGTGTGACCGAGAGTCGACGGTGCTCCAGCTCAAGCTCTTGGGTGGAGACCCCGGTGGGAAAGAGATGGCCCGTGGTGGCGCCAGCCGGCTCAAGGAAGCTGCTGGTGATGACCGGGGACCCCGGCTTCGCGGCATAACGGGACCGAGATACGCCCGTTGAGGTCGGAACCACCGCAAGAGGTACTTCGACGTCGATGTCTTTGCCGGTATTAGTGCACCGCAGCCGGACCACAGTACATGGCGCATTGACGGGAACCAGTCCATTGCTAACTGCAACCAGGCCGCATGCTGCCGTCAGGTTGCCGCAGGTGCCACGGCGATCGGCGCGACCGGTTATTGGATCGATTTGAAAAAACGAGTAGTCGAAGTCACGGTCAGGGACATCGGAGTCTCCCAGTACGACGACCTTGCTCGTCGAAGGATTGCCGCCACCCACTCCGTCGATCTGGCGACCTGACGGATCAGGGCTGCCAACCCAGAGCGCGAACAGCGACTCCCATTGCTCGCTCGGGATGTGCCGGAGATCCTCCTTCAGCACGATGAGCCCACGACTCGCCCCGCCGCGGGCGAGGACGGCCGGAATCCCACGATTCGTCATGGCACAGTCTCCTGAATGTCCTGGTCGGTAGCGAACATCGCGAAAATTGAGTCAAGGCGCGCCGCCTCGTCCAATCGAGACAGCACGTTGAGTACCCGGGAGGCGAATGCTCGATCCCGCCCGGTCGCCGCCAATGCGAGGAACTTCGTCTCAATCTCCTCGGTGGTCAAGGGGTTTGCAGCGCTGCCGGGGGGATCGGAGATCTCGGCTTCAACCAGCACGCCGGTTGGGCTGGACACAACCACTCGACCACCTGCGTAACCATCCCAGCGCTCCTCTGACTTGACCTTCATCCGGCTAACCAGCTCAGCCGTGCGCTCCGCGCCGGACCCATTCACGGCGTCCCGGAGTCCCGCCACTGTGCACGAACCTTCGAGGAGAGCGACCGCTACTCCATAAGGCAGGCTGAACTGAGCTGACTCCCGGTCGGTCGGATTCCACCGCGCCGGAGAAGCCGCCATCCCGGCCACCTTCGGCGCCACCATTACTTCAACCCGAGTCCCCGGATCAGCCAACGTTGCCTCCCGGCCGGCACCGAGAGCGTTGACCACCTGTAATGCGGCCTCGATGGCAGAGTGAATGGTGAACACTGTGGGGAACGCCTTCTGCTGCACTCTGCGGGCGTCGGTCGTGGATTCCGGACCTACCGATCTCAGCTCGGGTGGGCCGCCGACCATCTCGTCGTAACCCGCGGGCCCCTCCAGAACATCACGCGGTCCAGTGACGCCCGCTCGGGCCAGCTCGGCCGCCTGCCAGCCGGCCTGCACGGCAAGTCCACTGACCAAGCTCTTGGCGTCGGACAGCTCGCCGCGGAAGACCACGGCCAGCGTCGGTGCCGTCACAGCGGCGATTGCGATCGCTTGGGAGAGGGTGTAGTCGTCGAATCCGAGCAAGGTCCCGATGAACCCGGCGCTAGAAAGCTGGCCGAGAGAGGCTGCTGGCGCCCACCCTTTGGCGAGCAGGCCGCTCCACAGCTCCCCCACGGTCAACGAGATGCGATAGCCGACGGCGACTGCGTCCATCAGCTGCCGTCCGCTCCAGCCGTGCAGCTCGGCGAACGCCAGGGCAATAGGGATCACCGACTCGCTGGGGTGATGGTTGTTGCGAGCGGAGTAGACGTCGTTGAAGTCCAAGGTGCGAATAGCGGCGGCGTTCACCAGCAGCGCCTCGCGTACGGGAAGCCTGCGGGACGAACCCAGCACCGTCACCTGCTTGCCTTCGGCTGAGCCGAAAGCCGCGGCGGTCCGCTGCGCCGTCGCATCGCCGATCCCGGCCAAGCCACAGCCGATCGAATCGATAACGCACCGCAGCACAGCGGCACGCTCCTCGTCGCCGATCGGCTGTTGGACGACGGCGCGAACAATCTCAACGACGGCGGACAGCTGGTTCGGCTGCAGATCTTTGCGCGTCATGGTCGTCCCCACAGCTGCGGCCACCCGACCGCTCAGCGAAAAGGCGCCGTCAGGCATGGTCCGGAGCCCGCTCGACGGGGTTGGTGAGAGTCCCGATACCCGCAACACTGGCCGCCACGACGTCTGATTCGGCAAGGAACCGTCCGATCGACTTGCCGGTGCCCTCCGGGGTACCGGTTGCGATCAGGTCCCCCGGACGCAGGGTCACGATGCTGGAGATAAAGGCGATCAGTTCGGGAATCGGAAAGATCATCATCTTGGTGCTCGCCTGTTGCTTCAGGTCGCCGTTGAGGGTGAGCGAGATCTCGACATCGTCGGGATGGGGAAAGTCCTCAGCGGCCACGATCCAGGGGCCGACGCAGCAGAAAGTGTCGAACCACTTGCCGTGCAGCCAGTCATGGAAGGAGTCGCGTTCACGGAGCTTGCTTCGCTCCGGTACCTGCATCCTCCGGGCCGAGATGTCGTTGACGACTGTGTAGCCCGCGATGTGGTCCCAGGCGTCCTCCGGCGCAATGCTCCCGCCGCCCTTGCCGATGACCACGCCGAGCTCTGCCTCCCAGTCGACCTGGTCCCCGTACTTGGTCGGCAGACGGATCGGGCTCTGGTGTCCGTTGATCGAGCTCTGCGGCTTGGTGAAGAACCATGGCGATGTCTCCGCTTTGGCCGCGTAAGTGATCGTCCCGGTCTCCTCGATGTGCGCCTTGTAGTTTGCGGCCACCGCGAGCACATGGTCTGGACGCGGCAGTGGAGACAGGAAGCGGGCAGCATCAGTCGCCAGCGGATCGCTGGTCGTCGTTTTGGCTGCCGCTTTGACCGCATCAAAGCCGCCTTCGGCGGCGAAGGCCTGGCTTAGGTCGGCCCAGCGGTGTCCGGCCTCGGACAACGCCGGTGTCAGATCCCAGACGTCGTCGCCTTCGACAGCCGCAATCGCCCTGCCATCGGCGGTGGCGATGGTCGCGTATCTCATCGCGCTCGCCTTCCATGGCTGCCGATCGAGACGGTGTGAGTGGTGAGGAAGTCGTACAGCCCTTCTCGGCCACCTTCCCGCCCGGTGCCTGAGTCCTTCACCCCGCCGAACGGTGTCTGGGCGTTACCAGGGCGGGGGTCGTTCACTCCGATGACGCCGTAGTCGAGATGCTCGAACGCCTCGAACGCCGTCTCCAAGTCGTTGGTGTAGACGTACGCGATGAGCCCGTAGGCCGAGTCATTGGCCATGGCCCAGATGTCGTCGCGGTCATCGAATGAGATGATCGGCGCAATCGGGCCGAATGTCTCTTCGCGGAAGATCATCATGTCCTCGGTGACGCCGTCGAGAACGGTCGGCTCGAAGAAGATGCCAGCGCCGGCGCTGTGGTCGCGGCTGCCACCGAGAAGGACTGTGGCGCCCTTGGAGACTGCGTCACTCAGGTGCCGTTGCACCTTGTCAAGCGCGGCTGCGTCGATGAGGGGGCCTACTGTGGTGGCCGGATCGAAACCGTTTCCGACTCGCTGCTTTTTGGCCAGGGCGAGGAACCGGCGATGGAAGTCATCCCGTACGGCACGGTGCACGAAGACCCGGTTGGGATTGACGCATGTCTGGCCCGCGTTGCGGAACTTGATCAGATTCAGGTCGGCGGCCGCTTGGTCGAGGTCAGCGTCGGGGAAGACGATGAAGGGCGCGTGCCCGCCCAACTCCATGGAGAAGCCCCGCATCCGTTCGGCGCAGCGGCTGGCCAGGAGCTTTCCGACTTCAGTCGAGCCGGTGAACGTGAGGTGCGCCAGGTGCCGGTGGGAGAGCAGGGCCTCGCCGACCTCAACGGGCGAGCCTGTGAGTATCAGGTTGACCACGCCCTCAGGGAAACCAGCCTCAGCGACCGACTCGAAGATGGCCAGGGCTGTCAGCGGGGTTTGCTCGGCGGGCTTGACGACCACCGAGCATCCGGCGGCGAGTGCAGCAGCCGCCTTGCGGATGATCAATAGGGCGGGGAAGTTCCACGGGGTGATGGCGACGACGGGCCCGACCGGGCGGTGTACCACCAGCTGACGCTTCGCAGTGCTGAGCCCGCCCACCACGTCTCCGTAGAGCCGCTTGGCCTCCTCGGCGAACCACTCGAGATAGTCCAGGCAACCCGCAAGCTCCCCCTTCGCCTCTGCCAGCGGCTTGCCCTGCTCCGAGGTCATCACGGCGGCGATATGGTCGAGATTCTGCCGGAGAAGATCGCGGAGGCGCAGCAGATAGGCAGATCGCTCGCTGCCCGAAAGGGCGGCCCACGCCCGGAATGCTGTCGCGGCCGCATCGAGCGCCCGTGTTGCGTCGTCCGGGCCCGCCGAGGCCACCGCTCCCAGGATCTCGCCCGTGGCAGGGTCGGTGGCGTCGAAGGTGTCATCGGATGCCGCATCGACCCATCGACCAGCGATATACAGCTGCCGAACCACGGGCAGGCGCCGCGGCGCCGGAGAAAGGAGTTCGGTGGATGTCGAGGTCGTCATAACGATGTCCGTTTCATTGAGGTGCACCGGTTCGGTCATGGGAGCGGATTGTCCCGGTGACTGAATCGGTGCGTACCGGGAAGGGAATGTGGGCGAGTACGTCTGCGTCAAGATCAACGCCAGGGAAGATTCTCACCACCTCGAAGCCGTCGGCCCGCAGCTCGAGGATGCAGCGGTCGGTGATGACCGTGATCTCGTGGCCGGCCGCGAGGGCTCGCTGGGCGTTGAACGTGACCTGTGAGACGGTCTGTACGAAGCGGTCGATACGCCCTTCAACCCTGATGTCCACGGCGCCCTGGTGAATGGTCTCCTCGAGTCCGCCGGTCGTGAGCGTCCCGCAGAAGAACAACTTCTTGACTCCATGGACGATGTTGGGAAAGCCACCGCAGCCGGGCATCAGGTCTCCGAATCGGCTGACGTTGACGTCACCGTTGCGGTCCACCTCGCCGAAGGCGAGAACGCTCACGTCTGGCCCGCCGCCTTCATAAAAGTCGAAGACGTCGAGCTGCGGCATGATCACGCCAGGATGTCGGGACACACCACCGGCCTTGGGCCAGCCGTCCATCGGGCCTTGCTCCACGGTGAAGTAGATATCGCCGCGGCCCAGCCCACGGGCCGCCTCCGGCACGTCGTACATCGGGATGCCGGCGCCGAGGTTGACCATGGCGTTCTTGGGCAGCAGTTCGACTACTGTCCGAGCGATGGCGTCGCGCGGCTCCGTATGGAAACTTGGAGATGGCAGAGCCGAATAGTCTCGACCCGTCAGAACCGGGTCCTGTTCGTCCTCCCAAGCGTCCGGCTGCACGATAACCACATCCACGAGCGGTCCCGGGATGCGAGCGAACCGAGGGTGCAGTTCCCCATACTCGACAAGTCGGTTGACCTGGGCGATAACCAGGCCGCGATACCGGCGGGTGGCCATCGCCATGTCCTGGACTCCGTGGTCAAAGGCCTCGTCGTCGAAGAACATGTTGCCGCGCGGATCCACAGCAGATGCCTTAACCAGGGCGACGTGGAGCGGGAGCGCCGGGTAGTACAAATGCTCTTCACCTGCGACGGTCACCACTCGATTTAGGGGCTTCCCAGCGCGCGCATTGACCACGCCGCCTTCGACCCGTGGGTCAACGAAGGTGCCAAGCCCAACCGTGGTGAGAAGACCGCTGCGCCCGGCGGCGACCGCACGCATCCACTGCACCATGGTGCCCATGGGGTAGTTGAACGCGGCGATCTGGTCGGCCCGGATGGCCGCACTCATCTCACTGGTCCGCGACCGGCTGTAGCTGCTGGAAATGATCCGGTCCAGCAGACCAGGAACGGCGAGCAAGTTTAGGCCAGTGCCGTTTCCACCACTGCCTCTTCGAGCCCGTTCCAGCCAGGCGATCGCTACGGCCGTCAGGCCGGTGGGACCAGTGCCAATCTGGAAAGACCGAGACAACGCCTCGAGCAGAGTCTCAGGTACGACGCGGTAGCCCCCACCGGAGATGGCGACGGTGGCGCCGTCGGGAATGAGCCGGACGGCGTCGTCGGCGGTCATGATATGCACGGCAGTACTCGTTTCGGTCAAGGGCTCACACGTTCGGAAGTTCTGGCTTGCGTTGCTGAAAGAAGGCTTGGACGGCCTCCTCCTTGTCTGGGAGCTGGTACGCAATGGCACTGAGCTCGCGCTCATAGACCAGCCCCTGCCGTAGACCGACTTCTTGCGCCATCCGGAGGCCCGCTTTGATCAGGACAAGAGCGGCCAGGCGGTGTTCGGCAATCTCGCGGGCCAGTTCGGCGACGGCGGTGCGTACTTCTGCATCAGCGTGCACCTCATCGACAAGGCCCATCTCGAAGGCCTGCCGCGCGTTGTATCGCCGGCCGGTCAGCGCGATGATCATCGCTCGACCGGGTCCCACGATTCGGGGTAGCGTCTGCGTCCCTCCGCCGCCGGCGGGAAGCCAGCCATGGCGGACCTCGGGATAGCCCAGCGTTGCGTTGTCGGAGGCAATCCGGATGTCACAGGACGTGGCGATCTCCAAGCCGCCGCCCAAGGCATAGCCGCGGATCATCGCGATGACTGGCTTCTGGAAGTCGCGAACAATGTTGGCCGGATCCCGCTGAGTTTCCCGCCGGCGGCGGATCACCTCGCGTTCATGTACCTCGTTGAGGTCGGCACCTGCCGAGAACGCACGGCCTGCACCGGTCAACACCACGACCTTGACCGAGTCGTCTGCGGACAGCCCATCGAAGATGTCGGCGAACCGGCGTTTGAGCAAGCCGTTGAGGGCGTTCATCTTGTCAGGGCGGTTCATGGTCACCCACCCGACGCCGCGGTCGATGTCGAGGAGCACCGAAGACTGCCCGTCAGTCACTACTGACTCCTTATCCGTGATCGTGAGGTCTGCGGGGACCGGAGTGGATCTGCATGCCTTAGAGCTGCGCGCCGCCGTCCACGTCCAGCACGACTCCAGTGATTTCGCTCGCCTCCCGGCTGACCAGGAAGGCCACGGCGTTGGCAACGTCTTCGGGTTTCTGGGGGCGGCGCAGCGGCAGGGCTGCGACCGACTCGCTGATGCGCTGTTCCTTGTCCTTTCCGAAGTACTTCTCGTAGCCCTCGCCGATGTCGTCCCAAAGGTTGGTCGCGGCCACCACTCCGGGAGCAACGGCGTTCACCGTGATGTTGTCTGGCCCAAGGGCCACGGCAAGGGAAGTCGTGAAGTGGACGACACCGATCTTGGCGATGCCGTAGGCCGTCGTGCGTGGAGCAGGTCCACGAGCCGCTCCGCTGGAGATGTTCACGATGCGCCCGCCCTTCTGCTTGATCATGTGCGGCGCGACGGCCTGCGAGACGAAGAAGGTGCCTTTGATATTGATGTTCATGATGCGATCGAAGTCGCCCTCCTCGACCTCCAGCCAAGGCTTCACCTGAATGGCGCCGGCGTTGTTGACCAGGACGTCGATCCGCCCGAAATGCCCAATCACGCTGTCAATGCTTGAGCGGACCGCCGCGATGTCGGTGATGTCGACAGTCACCGGTAGTGCATCAACGCCGAAAGAGGTCGCGATCTCCTTGGCGGTCAAGGTCACTGTCGGCTCGTTGATGTCCAGCAGGGCCAGTGCATATCCGTCCCGAGCGAGCCGCTCTGCGATGGCTCGGCCGATGCCTCGCGAGGCTCCAGTGATGACGGCAACCTGACTGGCATCCGATGACATGTGTCTCTTTCGGTTTGGTAACCCGTTACATTCCTGGAGTAGACATCATTTCCGGCTACTCAAGTGGGGAGTTATCAAAGGAATGTAACACGTTACTGTACTATATGAGGCGAGTCGTCAAAAGCCGGGGGTGCGGCTGTCCAGCCGATGCCAGCACCCTCCAAGGGTCGTTAGGGGCGTAACGATGAGTGATGCAGAGCCGCCGCTGCACGCCGTCGACCAGCCAACATCACAAGCTCCGGCGACGTCTCAGTCGCGTCGCAAGGTGCGTCCGCGGGTCAACATCCGCGACGTAGCCCGGCTCGCGGGCGTCTCCGTGGCAACTGTCTCGCGGGTAGTCAACGGCAGCGATGACCCGGTCCGGAATGAGACCCGAAGCCGCGTCATACAGGCTGTGGAGCGGCTGCACTTCTACCCGAATGATTTGGCGCGCGGCCTGTTCCAGGTCCGCACCAACACCATCGGCGTCATCGTGCCGGACGCGTCGAACCCGTACTATCCGGAGATCGTACGCGGGATCGAGCAGGTGGCATCCGACAACAACTACGCAGTCATCTTCTGCAACGTCGATCACCAGGTCGACAAGCATCGCTACTACCTCGACGTCCTCATGCAGAAACGGGTCGACGGCATCATCGGCGTCGGTGGCGACTACAACTACCGCCAGAGCCAAGCCGCACTTGAGAGCATGGACATGAACCTTGTTCTGATCGGGAGACACGAGGAGCTCGAGTATCCAACCATCGAGACTCCAGACTTCGAGGGAGGCCGACGCGCGGCCGAGCATCTCATCACCCTCGGACACCGCCGAATCGCATATCTCACGGGGTCAGAGAAGAGCCTCGCCTCTAGCGACCGGAGAGACGGCTATCTAGGTGCACTGGCCGGGGCCGGAATCGTCCCCGACGCGAGCCTGATTGCTGCCGGCGACTATCAGGAGCAGAGCGGCTATCGGGTGGGCCATACGCTGCTTACCCTAGTGGAACCTCCGACGGCCATCATCGCGGCGAACGACCGGATGGCCCTCGGGGTTCTGGCTGCTGCCGCTGACCTCGGAATCGCTGTCCCCGACTTCGTCTCGATCGTCGGCTTCGACGACATCACGGCGTCGTCGTATGTGCGCCCTGCATTGACGACTGTGCAGTCACCCGGCCATCACGCCGGACGAAAGGCCATGGAGATCATGCTCGGCGTTATCGCTGGCAAGGACGTCCCTCGCCGTACCGTGATGCCGTGCGACCTAGTGGTTCGTCAGTCGACCGGACCGGTTCGCACCGCAGACTGAGCCGACGATCGCGAAGTTCACCAAGCGGTCCAACCGCCGTCGACCACAAGGTTTGATCCCGTCATATAGCGGGATGCGGCGGAGATGAGGAAGATAGCCGCCCCATTGAACTCGTCCGCATGAGCCATCCGTCCGATCGGGATGCGCGATGTGTAGTTGCTTTGGAATGTCGCATCTTGGGTCTCCCGGACTACCCCGGAGGGCGTCAAAGTGTTGACCCGGATGCCGTGCCGACCCCAATAGGTGGCGCAGTAACGGGTCAGGTTGTAGACCCCAGACTTGGCCGCGCTGTAGGCAACAGGCTTGACGAACGGGACCCCGGTTTGTTCTGCCCGATAGGCGTAGATGTCCTGAACCGGAGACACCATCCCGTAGATGGAGCCGACGTTGACGATGGCGCCCGGCTTAATCGCCGCTCGCATCCGTTTTCCCACAGCCTGGGTCACGAGAAACGTGCCGATAAGGTTGACGTCGACCACCTCCCGGAAGACTTCGACTGGAAAGTCCTCGAACGGCCCGGACACCTCCGGCGGAGCGCTGGGCTGGGTGTCGATGCCGGCGTTATTGATAAGAGCGTCTGGAGCACCCCATCGCTCGTCAATGGCGTTTAGCGCTGCCTCGATCGTCTCTCTCCTGGTGATGTCCACGGCATGAAAGGACAGCTGCTCGCTGGTGGCGATGTCGCCAAGCGCCTCGCCGGCACGGTCACCCGACACGCTTCGACCAAAGATCGCGACCTTCGCACCGCGCTCATGGAACGCCTTTACGAACTCTGCGCCGATCTGTCCAAGCCCGCCGGTGACGATCACCACCTTGTCCTGGACCGAAAATAGTGGATCAGTCATCCTTGAATCTTCCCTATTGCTCCCACCCCATAGGGTGACAGTCCGAACTCGCGAGCACTCTTGCGAGCCTCTGAAGCTGATCCGGCGCGGGAGGCTGACGAAATCCCACGAGCAGACGATGCAACCATCCGTGAGAGCGTTTAGTCAAAGCCTTCTGCGACATCAATTTCGTCGTCCGGTATCAGGGGTGCCCAAGTTCTACCCCACGGCGACGAGAAACCCAGTCAACCAGATTCAGCCCAGGGAGATCACAGCACGACTCATCACGGACTGGATCGCTTTCGCGTTTCGCCGCTCCGTAGCCGCTGCCGACCGCGGTCCTCACCGGTCCAGCTCGCCGCACGGCGTGCCCGCTAACCGCTCCCATCTGCACACATGGACCCAATTCAGATCCATCACACCGACCTGGGCACATTCGATCCAACCAGGGCCTCACGTCAGCGAGAGAAGCCGTCAAACGTACCGTCTCCAACAGTCCGACAATTCATGTCCGACACAGACACCTTCTGCATCACAGGTACGTACCCCCACTTGGCTGACCGCGAGGCGACCCGACTCACCTTTGGGGATTGGGACGATGAGCATCCACAAGCTCAGCGCCGGGTCGGGGTATGACTATTTGACCCGGCAGGTCGCGGCGTTGGACGCCACGGAAAAGGGTCATGTTGGACTGGCTTCCTACTACACCGAACGCGGTGAAAGCCCGGGAGCCTGGATCGGGGCTGGCTTCGTCGGCATTGACGGCCTGAACGCTGGGGATGCGGTGACCGCGGAGCAGATGCTGGCCCTCTTCGGAGCCGGCATGCATCCCCTCGCCACAACTCGGCTGGAGCAGCCGGACGCTGCTGATTTGACCGAGGCGAACGTTCAGGCCGCGACCCGGCTGGGCGCGCCGTTCAAGGTTTACGCCGGCGAGGTCAGGCCTTTCCGGGTGAGGTGGCGAAGCGGGTTGCCGCGCGACAGGCGTCGGGGCAACA
>Ga0307410_10000344_pt1 | contig 18010 bp, 10 predicted proteins | sample 322Ometagenome_3_FD_203707 | JGI IMG/M metagenome (GOLD analysis project Ga0307410, IMG submission 203707) | Maize rhizosphere microbial communities from greenhouse at UC Davis, California, United States - 322HYB-O-3 | ecosystem: Host-associated > Plants > Roots > Rhizosphere > Soil | place... | reverse complement strand
AGGCCGCGATCAAGCGGCAGGCACGGGTGCAGCTTGAGATGGGCGGCAAGAACCCGCTGGTCGTTCTCGACGACGCGGATCTGGAACGCGCAGTCACATGCGCGATCGACGGAGCCTTCTTCGGCACCGGCCAGCGCTGCACCGCCTCGTCGCGCATCATCGTTACCGAAGGCATCCACGACCGTTTCGTCGAGGCCTTGGCTGAGCGTGCGCGGTCGCTCCGGGTCGGCGATGCGCTCGATCCGAACACGCAAATCGGTCCGGCGGTCAGCCAGTCGCAGCTCGACCAGAACTTGAGCTACGTCGAAATCGCCAAGGGAGAAGGCGGAAAGGTGCTGACCGGAGGCGAGCCGCTGAAGCTCGACAAGCGCGGATATTACATGGCGCCGACCGTAATTTCGGACACGGCACCCGACCAACGCATCAATTGCGAAGAGGTCTTCGGGCCCGTCGCCAGCACCGTCCGCGTCAAGGATTACGAAGAGGCGCTGGAGATCGCGAACCGCGGCCAGTTCGGCCTGTCCGCCGGCATCGTGACCAATTCGCTCAAGCATTCGCGCGATTTCCGCAAGCGGGTCAGGGCCGGAATGGTGATGATCAACCTGCCCACCGCGGGCGTGGATTATCACGTGCCGTTCGGAGGAACTCGCAAGTCGAGCTACGGCGCGCGCGAGCAGGGCTTCGCGGCCATCGAATTCTATACGCAAACGAAGACGGTCTACACGGGGGGTTGATTTCATTGTCCGAGGGAGAGGAAGGCCGCGCCGTTTATCCAAGCCTGCGCGGCAAAAGGGTGCTGGTAACCGGGGGCGGTTCCGGCATCGGAGCAGGGATCGTCGAAGGCTTCGCGCGGCAGGGCGCGGACGTGACCTTCTTCGACGTTTGCGAAGACGATTCACAAGCGCTTGCCGAGAAAGTGGGCGCGCGCTTCGTCTGCAATGACCTGACCGATATTGCCGCAACCAAGCGAACCATCGCCGAGCTGGTGCAGCAGGGCGGCGCCTTCGACGTGCTCGTCAACAATGCCGCAAACGACGACCGGCATTCGATCGACGAGGTGACGGAGGATTACTGGGACAATCGTCTCAATGTGAACCTGAAGCACCTGTTCTTTTGCTCGCAGGCGATCGTGCCGGGGATGCGCGAGAAGGGCGGCGGCGTAATCGTGAACCTCGGTTCGATCAGTTGGCACCTCGCACTGCCCGACCTCGTCCTCTACCAGACTTGCAAGGCCGCCATCGAAGGCATGACGCGTGCCTTCGCGCGTGACCTGGGCCCCGAAAACATTCGAGTGACCTGCGTTGTGCCGGGCAATGTCCGCACGCCGCGCCAGCTCCAGTGGTACACTCCGGAAGGCGAAGCGGAGATCGTCGACGCACAATGCCTCAAGGGCCGCCTCGTGCCCGAGGACATTGCGGCGATGGTCCTGTTCCTCGCTTCCGACGATGGACGGCTGACGACGGGTCACGAATATTGGGTGGATGCGGGATGGCGGTGATGCGGACGGTCGTATTTGCGCTTCTGGCGACGGCAAGCGCGACGGCGCAGGCGGCCCCCCAGCTCTCGGCAACGCTCTCGGATCACGCCGTTCTACAGCGGGGTCAGGCCATTCCGGTTTGGGGAACGGCCGCGCCGCGCGAGAAGATTACCGTCAGCCTGGGCGCTGCAACCGCAACCGCGACAGCCGACAAGGCGGGACAGTGGCGGGTCGACCTGCCCGCAATGCCGGCCGGTGGACCCCACGTCCTTTCCGCAAGCAGCTCGAGCGGCCAGGCCCTCGCGAACGACGTCCTGATTGGTGACGTCTGGCTCTGTTCCGGCCAGTCTAACATGCAGTATCCGGTGAAGCGCGCCCTGAACGGGGAAGGCGAGGCGCAGGGCGGCGCGGATCCGCAGCTCCGCCTCTTCCAGGTGTCGCAGCAATTGGCCGAAGTGCCGCAGCGCACATTCGAAAAAGTCCCGAGCTGGCAAACGGCCTCGCCGGAGTCGGTCGGCAATTTCTCGGCGGCTTGCTATTTCATGGTCCGGGAGCTCCGCGCCTCGCAGAAGGTGCCGATCGGAGCCATCGACGACACGTGGGGCGGGACACCCATTCGCGCGTGGATGAACGAGGCATCCGTGCGCTCGAGCGGCGGCGCGCAATATGCCGACCTGGTTGCCTTAAACCGATCGAACCCCAACGCCGCGATCAAGAAGTTCGGCGAGGAGTGGGGCGCCTGGTGGCGTGCTCAGACGGGCGATGTCGCCGGCAGTGAGCCGTGGAACAGCAGAGGGAGCCTGACATGGGCGCCGATGCCCTCACTCGCCTATTGGGACGAGTGGGGTCCGGAGTGGGTAAAATATATCGGTGCCATCTGGGCAGAGCGCGTTGTTACCCTGACGGCCGACGAAGCTAAGCAGCCCGCTATGCTCTCGCTGAGCGTCGTCGACGATGCCGACCAAACATTCGTGAACGGAATTGCAGTCGGAGGACTCAACGATCCCGCCAACGCGCGGTCCTACGCCGTGCCTGCCGGAGTATTGAAGCCAGGCGAAAACCGCATAGTCGTCTACGCGCGCAATTATTGGGGTCCCGGCGGTTTCAAAGGGCCAGCGGACCAATTCGCACTAACGTTCAAGGACGGTTCGTCGAAACCTCTGGGCGACGGGTGGCAGTACGCACGGGTGCCGGACTCGATCGGCGGCCCGCCAGCCGCGCCATGGGGCAGCCCGTCGGGCGTCTCGACCATCTACAATGCGATGGTCGCTCCATTGGGGCCGACGCGGCTCACCGGGGTCGCCTGGTATCAGGGAGAGGCCGACGTAGGACAGCCCGGCTACGACAAGCGGCTAGCCGCGTGGACGGCCAACTGGCGCAACCAGTTCCGCGATCCCAAGCTTCCCTTCTTCATCGTCGGGCTTGCAGGCTGGGGACCGGTTTCGGCGAAGCCGACCGAAAGCGGTTGGGCGGCACTCATCAACGAGCAGCGCACCGCGGTGCAGCGCGATCCCCGGACCGCGTTGATCTCTGCCATCGATCTCGGTGACCGGGCTGACATCCACCCCGCGAACAAACAGGAGGTCGGGCGCAGGCTCGCGCTTGCCGCCAAGTCGTTGGTTTACGGTGATGCAGGCGGGAAGCTGAGCCCAATGCCGACCGGGGCGGCGCAGAACGCTAACACGATCACCGTCAGCTTCAGCAAGCCGCTTCAATCGTTGAGCGGCGCCCAAGCGCTTGGCTTCGAGCTGTGCGATGCCGGTCCCGGGACCTGCCGCTACGCCGATGCCCGAGTGCAGGGCAGCAACGTGGTGATCAAGGGCGACGGCCGTTCCGTGACTCGCGTGCGGCACGCGTGGTCCGATTTTCCGATCGTCAACCTCTACGACACGGACATGCTTCCGGTGCCCGTGTTCGAGGTGCCGATCGGCTAGGCGTCGATGCGTCGGTCCCGCGTTTCCGGCAGCAGCAGCGCTCCGACCATCACCGTCGCCAGCGCGACAATCACGGGATACCAGAGCCCGGAGTAGATGTTGCCGGTCGCGGCAACGATCGCGAAGGCGATGGTCGGCAGGAACCCTCCGAACCAGCCGTTGCCGATGTGATAGGGCAGGGACATCGACGTGTATCGAATGCGCGCCGGGAAAAGCTCCACGAGCATTGCGGCGATCGGCCCATAGACCATGGTCACGTAGATCACGAGCAGGGTCAGGATTGCGATCGTCAGCGGCCGGTTGATCTGCGCGGGATCCGCCTTTTCCGGATAGCCGACCGACTTCAGTTCGGCAGCCGCCTCCGTCTGGAAGGCCTTGATCGCTGCCGCGCGGTCGGCGGCCTGGATCGCGCGGGGGTCAGGCACGTCCAGCACCTTGCTGCCGATGCGAAGCTGCGCCGCGGAGCCGGCCGCGACCCTCTCTTCAGCATAGCTCACGCCCGCCTTGGACAGGAATGCCTTGGCGATGTCGCACGACTTGCTGTCGAACTTGTTCTTGCCGATCGGATCGAACTGCACCGAGCAATCTGACGGTTCGGCGATGACCGTGACGGGCGCACTCGCTTGCGCCGCGTACAATGCCGGATTCGCCGCTTTCGAAAGCGCGTTGAACAAGGGGAAATAGGTCATCGCCGCGATCAGGCAGCCGGCGAGGATGATTTTCTTCCGCCCAATGCGATCGGACAGCCATCCGAAGAAGAGGAAGAACGGCGTCCCGATCGCAAGCGCGATGGCGATCATGATGTTCGCGGTCGCGCCGTCCACGCGCAGAACCTTCTCGAGGAAGAAGAGCGCGTAGAACTGTCCCGTGTACCAAACCACTGCCTGGCCAGCGACCGCGCCGAACAACGCGATGAGTACCAGCTTCGCATTCGGCCAGGTCGCGAACGCCTCCGTCAGCGGTGCCTTTGACGTCGTGCCCTCGGCCTTCATCTGGCGAAACACCGGGCTCTCTTCGAGCTGCATCCGGATCCACAACGAGACTCCGAGCAGTACGATCGAGATCAGGAAGGGCAGGCGCCATCCCCAGGCGGCGAACGCCTCTTCGCCCATGATCGTGCGCGTGGCGATGACCACGAGGAGCGCCGCGAACAGCCCGAGGGTCGCCGTCGTCTGGATGAAGCTCGTGTGCAGCCCGCGACGGTGCTCGGGCGCGTGTTCGGCGACGTAAGTGGCTGCGCCGCCGTATTCGCCGCCGAGCGCAAGCCCCTGCAACAGGCGCAAGGCGACGAGCAGAATCGGCGCGGCGACGCCGATGCTTGCGTAGCTCGGCAAGAGGCCGACCAGGAAGGTCGACAGGCCCATGATGGCCATGGTGACCAGGAAGGTGTTCTTGCGGCCGACAAGGTCTCCGATGCGGCCGAAGACGATCGCGCCGAGCGGCCGAACTGCGAAGCCGGCGGCGAACGCGGCGAGGGCAAGGATGAAGCCCGTCGTCTCGTTCACCCCTGAGAAGAATTGCGCCGACAGGATCGTTGCGAGCAGGCCGTAGAGGTAGAAGTCGTACCACTCGAACACGGTGCCGAGCGACGAGGCGGCGATGACCAGGCTCGAACGCTGGCCCTGAACCTGTTCCCCGGTCGAAGCGTCCGCTGCGGCTGTGCTCACGCAAATGCTCCTAGTGATTGTGACGCGGTGTGCGGTCGGAAGTGCCGCGATATTTGACGGCAAACTCCAGCACCGCGCCGTCCTTCATCTGGCCGGTCTTCTCGCGATAGAGTTCTTCCCATGGCGTATTGCTCTCGGGGATAGGGGGTGGCGCGTCGCCTTTGCGGCGGGCGATTTCGTCGTCCTCGACCAGCGCATCACAGCGGCCGGTCTTCAGGTCGATGCGAATCGTGTCGCCGGTCCGTAGCCACGACAGTCCGCCACCTGCTGCGCTCTCCGGCGATGCGTTGAGGATCGACGGGCTGTCGGATGTGCCCGATTGCCGGCCGTCGCCCAGCGTCGGCAGGCTCGTGATGCCTCGCTGCAGCAGCGCGTCCGGCGGCTGCATGTTCACGACTTCCGCGGAGCCTGGCCAACCGATCGGTCCCGAGCCGCGGATCACGAGAATGCAATTCTCGTCGATGGCAAGGGCCGGGTCGTTGATGCGATGATGATAATCGTCGGACCCGTCAAAGACGATCGCGCGCGCTTCGAAGATGTCCTCGTGGCCGGGCCGGCTGAGGTAGCGGTCACGGAATTCTTCGGAGATCACGCTCGTCTTCATGATCGCGAAGTCGAACAGGTTTCCGTGCAGCACGAAGAACCCTGCGCGCTCCTTCAACGGTTGCGCATATGGTCGGATGACCTCGCGATCTGAAGCTTCGCGGCCCTGCAGGTTCTCGGCCTGCGTGCGTCCCGTGACGGTCAGTGCGCCGCCCTCGAATTTCCCGGCTTGCAACAGTTCCCACATGACCGCGGGGACGCCGCCTGCGCGGTGGAAACGTTCGCTTAGATATTGCCCGGCCGGCTGAACGTTCGCCAGCAGCGGGATGTCGTAGCCGAACTCCATCCAGTCGGACGGGCGGATATCGACGCCCGCATGACGGGCCATGCCGGCGATGTGCGGCTGTGCGTTGGTCGAGCCGCCAATGGCGGTGACCAGCCGAATGGCGTTCAGAAAGGATTCGCGGGTCAGGATCTTCGACGGGCGCAGGTCCTCGTAGGCCATGTCGACGATGCGGCGTCCCGTTTCGTACGCCATCTGCCCACGCTCGCGGTAGGGCGCTGGGATTGCGGCATTCCCCGGCAGCGACATGCCCAAAGCTTCGGACACCGCGTTCATCGTCGAGGCTGTGCCCATGGTGTTGCAATGACCAGCCGACGGCGCTGAGTCCGCGGCGCGGCGCAGGAACTCGTCTTCATCGATCTTGCCCGCACCAAGCAGTCGTCGCGACCGCCAGATGACGGTTCCCGACCCGACCAACTCGCCCTCGTGCCAGCCGTCGAGCATCGGCCCGCCGGACAAAGTGATCGCCGGAATGTCGACGGTACTCGCGGCCATGATCGATGCCGGTGTGGTCTTGTCGCAGCCCGTGGTCAGAACCACGGCGTCGATGGGGTAGCCGTTGAGGGTCTCGACCAGGCCGAGATAGGCGAGATTGCGGTCGAGAGCTGCCGTCGGACGACGGCAATTCTCGAAGATCGGATGCATCGGAAATTCCATCGGAATTCCGCCCGCGTCCCGAATGCCCGCCTTCACCCGCTCGACCAGCTCGATGTGGATGCGGTTGCATGGCGTGAGGTCCGAGCCCGACTGCGAAATGCCGATGATCGGCTTTCCGCAACGCAGCTCCTCGGGCGTCAAACCGTAGTTCATGTACCGCTCGAGGTAGAGCGCGGCCATGTCGCTGCGGCCGGGCGCATCGAACCACTCGCGCGATCGAAACGGACGTGCAGGCGTACGGGTCATCTGTAACTTCCGTCGACGTTGTGCGCGGCCCCGCCGGAGCCGCGCACAAGGACTTTAGCCCTGCATCTCTTCCAGCTCTTTGCCCTTCGTTTCCTGAATATACTTCTGGACGAGGAAGAAGCTGATCACCGCGCACACGCCGTAGAAGACGTAGCTTCCGGTCAGGCTCCAGGCGGCCATCGCCGGGAAGCTGAAAGCCACAAGGAAGTTCGCAAACCACTGGAAGAAGCCGGCGACCGCGAGCGCGGACCCGCGGATCTGGTTCGGGAACATCTCGCCCAGCATGACCCACATGACCGGGCCCCAGGAGACGTTGAAGAAGATCACGTAGAGGTTGGCGGCGACCACCGCGACCATGCCCAGGCTCTTCGACAGCACCAGCCCGCCCTCGGCATCGAGTGAGCCGTGGCTGAACGCATAGACCATCACGAACAGGGTGATCGCCATGCCCGCCGAGCCGATCAGCAGGAGCGGCTTGCGGCCGATCTTGTCGATGACCGCAATGGTTACGAAGCAGGCAGCGATGGAGACTGCGCCCGACACGATGTTGATCAGCAGCGAGTCATTCTCGCTGAAGCCGGCAAGCTGCCAGAGCGTCGCGCCGTAGTAGAAGATGACGTTGATGCCGACGAGTTGCTGGAACACGGCGAGCATGATGCCGACCCAGACGATCGGACGCATGCCGAGAAAGCCGGTAGTGCCCGCCGGCGCGAGGACGTCGCTAAGCTGGGGGCGGTGATCGGCGCTGAAGGTGGCGCGGATTTCTTCCAGCTTGGCACGGGCGATGTCGGCGCCGAACAGGTTGGTGAGAACGGTCATGGCCGTATCGTCCCGGCCCTTCGAGACCAGGTAGCGCGGGCTTTCCGGGATGAAGAACAGAGCGATCAGGAAGATGGCGGCGGGCACGGCCTGCATCAGGTACATCCAGCGCCATGCTTCGATCCCCGCCCAGAAGTTGGCGGTCGAAACACCCGCCGCAGCCGCCAGGAAATAGTTGACCAGGAACGCTCCGGTGAGACCCGTGATGATCATGATCTGCTGCACCGTGGTCATTCGTCCCCGGATGCTGGCCGGGGCCACTTCCGAAATGTAGGCGGGCGACAATACGCTCGCCGCGCCGACAGCCATGCCGCCAACGATCCGCGCGAGCACGAAGATCAAATGATCGTCGGTGAATCCCTGGACGAGAGCGCCAACCAGAAACAGGACAGCGGCTATCCGCATCACGTTGCGCCGCCCTGCTACGTCCGCCAGGCGGCCGGCGAAGAACGCGCCGATGAAGCAGCCGATCAATAGCGAAGCGACGGTAAACCCGAGCCCATTGTTCGGTGAAAAGCTTCCGGGGATCAGCCCGAATTCCTGGGTGAGGCCGTCCTGCGTGCCGTTCACCGCGCCGCTGTCGTAGCCGAATAGGAAGCCGCCGATTGTCGCTACGGCAACGATCGCGCCGATGTAGCCCATGTTGGCGCGCTGTGGACTCGCCTCAACCATACCCCTCTCCCTGCATGGTGCGCCGAATCAACGATACGGCTGCATTGAATGTTAGCGTTAACTTGTCGCTGGCTCCCCGCGAATTGCAAGCGCCGTCATACATCTTTGTCCGATGGGGCTGGGCCGGACGACTCCCGGATGATCAGCTCATGCTCGAGAACCATTTCCGCCGGCACCGGCGGAAGGCCGTTGCGCCTGCTGCGCAAATCCGACAGCAGCAGATTCAATGCCGAGGTCGCCATCGCGGCCACCGGCTGACGGATCGTCGTCAGCTCGGGCCAGACGGTCGTTGCCGGCGACGTATCGTCAAAGCCGACGACGCTGAGGTCGCCCGGAACGTCGAGACCTTTCCGATGAGCAACGCTCACGACAGCCGCGGCCATGTCGTCGTTGGCAGCGAAGATGGCCGTCGGACGCCGTTTCATTTCAAGCAGCTTTCCCGCCGCCTCGAGCCCGGACCGGAAGGTGAAATAACCCTGCTCAACGACCGTGTCATCGGGATCGAGACCTGCCGCTCGGACGGCGTGGAGAAAGCCGCGTTCACGTTCAGCGCTGGCGATTTGTTGCGGATGTCCCTTGATGTGGGCGATGCGCCGGTGACCGAGTTTGATTAGATAATCCGTGACTTCCGCAGCAGCGGCGAAGTCGTCGATGCGGACGTTGAGCGCATTCTCGTAAAGCTTGCCCATGGCGACCGTGACGACGGGCGTCTCCGCGCTCGACAATTCGGTCAGGATGGCGACGGACTCCGACAGCGGCGGCGGCAGGATCACGCCCTCGACATCGGCACCCGCAATGTGACGAGCCGCCTGCGCCTGGGCGGCCTCGTCCTCGCCCTCGCAGGCCTCGATCACCAGGTGGCATCCGGCCTTACGCGCACCATCCAGGGCTCCGACCAGAAACTGGCTGAGGTAGGCGTCGCTGGGGTTCGAATAGAGCAAGCCGATGTGCGTAGCGTCGCCGGCGGCGAGGCTCCGCGCCGCCATGTTCGGCGAATAACGGAGCTTCTCGATCGCTTCAAGAACGCGTTCGCGAGTCTTGTCGCGAACGTTCTTCTCCTTGTTGATGACGCGCGAAACGGTCATCGCCGACACCCCGGCGGAGCGGGCGACATCCTCGATCGTCACCGTACCCCGGCTGCGCCGGCTGGACCTGCTCATCGTTGCCATCTGACATCGGTCTAGGTGCGCACCGAAGCCATTGCAACGTCGCTGAGGTCCCTTATGGTAGCGCTATCAATTTGCTTCTCTGGGGAGAGAATGATGGGCAGGCGCAGGGCAGGGAGCGCGCGCTTCCTCGCGGCGATCGGCGTTGCGGCACTGGTGGGAACGTGCGGAATAGCAATGGCAGCGGCGCAGACTGCGTCTTCCGCCCGTCAGTCCGCCACAGCGTTGTACAAGGATCCCTCGGCATCGGTCGAAGCGCGGGTCGAGGACCTGCTCAAGCGGATGACGCTCGAGGAAAAGGCGGCGCAACTCGTCACCTTGTGGGAGCAGAAGGCCAAGGTTCAGACCGATGCGGGCGTCTTCTCGCCGGAAGAGGCATCGCAGAACTTTCCGAACGGCATCGGTCAGTTCGCCCGCCCGTCGGACAAGCGCGGTGTTACCCAGACGAACACGGGTGCTGCCGGTGCTGCTGCCGGAGGCGTCAACCGCGACGCCCGCGACACTGCGGAATACGTCAATGCGGCTCAGCGCTGGGCGGTCGAGCGTACCCGGCTCGGCATTCCGATCCTGATGCATGAGGAAGCGCTGCACGGTTACGTCGCGCGCGGGGCGACCAGCTTCCCGCAATCGATCGCTCTTGCGAGCAGCTGGGACCCGGCGTTGCTCGAACGCGTGTTCTCCGTTGCAGCGCGCGAAATGCGTGCGCGCGGTGCGACCCTGGCCCTTGCGCCGGTCGTCGACGTCGCCCGCGATCCGCGCTGGGGCCGCATCGAGGAAACCTACGGCGAAGATCCGCATCTCGTCAGCGAGATGGGGCTTGCGGCGATCCGCGGATTCCAAGGCGCGAAGGTGCCACTGCCGTCCGACAAGATCATGGTCACGCTGAAGCACATGACCGGCCACGGACAACCGGAAGGCGGCATGAACGTCGGACCCGCCCATGTCGGCGAGCGTGAGCTGCGAGAGGTGTTCTTCCCGCCGTTCGAACGGGCGGTCAAGGAGCTTCCGGTCCGCTCGGTCATGGCGTCATACAATGAAATCGACGGCGTTCCGTCGCACGCCAATCCCTGGCTTTTGAACCAGGTGCTGCGGAAGGAATGGGGCTTCAAGGGCGCAGTCGTCAGCGACTATTTTGCGGTCAAGGAACTCGTAGGCCGGCATCGCATGTTCTCTGACGTTCGAGACGCCGCCGAGCGCGCCTTGAAGTCGGGTGTCGATTCCGAGACGCCTGATCCCGACACGTTTGGCGCCTTGCCTGAATTGGTTCGCGCCGGCCGCGTGTCGCAGGCTGCCGTGGACGATGCCGTGCGCCGGGTTTTGCGCATCAAGTTCGAGTCGGGGCTCTTCGAAAACCTGTATGTGGACGCTGCGAATGCCGAAGCGAAAACGGCAACTCCGGACGCGATCGCGCTTTCTCGCGAAGCCGCGCAGAAGTCCGTCGTCCTGCTCAAGAACGACAAGGGCATTCTGCCGCTCAACCCAGCAAATATCCGCCGCCTGACGGTCGTCGGGACTCATGCGCGGAATACGCCCATCGGCGGCTACAGCGATGAGCCGCGCCATGTCGTCAGCGTGCTGGAGGGGCTGCAGACCGCAGCCAAGGGCCGCTTCCAGGTCGACTATGCCGAGGGCGTGCGCCTGACCGAAACGCGCTGCTGGTCGTGCGACGAGGTCAGGCTTGTTCCGGCAGACATCAATCGAAAGCTCATCGCTGAAGCCGTCGAGACGGCGCGCAAGTCCGACGTCGTTGTCATGGTGCTGGGCGAGAATGAGCAGCTAAGCCGCGAAGCGTGGGCGGACAATCACCTCGGCGATCGCGCGTCGCTCGATCTCGTCGGTCAGCAGGAAGACCTCGCGCGGGCGATCTTCGCTTTGGGCAAGCCGACCGTCGTGATCCTGCTCAATGGTCGACCCTTGTCGGTGAACTATCTTGCTGCGAATTCCCCAGCCTTGATCGAGGGCTGGTATCTCGGACAGGAGACCGGGAATGCCCTTGCCGACGTCCTGTTTGGCGCTGTGAACCCGGGCGGCAAGCTCCCGGTCTCTTTCGCGCGGTCGGTCGGGCAGCTGCCGGTCCATTACAATCGGAAGCCGACGTCGCGCCGCGGCTATCTCTTCGATTCGAGTGCGCCTCTATATCCGTTCGGTTACGGCCTGAGTTACACGACGTTCGACGTCTCGGCACCTCGCCTGGCTCGCAATTCGGTGCGCGTCGGCGAAACTGCGAAAGTCAGCGTTGACGTCGCGAACACCGGCCAGCTCGCGGGCGATGAGGTCGTCCAGCTTTACGTCCGCGACGACGAAGCCTCGGTCACGCGGCCGCTGATCGAGCTCAAGCGGTTTCAGCGCGTCACGCTTCAGCCCGGAGAGCGTCGCACGGTCACGTTCGAGCTGAAGCCCGACGACCTGGCACTCTGGAACATGGAGATGAAACGGGTCGTCGAACCCGGCACGTTCACGATTTTGGCCGGGCCGAACTCGGCCGACCTGAAAAGCGCGAAGCTGACAGTCAGCGCTCGCTAGGCCTTGCACATGCCTTCGAGGATCGGCTGGTAGTTGGTTCTCGTCGGCAGCGGACCGCGCTTCACTGCCTTGCCTTCCAGGCCCTGTGGCTCGGCCGGCCGCTGCGGCTTGTTCTGGTCGAGATAGGCGGGATCCGATTGCGCCTGCGCAAGCGTCACGAACCGAAAGCCTTCGTCGCGATAGAGCTTGAGCAATTGCGGCAACACGCGTCCTTCGAACGCGCTGACGTGCAACAGCAGGACGTAGGGAATTTCGCGGCGATAGGTTTGCTGCGACAGCGCCCGGAAGTGAACGATGCCCTCCTGCGCGGCCTGCAAATACAATGCCTCCAGTTTCGCGACTGCGGCATCGTCTCCCGCATCCTTGCAGCGTGCGTAGGGCGCCGACCAGGCCCAATCGCTGAAGTCCATCGTGACTGCCGCGATCTTGTACCCATGCCTCGCGAGGATCGCCCGCGACGCAGCGCGTTTCTCGGCATTCTCGCCTTCGTCGATGAAGGGATAGCGGAACCACTTCCAGTCCTTGCCGCCCGAAAGGAGTTCGAGCACCGGCTCGTTCTTCACAAGCTCCTGCTCGAATTCTTCAGCACTCATTTCGCTGAGATGGCGATGCGCGAAACCATGGTTCGCCAGCGGCTGTCCGGCAGCAGCCCAGGCCTTCAATGCCTCCATCGACGCGGGCTGTCGTTCGGTCCATTGCGCGTTGAGAAAGCCGTAGGCTTCAACCCGCTCAGCCTCCAACGCCGCGAGAATCTGCTTCGTGGCGCTCAGCTCGCTTTCGCCGCGCGGATAGGGGCCGTGGACCGGCAAATCGTCGATGGTGATGGCGATCGATGGTTCCGATGCTTCGTGCGGAACGGTCGTGCAACTTGTGGTGAAGAGCGCCGCCAGGAGCGCGCACTGCAGTCTCATCGGCCACGCTCCCCACTCGCATCTTTCGACCTGGAATCGGCGAGCCACGCGCTCACCCAGACCAACGGCGCATTCCAGTTTATGGCAACTTCGTTGAGGCTGTAGGCGCGAATGTCATCGGCCCAGCAGGTTTGCGGCGCGCACCCCTTGAGCGTCTTCGCAACGTCGTCCTGCGAGGTGTTTTGGTTCGGTCCGCCGGAAAGCGCCCCCGGCGGCGGAGGCGGGTAGTTCGCATCCATCGAATGCGCCCAGAATCGGTGATGCGGGTTCTGCATCGGCCTTGCTCCGTATCCGCTGACGAATGAGACATCGAGCGGATTGCGGCCGAGGATAAAGTCCATCACGTCGACGACGCCATCGCGATACTTGGCCTCGCCCGTCAAATCGTAGGCCAGCGCGATCAGCATGGCGCGGTTCAGCAGGACCGCCGTTGAACCCCAACCCCAGCGGCCGGTGAAAGGGACGTGGTACCCGGTCTGCTCGGCTTCCGAGACATAGCGTGCTGCAGCGCCGGCGATCTTCCGGCGTAGTCGCGTGGCGTCGACCTCGCCGATCGCATCAGGATGAAGCGCTAGCGAAACCGTGCCCAAGGTCGCGACCGATGGCCACCCCGGCGCCTCCTGGATTGCTGCGCTGAAATGCGGTGAAGCCGATAGTGCACGACGATATTCGGCGTCCCCGGTTGTCACGAAAAGCTCGGCCGCGGCCCAGTAGAATTCGTCGTTGAGTTCCTGGTCGCCATAGCCGCCGCTGCCGGTGAAATCGGCAATCGCATAAATTTCCGGATTGCGCATGGCGGCCGCCCAGGCGCGCCTTGCCGCGGAAAGGCAGGCTGCCGCGAAGGCGGAATCGATCTCGCGCCAGATGCGTGCGCACTGCGCCGTCGTCGCCGCGAAGTTCAATGTCGCCGACGTGCTCGGCGGAAACAGCATGCGGCGCTCGGGATCCTTGTCGGGACGCATCGGAATGCCGGTCCAGCGCTCGTCGCCGACTTTGTGGTGAACCATTCCGGACGTGTCGATTTCGGTGAATGTCAGCCCCGGCCGGTTGCGTTTCTCGCCGATCGGCAGGCGCTGTCGCGTGCCTTCCGGCACCTGCATCTTCAGGAAGAATTCAAGCTCGTATCGAGCCTCGTCGAGAAGGTCGGAAACGCCGTTTCCAGCCTCGGGAATGCGCGCCGATTTGTCGGTAAAAATCGATGCTGAGCGGGCATTCTGGACCTCGTAAAGGTTCAGCAATGTCCAGAGCGAGATACCGCCGTTGACGACATATTTTCCATGGTCGCCCGCGTCGTACCAACCCCCCGTCACGTTCGGTGAGGAGTTGCAGCCGGGCCAGCGATTGCCGTTGCCGTCTGCGCCCGACACGCAGGTCGCAACCTCGCGCGGATGTCCTGCCGGACGCGCCCAGCGGTCGCCGACGAAACGAGCCTCGATCGGGGTGCCCGAGCGCTGATGATAGAAGAAAGCCAACGCGTCGTGTGGCAGACGCGCGTACGTGTCCGCGGCTACGCGGAACCAGCGGCTGCTCCGGTCTCCTGCACGCAGGCGATAGTTGCCGCTTGCCGACGCCGCGAACGTGATGCGGTGCACGTGCTCACCGGAGAAACGATCAGCGCCGAAGAGTTGCGTGCGGCCCGTCGTGACGACCTTATTACCCGCGTCGACCAGCTCCCATTCCAAGGGCTCCTTCGAGGGATCAGAAAGCATCGCCCGATGCGAGGCGTCCGGAATCAATCCGACTTGGTTTAGGCGTATCGGCGTGGCGGGTTCGGCCGCCGCGGCTGCGACGTTGAGCAGTGCCGAATAGGCAAGCGCGAACTTGGCAACTTTCAATCAAATTCCCCTGTGATCGGACTATTCGGGATCGCCCGGCACGTTCATGAACCGGAGCGACTTGTAATGGTCGAGCGAGTATTCGGGCGGACGGACATCCGGCGGTAAAGGTCTCCCGGAGACGCTCTGGAAATAGGTGATCGATGCATCGCGCCACCACGTGGCTTCACGTTCCTGAATGCCGAGAAAGGCATCCACTTGCGCGAAACGCTCTGAGTCCACTCGGTCCTGCAGCGACCGCCATGTCGCGCGCATATCGCGTGCCTGACTGACCCCCTGATCGTAATGCGCGAGCAGCTCATTCCACAGCGTGCGACCGCTCCGCATCCGCTCGTCCCAGCCGACCTGGTGGAACCACAAAAGGTACTCGTCCGGCACGCAGCGGCGCGCGGAGAAACAGGCGGCAACCCGCGGCGCATATTGCGCGACTGCGTTGCTCCCGCTCTTCGTTCGATCGAAACCGATCCCGTTGGCATCGGCGCGATGAAAATACGTCGGGTTCCAGTCATCGCGCGGAAGATCGTTGACCCACGGACCCGGCCCAAAATGATGCCCCGTAGCCATCAAATGATGCAGACCCAGCGGCGTCATGTAATTCACGACGGCTTCGCGCGATTGCATCATCATCCCGACGACCGGCTCGGCTACGTCAGGACGCTTGCCCCACGTCATCCGCGCCCATTCCTCGGCGATCTCACGTGCACTCAGCCTGTTGTTCCACGCCAGCCGCCCGAATGCGTACCAGTTCGCCTGATCGAAATGCGAGCCGGTCCAGTTGCGATCGGTCCCGATGTTGGAGACGCCCGCCATGCCGCTGACGGTTCGCGCGACAGGCCTGCCGCAGTGGGGCCGGCAGGTGTTCGCGTCCAGCACTTCCTCCCACAGCGGACCGAGGTAGGCGAGGTGGGTCGCGAAGCCGAGATATTCCTTGGTGATCTGCGCTTCCAGCAGGATCGGCGTCTTCCTCATTGCGCCGAAGAGCGGGTGGAACGGCTCGCGCGGCTGGAAATCGATCGGCCCGTTCTTCACCTGCAGCATGACGTTCGAACGGAACTTGCCGTCGAGCGGCCGGAACTCCTCATAGGCCTGCTTCGCGCGATCCTGGCCAGGCCGCGCCGTGTAAACGAACGCGCGCCAGATGACCGTTCCGCCATGCGGCTGCAGCGCGTCCGCCAGCATGTTGGCGCCGTCCGCATGCGTGCGCTTGTAGTCCTGCGGCCCCGGCTGACCCTCCGAATTCGCCTTCACCAGGAAGCCGCCGAAATCCGGAACAAGGCGGTAGATCTCGTCCGACTTCCCGCGCCACCACGCGCGAACGAGCGGATCGGCGGGGTCGGCAGTTTTCAGGCCGCCGATTTCCATCGGTGCGCTGAACCGCGCCGTCAGAAAGACCCGGATTCCCCATGGCCGAAACATATCCGCCAGCGCCGCGACCTTCTCGAGATATTGCGGCGTGAGGACCTGTGCATTCGCATTCACGTTGGTCAGGACCGTCGCATTGATGCCGATCGACGCATTCGCGCGGGCGTAGTCCGTGTACCTCGGGTCGCGCCATTGCGGCAGCTTGTGCCAGTCCCACAGCGATGCCCCCGCATAGCCCCGCTCCACCGTGCGATCGAGATTGTCCCAATGGTTGAGCATTCGCAGCGGCGACGTCGGCGTTTCGCTGATGTCGAGATCGTTGATCGGTTGGCTGGTCTGGATGCGGCGCAGGAAGGCGAACACGCCGTACAGGACGCCGACGTCCTGGTTCGCTGCGATCACGGTCATCTTTTTTCCGTCCGCAGTCACGCTCCGGATCAGAAAACCTTCGCGGCCGAGTTTTTTCAGCGGGAGCCGCAAGCCGGCAATGATCGGAGACGACTTCGGGGTGCCAATGATCACGGCGCCATCGAGCGGTCGGGCCGCTGTGCCGATCGGCCGTCCGATGAGGCCGTTGAGCCCGCGCTCCAACTCGGCCCGCGCGACCGCAAGAGTGGGTGTTTCTGCACCAGGGACAACGGTCAGGGCATTGTCGACGTAGGCCGCTTGGGCCGCGGCGCTGACGGGCCGGTATCGAAGCCACAAATCGTAGCCGTCCTCCGAAGACGCCGCGCTCGCCCACGCACAGGCGACGAAAGCGACGAAAATTGCGGCAGCTCTTGGCAGCAGGGATCCGACGATCATCTCCACATTCGGATTGAGTGTCACACGGCAGAGTGTTAGCGCTATCAGAGGAAATCAAGTGTGGATGCGGATGATGGCGTTTTCTCAACACGATGCATCCTTGACCCGGCGCGGCGCTATCGCCGCTGGGCTCGCGGCCGGCCTTTCCGCCTGCGCAACTGCTCGATTCCCACTGACCGCAGGCGGGCCTTCCCTCGACCAGTTGGCAAAGCGGAGCGGCCGACGCTTCGGCTCGGCGGTGGCGTGGGGTGCGCTTGGCGCGGATCGCGGAAGCTTCGCCAATCCGGCCTATGCCGCAATCCTCGAAAAAGAATGCTCGCTGCTGGTCCCGGAGAACGAGCTGAAATGGCAGTGGACGCGGCCAGGTCCGGCCCAATTCGACTTCCGCCAGATGGACGCAATTGCCGATTACGCGGCAAGCAAGACCTTCCGTCTTCGCGGCCACACGCTCTTCTGGTTCCCGCAGAAATGGTATCCGAAGTGGCTGGTCGCGCACGACTTTGGCTCGCAACCCGCGGCCGCAGCGGAAGCGATGCTCCGCGAGCACGTTCAAACGGTCTGCCGGCGATACGGGCAGCGCATTTATTCGTATGACGTTGTCAACGAGGCGGTGGAGCCGGAGACGGGCCAGATCCGCGATACGGTCGTGACGAAGGCGCTCGGACCTGAAGCGACCCTCGACGTCATGTTCCACACCGCTCGCGCTGAAGCTCCGCACGCGCAGCTTGTTTACAACGATTACATGAGCTGGGAGCGGGGCACGGAGGACGAGACGCACATTCGCGGCGTGCTCAAGCTGCTCGAAGGCTTTCGCAAGCGCGGTACGCCGGTCGATGCCCTCGGCATTCAGAGCCACATCCGGCTGCTGAAGCCATTGTCCGTGGCGGAAATCGTCCGGGAGTCCGAAGGTCCCTGGCGTCGTTTCCTCGATGAGGTCGTGGCCATGGGCTACAAGCTCGAGATCACGGAGTTCGACGTCAACGACAAGATGGCGCCGACGGATGTCGCAGTGCGCGACCGGATGGTTGCGGACTATGCCAAGGCCTATCTC
>Ga0307410_10000341_pt1 | contig 18044 bp, 10 predicted proteins | sample 322Ometagenome_3_FD_203707 | JGI IMG/M metagenome (GOLD analysis project Ga0307410, IMG submission 203707) | Maize rhizosphere microbial communities from greenhouse at UC Davis, California, United States - 322HYB-O-3 | ecosystem: Host-associated > Plants > Roots > Rhizosphere > Soil | place... | reverse complement strand
GAAAACAGTATTTGGAACCATTTTTTTTGATTTCTTATCCTGCTCATACACGCCTTTTGTCGTCCCAAAAAGTATCTGATTGTTTATTTTAAAAGTATTTAAAAACAAACTCGACGGGAATCCATCTTTCTGATTGTAAAACTGAACATCAGAAACGGCATCAAATGTTTTATTTAGTTTTATTTTAAAAATTCCTTTATAACCGTGTGCAATCCAAATGTCGCCATTATTGGGTACTATAATTCTGCTGCTTTCCTCAAAGCCTTTTATTTTGTTTTGATATATCCACGAACCCTTTATATTTTTTAATACATACATTCCTGTATAGCCGCCAACAAGCAATAAATCAGGATGATTAGGAATAATAACACCTTGCCATGCTCCATCAATTTTTGCAATTAATTTAGAAGAAGTTCCATTTATTTCGGATACTCCGTTTTTTTCGAAAGCCAAAAGCGAAGTACCAAAAACACCAATATTCCAGACATTTTCAGACATTCCGTTAATATGCTGAAAATGTACATTTTCTCTTTTTCCGTTTTTATAAGCCTCCCAATCCAGCCAAAATAAACCATTGTCGGTTGCGATATAAAGCTTGTTTTGATAAATCTGACTGCAATATATTTTGGTTTCTGAGTTTGATGTGTCGAGAATTTTAGACAAAGGCGAAGAAATCTGAATCAGGGAAATCCCTTCTTTGAGTGTCACCCACAAATTTCCCTCCTTGTCCGTTTTGAGATTTGTTACATACTCATTTTGCAAACCCATTTGTTTGTTGATATGCTGAACCAAACGTCCGTCACCATCAAGAACTACCAACCCGGTTTGTCGAGTGCCGATTCCGAAATATCCGTCAGAAAATAAAATCCCCGTCGAAATCTGATTTTGCTTTAATAAATAATCTGCTTCGGTAACAAATGGCTTTAGCACATTGTTACTATAAATAAAAAGTCCGTTTTTTTGAGTAAGAAGTACTAGCCCTTTTTGAGTTGCAAAAATCTTTCGGATTTTTAGTCCGATAAACTTTTCACTATTAGGAATTGTCGATAAAACACCGTCTTTTAGTTTCAGTAAACCTTTGCCATTATCAGAAACATAAATATCATTATTGACTTCAAAAAACTCATCAAATTTTGCTGCAGATTTTAATACTTTGATTTTGTTATTCTTATAAATAAAAATTCCTTCATTAGAAAAAAAGACAACTTCGTTTTTACGAATAACAGTATGCAGTACATCACCAAAATTCTTTGCCCAGGCTGGCAGTAATTTTACCAGCGACGTATATTTATATTGTCCGTTTGGCAGCTGCACAACATAACCAAAATCGCCCTGTGCCCCCACATACATTTTGTCTTTTTTGTCGATTGCGAGAGAACGAACCATACTTTTATTTTCCGGTTGTGTTACGATATGCCATCTCACACCATCAAACTGCATGATTCCGAAGTGATTGGCAAAAAACATCATGCCTTTGGAATCCTGCAAAACATCCCAGTTTTCTGATGCTGCTTTGTAACTTTTCGGGCTGTAATTTGTGATAAAGGGAACGCCTATTTTTTTAATTTGAGCATTAAAAAGCTGAGGCAAAGAGAATAGCGATAAAACTAAAATTCTGATTATATATTTCGTCATGTCATTTAGGTCTGTAGGTTACTTCGTTGTAATTTTGGAAATCACAATCTTAAAAATGCCTCTTTGGGAAAAGCATTTTTTAGGTAAAAAGACCTTTCTTACGCCCGTGTCATTAATAATTCGTCATTAATACACAAGTAAAAAAAAGAATGTCCTATCTCAAATATATAAAATTTTATTTTATTGTAACAAATTACATTAAAATTTGATAATTAGACAATTGAGATATTTTTTTAAACAAGCTTTGTCAAAGTATCAAAACTTTGACAAAGCAACTAAAACGTTTTATTAGTATTGTCATTTTAGGGGAAAAACTGAACAAAGAAAACCTGAAACCTGAAACTCTCGATTGAGATATTTTTTTAAAGATAAGCTTTGTCAAAGTTTAAAACTTTGACAAAGCAAACTCAGACTGTTTATTGATATTGCCATTTTAGAAAACCTGAAACCTGAAACCTGAAACTTGAAACTCTACAACCGAAGCAATTCACCCAACTCCTTATAACTACTAAAAAGTATTGCGCCCTCATTTTCTAAATCTTCATTATTAAATCCGTTTGCAAAACCATACACTTTAAAGCCTCCTTTTGTTCCTGCCATAACTCCGGCCCGGCTGTCTTCTACCACAATACAATCTTTTACCTCAAAACCCATTTCTTTTGCGGCGTGCAGAAAAAGTTCCGGATCGGGTTTCCAGCTGTTAATTTGGTAAGAACTAAACATCCTGTTTTCGAATTTATCCAATAGTCCCGCAACCTCAAGGTTCAGTCTGATTTTGTCTACCGGACCACTGGATGCTACACAATAAGGAATTTCTAATTTATTTATAAACTCAACAACGCCTTCCATTGGTTTGACCTGCGTTTTAAAAGCTTCAAAGCTTTTTACGATATTCATTTTCAAACTCTTCGGGAAGTTTTTTTGCAATTGCTTCTTCTATATGTCTGAAACAGTCTTTTAGGTTTCTGCCATTAAAGTTGCGATAGGCATCTTCAATATTCATTTCAAAACCGTGTTCGGCTGCCATTTCAAGCAAAATCCCGTTACCAATCTTTTCGGTATCAACAAGAACGCCATCACAGTCAAAGATTATACACTTTGTATTCATATTTTAGTATTTACATTTTTTAGCTGTCGTATTTGACAAGAAATGTAAATTACAAAATAATTTTTAAAAAGTAAATTAGCTTAAAGTGAAGTCGAAATTCTGGAAACAATCTGAATTATAAAATCAGCTTGCGCAGGATTTATTTTTTCTAACGCTTCTCCAGTCTGAAACCATTCGGCTTTGTCTATTTCAGGAAATTTTTTAAGGATTCCCGACTTTGGAGGCCATTCAATTTCAAAATCGTTACTTTTTATTAAAGCAACATCAATATCAAATTCTATCGCCCAGGCAAAAACGGTTTTTCCTGATTTGAGTTTTACAGGTTTCAGTTCCGTAAATTCACCTTCTACATTAAAACCCGTTTCTTCAAGAAATTCTCTCTTTGCTGCTGTCAGAGCGTCTTCATCATCTGTAAATTCTCCTTTTGGAATTGACCAGCTCTCTAAATCTTTATTCTTCCAAAATGGTCCTCCCGGATGCACCAGTAAAAAATAAATTGTTGTATCTATAAATTTGTAGAGTAATATGCCCGCGCTTTTTTTCATGAAAGAATATTTGTTTACATAAAGATAATTAATCGTGATTAAATTGATGTTTTTTGAAATAAGAAAAAGCTTTTTTAATTATTATAAAAATCTGATTCTTAATTTAAAAAAAACAACTTATTTCTTTTCTTAAAATAATTCTTTGGACATTTTTACTCCTATTATGTATTCTGAATTACTATTTGATTTGTACTTTTATAAAATACTATCAAAGCTTAATTAATGAAAATTAAAATCTCAATATTTTGAAAAAGCATCTTTTATTAATCACAATTCTGGCTGGAAATTTAGCCATGCATTCTCAGAACAAAATCGTTACAATTACAAACTCTCTTTCTGTAGATAGAGAATTTGAAACAGTTGAACTTACCAAAAAAGACCTCGGTTTGAACTCTTCTGCAAAACTCGAAAATTATGCAGTTAAAGAAATTAATTCGGGTTTAGCATTAGAAAGCCAAACTGTTGATAATGATGGAGACGGCGTTATGGATGTTTTATTATTTCAACCCAAAATAAGTGCTTCTTCCCAAAAAGAATTTGAAATTAGTGCGTTTAATTCTTCATCAGAATCAAAAAATATAAATTGTTATTCCAGATTTGTTCCCGAACGCACCGACGATTATGCATGGGAAAACAATAAGGTAGCGTTTAGAACTTATGGTCCCGTTGCCCAAAAAATGGTGGAAGATAATATTGCGGGCGGAACCCTTACCAGCGGAATTGATGCCTGGTTAAAAAGAGTCGATTATCCGATCATTAATAAATGGTACGAAAAAGCAACTAACGGAACGGGAACGTATCATAAGGATACGGGCGAAGGCCTGGATAATTTTCACGTAGGTGACAGCCGCGGAATTGGAGGAATTGCGGTTAATGTTGACGGAAAATACTATTTTTCAAAAAACTTTATCAGTTGGAAAACCATTACTACGGGACCAATCAGAACAAGTTTTATTCTTACGTATGCAGATTGGGATGCTCGGGGCAATAAAATAACGGAATCTAAATTGATCAGCCTCGATTACGGAAGTTACCTTTCGCGTTTTGAAATCTCAATTACTGGTACAAAAAACATCGCAGCCGGAATCACGCTGCATGATAAGAAAGGTACGATTGGAACAAATCTCAAAGAAGGCTGGTTAAGTCATTGGGAGCCGATTGATGATTCTGAAATTGGAACCGGTTTGGTTGCTCCAAAAGGAACTTTAATAAGTTTTGACAACCATGTAACAGATGAAAAAGATTTAAGTAATCTTTATGGAAATTTAAAAGTAAAAGATAATAAAGTGGTTTATTATGTTGGTTTTGGATGGAAAAAAGGAAGTCCGTATCAGAACAAAAAAGATTGGGAAGCTTATTTGAGTTCGTTTGCCAAAAAAATAAATAATCCGCTTAAAGTAAAAGTGAAGAAATAACCATAATTGTCATTGCGAGGAACGAAGCAATCTCTTTTGCTGAATCAAACTTTTGTGTCTCATTAAGTTGTTTCGTTTCTCATAATTGACATAATGAGAATCAAAAATCACTTTCCCGAAGGAAAATAATTTTCTTTTAGAATGATTTCCAAAGGAATATAATGCGTGCTTTCTATTGCTTCCTGCAAAACCAGTTTTTTATACAAATGACTGATTCCCATATAGCCTTGCTCTTCGGGTCTTTGGTTGATTAAGAAATCAATGATTCCTTTATTCAGATATTCTATATTTTCTTTTAATAAATCGTAGCCGATAATTCGGACACCTTTTATATTATTTTTTTCTAAGAAACGGGCAACAATATACGCTCTGGAATTGGGTACAAAAACACTATTGATTCCCGAGAATGTATTCATACTCAATTGATCAATTCCCGAATCTTTTACGGTTACTTCAGAAAACTTAAAATTGGTCAGTTCATCGTGATCTTTGAAGAAAGAATAAAATCCGTCGATTCGCTGCAGGTAAACAGAAGTACTTTCTATTTCTCTTGCTATTTTAAAAATCAAAACCTGTCTTTCGTTTTTAACGGCAAAACTTATTAGCCTTCCGGCGAGATAACCGCTCTGAAAAGCATCTTGTCCAACGTAAGCATGCTTTGGATTGATTTTTAAATTAGAATCTATCATGACCACCGGAATATTCTTTTTTTCATATTCGTTTAAAAACCGAACCGATTCCTCATAAAATATAGGAGCAAATAATAAACCGTCGCATTCAAAATCTAAAACTTTTGCTACCGATTCCTTAAAGGAAGCTGTATTAAAATCATAGAAAAAATAATCGAGTGCAACTCCAAATTTTACAAACTCCAAAGCCGCCCTTTCAATTCCGACAATTTGACTTTTCCAATATTCAAGATTTTCATATTTAGGAAGAAAGACAGCAAAACGAAATTTTTTGTTTAAAGCCAGATTACTTGCCAGAATATTTCGCTTATAACCATATTTTTCGATAATAGCATTTACCTTATCTACATTTTCCTGCGCAACCTGCCCCCGATTATGAATAATCCTGTCGACTGTTCCTGTTGAAACATTGGCCAATTCTGCTATTTTTTTTATCGTTATGATATACTTTGTCTTTAAGTTAAAATGATTCTGTAAACTCGTAAAATTAATTTTTTTTATCAAAGATAAATTGTTTTAGTTAACTTTTTCTATACATTTGTAAATATCCGTGTGCGTACACGAAAAATATCTTTTCTTTATTTTAAAAGAGATATTTAATCTCAAATACAACATATTCAACACACTATAAAATGATAATCGATTCATTACAAAACACCGCAAAATATTATGCTTTGCATCCGAATTTTAAAAACGCTTTTGATTATGTCAGTCAAAATGACATTTCAAAATTAGAAGAAGGAGTTTTTGAAATAACAGAAGGTTTAAAAATAATTGTAATTGCCGGCGAAGGAACAACAAGAGAAGAAAGTATTAAAGGTTTTGAATGTCATGACAAAAACATTGACATTCAGATTTCTATACAAGGACCCGAAACTTTTGCATGGAAACCAAGGGAGAAATGCGTGAGCCAAAACGGAGATTATAATGACGAGCGAGATGTACGTTTCTTTTATGATGCACCGGATATGTTTTTTCAATTGCAGGAAAATCAGTTTGCCATTTTATTTCCAGACGACGTTCACGCTGCGATGATCGGCGAAGGATTATTAAAAAAAGTCGTTTTTAAAGTAAAAATTTAAGCTATGAATATTATTCAAAATTCAATAGATGTTATTGTAAAACAAGGCGTTCTGCCATTGTATTTCAATACCGATGAAAATAAAAGTGTAGAAATTCTAAAAGTGTTGTATAAAGCCGGAATCAAGGCGGTCGAATATACTAACCGCGGTCCTGAAGCGGTATCGAATTTCAGAAAAATGGTCGAAGTTAGGGATGCCGAATTACCAGGAATGCTTTTGGGAATTGGTACAATCAAAAATATTGAGCAGGCAGAAGAATTCTACAAAATTGGCGCAGACTTTTTTATAAGTCCGGGTTTTGTTGCCGAAGTTTCGGATTTCCTGCGAAGTAAACAAGTCTTATATGCTCCGGGCTGTATGACGCCTACAGAAATAATTACGGCTGAAAATGCCGGAGTTAGATTGATTAAACTTTTTCCGGGAAATATTTTAGGCCCGGATTTCCTGAGTGGCATAAAAGATATTTTTCCAAACTTAATTTTTATGCCTACAGGTGGTGTTGATACGACATTACAAAGTATTCAGAGTTGGTTCTCTGCAGGAGTTTCGGCAGTGGGTATGGGAAGCAAACTCATTAGTAAAAAACTAATGGATTATGATGCTTATGATACAATAGAAAAAGAAACATTAAGGGTTTTGGATTTGATAGAGACAGTAAGAAAAAAGTAAAATAGTATAGTAGCAAATAAATCATATAATTTAAATGAATTCAATATTTAATCTTAAAGGAAAAATTGCCCTTATTACAGGCGGTGCCGGAGTATTAGGAAGCAACTTTGCAAACGTTTTGGCCAAAGAGGGCGTAATCACCGGAATCGTTTCCCAATCTATCGAAAAAGCAAATAATACCGTTGCAGCCATACAAAAAAATGGCGGAGAAGCTTTTGCGATACAAGCCAATGTGTTAAACAAAGAAGAATTAGAAAAGGCAAAAGATTTTATTGTTGAAAAATACGGCCGCCTGGATATTTTGATTAATGCTGCCGGAGGAAATATGCCCGGCGCAACAATAAGACCTGATCAGGCAATTTATGATTTGCAAACAGAAGATTTACAAAAAGTTGTGGACTTGAATATTATCGGAACGATGCTTCCTTCGCAGGTTTTCTCAGAACTTTTTGCAAAACAAAAACAGGGAAATATTATTAATATTTCATCTGCATCGGCACAAAGACCTTTAACGAGAGTTGTAGGGTATTCGGCATCTAAAGCTGCTATAGATAATTTTACCCAATGGATGGCTGTTGAACTGGCTTCAAAATATGGTGAAGGAATTCGTGTCAACGCTATTTCGCCGGGCTTTTTTATCGGAGAACAAAACCGTGCTTTATTATTGGAACCAGATGGAAAATTAACACCAAGAGGTCAAAAGATTATAGAACATACCCCAATGGGAAGGTTTGGAACTCCGGAAGATATTGATGGCGCGCTTTTATTCTTGTGCAGTGACATGTCAAAATTTGTAACCGGAACAATCCTGAAAGTTGACGGCGGATTTGCTGCAACAAGTATTTAGATTACCACGCTCCTGCAAGGTTTCAAAAACCTTGTAGGTATAAAATTTGGAGTCATAATTATTTAGATAACTATTTTATTATTTAAACCTACAAGGTTTTAGAAACCTTGCAGGAGAAATACAAACTATAAATAATACTTATCTGCAAGATTTTAAAAACTTTGCAGGAAATCAAAAATAAACAATTAAAAATGGAACAAACGCTAAGATGGTTCGGCCCAAACGATCCGGTTTCTTTACATGACATTCTGCAAACCGGAGCAACCGGAATTGTAACGGCATTACACCACATACCGAATGGACAAGTATGGCAAATTGAAGAGATTATAAAAAGAAAAGTTGAAATCGAGCATAAAGATGGTGACCCAAAAAATGGGGCTTCGGGCTTGATTTGGTCAGTTGTTGAAAGTATTCCGGTTCATGAAGACATAAAAAAACAAACAGGAAATTATCTCCAATATATTGAAAATTATAAAGAAAGCATCAGAAATCTGGCTTTGTGCGGGATAAAATGTATTTGCTATAATTTTATGCCGGTTTTAGACTGGTCAAGAACTGATCTTTCTTATGAAGTTCCGGACGGATCAAAAGCGTTACGTTTTGATATCAATGCTTTTGCTGCTTTTGAATTATTTATTCTTAAAAGACCGGGAGCAGAAAAAGAATATTCCCTCGAACAGATTCAGAAAGCAAGAAATTATTTTGATGCAATGTCTGATGCTGACAAAGTTAAACTTCAGCAAAACATTCTTGCAGGTCTTCCGGGTGCAGAAGAAGCGTATACTGTCGAAGATTTTCTGGTTACACTAAGTGGCTACAACCATATTGACAGACAAAAATTAAAAGACAATCTTTTTTACTTTTTAAGAGAAATTATTCCTGTGGCAGAAAAAGCAGGCGTATTAATGGCCATACACCCAGACGATCCTCCCTACCCTATTTTAGGGCTGCCGAGAGTGGTAAGCACTGAGGAAGATTTGATTGAACTTATGGGGGCAATTGAATCCAAATCAAACGGATTTACAATGTGTACCGGTTCGTATGGTGTAAGGGCAGATAATGATTTACCTGGAATTGTAAGACGCCATGGTGATAAAATGAATTTTATTCATTTAAGAAGTACAGAAAGAGATGAAGAAGGCAGTTTTTATGAAGCCAACCACTTAGAAGGTGATGTTGATATGTACGAAGTTGTAAAAGCGATTATTGAAGTTGAAAAAAGAAACGGAAGTAATTTGCCTATGCGTCCCGATCATGGACATCAGATGCTGGATGATTTAAAGAAAAAGACAAATCCAGGCTATTCCGGAATTGGCCGATTAAGAGGTTTAGCCGAATTAAGAGGTCTTGAAATGGGGATTAAACGATCTTTATAAGCGTTTTTGCCACGAAGGCGCTAAGACGCAAAGTTTTTTGTTTCACGCAGATTTGCTCTCATTTTTGTCATTTCGACGGAGGAGAAATTACACACGGGACGCTACAAAGATTGGCGATTTTGATTGCGGATATTCTGGTGTGATTTCTCCTCCGTCGAAATGACAAGATTATGATAAAAACTTAATGCCTTCGTGCCTTCGTGGCAAACTAAACTAACTACCACCAAAAACCACAAAACCATGAATCGTCAAACCATTGTTATTTGTTGCGGTCTTTTCATCAATAGTATTGTATTTAGTCAACAAGTGCCAAAAATACTTACTGATACAAAAACGAATTATTTACCTGATTTTAGTTATGCCGGATATCATTTTGGTGAAAAAAATATTCCTGATTTTCAGGGTACAGTTGTAAATGCAGCAGATTACGGTGTAAAGGCAAATGACGATTTAGACGACTCCAAAGCGCTTTTAAAAGCCATAAAAGCGGCAAATGCCGTAGAAGGAAATGTTATACTGCAATTACCGGCCGGAAGAATCATACTAAGTGATATATTGTATATCGAAAGAAGCAATTTTGTGTTTCGCGGTGCTGGTTCCGGAGAAAAAGGAACAGAAATCTACTGCCCAAGACCAATGATGTATCTTAAAGATCCTGAAGCTCTGGCTGAGCTAAGAGAATATCTTACCACTTTTGACAAAAGACAACGAGAGAAAGAAAATAATATCGATTTACCATTTTCGCAATATGCATGGTCGGGCGGATTTATCTGGACGCAAGTTCCCAATGAGCGTGTAAAATCATATCTGGATAAATACGAACCAACCCCAGTTGTACTGGCAAAAGTCAGCAATGGTGCTATGGGCGAACATATAATAACCGTTTCTGATGTAAACGGATTAAAAGTTGGTGATGTTGCAGAACTGCAATTGTTTAACAAAGATGGCGAAAATGGCGAAATCATTAAAGATTTATACAAAGGTGCCAACGTCAAACCGGGATCACATCACTGGCAATTTCCAAAATTGCCAATCGTTAGGCAACAGGTTGAAATCACGAAAATAGCTGGTTCTAAAATAACATTAAAAACACCACTGACCATTTCGATAAAACCAGGTTATCAGGCACAATTAACAGAATGGAAACATTTAAATGAAGTCGGAATTGAAAATATTCGCTTCACTTTTCCTGATATTCCAAGAGTAGCGCATCATGTTGAGCCAGGAAATAATGGCATTTTTTTAACGCGTGTTTTTAACAGCTGGGTAAAAGACGTCGTAATAACCAATGCTGACAGCGGAATTTTAGCTGAAGAAATTGCCAATGTCACCATTCAGGATATTGTAACCGACGGAAACCATATGGCTCATTATACAGTTACCCTGGGTGGAGTGCATAATGTTTTGGTTAAAAATCTTAAAGTGTACAACAAGGCGGTTCATCCGTTGAGTTTTAATACGTTTGCTACCAAAAATGTGTATAAGGATTGTGAAGTTTTTGCTGATCCTATTCTCGATCAGCATTCGGGGGCCAATCATCAAAATTTGTTTGATCATATTACGGTACATTTTTCTGCAGACCAAAAAAATAGTTATGCCTTATTTGGCGGTGGCGGTGCTGATTATTGGAAACCTTCGCACGGGCCTTACAGTACTTTCTGGAATTTAAATGTTCAGGTTTCTAATCCTGAAGAAATAACAAAACCTGTAGTATTGTACGGCATGAAAGACGGCCCGTTTGCAAGAATTATTGGGGTGAACGGCAATACCAAATTCGAAGTAAAATATGAACCTGAGCCTTATATCGAGTTTGTAAATACATCAATGGAAAAAATTCCTTCTTTGTATGAGTATCAATTACAAAGACGTTTAAAATAATTTATGCCACGAAGGCACAAAGGCGCAAAGTTTTTTTCAAGATTAGATTTAATCGCGCAAAGTTGCAGGGTCACAAAGTTTAGTATAAAATTCTTTGTGACTTTGTGACTTTGTGGCCAAACATCAATGCCATGAAATACAAAATAGCTTTTTTCGTATTATTGTTTATTTTCGGAAATGCATTTTCCCAAAATAAATACCGTCTCAAAAACATTTCCACAACCGAAGGACTTTCGCAAAGTTCTGTCATTGCCATACATCAGGATAAATTTGGACAAATGTGGTTTGGAACCCGCGACGGGCTCAATAAATATGACGGGAGCAAATTTACCATTTTCAGAAATGATGCTTTTGACAAAACTACGATCAGCAATAACGACATACTGGCTATTGAAGAAGACAATTTGGGAAAATTATGGGTCGGAACATATAATGGTCTTAATTGCTATGATCCTGTATCGAATACTTTTAAAAGATATTTACATAATAATACCAATCATACCATAAGCAGTAATGCTGTTTGGTGCATTAAGGAAATTGGTAATGAACTCTGGTTTGGAACTTCGAAAGGATTAAGTATCCTGAACAAAAAAACAAATCTTTTCACATCTGTTTTTCATTCAGATACAGATGTTTTTACTTTGCCAAGCAACAATATTCTAAGCATTACAAAAACTAAAAAAGGAGAAATATGGATTGGTACAACAAAAGGTTTATGTAAGCTTGTAAACCGAAAAAATGGTAAACTGACTTTTAGAAATTATCCTTTAAACACTACCGATCTTCTTAATGTGCAGGCGATTGCAGAAGATGCACAAGGTTATTTATGGATTGGGACAAAAAACAAAGGACTTTTAAAATTTGACGCATCTACAAACAAATTTGTCTCTTTTTTAACGACCGAAAAATACATGGAAATAAATCCTGATATCCGGTCTTTAGTTTTTGACAAAGAAGGTTCTTTGTGGATTGGGGCTTACGACGGTATTTACATTTACGGTAAAGACAAAAGTCTGGAAAAAATCAATAACAGTAATAACAATAATGGAATTGATAAGGTAAAATCTGTGTTTGTTGACAAAAAAGGTTCTGTATGGATTGGCTGTTATTACAAAGGCGTAAACATCTGGGATGCTTCTAATGTCAACTTCTCGAATTACAATCAGAACTCAAAAAAAATTCCGATGAGTTTTGATGTGGTGAGTTCCATCATCTCAGACAAAAACAAAAATATCTATTTTGGTACCGAAGGAGGCGGAATAACTGTTTATAATCCAAATACTTCTGTTACGAGTTATATCAATAGTAAAACCGGACAAACGAATAAAAACGATATCAAATCAATGTGCCTTTCTCAGGATAATATGCTATGGATTGGTACTTTCTCAAAAGGAATTTCGGTTTATAATACTATTTCTAAAAGAATTGACAGCAACCGGATTGCCCCTGAACTAAGTGAATTTTTAAAAGAAACCGGTGTTTATTCCATTAAAACAGACACAAACGGGATTGTATGGATTGGAACCTTTGGTAAAGGTCTGATTCGATATAATTCTGTTAATAAGACTTTTGAAATAATTACAAACGATAATACAAAACACAATTACCTGACCAATAATATCATCCGAACTATTTTGGTTGATAAAAAAGATAACCTTTGGGTTGGCAGTCAAAACGGGCTTAATTACATTTCACTAAATAATTTTAATCCAAATCATTATTCGATTCAACATTATTTTTACGACAGTGCATCTTTATCGGGAGATGATATCCTGACTTTGTTTCAGGACAGTCAGAATAAAATCTGGGTGGGTACAAAAGCAAAAGGACTGCATTATTTTGATGGAAAAAAATTCAAAAAAATTAATTTAAGAATCGGCAACACGATCATAACTTCGATACATTCGATTTTAGAAGATGACGATAAAAACCTCTGGATCAGCAGTAATCAGGGAATTATAAAATATAATACAACCAATAAAACAGTTGTTCTGTACGATCAGAAAGACGGTTTGGCAAGCAATGAATTCAACGATAATGCCGCATTAAAACTGGATTCAAATAAATTTTATTTCGGAAGCCCTTCGGGTGCCACTTATTTTGATGCCAAGAAAATCTCGATTAACACCTATGCCCCACAGGTATTGATTACAAATCTTAAAATCAAAAATCAGACTATTAATCCAAATGATACTGCCGAAATTTTAGAGAAAAGCATTGGTTATACGCAAAATATAACGCTCGATTATGATAAGGCCAATTTCTCGATAAGTTTTGCAATTCCAAATTACATACGATCCAAAAATAATCAATACAGTTACCGCTTAATTGGTCTGGAGAATAACTGGACCACAACCAAAAACAGTGAAGCAATTTTTGCCATTCAGAATCCCGGAACTTATGTTTTTGAAGTAAAAGGTGCCAACAATGACGGCGTCTGGAACAGCACTCCTACTACACTCACTGTAACTGTAAATCCTGCTCCGTGGCGAAGCGTATGGGCGTTTTTATTGTACGGAATTTTAATCGGTCTGGCTTTGTATGGTTTAATGTGGATTATTAAATCTAAAGCCATATTAAAACAAAAATTAGAACTGGAGTATTTGGAAACCAAACGTATAGAAGAAAACAATCGAGCAAAACTGGATTTCTTTACCAATATTTCGCACGAGTTCAGAACGCCTTTAACCTTGATACTTGGACCCTTACAGCAAATATTAGCCGATTATAATGGTACTAATGAAATGTACAAAAAACTGTTGGTCATAGAAGGAAGTGCCAATCATCTTCTAAATCTGATTAACAGGCTGATGGATTTCAGAAAACTTGAAAATCATCAGGTCAAGCTTGAATCTGCCAACGGAAATATCGTGAAATTTACACGTGAAATTTTTCTTTCTTTTATTGAATATGCCAAAGATGGCGGCTACAACTATACTTTTGAGGCCGAAGAAGAGGAAATTCTGGTATATTTTGACCGTTATAAATTAGAGCGCGTTTTTTATAATTTGATTTCAAACGCTTTTAGATATACTCCAAAAGGCGGAAATATCCATATCAAAATTAGTCATGATGATGCAAACTTATTCATTAACGTAGAAGATTCCGGCGTTGGAATTGCAGAAGAGCATATTGACAAAATTTTTGATTTGTTTTTTGAAATTCCGATGCACAACAATGTTCAGAAAAATTACAATAAAGGAACAGGAATTGGTTTGTCAATTGTAAAAAACATTGTAAAACTTCATAAAGGAAACATTAAAGTTGTTAATAAAAAACCATCCGAAGGGGTAATTTTTACGGTTACGCTACCGCTTGGGAGCGAACACCTTCAGGAAAGTGAAATCATCAAAGATTTTAAAATCAGTGATGATATCGAACAATATACGGCACAGCTTGAAACTGCAGAAATAGCAGAACATGAGGATATTGAAGATTTTATTGTCAATGCAGAAAAACAAACTATCCTGATTGTTGAAGACCATAAGGTACTGCGAAACTTCATGAAAAACCTGCTCAAAAAAGAGTACAATATAATTGTAGCAGACAACGGAAAAACGGCTTTGGAGAAAGCGATGCAATATGTTCCAAATTTGATTATCAGCGACGTAATTATGCCCGAAATGGTGGGTACAGAGCTTTGTTCCCAAATAAAACAAAACCTGAAAACCAGCCATATTCCCGTAATATTACTGACATCGAGATCTTCTTTGGTCTATAAATTTGAAGGGCTCGAAAGCGGTGCTGATGATTATATCAGTAAACCTTTTAATTTAATTGAATTTAAATTGAGAGTAAAAAACCTGCTGAATTCAACAGAAAGACTAAAAGCGAAGTTTTCCAGTGAAGACAATTTTGTTCCATCAGAAATAACGGTTTCTTCGCTTGACGAGGAATTATTAAAAAAGGCCTTTAAAATTGTAGAAGAAAATATTTCGAACGAGCAGTTTGATATTCCGTTTTTCTGTTCAGAATTAGGGGTAAGCCGTACGATGTTATTTTTGAAAATAAAAGCATGGACGAATTTTACGCCAAACGAATTTATTCATGAAGTACGATTAAAACGTGCTGCCCAATTATTAGAATTAAATAAATTAAACGTTTCTGAAGTAAGTTATAAAGTCGGTTTCAACAATCCGAAATACTTCAGTAAATGCTTCCAGAAAAGATATGGTGAAACTCCGTCACAATTTGCTGACAAATTTTCAAAACCATTATCTGTATTTTAAAAAATCCAGTGTTTTCAAGCTTTAAAAAAGGGTATCTGTATTTTTAGATACCCTTTTTTGTATTTCTATATCCTTTGCGGCTTATACATTTGTCATATGAAATTCAAAAAAACAAAATTCATATTACTACAAATTCTATTCATGATGTTAATAATAGGAATGAGTTTATTGCTTTTTTATTTTATCTAACATTAACCTTAAACCAAAAATGAATGTTTACAAACCAAAAAATTAAGTCGCTTAAATGGTGCTTCCTGGTAGTCTTATTACTTGGAAACATCGTTATGAATGCACAGGACAGAAAAGTCACCGGAAAAGTTACTTCCAGTGAAGACTTACTCGGGCTTCCTGGTGCCAATGTATATGTCAAAGGTTCTTCTGTAGGAGGATCTGCAGATATGGACGGAAATTATTCTGTTTTTGTTTCAGAAAAAAATGCCGTTCTGGTTTTCAATTTTGTCGGATATCAGTCAGTTGAAGTTCCGATAGGCAACAAAAGTGTGGTAAATGTCAGTTTAAAACCAGATACCAAAAACCTTGAAGAAGTAATTGTTGTGGGTTACGGTACACGTAAAAAGAGCGACATTACAGGTTCAGTTTCTTCGGTAACGGCAAAAGAACTTACGGCTTATCCTTTGCTAAATGCAGAACAGGCTTTGCAGGGACGTGCTGCGGGTGTTGCTGTACAATCTAATAATGGCGGTGAGCCGGGTGCTCCGGTAAAAATCAGGGTTCGTGGGGGAACGTCTATCAATGCGAGTGGAGATGCCCTTATTGTTGTAGATGGTTTTGCAGGTGTTTCTATGCCCGCGCCTCAGGATATTGCTTCTATTGAGGTTCTCAAAGATGCTTCTGCAACTGCAATATACGGATCAAGAGGATCGAACGGGGTTATTATGGTGACAACCAAAAAAGGAAAACCAGGAAAACCAGTAATCGAATTCAGTAATTCAACTTCTATTCAAACGGTTAATAACAAACTGCATTTATTAAACGCAGATCAGTTTGTAGCCTACAGAAAAAGTTTTACTACACATACTGCAGCCGGCGAAAACACAGACTGGCAGGATGTTATTTATCGTGACGGAATGGTTTCGAATACACAATTATCTTTCTCGGGTGGTTCTGATAAAATAAGATATTATGTGTCTGGAACTTATTTTAACCAGGACGGAGTTGTAATCAATTCAGGCATTGACAAATACACGATTGTGAGTAATCTTGAAGCTGATTTGACCGATAAATTTAAAGTGGGTTTGAATACTTTTCAAAGCAAACAAAACAAAGAAGGAATTATTAGTCAGACAGGTGCCGGTGGTACAGGTGCAGCGGGTGTAATTGCTTCTGCATACCGATTTATGCCGGATAAAGGAATTTATAATGCAGATGGCACTTTTACTTCTACAGCACCAATCGGGGATGATATTGACAATCCGTATGCAACGGCTATGGAAAATATACTGGAGACGGTTTCTATCGTAAACAGAAATAATTTCTTTGCTTCTTATCAAATCACAAAAGATCTTAACTTTAAAACTACTTTAGGTTTAACAGATAATAATTCGCAAACCGGAAGATTTACTCCTTCAACTTTAATTGCCGGAAGAAACATCAAAGGAGAAGCTTCTGTAAACAATACACGATTTTCTTCTTTCCTGACAGAAAATTATCTGACATTTAAACGTGAAATTATCAACAAAGGAGTTCTGACTGTATTGGGAGGTTATTCGTATCAGAAAAACAAAAACGAAAGTTCGTATGCTGCTTCGAGAGGATTTTTGACCAATACAAACTCTTACCGCAATTTAGGAGCCGGAACTGTATTCTTAAAACCGGATTCTAATTTATCTGAAACCGAATTAATTTCTGCTTTCGGAAGGCTGAATTTTGATTACGATGATAAATACTTACTAACTTTTACTGCCAGACGAGATGGTTCTTCAAGCTTTAGTAAAAACTACAAATACGGAACTTTTCCTTCTGGAGCAATTGGATGGAATATTAGTAAGGAAAATTTCTTAAAAGAAAACAAAACAGTTTCAAATCTTAAATTGAGAGCTAGTTACGGAGCAACTGGTAACCCATCAATTGGTGCCTACTCTACGCTTTCCAGATTCTCTGAGATTTATGATGTGAGCGGTGACGTGATTGTAAATGCTGTTCAGTTAACTTCATTGGATAATCCGAACTTAAAATGGGAAACTTCATACCAGCAGGATTACGGAATAGATTTGGGTTTATTTGATAACAGAATCAGCCTTACAGCCGATTATTATAAAACGATTACCAAAGATTTATTATTCAACAGACCGCTTCCGGGAGTTTCAGGAATTGCTTCACAACTTCAAAATGTGGGTGAATTAGAAAATAAAGGATGGGAATTAGGTATCAATACGAAAAACTTTATTGGTGCAGATTTTACATGGTCGACAAGCTTTAATATATCTTCAAACAAAAACAAAGTATTAAAATTAGCCGATAATAAAGATCTTTTGATTAACTCTGCCCCTGGTCACTTTCTGGCTACTGAATCTCAAATCTTAAGAGTGGGACAACCTGTGGGTTCTTTTT
>Ga0307410_10000340_pt1 | contig 18045 bp, 16 predicted proteins | sample 322Ometagenome_3_FD_203707 | JGI IMG/M metagenome (GOLD analysis project Ga0307410, IMG submission 203707) | Maize rhizosphere microbial communities from greenhouse at UC Davis, California, United States - 322HYB-O-3 | ecosystem: Host-associated > Plants > Roots > Rhizosphere > Soil | place... | reverse complement strand
GCGTCACACTAGGAGCGGCTCTCGGCTCTCGGCGCTCGGCTCTCGGCTACTGCGGACCGCCCCAGCCGAGAGCCGAGCGCCGAGAGCCGAGAGCCGCCGTTCTAGAAGGTTACGCTGAGGCCCGCCGTCTGTTCGACGTTGGCGGCGGTGGCGCCGTCCGGGTGGGCGTCGAAGCGGAAGCGCACCTCACCGCGCAGGGCGAGCCGTGGGGAGAAGCGAAGGCGGAGGCCCACGGGGAACGCCGTCGTCGTGCGGACGAAGCGTTCTGCCCCGGCGGTTCCCTTCTCGTCGAACCGGCCGAAGAGGCCCACCGCGACGCCGGCGTACGGTCGCACGAATGGCAGCGGCAGCTCGCCCTGGACGCCGACGGTGGCGGTGAACAGGCTGGTGTTGACGTCCCCCGTCGGCGTGCCGAACTCCAGCTCGCCCACGGCGTAGGTGGCGTCGACCTCGCTGCGCACCCAGCGCGAGAGCCGCCAGTCGGCCCGCAGGGCGGCCATCGGGAGGTTCTCGTCGTTGGCGAAGTCAGAGTCGAGGACGCCGACCATGAGCGAGAGCTGCCGACCGCCGCCGTACCATCGGTCCCCGTCGCGCACGACCACGTGTACGCGGTCGCGGTCTCGCTCGCACGAGCGGCAGCGGCGGCGGAGCTGGGCTTCGGCGGCGGTCGGCAGCGTGCCGGCGAGCAGGAGCGCCGAGAGGAGGGCGATGGGGCGGGCGTGGCGCATGCGAGCTCCGGAGAGGCGACGAAGAGTTAGACCACCCGGACCCGCCGAAGGTTTGCCGGGCGGGGCGGAGAGTCCGGCGCCGCGGAGGGGCGGTGACGTACCTAACGACACCGCTGCGGAGGCGGACCCCTCGCCGTGGGGCCGCCGGCCGGGTATCGTACCCGGCTCGCGTCCGCGCCGGGCGTCGAACGACGTCGCGCGTCGACCCGGACGCGCCGACGGCACCGTTGAAGGTGTTGCAGGTGACGAGGAAGACGACGAGCGGGAGGCTCTCGTGCGCATCGCGATCGGCTCGGACCACGCCGGATACCGGTACAAGGAAATGCTGAAGGCGGCGCTCCGCGAGCGCGGCCACCACGTGCAGGATTTCGGCACCGACTCGCCCGAGCCGGTGGACTACCCGCTCTTCATCCGCCCGGTGGCGGAGGCGGTGGCGCGGGGGGAATACGAGCGCGGGATCGTCCTCGGCGGATCGGGCAATGGCGAGGCGATCGTGGCGAACCGCGTGCGCGGCGTCCGCTGCACGCTGTGCTGGAACCGCGAGTCGGCGCAGCTCGGTCGGTCGCACAACGACGCCAACGTCCTGTCGCTCGGCGAGCGGATGATGTCGCCCGAGCAGGCCCTGGAGATCGTGGACGTCTGGCTGGGCACACCCTTCGAGGGTGGCCGGCACGCACGCCGGGTCGCGCAGATCGACGCGTAGCGAGGGCCGAGAGGCGAGGAGCGAGGGGCGAGCGGAGTGACTGCGCCGGCGCATCACGAGGATGGCGGCTTTCGGAACCCGTGGCCGAACGCACGACAGCATGGGCTGCTCGGCCTCCTGCGCTGGATGGTGGTCGAGCGGCTGACGGCGCCGCGGCCGGCGGACCCCTCGCCGGCCACGTTTCCGCGGGTGCCTCCAACCTTCGACGCGCCGCGCGCCCCGCCGGACCGGCTCACCGCCACGTGGGTGGGCCACTCGACCTTCCTCCTTCAGATCGGCGGCTACAACGTCCTCACCGATCCGATGTGGAGCCGGCGGGCGTCGCCCGTGCCGTTCGCCGGGCCGGCGCGGTGGGTGCCGCCCGGGATCGACTTCGACGCGCTGCCGCCAGTCGATCTCGTGCTCGTCTCCCACGACCACTACGACCACCTCGACGAGCGCACGGTGCGGCGGCTCGCGGATCGCTTCCCGGCGGCGGTCTGGCTGGCGCCGCTCCGGCTCGGGGCGTGGCTGCGCGAGCGCGGTGCCCGCGCGGTGCGGGAAGCCGACTGGTGGGACGTGGCGAGCGTGCTCGGCCCGCGGCCCGAGCAGGACCGGCAGGACCGGCAGGACCGAGCCGGTGGCGGAGACAGAGGGACCGGAGGGACTTCCGGCTATGATGCCCCGGAAGTGGGGGTGGGCGCAGCGCCCGGCGCTGCCGTGCAGGCCACCTGCGTACCCGCGCAGCACTTCTCCGGACGGTCGGCGGTCGGGCGCAACACGACGCTGTGGTGCGGCTGGGCCTTGCAGGTGGGAGAGCGGCGCGTGCTGTTCGCCGGCGACACTGGGCGCCACCCGGAGTTCACCGCGATCGCCGACCGGTGCGGCCCCTTCGACCTCGTGCTCGTGCCGATTGGCGCGTACGAGCCTCGCTGGTTCATGGGCCCCGTGCACATGAACCCCGAGGACGCCGTGGCAGCGTACGCGGAGCTGTGCGGCCCCGTGTCCGCGGGACCACCGCGCCCACTGCTGGCGGCCATGCACTGGGGCACCTTCAAGCTCACCGACGAGTCGATGGACGAGCCCCCGCGCCGCATGCGCGCCGCCTGGCGCGCGGCGGGATTTGACGACCGGCTGCTCTGGGTGCCGGCGCACGGGGAGACGAGAGCGGTGACCGGCGGTTAGCTTCGGGACGCCCCGGCGCCGTACCGCCCGCGCCCGCGCTCCGGCGACCCCGGTCACCACCTCGCCGCTCGCGCCCACACCGCCCGTCGCCTTTGGAGAAGCGTCGTGAAGCGACCCCTGGCTCTGGCCGCCCTTTGTCTGGCCCACCTCTCGCCCGCCGCAACGCGCCCCGCCGCCGCGCAGCACGCGCTCGCCGACGGCGGGAGCTACGACCCGGGCGTACCGACACCGCGACAGGTGCTCGGCTATGACCTCGGAGAGCGCTTCACGCCGCACCACATGATCGTCCGCTACGTGGAGCGCATCGCCGCCGCGAGCCCGCGCATACACGTGGACACGCTCGGGCGGACGTTCGAGGGGCGCGAGGTGTTGCTCGCCGTGGTCACGAGTGAGGCGAATCAGCGCCGCCTCTCCGAGATCCGGGCCGACGTGCAGCGCCTGGCCGACCCGCGCGGCGTGCCCGCGGCGGAGCTGGCGGCCGTGCGTGGCCGCGTGCCCACGATCCTTTGGCTCGGCTACACCGTCCACGGGAACGAGGCGTCCGGCACGGAGGCGGCGCTCGGCCTGCTCTACCAGCTCGCCGCCGGCCGCGACGAGGAGACGCGGCTCGCGCTCGACAGTGTCGTCGTGCTCATCGACCCGGTGCAGAACCCGGACGGGCACGAGCGCCACGTGCAGGACGTCGCGCGCCTGCGCGGCGCGTTCGGCGTGCCGGTGACTCCCGGGACGATGCCGCACCAGGGGACGTGGCCGAGTGCGCGCACCAGCCACTACTACTTCGACCTGAACCGCGACTGGTTCATCCAGTCGCACCCCGAGACGCGGGCGCGCGTCGCCGGCTTCCTGGCGTGGTGGCCGCACGCGGCCGTGGACCTGCACGAGATGGGGTCCAACTCGACGTACTTCTTTGCGCCGCCCATGCAGCCCGTGAACAAGAACGTTCCGGCGAGCGTCCTCAAGTGGTGGGACATCTACGCGGCGGCGAACGCGGCCGCCTTCGACCGGCAGGGCTGGTCGTACTTCCGGCGCGAGGGGTACGACGAGTTCTATCCCGGCTACGGCGTGTCGTGGCCGATCCTCACGGGCGCGGTGGGCATGACGTACGAGCAGGCGTCGAGTGGGGCCGGCGCGGTGCGGCGCACGGACGGCACGGTGCTCACGCTGCGCGACGCGGCCATGCACCACTACGCGGCGGCGTGGGCGACGCTCATGACCTCCGCCCGCCGGCGCGCCGAGCGCGTGCGCGACTACGCGGACACGCGCCTCTCGGCGGTGGGCGACGGCGCCCGGGGCCCGCTCCGCGGCGTGGTGTTCGAGTGGGACGCGCAGGGCCGCGCCGACTCACTGGCGCAGCGGCTGGCCGACAACGGCATCGAGGTCCGACGGGCGCGGCAAGCGCTGGAGCTGAACGACGCCACTGCCTACGGTGAGTCCCGGGCCGGCCGGGCGCGCGTCGGCGCCGGCGCCTACGTCGTGGACTTCGCGCAGCCGCAGGGACGGCTCGCCCGCGCGCTCCTCGAGCCCGATGCGGCGCTCGACTCGAGCTTCATCCGCGAGGAGATCGAGAGCCGCCGCACGGGGCAGCCGGACCGCTTCTACGACGTCACGGCGTGGTCGCTCCCGTACACCTACCGGGTGCGCGCGTGGGCGGTGCGCGGGCCGGTAGGTGGAACGGAGCCGGTGCGCTTTCCCGCTGCCTCTCCAGCCGACACGAACACGGTCGTCTACGCGGTGCTCCCCGAGGCACGCTACGCCTACGCGTTCGAGCCAGGGAGCGAGAAGGGGATGCGGACCCTCGCCGCCCTGCTCGCCGACAGCGTGCGTGTCTGGTACGCCCCCAAGGCGTTCCGCGCCCGCGGCCGCGACTTCGCGCACGGGGCGGTGCTCGTCCGGGTGGCCGGCAACCGCGACAGCGTCCACGCCCGCGTGCGTCGCGCGTTCGCGGCCGGGGGGGCCGACATCATCCCACTTTCCTCGGCGATGGTGGAGAGCGGGACCGATCTGGGGAGCAACAGCGTCTTCCCGGTGCGCCCGCCGCGCGTCGCCCTGCTCGGCGGCGCTCCCGTGAGCGGCAACTCGTTCGGCTTCGCGTGGTACGCGCTCGATCAACGGCTCGGCTACCCCGCCGCGCCCGTGGACGCCGGCGCGGTGCAGAGTGGCGTCCTCTCGGACTTCGACGTGCTCGTCGTCCCCTCCGCGCCCGCCGCGGCGCTCGAGCGCGCGCTCGGCGACGCGGGGCGCGACCGGATCGCGGCCTGGGTGCGCGGCGGCGGAGCGCTCGTCACGGTCGACGGGGCCACGGCGTGGCTCGCGTCGGAGCGCACGGGACTGACGCGGCTGCGGCTACGCCGAGACACGACGCGGGCCGACAGCGCCGGCGGGGCGCCGCTCCCGGCGGACGTGCCGGGCGCCATCGTCCGCGCCGTCGCCGACACGCTCTCCCCGCTGATGGCCGGCGTGAACGCGGCCGAGCTCCCGGTGCTCGTATTCTCTGATCGGATCTACGCGGTGCCCAACGATCTGCGCGCCGGAGAGGCGGTGGTGCGCTACGCGCCGGCGGGGCGGCTGCGGCTCGCCGGCTTTCTCTGGCCGGAGGTCACGGCGCGACTCGCGGGCTCGCCTTACCTGTGGACGGAGCGCGTCGGGCAGGGGCGGGTGATCGGGTTCGCGGGGGACCCGAACTTCCGCGACCTCTGGCGAGGCCTGCTGCCACTGTTCGGGAACGCGGTGCTGATGGGCCGGAGCTACTGAGGGCGCGTCCGGGCGCCGACGGCGGCTCGCCGCCGGCCGCGGCCGGCGACGTTAGGCGGCTGCGGCCGTCCCGCCAGGGCCGAGGTCCGCTCCCCGTACGCCCCGGCCGGCGCTCGACGATCTCGTGCGCCGCCCCTCACGGCCTAGAGATCCTGCTCGAGCTCCGAGCTCCGGGCGCCCCGACGCGTCAGATCGTCTGAGCGCGCGTGGCGGAACGCGGCCGCTGGCCCGGCATCGTCGGCCGCGGGGCCCGCGTCCGAGGTGCCGCCCGTGCCGCCCGTGCCGCCATCCCGCCGCGCGTCGCCGCGTGCGCCGTCACCCGCGCCCGCGCGCGGGCGCCCGCTCAGCGCCGCGCCGCTCGATGGATCGTCGAGCTCGTGCTGGTTCTCGGGCTGTCCGTCGCCCTGTTGCTCCGCCCGCGTGTCGCGCTCGTCTGCCATCGTCACCACTCCTCGCCGACCGCGCCCATCATGCCGATCCTGTTCGCCCGTCGCCCGCCCCGGGGGTCGCCCTGCGGGGCGGATGGATCTGCGCGCGTGGGTGCGCACGGCGCATGCCGCACTGGGGCGGGGCGCGGGCGGGGCGACGTGGCGCGCCACGGAACCGAACGCAACCGAGCGGAACACTGTCACGCAAACCGCGCTGGTCCGGCCGCGCCCGGGATGCCCCGGATGCCGCGGCCGCGGCATCCGGGGCCTAACGAACCCTGCCCGGCGCGCGCCACCGGCTGCGCCGGGCTGGCGATTACTTGCCGCCGGCGGTCACGACCACAGGCTCGACGCGTACGTGGAGGTTGTGGTTGATCCGCACGCCGGCGATCCCGTCGGTCGGGACGGCGCTCTTGGCCACCGCCATGACCGGGCGGTCGTTGACCAGGAAGCGCACCGAGTCGGCGCCCACCCGCGCCGTGAGCTGGTACGTCGCCTTCCCCGCCTCGTCGGCCTTGGGTACGGCGTCGCTCGCCTTCCAGTCGGCGATCGTGCGGGTCTGCTCCCCGTCGCGTACGCGCACGAGGTACTCGCCGCCGCCGCGGACGACGAAGTAGGTGTAGCGCTGCGACGGCTGGTCGAGGTTCTGCCCCCCGATGAAGATGCCGTACGCCTCGGGGTGCCGGGGCGCCTCGAGCTGCTCGATGACGGCGGTGGCGGTGTAGGTGCCGCGTGCCGAGTCCTTGGCGGCGTACACGATGTGGGCGGGGCCGGTGGTCACCTCCCACGTGCTGCCGTTCACAGTGTACTTGGCGTCGGCGATGTTCTGTCCGGCACGGTCGGTCCGGCCGACATACCCGGCGGGCACACCGCTCCCTCCAGCCGAGCGATCGGGGTCGGCCGAGGCGGCGGACGCCGCGGGTGCCGCAGCGGGGGCGGCCGACGTGTCGGCGGGCGGGGCGGCGTTCTCGTCCTTCTTCGCGCACGCTGCGAGCAGCGCGGCGACCGCGAGCGTCATGGAAATGCGCACGGGTCCTCTCAGGTTGGAGTGAGGGAGAGAATATACGGCAGGCACCGACCCGGCGCGTCAAGAGCACGTCAGGATACGGGACCGGCGACTCCTAGTCCTCACTGTCCTCACTCGGCCTCGGGCGGTGTGCGGCGTCACTCGGCGCCCCCGCACGCTACTCTCCCGACGCCCCGCGACGCTGGACGCGTCCGGGCGTCCGACCGTCCGAGCAGCGCCGCGCGTTGCGCGACGCGCGTCGCGGGCGTGCGTCGCGCGTTGGAGTGTCGAGCAATTTGCTTCGCGCTGCACAGTGCGCGCTGCATTTCCTATTGCGCAAACAACAGTGCGCGCGAATCTTGCACAGCGACGCGTACACCCTCCACATGGGGAGCACACATGGCGACAGCATCGAAGTCGACCCGCCGCGCATCAGCGCGTAAGAGCGGGCGGTCGGGCAGCAGCGGTGGCAGTGCGCGGAAGAGTGGATCGGGGCGCTCGCGCAGCGCATCGGGCGGCGGGCGGGCGGGATCGAGCAGCGGCAGGACTGGTGGTAGTCGGGCGGGCGGTAGCTCCGCACGCAAGTCGTCGTCGCGCAGCACCGCTCGGAAGTCGTCCTCGCGCAGTAGGTCGTCGGGCGGCGCGGCGCGGAAGTCGTCGTCCCGCGGCGGGTCGTCCCGGTCCGGATCGTCCCGCAGCACGGCGAAGCGTAGCAGCTCGGCCCGGAAGAGCAGCTCGGCCCGGAAGAGCGGATCGTCCCGCAGCACGACGAAGCGCAGCGGCTCGTCGGGCGGGGCCGCGCGGAAGTCGTCCTCGGCGCGGAGCCGGTCGTCGGCCGCGCGGAGCGGGCGGTCCACGAGCAGCGGGTCGTCGCGGAGCGCGTCGAAGCGCGGCAGCTCCTCGCGGAGCAGTGCGGCCCGGAAGGGCGGGTCGTCGTCCCGCTCGCGCGCCAAGAGCGGGTCGCCGGTCGCCAGCGTGAAGCGCGTCGCCGGCGGCATCGTCGATCAGGTCAAGGACGTCGGTGAGCGCGTGGTGGACGCGGTGAGCGACGTGCTCCCGGGTGGTTCGGGGGGTTCGTCCAGCTCTTGAACAATTGCCGGTCCGCGTGCACGATGCGGGGCAGCCTTGAGTCAAGGCTGCCCCGCATGTTTTTCGCGACTCCCGCCCACGCCCCCGATGCGCAACAGCTCACGCCCGGCCTCGCGAACCACCAGACGCCACTTCGCCGCCTCGCTCGCGGCCGCCGGCTGCGCGTCACTGCTCGGCGCCTGCACCAGCGCGGCACCGCAGCCGGTGCGCCCCACGACCCCGTCGCCGGCCGTGCCCCCCGCGCAGGGCGACTCCACGCGCGCGCCCGCCGCGGCCACCGACGCCGCCCGCGGGGACGCCGAGCGCCTGCTCGCCGTCGTCGAGCGTCGCTACCCCACGACGTTCCCGGCCGACCACCGCAACGACGTACGCGGCGGGGTGGCGCGCGCACTCGAATTGGGCGAGGCGCTTCGCAAGGTACCCGTGACGAACGCCGCGGACCCGTTCACGACGTGCGGCGTGGCCGCCGGGAGGCGTGCGTCGTGACACTGCCGGAGGACGTGCTCTACCTGAGCGTGCGCGAGTTGGGCGAAGCGCTGCGGGCGCGCCGCTTCTCCCCGGTGGAGCTCGCGGAGTCGTACCTCGCTCGGCTCGAGCAGTACGGCGAGCGGCTCGGCGCGGTGGTCACGGTCACGCGTGAGCGGGCGCTCCGCGAGGCCGGGCAGGCCGAACGCGAGATCGCGCGGGGCCGGTACCGCGGGCCGCTGCACGGGATCCCGTACGGGGCGAAGGACCTGTTGGCGGCCCGGGGCTACCCGACCACGTGGGGGGCCACGCCGTACCGGGAGCAACGCTTCGACTTCGACGCGGCGGTGATCGAGCGGCTCGGCGAGGCAGGCGCGGTGCTCGTGGCCAAGCTCGCGATGGTGGAGCTGGCGGGCGGGATGGGCTACAACCAGGCCAACGCGTCGTTCACGGGGCCGGGACGCACCCCCTGGAACCTGCAGTACTGGAGCGGCGGCTCGTCGAGCGGGTCGGGTGCGTCAGTAGGGGCGGCACTCGTTCCGTTCGCAATCGGGACCGAGACGTGGGGGTCGATCATGTTCCCCTCGGCGTGCTGCGGCGTGAGCGGGCTGCGCCCGACGTTCGGCCGCGTGAGCCGGCACGGCGCGATGGCGCTGAGTTGGACGATGGACAAGATCGGGCCCCTGTGCCGCACGGCGGACGACTGCGGGCTGGTACTCGCGGTGATCGCCGGCCCCGACGCGCGCGACGCGCACGCGGCGGCCGGCCGCTTTGTCTACGCGGCCCGTGGCGGAAGGCGAGGGCGCCCGCCCGGCAACCCTCACCCACCGGACAGCCGGCGCCCCAGGATTGGCATCCTCAAGAACGCCACCGCCGGCGCGCAGCCCGAGGTGACCGCGAACTTCAACGCGTCGCTGGACGTGCTGCGCGAGTTCGCCGACGTCGCCGGGGAGGTGGAGCTCCCCGAGATGCCGTTCAACGAGGCGGCAGAGCTCATCATCAACGCCGAGTGCGCGAGCGCGTTCGAGGACCTGCTCGCGTCCGGCCGCGTGCGCGAGCTGACGGCCCCGGAGGACCGATGGGGCGGGTACCCGGGCGCCGCCGTGCTCGCGCAGGACTACCTCAAGGCGCTCCGCCTGCGCGGCGTGATGACGCCGCCGCTCGACGCGGCGTTCGCCGCGTACGACGCGGTGGTCTCGCCCACTCTCGACACGGTGAGCTTCCCGATCGACCGGCCCTTCGACAAGGCGTGGCCGACGGTCGACGTGCCGAAGGACGTGCGGGTCCAGCCGCTCGGCGGGGCCGCGAACCTCGTGGGACTGCCGGGCATCGCGGTTCCCAACGGCTTCGGCCGCGAGGGACTCCCGACGTCGCTGCTCTTCACGGGAAAGCTGAACGGCGAGGGCGGCATCCTCGCCTGTGCGGTGGAGTACCAGCGCCGCACGGACTGGCATCGGAAGCGGCCGCCGATCACCTAACGAGCGGGGTACGCGGCGCCGACTGCGGAGCCTTGGAGCCGCCCGGGATGCCTCGCTCGCAGAGGCCGGCCCGGGCGGCTCTGACACTTCGGAGCGCCTATCCCGTACGATATTCCATACTCCACTTCGTACTCCGTTGGTACTCCGTTGGCACTCCGTGGACGGCGCGGCACTGTTTCACAACGCGACTCTCCGTCCCAAAACCGGACACTTTCCACAGGGTCGCGACCGGAGCAAACCCTTTCTAACCCTCCCTCTGTCCTACACATAGCGCGTCACCCCGGGGCGGCACGCCTCTTCCCTTGGAGGGGGCCGACGTGACGAGCGACCCGGACCGGCGCCGCCGCCGTCGGAGGTGTGACCAACCAGCGGGTGCCGCCGTCATCGCCGCAACGTACTTCACCGATTCGAGTGTCATGGACAGCCGTCTCCAGGTCCTCAACTACCCCACGCCCAAGGTCGGGACGCAGGCGCCCGGCTTCGCCGAGCGTGAGGCGCTCGCGCGCGAGCTCGGCGACCAGTACCAGGTCGTTCGCCTCCTCGGCTGTGGCGGCATGGGGGCGGTATACCTCGCGCGCGACCTCGCCCTGCACCGCGTCGTCGCCATCAAGCTGCTCCGACAGGAGTTCCGCGCCCGCCCCGACGACTGCGAGCGGTTCCGGCGGGAGGCGCGCACGACGGCGCGGCTCAGCCACTCGAACATCGTGCCCGTCCACGCCTTCGGCGAAACGGAGAGTCTGCTGTACTTCGTCATGAAGTACGTGGACGGCGAGTCGCTCGCGGACCGGCTGCGGCGCGAGGGGCGGCTGCCCGCCGCCGAAGCGCGGCGCATCCTCATGGAGCTCGCGCTGGCGCTCGACTACGCGCACCGGCAGGGGGTGGTCCACCGCGACCTCAAGCCGGAGAACATCCTGCTGGAGCGCGAGACGGGGCGCCCGCTCATCGCGGACTTCGGCGTCGCCACGCTCCGGACCACCGACCCGATGCCTGACGACGCCGGCCGAGCCTACGGCACGCCGCACTACATGTCTCCCGAGCAGCTCGTCGGCGACCTCGGGGTGGACGGCCGGAGCGACGTGTACGGCCTCGGCGTCCTCGGGTACGCCATGCTCACCGGGCGCGTGCCGTTCGACGGGCGGAGCTTCAGCGAGATCTTCACGCGCCACCTGACCGAACAGGCGCCGCCGGTGCGGAGCTTCGCGCCGACCACGCCGCCGGCGCTCGCCGCGGCGATCGAGCGCTGCCTGGCGAAGGAGCCGAGCGCCCGCTGGCGGAGCGGGGCGGAGCTGCACGCCGCGCTGTCGGCGCCGGGCACCGGCCCGGGCCGCTGGGAGCGGGGGCTCGAGTGGGGGTTGAAGCGACTCGCCGGGACGCGCGCCGCCTCCTTTCTCTGATTCTCTGATCGCATCCGACTGGTGACCACGCGTGAGGCAGGGCGAGCGACGTCGCTCGCCCCGCCTCACGCGTGCGTGCATCCACGCGCCCGCCCCTCCCGCGGGCGCGCGCCCGCGGTCATCTTGGAGCCAACCACCTGATACCCGGGCGGTGCGAGTGCGCGATGAACGCGAGTTCCTGCAGAGCCCTCCGGCCCTCGGCAACCAGTACCTCGGGGACCGCGTGCTCCGCTCCTGGCTGCGGCGGACGCTCCCGCCCGAGGTGCTCGACGCCCTCGAGCCCGATCTGAGGCGGCTGGGCGAGCGCGCGGTAACGGACATCCTCGCCCTCGGGGAGGCCGCCGAGGCGGCTCCCCCGCGCCACGTCCCGTACGACGCGTGGGGCAGACGCGTCGATCACATCGAGACGTCGGACGCCTGGCGCGCTCTCGACCGGGTCTCCGCGGAGGAGGGGCTCGTCGCGATCGGGTACGAGCGCACGCACGGTGCGCTCGCGCGGGTGGACCAGTTCGCGCGGCTCTATCTCTTCGCCCCGTCGTCCGCCACGTACAGTTGCCCGCTCGCCATGACCGACGGCGCGGCGCGCTGCCTGGAGCTGTACGGAGATGACGAGCTGCGGCGTGTCGCCCTGCGCCACCTCACGTCGCGCGACCCGGCCACGTTCTGGACGTCGGGCCAGTGGATGACGGAGCGCACGGGCGGCTCCGACGTGTCGAGAACGTCGACTGTGGCTCGCGCGGTGGGAAACGGACGCCCCGAGGAGTACCGACTGTACGGCACCAAGTGGTTCACGTCGGCCACCACGGCGCAGGTGGCGCTGACGCTGGCTCGCATCGACGGCGCGCCGCCGGGGAGCGCGGGGCTCAGCTTGTTCTTCGTCGAGCTGCGCGACCAGCAGGGCGCGCTGCAGGGCATCCGCGTGAACAGGCTCAAGGAGAAGCTCGGCACGCGCGCCCTGCCGACCGCGGAGCTGACACTCGACGGCGCGCCGGCGCGCCTGGTGGGCGGCCCCGGGCACGGGGTGCGCAAGATCGCCGCGCTCCTCAACATCACGCGCCTTTACAACGCGGTCTGCGCCGTGGCCGGAATGCGGCGGGCGGTCGCCTTGGCCACCGACTATGCCGTGAAGCGCGCGGCGTTCGGACGCCCGCTGATCGAGCAGCCGCTCCACATCGAAACCCTGGCCGCGATGAGCGTGGAATGCGAGGCGGCGTTCCACCTCGTCTTCCACCTGGCCGGGTTGCTGGGCAAGGAGGAGTGCGGCACAGTCAACGATGACGAGCGGGCGCTGCTCCGCCTGCTCACCCCGGTTGCGAAGCTCTACACCGGCAAGCAGGCGATCGCGGTCGCGAGCGAGGCGCTCGAGGCGTTCGGCGGTGCCGGCTACGTCGAGGACACCGGGCTCCCGCGCCTCCTGCGCGACGCCCAGGTGCTCTCGATCTGGGAGGGGACGACGAACGTGCTGAGCCTCGACGTGCTGCGCGCGACGGCCAAGGGCGACGTGCTCGGGCCTTTCGCCGGCGACGTTGCGCGGCGCCTCGACGCGGTCACGCTGCCGGGGCTCCTGCCGTCCGTCACCCGCGTGCGGGACGCCGCTCGTCGGGTGGCCGCCTACGTGGAGCGGGCGGCGGCAGAGGGGGCCGAATTTCAGCAGGCCGGCGCCCGCGCTCTCGCGTATGCCTTCGCCCGCACCTACGCCGCCGCCCTCCTCCTGGAGCACGCCGACTGGAGCGCCCGGCACGAAGGCGATCGTCGCTCGGCGACGTCGGCGGTGCGGTGGTGCGCCCAGGAGCTGGCCCCGCTCGCGGAGCCAGACGCGGAGCACCGGGGGGAGTCGGCAGGGTTGGTGCGGGAAGGGCTCGCAGGCCGCGCGGCCGGCGGTGTGGTGATGCGACACCAGGGAGTAGGGAGTAGGGAGTAGACCTGCAAACCCTACTCCCTACTCCCTACTCCCTGTCTGCTCACACGTTCTTCACCTCACTCACCAGCTGCGTCAGCGACTTCTTCGCGTCGCCGAACAGCATGCTCGTCTTCGGCTCGTAGAACAGCTCGTTCTCGATCCCCGCGAAGCCGGTGTTCATGCTGCGCTTCATGACGATCACGCTCTTGGCCCGGTCCACGTTCAGGATCGGCATGCCGTAGATCGGCGACGACGGGTCGTTGCGCGCCGCGGGGTTCACGACGTCGTTGGCGCCGATGACCAGCGCCACGTCGGCGTCGGCGAACTGGTCGTTGATCGCCTCCATGTCGTACAGCCGGTCGTACGGCACGTTCGCCTCGGCCAGGAGCACGTTCATGTGGCCCGGCATGCGGCCGGCGACGGGGTGGATGGCGTACTTCACCTCCCCGCCCCGCCGCTCGATCAGCTCGGCCAGCTCGCGCACCTGGTGCTGCGACTGCGCCACCGCCATCCCGTAGCCCGGCACGATGATCACCCGCCGCGCGTAGGCGAGCCGGAGCGCCGCGTCCTCGGGCGTCACGCTCTGCACGACGAGCCCGGTCGCCGTCTTCCCGGCCCCCGCCGCCTTCTCGCCGCCGAACGCGCCGAAGAGCACGTTCGCGAACGACCGGTTCATCGCCTTGCTCATCAGGATCGAGAGCAGGAAGCCCGACGCCCCGTCGAGCGCGCCGCAGATGATCAGCACGTTGTTCCCGATCGCGAACCCGGTGGCGGCCGCGGCGAGGCCGGCGTACGAGTTGAGCAGCGACACCACCACCGGCATGTCCGCGCCGCCGATCGGCAGCACCATGAGGACGCCGATCGCGAAAGCGATGGCGATCATGGCGTAGAACACAGGCGCGTTCGACGGGTCGTAGATCAGGTACAGGAAGCACGCGACCGCGGCGGCGAAGAGGACGCCGTTCATCGCGTTCTGCCCCCGGTACGTCACCGGCCGCCCGGTGATGAACTCCTGCAGCTTGCCGAACGCCATGAAGCTGCCGGTGACCGTGAGGGCGCCGAAGAGCACCTCGAAGCCGAGCGCCGCCATCTTCGGGCGGCTGATCCCCTCCGCGGCCAGCGGGATGATGCCGAGCAAGCGCGGGCCGGCGGCGTGGTACGAGTGGTAGTACTCGGCGACGCCCACGAGCGTCGCGGCGAGCGCCCCGAACATGTGCGAGAACGCGATCCGCTGCGGCATCGCCGTCATCGGCACGAACATGCCGAGCGGGTAGCCGATGATCGTGCCGATGATCAGGCCGGCAATGATCCAGTTGTAGGTGAGGATCTCCTGGTGCAGGAGCGTGCCGACGATCGCCAACACCATCCCGACCGCCGCCTGCTGCATGCCGCGGCGGGCGCTGTCGGGCTTCGTCAGGCTCTTGAGGCCGAGGATGAAGAGGACCGACGCGGCGAGGTAGGTCGCCTGGATGACGTATTCGCGCATAGGGCCGGGAGTCGGGAGTCGGGCGGGTACCCGCCGAAGGTGGGTGGGTGGAGTCGGGGCGCTGCACCGAGCGCGTCGCGCCCGCTACCGCTTGCCGTTGTCGCGCAGGTCGCCATCCGCCGCCCGACTCCCGACTCCCGGCTCCCGACTCCCGGTCTTCTTGAACATCTTCAGCATCCGGTCGGTGATCAGGAAGCCGCCCACGACGTTGGTCATCGCGCAGATCACGGCGACGAAGCCCAGGACCGTGGCGACGCGCCCGTACTGCCCGCCCGCCGCCACGATGGAGCCCACCAGCGAGATGCCGGAGATGGCGTTCGTCGCCGACATGAGCGGCGTGTGCAAGAGCGGCGGCACGCGCGTGATCACCTGGTAACCGACGAAGGCGGCGAGCACGAACACGTAGAGCTGGATGATGAACGTCGAGGACATCGACCCTCCGGTGGAATGGCAGAGGCGCCGGGGTGCGCGTCAGGCGGGTGACGCCGCCGGCGAGCCGGTCGGCATTGCGGACATCGGAGCGGGGTGTCCGACGAGCATCGGGCCGGTGATCTCGTCAGACGCGTCGATCGTCACGGCCCCGTCCCTGATGAGGTGCTGCAGCAGCGTCAACACGTTCTTGCTGTACATCTGGCTGGCGTGGAGCGGAACGGTGCTCGGCAGGTTGACGGGCCCGATCACGCTGACGCCCTCCACGACCACGGCCTCCCCGAGGCGCGTCAGCTCGCAGTTGCCGCCGGTCTCGGCGGCCAGATCGACGATGACCGAGCCTGGGCGCATCGAGCGCACCATGTCGGCGGTGATGAGGCGCGGCGCGGGACGGCCGGGGATCTGCGCCGTCGTCACGACGAGGTCCATGTCCTTGATGTGTCCCCCGATCGCCGCGAGCGTGCGCCGCTGCTCGTCCTCGCTCTGCGCCTTCGCGTAGCCGCCCTTGGTCTCGGCGTCGCTCGACACCAGCTCGCTGGCGACGAACGACGCGCCGAGGCTCTGCACCTGCTCGCGCGCCGCCGCTCGCACGTCGAAAGCGGAGACCACGGCGCCAAGGCGGCGCGCGGTGGCGATCGCCTGCAGGCCCGCCACGCCGGCGCCGACGACGAACGCCTTCGCCGGCGCGATCGAGCCAGCCGCCGTCGTCAGCATCGGGAGGAACTTGCCGAGGGCGCTGGCCGCGAGCAGCACCGCCTTGTAGCCGGCGACCGTCGCCTGCGACGACAGCACGTCCATCGACTGCGCGCGCGTGATCCGCGGCACGAGCTCGAGGGCGAGGCCGATCACCCCGCGCTCGGCGAGCTGCTGCGGGAAGTCGCCGTTCGCCCCCGGCTGCATGAGGCTCACGAGCACGGCGCCACGCGGGACGAGCCGCAGCTCGTCGGGCGTGGGCCGCTGGACCTTGGCCACGACGGCGGCGCCTGCGTACGCGGCCGCGGCGTCGGGCGCGAGCGTCGCGCCCGCGTCCGCGTACGCCTGGTCGGGAAAGTACGCGCGCGCCCCGGCGCCCTGCTCCACGACGACCTCGGCGCCTGCCTTCACCAGGCGTCCGACGCTCTCCGGGACGAGGGCGACGCGCCGTTCGTGCGCGGCGGTCTCTGTGGGGACGCTGATGCGCATGCCGTCTCTGCCTCCGAGGGACATCGGAACGAGGAGCGTACGGCGCCACGGCTGGCCTAACCGCGGGCAGCTGCGCTACATGATACCGATCGGGCAGGTACGTGCAACTGACTGATCAGCTAATCACTTCTCACTTCTCACTTCTGACCTCGGCATTTTCCCGCAGCCCTTCCGATTCCACAACGCTGTTGGCCGATGCCGGGTCGAGGGCGAGCCGCACGAGCGCACGTGCGAGCACCGGCGCCGTCGTCGACCGGTACCGCTCGCGGACGCGTCGGCCGCCGAGCGCGCCGGCCACGGCCAGCGCCACGTCCACGGCCGCGGCGCCGGCCCGCTCCAGGGGGCGCCGCTCGTCGCGGTCCGGTCCGGTGATGAAGCTCGGCCGCGCGATGACGTACGGGAGCCCGCTCGCGCGGAGCTCCTGCTCGGCGCGCCAGCGCGCCGCGAGATACGCGTTGCCGGTGGTGCCGCTCACGCCGGCCGAGGACAGATAGATGAAGCGCGGCGTGCTCCCCGCGGCCACCGACGCCCGAAGGAGCAGGCTGGTGAGCCCGTAGTCCACCGTCTCGTAGCTCTCCGCGGCGCCCCCGCGACTCGCCGTCTGACGCATGCGAGCGCGGGTGGTGCCGAGCAGGGCGAACACGTGCGTCGGGGCGAGTCGCGCTAGCGTGGCGGCCATCGCCTCCGCCGACCAAGGGGTGGTGTCGGTCTCGGCCCCGGTGCGGGCGAACCGCGCGCGCCACTCGGCCACCCGAGACGAATCCGGCCGCACGTGCGCTACCGCACGCCCGCCGCGGTGCGCGAGCTCGCGCACCACCTCCCGCCCTACGTATCCCGTGGCGCCGGCGATGAACGCGGTGAATGCGGTGGACGCGGTCGGCGCCGCGGGCTCGGTCAGACCGGCGTCTCCCGAAGGGCGGAGCGGCGAGCGGGGCGCTCCACGCGGCGTGGGGCGGGCGGTGCGTGGGCGCCGAGCCACTCCGTCACCGCCGAGAACACCCGCTCGCGCTCGTAATCCACGGTGATGAGGTGCCCGCACCCCTCCACCCACAGCAGCCGCTTCTCGCGCGCGCCGAGCAGGCCGAACGTCTGCTGGCATGCCTCCGGCGGGATGCGGTGATCCTCGCGCGACTGGATGACGAGCGTGGGCGCGGCGACGCGCGGGGCCGCGGTGCGCGCCATCTGCACCATGCGCAGCAGCTCGAAGAGCAGGCGCGGCGTCGTGAGCCCGTAGGCCAGATTCTTCGGCTGCTCGGCCGGATCGTGAATCGAGCGTTCGCCGCCGCCCCGCACGTACGGCGTGGCGGCCCAGACGAGCGGGTGCAGCCGTGCGATCCGCTGCACTCGCCTCGGCATGCTGAGGTAGGGGGCGATCAGCGCCAAGGCGGGGACGTCCCCCACCTCGGCCGCGAGCACGGTCGCGATCGCCCCGCCCATCGAGAGGCCAGCGATTGACACGCGGCCGTGCCGTGCCCGCATCGCCGCGAGCTCGGCGCGCGCCGCGGCCAGCCACTCCTCCGCCCGCGAGGCCCGGAAGGCGCGGAGGGTGCGTCCGTGGCCCGGCAGGAGCGGCGCCCGCACCGTCCACCCGCGCGCGTTCAGGTGGGTGGCCAGGTAGCCCACCGTCTGCGGCGTGTCCCCGAAGCCGTGCAGCAGGAGCACGGCGTGTGGCCCGTCACCCGGAAGGTCGATCGGGGCCGCACCAGGAACGATCCCGTCCGCATTCGGCTTGAGGCGGGCGGCCACCGCCCGCTCGTGGCGCATCGCGGCGGCGATCCGGGCGGCGGCGTATGCCGCGGCGGAAGCGAGGGCGACGGTGGTGAATTTCACGAGGACTATTTA
>Ga0307410_10000338_pt1 | contig 18090 bp, 10 predicted proteins | sample 322Ometagenome_3_FD_203707 | JGI IMG/M metagenome (GOLD analysis project Ga0307410, IMG submission 203707) | Maize rhizosphere microbial communities from greenhouse at UC Davis, California, United States - 322HYB-O-3 | ecosystem: Host-associated > Plants > Roots > Rhizosphere > Soil | place... | reverse complement strand
AATAGCCAGGGGTTTATCAACCTCAGCCATTTCATTCATCAGTGGTATAAACTTATCTTTATGATCTAGAAGGCGTTTTGTTACTATAGCGACACGACCAATATTAGATAATGCTGAAGGCTTTCCAGTAAAGGTACTAGTATCTAATAAATCTTGCATAATAGATTGTGTTGTTTTATCACTCCAGAGTGCGTCATATGTTGAGCAGAAATGAGGAAAGTGGGTTTTGAGATCAGCGTCATTATTGATTGTTAAGTATATATGGTGCGCGGATCGTATGTAATCAGCAACTTTAATAAGGGATTGGTGCACCTGTGTGCTGTCTTCATTATTATTAATTTTTGAGTATTGTTTGTATATGTCCATACTACCAAGGCTAGCGTATGCTCCAAGGTTAATCATGTTGACAATTGCAAGTTCTTTTTTCATTTTTTCCATTAGATCTCCAGGCGGATTGCTGACGATCTCTTGCTTGTACCTAGTGATCGTACCTAAAGTGGCTCCGTCAAGACAGCTCAATATTACTCTGGTTGCCCGAGCTGGTATTGAATTGGCAGAATTGAATACCATCGATATTACTGGCTGTAGAGACGCGACTGCTCCTAAACCATGCAAGTAAGTTGCAGCAGTGTTGATTGTTTCTGATGGGGCTAAGGAGGCTCCTATAATTGATGCTTTAATTAGTGGAGTGATGTAAGTATACGCATTTAAAGCTGAAGCATGATCATTTATTACCGGAATATTGGTGCCATAATATGAACTGTAATTGGATCTCACTTTGATATGTTTTGGATTCCAAAAACGAAGCAACGCTTGCTCTCCTGACTGAGCAGTTTCTAAAGAATGCTTGAGGTCTTCGGCTATCTCTTCATTGTTTTCAAAAAATTTTTGTTTATCTTGACACTCTTGTAATGTATCTCGTGTTGATGCCGAGCATAATTGAGCTAAAATTGAGCTTTCTGTCATGGTGAAATGACCGTGTTCATGTATTTTCTTTAAAAGTTCCTTTATACCAATTTCGCTATAGGTGTCGGCGTCAGATGCAATTGGTATAATAAGACCATTTTTGGTCAGTGTTTGCAATTTTGAAAATACTATATTTCGAGAAATTTTTTGTTCAATTTTTTTATTCTCAGAGGAATTCTCATTGGTCGATTGCAAGTACTTATTGAACTCTCCCTGATATAATGGCTCTAAAACATGTTTGTCTGCAAATGTGTAGTACAGTGAACTTTCTTTTTCTTCTTCGGTCATCTGTTTTGATTTATACAAATTTTCCATTGCATGATCGTATATTTGCTTCTGGAAAAGCGGGTTATTCTGTAGATTAGCAGAAATGCTGTATGAAAAACTGAAAAAAAACAGTAGGGCCTGCGCGCGTAGTCTAGCTTTTTTTTGTAATAATGACATGTACATTCACTCTTTATAATTATCGATAATAATACAACTATTATTATTGTAGCGCATATGATTATTGATTTCAACAGGCTATCCGGAAGTAGTTTCTTTCTTATGAGCCATTTTCAAAAATGTTGTTTTTACCTTCTTAATACGATAGAAAAACTAAGAACAAAATAATAATTCTAGTGGAAGGTGGTCATAATCTTTTTTCGGCGCATTTTGTAGACACTCAGCATCTATTTCATTTAATGCATCATCTACTAATTGTTCAGCATTGCTATAATGAGATTGTCCCTCTTCTAATGTAAATTTTTTATCTCCATCACCAACACGATACCTTTTTATGGTGTTTTTCTTTAAAGACGGAAATTTTTTTGATAGCCAATCAGGCAATTTGTCTATGAACCTATTGGGTATATAATGATGAGTAATGATTATATCGATACTATTACTATTTTTGGACACAATGCGTTTAATAAAATTCCATAACCCAGTGGCGCCTCCTTTAGCATTTGTTGCAGAAAGAGGTTCGTCATGAATAGATAAAATCAATTCTTTCTCATTGATTGCCTTTAGACGAGTTTTATAGGTGTTACTAATGGTACTTACTTCTGCTTGATAGCGAGATTTTTCTCCCAGCTTATCACCGACGTTTGCGATATATTCAATAGCGTCAAAAGATGATGCTTTTATTGAGCCAGGGCCAAATCCAAGAGATTGCAGTGCGAGTATAGAAGCGACCATTGCTTTTATGTTACCAGATTTACCACAACCATTAGGCCCGGTTACAATAACAACTTTTGGCTCATCACCGCCACATGAGATACTATTTGAGGTGTTATATGGAGCAGCGGGGTGAACAAAATCTTTTGCTATAATAAATGCTCTTTCCGAGCGCGTTGATTGTGCATATCTAAATACCTCAGGATGCGCTTTTTTGTAATTAACTACAGAAGAAACAGTATCAAGTTCTCCCATTTGCAGCATAAGGGGAACAAATTTTTCTTTTGCTTGTGCAAGGCGATCGCTGACAAGAGCAATACGTCCAATATTAGAGAAAAATGATGGTGAGCCTGTAAATGTATTAGTCTGTAATAAGTCATTGATAATAGATTGCGTACTTTTATCATCACGCAACTCTTCATACGTTGGGCAAAAATGAGGGAATTGGGCTTTTAAGGCATTATTTTGTTGGATAAGCTTATATATCTTTTCTGCAGAGCGCATATAGTCTGCAATATCAATCAGTGATTGATGCATAGCAGTCTCTGAGGGGCTTGTTCTCTGTTGATAATTGCGATAAAGTCCCATAGCTGCTAATATGCCATAGCAACCGCTCATGCCTGAATAAGTTGTAAATTCAGCAAATGCCTCAGGACCATAGTGGTGCAGTATCCATATTATAGTATTGAAGGTATATTCAATTGGATTAGTAAATATTAAATGTAGTGATACTACTGCCATGGTTGAGCTTGTTATTGAGAGCGTTGAACTTGATCTGCTGATAATATTTTTTACCACCTCTTTCTTATCTAGTCTATTTTTTAAATCAACTAGCGCTTGATTTAGTGCGCTTTGATTTTTGGATATTTCGTTGATTGTTTCTTCAACATTAGTGATATAACGTTTCATCATCTGCACCTCTAGTTGAGTTAGTTTGTGATCTTCATTAAGATTAGTAAAGAAAGCTTTTTCAGGTTGCGTATAGTAATCTGGAAACTCGAGGTTCTGAATGCTCTCCGCGGTTGGTTTTTTATAGGTTTCATCTAGTTTATTAATATCATACAAATTTATTACTTTTGTATTTTGATATTTGAAAGCGTTATATAGATTATGAAAAAAACCCCCAATGAGCAGTGCTGATGGGCAGTGTGATGTAGCAGTGAGAGCAGTTGCAGAATCTTTTATGAGAGGAATTTGCATTTGATATCTATTGGTTAGAGCCGCGTTTTGTGCTACTATCTGTTGGTCCCATAAATCTAATAACTTTTCTTCTCCGGTAACCGCATGGCGGAGTAATTCTTCAAGAGAAGAGGAAGCTTCGTTATCTTCTTCTAATAGTTTTTGCTTATCTTGTATGGTTGTAATATGTTCAGTGTCAGTAGTTGGAGAGCAGAGATAATGCATTAGAGCAGCTTTACCACTCTGTAGTGCAGGAGCAATGCTTTTTGCAAGTTTATGCATTTCAAGCTCAAACCAAGTATCTGCATTTACTCTCGTTTCCTTTGCATTATATAATATAGTGCGTTTACCTTCGTTAATACACGCTGTTGCAATTCTCTGATTCTTTTGCTGCAGACTTTTTATTTTTGCAGGCTCTTTGCCTTTTAGTGCTGCTTCTAGTTCCTTTTTTGTTAACTGTGCAAACATTTCTGCGCATACATTGTTGTATAAAGGAGATTGGGGGGATACAGCATAGGTAGTAATAGGGAAAAAGAGAGATATAGTTGCGACCATACAAAGATAAATTTTGTTTTTCATAAGTAAGCTTTTATTATACTATTATTTTACTTCAGATTCTATTAATCAATATAAGAGATAGATAATAAATTGCAAGAATGGGCTATCAATTAGTAGTTTTTTTCTCTATGAGCCATTTTTCAAATGTTGTTTTTACATTTTTGATAGCTTGTTTCACCAAATAGGCTCCATTGCTTTCGTTACTTCTTCCCGGCTTTAATCTATATTTATCATGCATACTGACATGATATGATTGTACATGAGGATTATTAGTAAGATCTATTTTGTGATGGGACGTAAATGCAATCAGACTGTTGTTGTCTGGAGTAGAAGTAATGTCATCTACAATCATTGTGATCCCTTCAGATGCTGCATCACGATCCATACCACTCAGGGCTTCATCATGAAAAACGACTATAGATTGCTTATTACTGCTTGCCTTATAGACTGCCAGAAGTGTTTCTTGGATTTTTTGTAATTCTGCCCTGCCGCGAGACTCATCTGCGCTATCAGCAGTATTTGCTATGAATCTAATATCATTAAAAGGAGAGAGGCTGAATGCTTTACTGGCAGCAAAGCCGGCGGTGTGAGATGTAACGATATTTGCGCTGAGCGCTTTCTTAAGACTTGACTTACCACATTCATTAGGTCCTTCAATTAAGATTACTTTTGGCTGTGAGATGCCACCAAATAAGAGAGAGTTTGCAATAGAATCTGGTCTGGCAGGGTGGACAAACTGCTCTGCGTCAACAAAAGCATGCCCCGTGGTTGACTGAGGTTTTGTATACACAAATGTACCGGGATGTGCTTTTTTATAGTTAACAAGCGCAGCAAAAATATTTATTTGGCCCATTTGGAGCATTAAAGGGATAAAGGCATCTTTCTCTTGAGAAATACGATTATGAACAAGGGCAATTCGACCAATATTAGAGAAAATCGAAGGCTCTCCTGTAAATGTGTTAGTATGCAATAGGTCATGGACAATTGATTGGGTGTTTTTATTATCACGTAGTTGTTCATATGTTGAGCAAAAATCAGGAAATTGGGATTTCAGCTTGGTGTTATGTTGCATAAGGGTATATATTTTCTCTGCAGAACGCATATAATGTGCAGCATTAATAAGTGATTGATGCAGAGCAATCTCTGCAGGGCTTGTTCTTTTCTGATAGGTTTCATAGAGAGAATATAGAGTCGATGCTGCGTAGCATAGTCCAGCAACACCATATGACTGTTTTTCTGATAAGAGGGTAGGGGTTGCTAAAGCTATAACAAATGGGACACTATGAAGTGATGATTTTATTGGACTTCTTAGCATTTCTGCTAAATCACTGGATACTGACATAAAGCCCATGATGGAAAAAGTATATGCTGCTTTTTGTCCAGGTGGGATGATAAGTATCTTTTTATTAAGTTCTCTGATGAGATCCTTTATCTCATCTAATTTTATGGAATCATCCGGCAATGCACACTTGGTGGATGTGTTAATTTCTGATAGCTCTGCTCTCAGAGTCATGTTATTATTGGACAGAACGGCCCCTGTTACATTACCGATCGCCATTGCTGTGGGTAACGCCGCAGGCAACCACGATGCCATAGTTATGGCTGTAGCGGAGTCTCTAATGACGGGAATATCACGTACATAGCTATTTGTAATAGCCCTGGCATGATATTCTTTATCTCTGTTCCATAAATGGAATAAGGACTTTTCTCCTTTATAAGCATTATTTAATAAGAGCTCAATGTCTTTTGCCAGTTCTTCGTCCTCTTCTAACAACTTTTGCTTGTCTTGATTAGCGGTGATATATGCACTGTCAGTAGTAGGAGTACACAGCAGACGCGTAAGAGCGGCCTTTCCACTTAATAATTGCGGATCAATCTTCTCCGCCAATTCCTTTATCCCTATTTCATGCCACGTAGCAATATCTGTCTGGGTAGGTTCTACAGAAGACATGGCTCGTTTTGATTCATTAATATATGCTCTTTTTAACCGTTCATTTTTAGTATGTTTTTTCCCTAAATCTGATGCATCCATCCCATTAAGGCTTGCATAAATTTCTTCATGCAGTAGCGAATTTATGTGAGCAGTACTGAATTCGTTATAGAGTGAGGAAGATTCTTTAGGTAATGAGGTGTCACCTATAAGGAGTGCATTCATGAGCATGCAAAGTAGTGCAATTGAGAAAAAATAGATTCGATTCTTATATTTCATGATGATAACTTACGCTTAAAAATCTTTTTCATACGAAATATCATTTTTATTATTTAAATATAAATGATATGTAATATATTGCAAGATCTTAGTATTTTCAAATAGAATTAATGTATGTGGACATAATAATGCTTAAAAGGATTATAATGCGTCTATGTAAAAAAGTCTGTTTTAAAGGACAAGCGCGGCAATTTTTGATTGTTTTGGGTGGTATTGTTTTTTTTTGTAGCGCCTATTCTTTATATGCAGCATTCGGCTATACGCAATTACCAAAAGAGCGCAGAAATAATTCCGTTTCCACTGATTCCACTGAGGCTGCTACACCAACTGTTGATAAATATACCCAATCAGAAGCACATATGTCTCTGCCTGCGATAAAAGAACGTATTAATAAAACATATAATCTTACTCCTTATAGGCAATTAATCAATACTATTTTGGCAAATGAAAAAAAATACAAAGATTATTATGTCTTTTATCATGGCACCGATAATGTATGGCGTCTTGCACAAGATGTATATAGTCGGTTATATGCCCACTTTCATCCACAATCTCGATCGGCGCTTAATACTTTTACATTTCTCAGATTTGAAGATAAATATGGTCCAAAAGCACAAGAATTTCTTATGACCGAGCTCAAAAAAAGTGGTCTTATTAACGACCATGGGGAGATGGGAGCTATATTATTGTCTGTTAATCTGGCTCTATTTGGCAATATTGGCGTGCCGAGCGAGTGTACTTGGGAGTATTTTGTAAAGTCTCGTGGTCATCTTAATCCTCAAAGAGAGATATATGAAAAAATGATGAATAAGTTTGGGCTGACGCAACGCTATATTGATGAATTACTGTCCCTGGTAGATCTTTATAAGACAAAGGAAGAGACTATTATTCAGATTTTTATTCCTCGAGATAAGGTTGATGAGATTGGGTATGTATCATGGATTAAAGGCGTTCCTGCTGACACAGGGGTTATGGACTGGGTAAAGACAAGGGTTGAAAATAAAACATTTGAAAAAACAAGACCTGCTATTATCACATTAACTGAACAATTCAAAAAAGAACAGGAACGGAATCCTCTCTTTAAAAATCTTATAGAGCGTATTAAATCAGGTGATTTTAGCCTTAATGCTTTTTTGCATATGTATCGTAATACCCCAGAAGCGATCAAGAATATTAATGATGTGATGGCGCGTCTTATTTTTACTAAAGATGTACTTGCTAATCCCCATTCAGGGATTAAAATTTTCCGATTTTCCATGGCTACGACGGAACAATTACAAAAATATCATCAGAAATTGGATGCAGTTATACGTAAAATAGTTACTGAAAAACCTTTTTCATAATAACTATTGCGCTTGATTATCAATTTCAAATAGAATTATTGTTGTGGCGGTTACCATTAGGTTCTCTTATAAAAATAAGGATTGCGAATGAAAACTATAACAATTCATCGGCGTGCTATAAAAAGTATTCTTTGTATTGCGCTTGGGCTTTCCTCTTCAATTATAATTCCTGTAATGAGAGCCATATCTTCCGAAGCTGGTACAAAAGCATTAATGGCTGAAGAAATTAAACAAAAGCAGCGCGATGGAGTTATTGCAGAGCCCATAGAAGAGCTTATTGAATCAAAAGAGCCTGATAGATTTACTCAGACCGAAGCGCATCTATCTCTTAAAGACATGCGTGACCTTATTGAAAAAACATATGATATTACTCCTTATCTTAATCTGATTTCAAGTATGATAGCCAAAGAGGGCGAGTATAAAAATGATTATTATGTATTTTATCATACAACAGCAAACCCATGGCGTCTTGCGCAAGATCTTCATAAGTTATTGTATGCTCGTTTTAGTGCGGATTCTGGTATTAAAAGAGAATTTAAATTTTTACGATTTAGTGGCGAACATGCAGTTAATACAACGCCACAAGAGTTTTTATTAAATGAATTGAAAACAAAAGGCCTTGTTGATGATAATACAGAGACTAAGTTCCTTATGATATCTGTTAATTTAGCATTATTTGGTAATGTCGGATTTCCTGGTGAATGCTCTTGGGAATATTTTATTAAACCTCAAGAGCATGCAAAGCCTATTCGTGGTGTATATCAGGATATGATGGGAAATTTTGGACTGACTGACCAATACATCGATGAGATTATGTCCTTAGCTGATATTTATGATACGCAGGAAGATACAATTATTCAGATATTTGTGCCCAAAAATAAGGTAGATGAAATAGGATATTTAGCGTGGGTAAAAGGTATTCCTGCTCATTCAGAAACTATAGATTGGATATTAAAAAATGCAAAAGGTAAAAGTTTTACAAAACATGTTAAACCTACTATGGAAAAATTAACAGAAGATTTTTCTCAGGCGAAAGAAGACAATCCTTTGTATGATCATATGATACAGAGTATCCAAGCAGGGGATTTTAGTCTAGAAGCATTTTTGAAGGTCTACAGAAATCAGCCATGGAAATTAAAAAATATTAATGATGTAAGCGCGCGGTTACTTTTCACTCCTGATGTTCTTTTAAATCCAGATTCTGGAGTAAAATATTATCGTTATTCAACTGCTACTAGAAATCAGCTAAAAGAGTATCATAAAAAATTAGATGAGGTGGTAAATAAGTTAGTTGCGGATAAAGAATCGCGACAAGAAGATACAAGAGGACAAGAAGATACAAAAGCAGAAGAAGAGAATCCAAAAGAATAAGAAAAGTATCTGAGAGCAAAAAATGGATGTTGAATACTTATAATAGATGGTAGGTATTCAACATCTACACTTAGTATGTTTTTTGCGTTCAACATAGGTTCCAGCATCTTTTGCCTTCTGATCTTGTATATTTTGATACAATTTTTTAATAGCAAAAAGATGGGTGTAGAATTGAGAAAAATCCGCTTCAAAGCACATATTTCCATTGAGTATTAACGTAGGAACATCAATAAGATGAGCTTCTCGTGTTGTGTTATTGATAAAATAGCACTCAGATTCATTATGATAGCTGTGTAGCATCTGTAAGCTCATATATTGATTATTATCAATTAATCGTTTATAGCTGATTTCAGGAGTAACTCGCAGATACACAAAAGCTTCAGGGATAGAAGAGGTATTGTTTTTCCAGTGTGCAAAACTTTCAACGATAAATTTACACTCGCTCTCTCGTATCTGTTTTAGAAAGAGGCTGAGGTTAACATCGGGGGAAGCGCTTATTATAATCATAGCCTTTATTCTTTTGTAATAATTCTTGATAGGGCAGGGTTAATTCCCGTTAAAATCTCTCGAACATTATATATTTCTGCGACATGTGCAAGATCAGTGAGACAAACACCTGGTCTATTTCCAAGTATAATCACCTCATCATTTAGTCTAATGTCATAATCAGTAATGTCTACCATCGTCATATTCATTCCTACTCTTCCCATGACGGGCGCATGATATCCATTGATTATAACTGAAGTTTTATTAGAAAATCGTAACTGATATCCATCAGAATATCCGATTGGCAAAATAGCGATTTTGGTTGCACGTGTTGTTTTGTAGGTGCACGCATAGCTTACGTATGAGTGGGCGGGAACTATTTTTATTGAATGGATATATGTTTTCCATGTGAGAACAGGTTGTAGCGCAGAGTTGCCGAAACCATATACGCCAAGTCCTACGCGAAACATGTTATACAATGATGAGTACTCATACTGTATTATAGCGGCGGTATTGCTCATGTGGCGATAACGAATGAGTCCGTAGTCGATTGAAGATATACTTGTAGTGAAAAGATCGTATTGTTCTCTTGTAAGTTCTTTATTACTATCTGATGCAATAAAATGGCTTAAAATACCCTCGATGCATAGATAGGGCAGTTGTTGTATCTGCTTAATAAACAGCGAAGTCTGTTGCGGTGATATGCCGAGCCGAGAGAGGCCAGTATCTATTTTTATATGGACTTTAAAGTGGCACCCATGTTTTTTACCAATATCGTCTAATTTCTGAGCATATGGTAGGTTATCGATAACAAAAGCAATATTCTGATTGAGTGCATAATATTCATGATAATTACTATATCCTAAAACAAGAATGGGTTTTTGTATACCCACTTTTCTTATAGTAAGAGCTTCAGAAAGCGTTGCCACACAGAGCAGGTCTACAGCGGTATGTTGTTCACACAGGGTTGCTATTTCTAAGATGCCATGACCATATCCATTGCCCTTTAATACCACAGCGAGAGCATTATTACCTATTTTATTTTTAAAATAGGTAATATTATGCGTAAAAGCTAAAGAACTAATTTCAAGATAGGTATGTCTGTTATTCATGGCGTGTTAGATAAAAATCCTTTGTAGTAGATAAACAGGATAAAGATGCTCGTAAGGCAGAGGCTCGTTATTTTATATGTATGAGCTATTATGGGATGGAGCTGAGGCGGTTGCTTTGTAGTATGATTTTTTAGGTCTTCTGTAATGGTATCTGACTGTTGTTGCAAGAGTTGTAATAAAGTTTTTGCATGTGCCGAATCATATGGAAGGGTTTTTTTATTGCATATGTCTTGATAGATTTCATATGTAGGTAAAGCTATACTCCCATCATGAAATACTAACCCTTCAGGGGTGAGGCACGTCGATAGTATAGCTTCATCTTGTTTTGTGATACGGTAATCGTATTCTATATTATAGACAGTGCACGTATCATTACTTTTTATAATAATATGTGCATCATCTGCACTAAACATTACGTTACACCATGCGTTGTAACAACAGTTTTTAGGTTCATGTTTAACTGTACATCTATTGGCATTTTTTTTTGTATCATTGAAAAAATAGACAGAGCATTCTTTAACTATAGGAATCGATAAGCCATTCAGAGGATTTTGGATTAACTTTTCTCCCGTGAGAACACATAAGTATGTTCCATTGTGGCTTACTGCGATCCCTAGAATTGTTTCTTCAGATTGTATGTCGATGGCTATGTGTTTCCAATCTTGGGTGTCTTGTAGAGACCATACTTGATTATCAGTTGCAATCGCGATTGTATTTCCATCATTACTACCGGTTAGCCAAGTAATATGAGCATCTTCTGGGACATGGGGGTGACTACCGATCTCGCGATAGTTGTTGCTGTTAGTTACGCGGTTTATCCGATTATTGACTATACAGTAATAACTATTATCGGGTCCTGGGCAAGCAGTCTCGTTTCTATAAATAAGACGATTGTCTGTGGGGTCTACCAGCAATACAAATGGTGTAGTCTGTCGGTCGTATTGAAAGTCTGTAGAAATACCTTTACCAAAAAATAGGGTGTTATTATGGGTTGAATGAAGACTTATAATACATTCGAGATCACTTTTAATGGTATGCACAGTATCCTCTATCTGTATTCTGTCTAGTGCACAATAGGCACCCTTGGTTTGTGTAAAAACATTTTGTGATAATGGAATTATTGTAATAGGATTTGCCCAGCGGGAAAAAAATAGTCTGTCATCATGCAACATAGGTTTTTTCTGTATACGTTCCATTTGGGCGGCATATCGGGTTGGGGCAATATTGCGTTGGGCATATGTGTGAATAAGAATTCTTCCTAATGTCTCTTGGATATTGTCATTTAATACTGATTGATGTTTGTTGCTAAGATACTCATCATATTTTTCCTGCACTAGATAGCAAATTAATTTTTGCTGAAGGTGTGTATCTTCTAAATAATTACAATAATTAGTTAATTCTTCACATTCTTCGATAGTGTATTTTGTAAAGTTATAGTCAAAATTATCATCTAGCGAGTTGACCCATTTTTTAAAAAGGTTTTTTTTAGGGAATATGGTGGGATGGACTATGAATACATTTGGCTTTAGATCGTTTATATAACGTTGTATGAATTGGGATCGTTTGGTTGCATTTTCCTCATTAACCGTTTGTATGATTTCTCGGTTCTTCTGATTATGTTCATAGAAGAATGTTAGTTCCATTGCATGCGCAGAAAGAGAGAATAAGCATAGGAATGCGTACAGACAAAAAAAGATCATAACACACTTTCAGAGTAATAGTAAAAATAATAGTAAGTATAGTATGTTTATCTATATAATAATAGGTATCATATGTGTATATTTGGTAATAAATAGCAATAGTCTAACACAAAACAAGCAGACGAACGGGTAGTTGAGTTAGATATTTTTTGTATTCATGTTGAAGGGTATTTATAAGAAGTGTTATTAAAAGATGTATGATATAAAAGATATACGATAAGTGCTAATGTTCCAATTGTGAAGCTTGTTTTAAAATAAAAAGATAAAAAAGGACTTTTTCTGAATGTATTGTCTCTGTTATATAGTTCAGTTGTAAGTTTAGATGCTTTCAATTCTTCTGTAAGTTTAGATGCTTTCAATTCTTCAAAAAAGGTTAAAAAAGATTTTTTGTCAACGGTGTCTTCTTGTGAAAGATGTTTTTTTTCTATTTCTAACAATTTTTCAAAAGCTGGTAATCCTATAGTGCCATTCCGAAAGACTAACCCATCTTCTGTAAGGCATGTATATATAATGTCCTCATCATATTTTTGAATTGTGTGCTTGTCGTTAATATTGTGTACTATACATAGATTGCCACATTTAATCATGACAGTAGTATCGTTTGCATCAAATATAATATCTGCATACGTATTATTGACCTCTCTATCACTATTTGCAAATATACTAATTACGTCTATTGTGCATAGCTCATTATTCTCTTTTAAAGAAAATATATAGCAATTTTTAAATATAGGATTTGGAGTATGATATCTGTTGGATGATGTAGATGCTGTAGCAATAGCTATATAGTTTTTATTATTACTTAATTTAATAGCGGCAATCTGTTGTCCTTTAGGAAAATCTTTACTATCTAATTTGTTCCAATTGTCTGTTAGTTTGTACCATATTTCATTTTTATGAGTGCTGACGGCCAGTACAGTTCCATCTTTATTACTTGTTATATCCTCTAATATAGCATCCTCTGAGGTTACTGTGATCAGTTCCTTATTCTTCGAATGATATAATTTGCCGTCATCTAAATAGTAATAGGTGTTATGAGGGCCAAAGCAGGCTCGTGTCATAATAATATTTATTTTTTCTTTAGTAGGGCAGTGGCGCAACAAAAATGGTTCAGGGCAATAACCGTATTTACACGGATTTAAAATCGCCTTACCAAATATAATAGAATTATCTGTATTAGTATTGAGACTTATAATGTCCAGAAGAGCTGTTTCTATGTGATATATCTTCCCTTGAATGGCAAAAGTATCGATGCTGAGATACAAATTGTAAGGGGTTTGTATCGATACAGACTTGGAGAGCGGAATTGTGCGACATGCTTCAAACAATGTATCAAAAAATGATAAAAACTGACGCTTAAGCCAAGAGCGTGGATCAGGTATCTCATGTATGGCAATACGATCTATTTCCCTATAAGTAACATCAGCGTCCTTGTCTTGTAAATAACGATTACACAGTATATGTCCTACTCTATCTTGTAAAGAATGAGGGAGCTTAGATTCTTTTTTTTGTTGTGGGCTATTCATATTGTATAATTTTACTGCAACCAATGCTTCAATGGTTTCCTCTAATCTAGTATGGTCCGCCAAAAAGTCACAAAGGTATGCAAGTTTTTCAAGTTTTGTCACAGTTAGGTGAGGCATAACATTCATCAATACTTCTCCCGCTAATAACTGTGTCCATCGATTAATGGTTTTTTCATTATAATTGTTTGAAGAAGCTATTGTATAGATATTTTCATCTTCATTTGGGAAGCTATGAAAAAAATCTTTGATAGTGTCAGAGTGTTGTATTGCTGTTGATTTACGCACTGTATATGAATTATTGTTATATACAATCTTTAACTGATCTTGAGTACAATTCATTGTATATACTGGAATATAAGAAAACAATAAAAAGATAGATGCATATATAAAAAGCATTACTATACCTGTAGATTATGAAGGCAATTGGTAAAAATAGTAAAATAAAAGTAAGTATAGTATATTTATACATATAATAATAGTTATCAAAATATACATATTGACAACAAATAGGAATATCCATGACTAAGAAAAAAGTAAAAGAGCAGATTGGAGAATTATTGTTCGGTATTCATCCTATTGTTGAGCTGTTAAAAGCAAAAAGACGTAAACTGATTTCAATTTATACAACAAAACCAACGCCCCACTCTTTTAGTGAAATTGAAAAAGTCTGGCCTAAATATCCTGTTCCTATCCAGTATGTTGCGCGTGAAGTTCTTGATCGTATGGCTGGAACAACAGACCATCAGGGTGTTGTTGGATGGGTGCAAGCATTTCCCTATAGAAAAACATTCTTTGATCCCAAAAAGCACCCTTATCTCGTCATGCTCGATGGAATTCAAGATCCCCGTAATCTGGGTGCAATTTTACGGTCTGCATATTGCACTGGAGTGAATGGTGCGATTCTTGTTAAACGAGGAGCTACGCAATTAACTGGTGCTGCAATTAAATCATCTGCGGGACTTAGTGAGCATCTTGAAATATATCAAGCGCAATCAGCGTCTGCTGCTGTAATGGATCTAAAAAATGCAGGCTATACCATCTACCTTGCAACGTTTGATGGCTTAAATGCAGCAACATATGAGTATTCGATGCCGTTATGTATGGTCATTGGTGGTGAGGCAACGGGTGTGACTAAAGGGATTTTATCGTCGGGTATTCATGTTACATTGCCCCAAAAGACGAGCGATATTTCATACAACGCGTCAGTTGCTGCGGGTATATTATTATTTTTAGTTTCAATCAAAAAGTAGTTATTAAAGAAAGTAACGATCTCTTTTTTTTTACCATCTATTTATTGTAGTGTATATCCAGCACTAAAAATGTGACGTATAAAAAAGAGTGAGTTGTTATGCGCAGACTCTATGGGTCAGTATATCTAGCTATTTTTTTTCCATTTACTGTCTTGTGTGATACCTATGATAATCCGCTGCGTGAGATTTTTTGCATTTTTAAGGAGGTTGCATCTATAGATTCTGATAGAGAATCTCCGTTGCAGCTTTTTTTTGATGCTCTTAAGCATGACAACCGTGCTCTGTTACAATTGCAAACAGCATTACAATATGCCTGTTCATTTTTACGGCTACGGGATCAAAAATTTTCTTCTGAAGCCTCATTATATACATTAAAAAGGCTACATGCTGCAGTGATGCGTCTGTCTAGTGCTGGGCAACCTTCTTTCGAAATGTACAATCCTTTGCATGAATCCGAAAATATATTTTTTTCTGTATTTAGATTACCCATGGATCCTGGAGTTTTGCATAATGATGCTGATGGCATTCTCTATAGTGCACTCATTATAGATGCTGATGTTGATCCGAATGCAAATATAGCTGATACAAAGTTGGCAACCATTACAACAGCAGGTAAAGTAGAAAATTCTGCAACGACAGCCACCAGCTCCGCTACTGCCGATGCAATAGTTGCTCGTGATGCATCAGGAGATTTTAGTGCCGGAATAATTACTGCAGATTTAGATGGTAATGCAACAACAGCAACAACAGCAGTAACAACTACTAATTTTACTGGATCATTATCTGGAGACGTGACAGGAACGCAAGGGGCAACAGTTGTTGCAACTGTTGGTGGTCGCTCTGCAGCTGATATTGCAGATGCAATAGACATTGTTGCCGCGGCAACAAATACAAATGTTGCAGATACGTTAGTGTTGCGTGATAATACGGGTAGTTTTGAAGCAGAAGTTGTTAGTATGGTGGATGGAGTTGCGTCAGGAGATCTGACTATTACATCATTAACAACCGTAGGCATTGTGCATAATGATGCATCAGGACTGCTTTCAAGCTCATTAATTGTCAATGCTGATGTTGCAGCAGCAGCAGGTATTGTTGATACAAAATTAGCAACCATCAGTACGGCAGGCAAAGTGGCAAACTCAGCAACAACCGCAACGAGTGCAAACACCGCAAATGCAATTGTGGCACGCGATGCGTCAGGAAATTTTAGCGCAGGAATAATTACAGCAAGCCTGAGCGGGAATGCGACAACAGCAACAACATCTACAAACTTTTCGGGATCATTGTCGGGAGATGTAACAGGAACACAAGGAGCGACAGTAGTTGCAACAGTTGGAGGCCAAACAGCAGCGAATGTTGCTGCCGGTGCCGTGCTTGCAAATGCAGCAACTAATACCAATACAGCAAATACTATTGTCCGTAGAGACAGTACAGGCAGTTTTGCAGCACAAGTAGTAAGCTTTGTTGATGAAGTAGCGACAGGATCAGTAACAATAACACCATTTAACACGGCAGGCATTGTGCATAATAATGCATCAGGACTTCTTTCAAGCTCATTAATTGTAAACGCAGATGTTGCAGCAGCTGCAGGTATTGTTGACACAAAATTAGCAACAATTAGTACGGCAGGCAAGGTAGCAAATTCAGCGACAACAGCAACGAGTGCAAACACAGCAAATGCAATTGTTGCCCGTGATGCGTCAGGCAACTTTACCACAACCATGATCACGCTTACTGGTACCGTTACTAACCCAACTGATGCTGCAACAAAAGCATATGTTGATAGTGCTGCGGGAGGAACTAATCTTAATACACCAAATACCATTGTCAGACGAGATAATACTGGGAGCTTTGCAGCACAAGTGATTAGTATGGTTGATGGAGTATTTTCGGGAAATATAGCCTTAAGCAATTCAACAAGCTCTACTGTTGGTACGGTCACAAAAGCCGGTAGTCGGTTTATTCATAATTTTGGAACAGATAATACGTTTGTGGGAGTTAATGCAGGCAATTTTACAACAACGGGGACGGGAGATAATACTGGTCTAGGTATCTCGGCATTGACGGCTCTTACTTCAGGAGTACAGAACACAGCAGTCGGCTCTGGTGCAGGTTCTGCACTTACAACAGGATCGAACAATACTATTCTTGGATATAATACAGGAACGTCAACGACAACAGGAAGTAATAATATCTATATTGATGGTAGTGGAGCAGCTGCACCCGCAAATGAAAGTTCAACTATTCGTGTTGGTAGTACTCATACACGATGTTTTATTCAAGGTATTGATGGGGTTGGCCTTTTAGGTGCCGCTGTTGTTGTAACAGGAGCTGGTCAATTAGGTGTATTACTTTCTTCTGAGAGATTTAAACAGGAAATTGTTCCACTTGATGACATATCATCGACAAGAATTTACGAACTTAATCCGGTCTCTTTTATCTATAGATCAGATGGTAAAAATAAGAGACAATACGGGTTTATAGCGGAAGATGTGTATACCAAAATACCAGAATTAGTCATTTTGGATAATGACGGTAATCCTTACTCTGTACGATATGATGTTGTGTCGGTATTACTCGTAAAAGAACTACAAAAGCATAAGTCACATATAGAAAAACAAGATCTTATTATTGCACAGTTGCAAAATCAACTGATGCAACAGGCGTGTCAATATGACAGGATTTGTGATGTGGTTCAACAGCTACAACGCAAGATAGAAATATAATAGATCAATAATAGTCTGATGAAAAAGGGCACAAAGTGCGCAAGTGTGTTGCGGTTATTACATGCCTATTTTTTATACTGTTGTATCAATCATGCCTCTGTTGTATGCCATATATAGAGGATTCTCACAATGTGTTCATAATGACAGATATTCCTGAGTTTTATATGCATGAAAACTTTTCTTTTTTATCGCATACGCGTTCTCGTTTTGAATTATTACAACTGTATAAACGACTTATAGTTTTTGGTAAAGCAGTTTTCAGAAGTAATATGGTGCTCAATAAAAAATTACGAGTGCATGGTAAATCACGTTTTTATAAATGTGTAACATTTAAAAATTGTGTAAAAATAAAAGATAAACTAAAAGTAAAAAAAGCGATTATAAAACACCTTTCTGTTGTCGAGTGCATTGAAAACTTATGTGTAAATAATCTTTCTATTGTTGATAGTATATCTGGAGTTACTGGAATTACAGGCCCAACCGGAGCCACAGGCGCCACTGGAGAT
>Ga0307410_10000337_pt1 | contig 18104 bp, 16 predicted proteins | sample 322Ometagenome_3_FD_203707 | JGI IMG/M metagenome (GOLD analysis project Ga0307410, IMG submission 203707) | Maize rhizosphere microbial communities from greenhouse at UC Davis, California, United States - 322HYB-O-3 | ecosystem: Host-associated > Plants > Roots > Rhizosphere > Soil | place... | reverse complement strand
CCGCGTGGTCGATGGCTGCCGTGACCCTCGGCGTCCCGGCGCTGTGGCGGCTGGTGCTGGCGGCCGCCCTGCTGGTGGTGGCTCTGGCAGCCCTCCTCGTCACCCGTCGCGCCGGTGGCAGCAGCCCGGTCGCGCCGGGGTGCGCCGCGCGACCCGCCCGTGCGCGGGGCGCCCCGGCCGTGGTGGGGTGGGTCGCCCTGTGCGCCGGCGCTGCCTCGTTGGTGCTGCTGGCCTCGGCCGGCCACGGTCTGTCGCGTGAGGCCGGCCCGGTCACCCACCTGGCACAGGAGCGGGCGGTCGTGCAGGCAGAGGGCGTGGTGACCAGCGAGCCCGTCGTGCGCGGCGCCGGTGACACCCAGACCGTGCTGCTGCGCCTGACCGTCACCGAGGTGGCTGGCCGTGGGGAGCGGAGCAGCGTCCACACGCCGGTGCTCGTCGTCGCCGACGAGCGGTGGGCAGGCGTGCGCTGGCGCGAGCAGGTCGCCCTGCAGGGCAGGTTGGGCCCGGCTGAGCCGGGGGAGCCCGTGGTCGCGGTGCTGCGACCGTCCGCCCCGCCCCGGCACGTCGGCCGGCCGGGACTGGTCGCGCGGGGCGCCGAGCACCTGCGTGCCGGTCTGCGGGCCGCTGCCCGCCCGCTTCCGGCCGACGCGCGCGGGCTGCTGCCGGCACTCGTCATCGGCGACACCAGCCGCACGCCCGCCGACCTCACCGAGGCCATGCTCGCGACCGGGATGACGCACCTGTCGGCCGTCAGCGGCTCGAACGTCGCGATCGTCCTGGCCGCCGCCCTGGGCGGCAGCGCACTGTTCGGGGTACGGCGACGCTGGCGACCGGTGGCCGCGCTCGCGGTGCTCGCGGGTTTCGTCGTGCTGGCCAGGCCCGAGCCCAGCGTCATCCGGGCCGCGGCGATGGGCGCGATCGGTCTCGTGGGCCTGAGCCGGTCGCGCCGGGCGGCCGGGCTGCCGGTCCTCGCGGCCGCGGTCGTCTGCCTGCTGGTCGTCGACCCGTGGCTCAGCCGCACCTTCGGGTTCGCGCTCTCCACGCTGGCGACCCTCGGCCTGCTGCTCTTCGTCCGCAGCTGGGGTGAGGCCATCGGCCGCCGGCTGCCGCGACGGATCCGCTCCTGGGGCCCCGCTCTGGCCATTCCTGTTGCGGCCCAGGCCATGTGCGCACCCGTGGTGGTGCTGCTGCAGGGCTCGGTCAGCACGGTGGGCGTGCTCTCCAACCTGCTCGCCGCACCCTTGGTGGCCCCCGCGACGGTCGCCGGCGTCGCGGCGGCGCTGACGGCCAGCGTGTGGCAGCCCCTCGGCACAGCGCTGTGCTGGGTCGGCGCGCTGCCGACCCTGGGCATCGCCCGGGTCGCCCGAGGCTTCGCCGAGGTGCCGGGCGGCACCCTGCCGTGGCCGGACGGCGCGCCGGGGGCGGTGCTCCTGGCGGTGGTGACCGCCGTGGTGATGCTGGTGGGCCCCTGGGTGGTCCACCACGTGCGGTTGCGCCCGCTGGTGGCGCTGGCGTTCGCCCTCGTCGCGGGCGCCGCAGCCATGCCCACGACACCGGCCACCTGGCCCCCGCCCGGGTGGCGGCTCGTGGCGTGCGACGTCGGGCAGGGCGACGCCCTGGTGTTGGCGACCACCCCCGGCCGCGCGGTGCTGGTCGACGCCGGGCCGGAGCCGGCCGCCGTCGACCGGTGCCTGCGCCGGCTCGACGTGCGTGCGCTCGACGCGGTGGTCCTGACCCACCTGCACGCCGACCACGTCGAGGGCCTCCCGGGGGCCCTGTCCGGACGCGAGGTGCGCGAGATCCTCGCCTCGCCGGTGCGTGACCCGCCCTACCAGTGGGAGCGTGTGCGCTCTTGGGCGGCGGAGAACCGCGTCCCGGTGCACGAGGTGTATGCCGGTGACCGGCTCCGGTGGCCCGGGGTCGCCGCCGACGTGTGGTGGCCTGCGCGGCGGATCAGTGCCGGCTCGGTGCCGAACAACGCCAGCGTGGTGCTGTCGGTGAGGAGTGGCGCGGTGGACGCGCTGCTCATGGGAGACGTCGAACGGGAGGCGGCGCACGCCGTGCTGCTCGCCCTGCGGCGCGACCCCGAGATGGCCAGGGCCGCTGCCGGGCTCGACGTGGTGAAGACACCTCACCACGGGTCGTCGAACCTCGACGCCGAGCTGATGGCGGCGGTCCGGGCACCGGTCGCGGTCATCAGCGTCGGGAAGGACAACGACTACGGGCACCCGGCTCCCAAGCACCTGGAGGTGCTGCGCCGCAACGGTTCGGCGATCTACCGCACCGACCAGCGGGGTGACGTCGCCATCGTGTCGCGGGGGTCCGGGGTGGTGGCCGTCGCGACGAGCAGGTGACCGCTCGCGCGCCGGAAGGGTCCTTCGAGGGCCGGGCGCTAGCCCAGCGATGATGGCTGCGCCGGGTCAGGTGCTGGCGAGCACCCGCGGCTTGGCCTTGGCCGCCTCCACGAGAGCGTCGATGGTGGCCTGCACGGCGGGGACGCGCTGCAGGTCGGGGGTGGTCACCACGTGCACCTGCCGTCGGGAGGCCGGCTTGATGGGGAGCGTGACCACGTCGCTGTGGTGCGCGGTGCGCAGGATGAGGTCGGGGATCAGCGCCACGCCGAGCCCCTCGGCGACCAGGCCCAGCACCGCGACGTAGTCCTCGGTCTCGAACGCGACGTCCGGCGAGAACCCCTCGACCGCGCACATCTGCAGCAGGTGGCCGCGGCAGCGGGGGCAGCCCGCGATCCAGTGCTCGGAGGAGAGGTCGGCGAGGTCGACGACCTCGCGGTCGGCGAGGGGGTGGTCCTTGGGCAGGGCCAGGCGCACGTCGTCGTCGAGCAGCTTCTGGGTGACGAAGAGGTCGAGGTCCTCCTCGCCCCGGCCGAGGTCGGTGCCCTCGTAGGCGAAGGCCACGGCCAGGTCGCACTCCCCGGCGCGCAGCGCGGCCAGCGACTCGGGGGGCTCGGCCTCGGTGAACGTCACCTTCACCTCGGGGAACCGCTCGCGCACGAGGGCGAGCGCCCGGGGCACCAGGGTGGCCGACGAGGAGGGGAACGCCATGAGGCGCACCCGGCCGGCGCGCAGGCCCGCGATCGCCGCCACCTCCTCCTCGGCCGCGTCGAGCGCGGACAGCACGGTCACGGCGTGCCGGGCCAGCACCTGTCCGGCCTCGGTCAGGCGGACGCTGCGGCCGACCCGCTCGACCAGCACCGTGCCGGTGCGCTGCTCCAGGCGCCGCACCATCTGCGAGATGGCCGGCTGGGAGTAGCCCAGCGCGAGCGCCGCGCCGGTGAAGCTGCCCTCGTCGGCGATGGCCTTCATGACGCGGAGTCCCGCTGCGTCGATCATGGACCAAGCATAACGGCGGGTTATCGAAGAAGCCAGAATCCGGAATGCCCGTGATGCACCGAGCGTCCGGCTCGCGCCTGACGTCAGTCGTCGAGCAGGGCCTCGACGTTCTTGCGCAGCGCCTCGTCGCCGGGTTCCACCCGCGGGCCGAACCGCGCGACCACCGTGCCGTCACGGTCGAGCAGGAACTTCTCGAAGTTCCACTGCACGTCACCGTCGCGGCCCTGGTCGTCAGCGACGGCGGTGAGCACCTCGTACAACGGGTGGCGGCCGGGGCCGTTGACCTCGACCTTCTCGGTCAGGGGGAAGGTGGCCCCGTAGGTGGCCGAGCAGAACTGTGCGATCTCCTCGGCGCTGCCGGGCTCCTGGCCGCCGAACTGGTTGCACGGGATGCCCACCACCGTGAAGCCGCGAGGACCGTAGGTGCGCTGCAGCTCCTCGAGCCCGGTGTACTGGGGCGTGAGCCCACACTGGCTGGCCACGTTGACCAGCAGGGCGGGCTGCCCCTGCGTCAGCTGGCCGACCGTGGTGGGGGAGCCGTCGAGGCGGTTGATCGCGATGTCGAGAACGCTCATGGTCGCCGACGATGCCACACGGCCGGCAGGGAGCGCCCGTCAGCCCTGACGCATACTGGATGCCATGCCTGGGCTCGCCACCGAACTCGACGAGTTCGTCGACCTGCTGGCGGGCGGCGACGTGCTGGTGCTGACGGGCGCCGGCATCAGCACCGAGTCCGGCATCCCCGACTACCGGGGACCGGACGGGAAACGTCGCGTCCAGCCCATGCAGTACTCCGAGTTCGTCGGGTCCTCCGAGGCCCGCAAGCGGTACTGGGCCCGCAGCTACGTCGGGTGGCAGCGCTTCTCCAGCGCCGGCCCCAACGACGGCCACCGGGCCGTCGCCGCCCTTCAGGCCGCCGGCCTGGTGGGTTCGGTCATCACCCAGAACGTCGACGGGCTCCACCAGGCGGCCGGTGCCGTCGAGGTCACCGAGCTGCACGGGGCGCTGGCCAAGGTGGTCTGCCTCACCTGCGGCGACCGCACCAGCCGGTGGGACCTCGACGAGCGCATGCGCCAGGCCAACCCCGGCTACGAGGTCACCAGCAACGAGATCCGGCCCGACGGCGACATCGTGCTCAACGCCCTCGAGGTCGAGGACTTCGTCGTGCCGCTGTGCCTGGTGTGCGGGCGCGACACCCTCAAGCCCGATGTCGTCTTCTTCGGTGAGTCCGTGCCCAAGCCCTTGGTGGAGCACTGTTTCCGTCTCACCGAGGGCGCCCGCGCGCTGCTCGTGCTCGGGTCGTCGCTGAAGGTGATGTCCGGCTACCGCTTCGTGCGGCGGGCGGCCGCGCACGGCATACCGGTCGGCATCATCACGCGCGGGCCCACCCGCGGCGACGCCGAGGCCACGCACCAGCTCGACGCCCCCCTCGGGCCCACGCTCACCGAGCTCGTCAGCAGGCTGGCCGCCTAGCCACCAGCGCGCCTGGCCACCAGCACCACGTCGATCGCGTCGCCGGCCTCGGTCGGGCGCAGCACCTCCTCGCAGCGCTCGACGTCCAGGCCACGAGCGGAGGCTCGCAGCTGCTCGGTGGTGTGCAGGATGCTCGGGTCCTGCGGGCCGCCCACGCCCTCGGTGAGGTTGCGCAGCGCGTGGCCCACGACGACGAGCGCGCCGCCGGGGGAGAGCCACTGCCCCAGCCGCGAGAACACGTCCTGCGGGACGTGGAGGTAGGCGACCAGGGCCAGGTCGAAGGTGCTGCCCGGCGGGGGTTCCCACGCGGTGACGTCGGCGACCACCCAGTCGACCTCGAGGCCGCGACGGCGCGCCTCCTCGCGGCCGCGGTCGATGCCCACGGCCGAGAAGTCCACGGCCGTGACCTGCCACCCCCGTTCCGCGAGCCACAGGGCGTGGCGGCCCTCGCCCGCCCCCAGGTCGAGCGCCCTTCCGGGGGGCCAGTCCCCGATGACCGCTGCCACCTCGCGGTTCGGCCCCGCGCTCCAGACGCGCTCCGACGCGGCGTAGCGCTCGTCCCACATCCGCGGCCCCCGGCCGCCTCGCGACTCGCTGCTCGACTCCATGCCCCTAGCATCGCGCCTGTGACAGAGATCCGTCCCGCCCGTGCTGACGACCTGGCCACGGTGGCCGCGATCTACAACGTCGAGGTCGAGGGCGGCGTGGGCACCTTCGACACCGAGCCGAAGGGTCCGGAGCACTTCGCCCACCGCCTGGTTCCGAGCGACCCCGGCGACGTCTTCCTGGTGGCCGACGACGCGGGCACCGTTGTGGGCTTTGCCTACTCGGGTCCCTTCCGGCCGCGACCCGCGTATGCCGCGACGAGAGAGACCTCGATCTACCTCGCCGCCGCGGCGCGCGGACGCGGCGTGGGTCGAACCCTGTATGCCGCCCTGCTCGACCGCCTCGACGAGGCGGGCGTGCACACGACGATGGCGGTCATCGCGTTGCCCAACGACGCCAGTGAGGCCCTGCACCGCAGCCTCGGTTTCGAACGGGTGGGGGTGCTGCGCGAGGTGGGCCGCAAGCTCGGTCGCTGGGTCGACACCGCCTGGTGGCAGAGGCTGTGCTGACGCCTTCGCCGGTCCTACCATCGTCAGGGGCCGCAGTGGGCCAGCGAGCAGGCGACGATGGGGTGGTGCCATGGCACGCGTCCGGACCGGACCGTTCGAGAACGACGACGCGCTCGACTTCCTCGACGAGCTCGAGGAGGCCGAGCCCGCCGAGCGTCCCGGCAAGGTGCTGCGGGCGCTGCGCCGGGTCGTCGGGACCGACGACTACATCGACGCGCCCGTGATGGCCGAGGCGGTGGCCGCCGCGGCCGTCGTCGCCGCCAGCGAGGACCCCGAGGCCGTCGTGGGGGAGCGCTACCTGCCGGTCTGGCTGGACAGCGACCCGCTCGAGGTCGACGACGAGCTGGAGGACCTCGCCGCCCAGGCCCTCCACCGTGCGCTGCGCCCCGACGAGAACGAGTGGTGGGAGCTGTGGGAGGAGGCCGAGGCCACCGACGACGTCACGGAGGTCGTGAGCCGCTACCTCGACGTGTTCGGTGACTGAGCGGGCGGCTGACCGCCGACTTTGAGTGGGCGGCCGACCGGTCCCCTCACGAGGGCTGTCTGACCGCGGGAGCCGTCAGACGCGGCGGAGCACCGCGGTCACCTTGCCGAGGATGGTCGCGTGGTCGCCGTCGATCGGCTCGAAGGCGGGGTTGTGCGGCAGCAGCCACACCTTGCCGTCCTTGCGCTTGAACGTCTTCACGGTCGCCTCGTTGTCGAGCATGGCGGCGACGATGTCGCCGTTGTCGGCCGTGGGCTGCTGGCGCACCACGACCCAGTCGCCGTCGCAGATCGCGGCGTCGACCATCGAGTCGCCGACCACCTTGAGCAGGAAGAGCTGGCCCTCGCCGACAATCTGCTTGGGCAGCGGGAACACGTCCTCGACGGACTCCTCCGCCGTGATCGGCACGCCGGCCGCGATCTGGCCCAGCACGGGCACGTAGGAGGCCTCCGGGCGCTGGTCGTTGATGCCGGTCTCGTCGTAGGTGGCGTCGGTGTCGTCGGGTGTCGCGCCGCCCCGGTAGCCGCGCATGTCGGCGGGAGCGTCGGGGGAGACGACCTCGATGGCCCGGGGCCGGTTGGGGTCGCGGCGCAGGAAGCCCTTGCGCTCGAGGGTGGCGAGCTGGTGGGCGACGGAGCTCGGGCTCGTGAGACCGACCGCTTCGCCGATCTCGCGCAGGCTCGGCGGGTACCCGCGGCGGTCGACCGAGTTGCGGATGACCTCGAGGACGCGGCGCTGTCGCACCGTGAGGCCGTCGCCACGGTCTCGGTCGGGCAGCTCCTTGACGTTGTCGTCGCTCATGCCGCTCCTCGTTTCTGCAGGTCAGGCGCCGTTTCCGGAGGGTCTCCGGCTCGGCCCCAGATGGGTTGCCAGTGGGTTGTCAGTGGCCTCTGATGTGCTTCGAGGCATGAGCACAGCGTATGGAGTTCGAACACACTTTCCAAACATGTGTTCGACGCGTGTCTTGAACCGTTCGAACATGCGTGCTAGAAATCAACCACACGCCGTCTCGAACACCCGTTCGGACAGCAGGGCCCCGCAGCCGCGGAGCCCCGAGAGGGGAGAGACCATGAGTGCAGCAGCTGCCTGGGACCTGGACACCGCACCGGCACGGGTGCCGGCTCGGCCGTCGCGTCCGCGCCTCGTGCTCGTTCCCACCGGCGACGCGGTCCCGGCGCCCCTCGGAGGGCGCCTGCGCCTCACGCGGGCCGGTCGCCTGGCCATCAGCCTCACGGTTGCCGCGGTGCTCCTCGCGGTTGGCGTCCTCGCGGTCGTCAACAGTGCCGGCGCCGCCACTGCTCCGGTGGCGGACCACGCCGTCACCGTCGCCGAGGGCCAGACCCTGTCCGAGATCGCCTCACGGGAGCTCCCCGGCCTGCCGGTGTCCGAGGCCGTCGCCGAGCTCCAGCTCGCCAACAACCTTCCCAGCGCCCACGTGCACGCCGGCCAGGTCCTGGTCGTCCCCGCCGGCAGCTGAGACTCGGGCCGAGCGGCTGAGCGGCCCAGCGGTCGCGACTGACGGCAGTCGTGGAGTCCGCCCACGGACTGGTGGTCAGGCCCCGGGCCGACGGTCGGCTCAGAGAGTGGCCGTGTCGGCGATGTGGCTCCACTTCACCGGAGTCCTGGTGCCGGCCATGTCGATCGCCTTCTGGTCCACCGCGGTCGACGGCTTCCAGCCACCCACCTGCGCCCACGACGAGACGTAGTGCGCCACGCCGGACTTCATGTAGTACACCCGTCCGGTGCTCCGGCCCTTGATGTAGGCGCCGTCGCGGGGCTTGTGCACCAGGTGGTTCCACTTCGTGCCGGAGCCCGCCTTGTCGAGTGCGACCTGGTCCACCAGCAGGGTGGGCGCCCATCCACCGATGTTGGCCCACGCCGAGACGTAGACCGGGGAGCCCCCCGCCACCCGGTAGACCTCACCCCGCTGCGCACCCTTGAGGAGGGTGCCCTCGGCCGGCGTCGCCCGCAGGTGGCTCCAGCGTCCGGCGCCGCCCGCGTTGTCGATGGCCACCTGGTCGACGGTCGTGTAGGGCTGGGACCCGCCGAAGGCGCTCCACGTCGAGACGTAGATGGGCGCGCCGCCGGCGATGCGGTAGACCTCGCCGCGCTGCGCACCCCTGATGAAGGTGCCCTCCGCGGGGTAGCGAGGCAGTGAGGCCAGCGACGTGCTGCTCAGCAGGTGCGTCGGCTTCCACCCCCCGAACGCCGTCCACGTCGACACGTGGACGGGGGCCTTGCCGACCAGGCGGTAGACCTCACCGGTCTCGCGGACCTTCACGAAGGAGCCCGACTTCGGCGGCTGGTAGGCGGTGTCCTTGAAGTGGATGAAGTTGCTCGGCCAGTTGCGGTCGCCCTTGGGGATGCGCCACCGGTAGGACCCGCCGCTCCACGACGAGTCGGAGATCGTGATGTAGCTCGACGTGACCTCCTCGACGTAGCCCACGTGGCCCGCGCTCGGGGCGTAGGCACTCCCGTAGTTCCACTGCGCGATGGCGCCGGTCCTCGGCGTGGTGTCGACCCGGAAGCCGCGCTTCTTGGCGGCCGCAGCCCAGCTGCCGCCGTTGCCCAGCCCGCTCTGCTGCGGCACGCCGTTGCGCGCCAGCCGGTAGGCGGCGTAGTTCGTGCAGTTGTTGCCGCTGCTGTTGACGGGGTAGCCCCAGACCGACTTGCCGGCGTAGCCGGAGAACGAGAGGCAGCTCGTCCCCGCCGACTTGCACTCGTAGACGATCGAGGCGGCACCGGCCGCGCCCGTCGACGTGCCGAGCCCGGCTGAGCCGAGCAGGATGGCGGCGGCGAGACGTGAGGACAGGCGGAGCAGACGCGTACGCATGACTTCCCGGAGGTAGGGGAGGGTCGCCGCGGGAAAAAGCCCCGCGCCGCGACCAGGGCCTGGAACAGAGTGCCTCACGGATCGCCACCTGTACGACAAATGGGTGAATATCACCCCTGTAATTCACCCCCGCACCGGCACTCCTGGTGGTGCGGGCCGATGAGAGGTGGGCTCATGCTCGAGGCGGCGTTCTGGGGCTTCGTCGGTGGCGGCGCCCTGCTGCTGGGCGGCCTCGTGGGCATCTATGCCTCGGCGGCCCTTCGCACCATCGGGCTCGTGATGGCGTTCGGCACCGGCGTGCTCATCAGTGCCCTGACCTTCGACCTCATGCGAGAGGCCTCCGACCTCGCCGGAGGCGTCACTGCCGTGGCGGCCCTCCTTGCCGGTTCGCTGGCCTTCTTCATCGGCGACTGGGTCATCGACCGCCGCGGTGGGCACCGCCGCAAGAGCCCCAAGGGCTCGGCAGCCGGGACGGCTGGGACCGCGCTCGTCCTCGGCTCGCTGCTCGACGGCATACCGGAGAGCGCAGCGATCGGGGTGAGCCTCATCGGTGGTGGCACCGTCGGGGTGTCGGTCGTGGCCGCGGTGTTCCTCTCGAACGTGCCGGAGGCGCTCTCGGCGTCCGCGGGCATGAGGGCCAGCGGCCGCAGCAAGCGCTACATCATGGGGACGTGGGCCGCGGTGACAGCCGCGTCCACCGTCGCGGCCGCGGCGGGGTATGCCGTGCTGAGCCGGGCCGGGGAGGTGCCCACCGGCGCCGTCGAGGCCTTCGCCGCGGGTGCGGTGCTCACCATGCTGGTCGACACCATGGTGCCCGAGGCTGTGGAGCATGCCGGGCCCCTCGTCGGCATCGTCACGGCCATCGGGTTCGCCGCCGCGTTCCTGCTCTCGGTGGCCTGACGGAGGTCGCTCGCCCGGCCCCTGAAAAGGCGTGCAAAAGAGGGGTGTCGCTCGGCTCGCGCCCTGTGACGCGTGGGGTTAGTGTGCGAGCCAAGGAGGCGGTTCCATGGATGCGAAGAAGACCCTGCTGTCGTGGCCGGTGCTGCGGCAGTTCCAGAGCGGTGACTTCCTCGGTCGGGGACCGTCGGTCACGTCCGAGCGCACGCGGACGATCGAGCCGCGCACCAAGACCGCCGACCGGGTCGTGCAGAGCGTGTGCCCCTACTGCGCCGTGGGGTGCGGCCAGCGGGTCTACGTCAAGGACGAGAAGGTCGTGCAGATCGAGGGCGACCCGGACTCGCCGGTCTCGCGAGGGCGCCTGTGCCCCAAGGGTTCGGCCAGCGAGCAGCTGGTCAACAGCCCCGGCCGCCAGACGAAGGTGCTCTACCGACGTCCGCACGGCACCGAGTGGGAGCCGCTGGACCGCGACACCGCCATCGACATGATCGCCGACCGGTTCGTCGAGAGCCGCCGCAACGGCTGGCAGGACGTCGACGAGAAGGGCCGGAAGCTGCGCCGCACCATGGCCATCGCCGCCCTCGGAGGAGCGACCCTCGACAACGAGGAGAACTACCTCATCAAGAAGCTCTTCACCGCGGCGGGTGCGATCCAGATCGAGAACCAGGCCCGTATTTGACACTCCGCCACGGTTCCCAGTTTGGGATCCTCGTTCGGGCGTGGTGGCGCGACCCAGTATGAGCAGGACCTGGCCAATGCCGACTGCATCGTCATCCAGGGCTCCAACATGGCCGAGTGCCACCCGGTGGGCTACCAGTGGGTGACGGAGGCCCGGCTCAAGGGCGCCAAGGTCATCCACATCGACCCCCGGTTCACCCGCACCTCGGCGACGGCTGACAAGCACATCCCCATCCGTGCCGGCAGCGACGTCGTCTTCCTCGGTGCGCTCATCAACCACATCCTCGACAACGACCTGTACTTCAAGGAGTACGTCGTCGCCTACACCAACGCGGCGACCATCATCAACGAGGACTTCAGGGACACCGAGGACCTCGACGGCCTCTTCTCCGGCTACGACGAGGAGAAGGGCGCCTACGACCTGACCTCCTGGTCCTACGCCGAGGAGGAGGAGGGCGACGGCAAGATCGAGGATCCCGGCGTCGAGCACGCGGCCGCCAAGAGGGAGACCTCCGACGGCCACCGCATGGGCGCCGCCGGCCCGCCGCTCGAGCACGCCCGCGTGCAGCGCGACGAGACCCTGCAGCACCCGCGCACCGTCTTCCAGATCCTCAAGCGCCACTACGCGCGCTACACGCCGGAGATGGTGGCCGACACGTGCGGCATCTCGGTCGACGACTTCCACTACGTGGCCAAGGCGATCACCGAGAACAGCGGCCGCGAGCGGACCACCGCTTTCGTCTACGCGGTCGGGTGGACCCAGCACACCCTCGGCGCGCAGTTCATCCGCACCGCCGCCATCATCCAGCTCCTGCTGGGCAACATGGGCCGCCCCGGTGGCGGGATCATGGCGATGCGCGGCCACGCCAGCATCCAGGGCTCGACCGACATCCCGACGCTGTACAACATCCTCCCCGGCTACCTCGCGATGCCGGTGGCCGGACAGCACGACACGTGGGACGAGTACATCAACGCGATCGGCAGCAAGGAGCAGAAGGGCTTCTGGGCCAACGCCGACGCCTACGCCGTGAGCCTGCTCAAGGCGTGGTGGGGCGACGCGGCCACGGCCGACAACGACTGGGCCTTCGACTACCTGCCACGGCTCACCGGCGCGCACGGCACCTACCAGACCGTCATGAGCATGCTCGAGGACCAGGTCGAGGGGTACTTCCTGCTCGGCCAGAACCCTGCCGTCGGCTCGGCCCACGGACGGATGCAGCGCCTCGGGCTGTCGCACCTGAAGTGGCTGGTGGTCCGCGACCTCAACATGATCGAGTCGGCCACCTTCTGGAAGGACGGCCCGGAGATCGCCACGGGTGAGCTCGAGACCGAGAAGATCGGCACCGAGGTCTTCTTCATGCCGCCGGCCTCGCACGTCGAGAAGGCGGGCACGTTCACCCAGACGCACCGCATGCTGCAGTGGCGGCACAAGGCCGTGAACCCGCCGGGTGACTGCCAGAGCGAGCTGGAGTTCTTCTACGAGCTCGGCAAGAGGATCCGGGAGCGTCTCGCCGACTCCACCGACGAGCGTGACCGCCCGCTGCTCGACCTCACCTGGGACTACCCGCTGGACGACCACGGCGAGATCGACGGCGAGGCCGTGCTGCGCGAGATCAACGGCTACCACCTCGCCGGGGAGAAGCAGGGCCAGCTGCTCGACCTGTTCACCGAGATGAAGGCCGACGGCACCACCACCGGGGGCTGCTGGATCTACACCGGCGTCTTCGCCGGCGGCATCAACCGCTCGGCCAACCGCAAGCCCGGTCGCGAGCAGAACGAGGTCGCCCTCGACTGGGGCTGGGCGTGGCCGGCCAACCGCCGGATCCTCTACAACCGTGCCTCGGCGGACCCCGACGGCAAGCCGTGGAGCGAGCGCAAGAAGTACATCTGGTGGGACGAGGAGCAGGGCAAGTGGGTGGGCGACGACGTCCCCGACTTCCCCGCCACCAGGCCCCCTTCGTACCGGGCGGAGCGCGGCGTCGGCGGACCGGAGGGCATCGCCGGTGACGACCCGTTCATCATGCAGCCCGACGGCAAGGGATGGCTGTTCACGCCCAAGGGCATGCTCGACGGGCCGTTGCCCACGCACTACGAGCCGCAGGAGTCACCGGTCGACAACCCGCTCTACCGGCAGCAGTCCAACCCGGCGCGAAAGGTGTTCCCGCGCAAGGACAACCTGTGGAGCCCGTCCGCCGGTGCGCCGGGCAACGACGTCTACCCGTTCGTGTTCACGACCTACCGGCTGACCGAGCACCACACCGCGGGCGGCATGAGCCGCTGGCTGCCCTACCTTGCCGAGCTCCAGCCGGAGTTCTTCTGCGAGGTCTCGCCGGCGCTCGCGGCCGAACGCGGCCTCGAGAACGGCGGCTGGGCGACCATCGTCTCGGCGCGCACGGCGGTCGAGGCGCGGGTGCTCGTCACCGACCGCATGACACCGATGGTCATCGGGGGCAAGACGATCCACCAGATCGGACTGCCCTACCACTGGGGCGTCGGCCGCGACGCGGTCGTCTCCGGCGACGCCGCCAACGACCTGCTCGGCGTGGCGCTCGACCCCAACGTGCAGATCCAGGAGTCGAAGGTCGGCGCCTGTGACATCCAGCCGGGACGACGCCCGCACGGCGAGGCGCTGCTGCGGCTCGTGCACGAGTACCAGTCGCGGGCCGGCGTGACGACCCGGACGTCGAACGAGCTCATGACCCACGAGGACGGACACTGATGGGCTACCTGGACCGGCAGCTGTCGGGACCGACGGACCCGATCGCCGATGCGGCGTGGGAGGAGCCGAGGAAGCGCAAGGGCTTCTTCACCGACACCTCGATCTGCATCGGCTGCAAGGCGTGCGAGGTCGCGTGCAAGGAGTGGAACGCTCTCCCGCAAGACGGCGACCTGAACCTGCTGGGGTCGTCCTACGACAACACCGGCTCGCTCGGCGCGAGCACGTGGCGGCACGTCGCCTTCATCGAGCAGACCTCCGACCGCATCGAGCAGGCTCGAGAGTCCGGGCGTCGGCTGGTCGACCTCGGTATGCCGGTCATGCGGCCGAGTGAGCCCTCGGCACCGTTGGTGGAGGCCGGGATCGGTCCGTCGCCGGCGGCGCCGGGCATCGACTCCGCAGAGCTCGGGATCGGTTCGTCCGGACCGGGCGGCGCCGGCGCCGCCGTCGGGCTGGGCGGCGACTACGAGGCAGCAGTGGCCCAGGCCAACACCGCCGCGGCGACGGGCACCATCCCGGACTTCCGCTGGCTGATGGCGTCGGACGTCTGCAAGCACTGCACCCACGCCGGCTGCCTCGACGTGTGCCCGACCGGGGCGCTGTTCCGCACCGAGTTCGGCACCGTCGTGGTGCAGCCCGACGTCTGCAACGGGTGTGGCTACTGCGTGGCCGCCTGCCCGTTCGGGGTCATCGACCGCCGTGAGGGCGACAAGACCGTCACCAACCACGGCAACGCGCAGAAGTGCACCCTCTGCTACGACCGCCTGCTCGACGACCAGACGCCGGCGTGCGCCAAGGCCTGCCCCACGACGTCGATCAAGTTCGGCGATCTCGACGAGATGGTGGCAACCGCGCAGGAGCGGGTCGACACGTTGCGGGACAACGGTTTCACCGAGGCGCGCCTCTACGGCGCCAACGCCCAGGACGGCGTCGGCGGCACCGGCTCGGTGTTCCTGCTGCTCGACGAGCCGGAGGTCTACGGGCTGCCGCCGGACCCGCGCGTGCCGACCGCCGACCTGCCTGACATGTTCCGCAAGGCCGGCATCGCCGGGCTCACCATGCTCGCGATGGCCGCAGCCTCCTTCCTCGGGAGACGCCGATGACCACCAACCCGTTCGACGCCGACCGCCCGCCCGAGCCCCCCCGCGGTGGCCGGCGGCGCCGCAACGGCGGGGGAGGCGGTCGTCGTCGCGACGAGTCGCTGATGGTGCCGGACGTCGAGTTCGAGAGCTACTACGGCCGCAACATCGTCAAGGCGCCTCCGTGGAAGGAGGAGATCCCCATCTACCTCTTCCTCGGTGGCCTCGCCGCTGGTTCCGGCCTGGTGGGCGCCGGTGGCTCCGCCCGCAACCTGCCGGCCCTGCGCCGGCGTGGCCGCATCGCCGCGCTGCTGGCCGTGGCCCTGGGCGGTGGGGCGCTGGCCAAGGACCTCGGCCGCCCCGACCGGGCGCTGAACATGATGCGCACCATGAAGCTCACCTCACCGATGTCGGTGGGGTCGTGGATCCTCAGCGGCTTCGGCGCCTTCGCGGGCGCCGCGGTGGCCGCCGAGGTGGGCCGCGAGCTGCCCAACCAGCAGGGCCTGATGGCCCGGACGCTGCGGGTCGTCGACCCGCCGGCAGCCATCGGGTCGGCGCTGTTCGCACCGCCGCTCGCGGCATACACCGCCGTGCTGCTGTCCGACACGGCCGCGCCCACCTGGCACGAGTCCTACCGCGAGCTGCCCTTCGTCTTCGTCGGCTCGGCCAACGCCGCGGCCGCCGGCCTGGCGCTCGTGATGAGCCCCACCGACCAGAACGGCCCGGCGCGCGCGATGGCGGCGAGCGGTGCGGCCCTCGAGCTGGGGGCCTTCGAGGTCATGCGGCGCAACATGGACCCGCTCGTGGCCGAGCCGCTGCACGAGGGCAAGGCCGGACGCCTGCTGCGGCTGGCCGAGATCCTCACCGGCGCCGGTGCGCTCGGCGCAGTCCTCCTCGGCCGCAACCGCGTCGGCGCGGGACTGAGCGGCCTCGCCCTCATGGCCGGCTCGGCCCTGACCCGGTTCGGCGTCTTCGAGGCGGGTATGGAGTCCGCGAAGGACCCGAAGTACACCGTGCAGCCCCAGCGCGAGCGCCTGGAGCGGCGACGGGCGGATGGCGTCACTGACGACTCCATCACCACCATCCGGTGACCACCGGACGTCAAGGGAGGTATGCCGTGACCGAGAGTCGCAGTGCCACAACAGCGTCCACGCGCGAGACGACGACCACAGGGGTGCCGAACCGCTGGCTCATCCTCGTCGCCGCCGTGCTCGTCCAGCTCGCCATCGGAGCGGTCTACGCCTGGAGCGTCTTCGGCAAGGCCATGCAGGCCGACGAGGCGTTCGGCTGGTCCAAGTCGAAGGCGGCGGTGCCCTTCGAGGTCGTCATCGGCATGATCTTCGTCGGCAGCTACATCGGTGGCCGCATCCAGGACCGCAAGGGTCCGCGGGTCGTCGCCCTGGTCGGCGGCGTCATCTACAGCATCGGCGTCATCCTCGCCTCGTTCGCCGACGGCGACCGGTTCTGGCTCCTGATCGTCGGCTACGGCGTGCTCGGCGGCTTCGGCCTCGGCATGGTCTACATCGTGCCGATCGCCATGCTGCAGAAGTGGTTCCCCGACAAGCCGGGCCTCATCACCGGCATCGCGGTGGCCGGTTTCGGCTTCGGTGCGGTGATCACCGCACCCCTGGGCGCCCGGCTCATCGACAACACCCCCGACCTGCCCACCAGGGCCTTCCTGCCGCTGGGCATCGGCTACCTCGTCGCCATCCTCATCGGCGCCTCGCTCTTCCAGAACCCGCCCAAGGGGTACGTGCCTCCGGGCATGGCCGCGCCGGCTGCCACCGGGCAGGCCAAGACCACGACGGGGCCGGTCGCCTCCAAGCGCGACTTCACCCAGGACGAGGCCCTGCGCACGCGGCAGTGGTACCTGCTGACCGCGATCCTCACGCTGAGCGTGACGGCGGGCATCTCCCTCATCAGCGTGGCGGCGGGCAGCGCGGCCGACATCGCCGGCTACTCGACCCTCGCCGCCGCCAGCCTCGTCGGCACCCTCGGGCTCTTCAACGGTGCTGGCCGCATCTTCTGGGGCTGGATCTCCGACCGGATCGGCAAGATGCCGGCGTTCATGGGGATCCTCGGCATCCAGGGCATCTGCCTCATCCTCATCCCGCACGTGGCCAATGCGGCCCTGTTCGCGGTGCTCGCCGCGCTGGTCTACACCTGCTACGGCGGCGCCTTCGGCACCATGCCGTCGACGGCCGGCAAGTTCTTCGGCGTCTCCAACGCCGGTGCCATCTACGGCCTGATGCTCATCGGCTGGAGCATCGGTGGTGTGGTCGGCCCGCTGCTGATCGCGCGGCTCATCGGTGAGGAGAAGGCCTACACCCTCGGGTTCACCGTCGTCGGTGTGATCGCGCTGGCCGCCCTGGTCATCCCGCTCATCACGAAGCCCCCGACCGAGAAGCAGCACGTGCACTGACGCTCCCTGCACTGACGGCTTCCTTCGCCGAGATGGGGCCCCGTCACCGCACGCCACGGCGTGTCGCGTGACGGGGCCCCATCTCGGCGTCAGGGGCAGGTGGTCCAGTGGCTCACTCGCGCACGTCGGCGGGACCGCGGTCCACCGGGAGGCCGGCCGCGACCCAGGCCTCGACGCCGCCGACCACGTCGGTCACGCGGGCCAGCCCGAGGGCCTGCAGGGAGGCCGCCGCCAGGCTCGAGCTGTAGCCCTGCCAGCACATCACGACGACCTCCTTGTCGGTGCTGCTCACCTCCGGCAGGCGCCACGGGCTCGCGGGGTCCAGCCGCCACTCGAGCACCGTGCGGTCGACCACGAGCGCGCCGGGGATCTCGCCCTGCCGGCGTCGCTGCGCCTCGGTGCGGGTGTCGACCAGCAGCGCGCCGCGGCGCTGGGCGTCCAGGGCCTCGACCGGTGTCAGCCGGTGCAGCCCTGCGCGGGCCTGCGCGAGCACCCGGTCGACGCCGCTCATCGTTTCGTTCACCGCACGACGATGGCGGGGCCCCGGGCCGGCACGAACTCACCCACCACGGGGGCGCCCGGGATCTCCCCGGCCAGCAGCAGGCCGCCGCTGGTCTGCGCGTCCGCGAGCAGGATGAGCTCGTCCTCGTCGACGTCGGCCTCGAGGTGGGCGCGCACCCAGTCGAGGTTGCGCTTGCTCCCGCCGGGCACGAAGCCGTCGGCGAGCGAGGCGCGGGCGCCCTCGAGGTAGGGGACGGCCGAGGCGTCGATGACGGCCGTCACGCCGGACGCGCGCGCCATCTTGAACAGGTGGCCGAGCAGCCCGAAGCCGGTCACGTCGGTGGCGGCCGTGATGCCGGCGGCCAGGGCGGCCTGCGAGGCCTCGGCGTTCAGCCGGGCCATCGAGGCGACCGCGTGGTCGAAGACCTCCCCCGTCGCCTTGTGGCGGTTGTTCAACACGCCGACGCCGAGCGGCTTGGTCAGGCTGATCGGCACCCCGGCGGTGGCCGCGTCGTTGCGCAGCAGCCGGTCGGGGTCGCCGAGCCCCGTGACGGCC
>Ga0307410_10000336_pt1 | contig 18223 bp, 16 predicted proteins | sample 322Ometagenome_3_FD_203707 | JGI IMG/M metagenome (GOLD analysis project Ga0307410, IMG submission 203707) | Maize rhizosphere microbial communities from greenhouse at UC Davis, California, United States - 322HYB-O-3 | ecosystem: Host-associated > Plants > Roots > Rhizosphere > Soil | place... | reverse complement strand
GTCCCATTGGATATACAGTATCGCCCGACTCTTTAAGGTCTTCAATCTCAACATATCCCAGTGTTTTACAATCATACATGGTAACAACAACATCCTGTGCTACATCAACAAGACGTCGCGTCAAGTAGCCAGAGTTTGCTGTTTTTAATGCTGTATCAGATTGTCCCTTACGAGCACCATGAGTTGAAATAAAATATTCAAAGACACTCAAGCCTTGTTTAAAGTTAGATTTTACAGGTGTTTCAATAACTTCACCTGTAGGGCTAGACATCATACCACGCATACCAACAAGCTGTTTAATCTGATCTTTTGTACCACGCGCCCCTGATTCTAGCATCATAAATACTGGATTAAAGGGTTTACTGGTTTTATCTTCGTTTAAAAATACCTGTTTATCAACAACATCAAGCTCTTCATACATATTTTGAGCAATTTTTGCGGTGGTATCATACCAGATACTAATCACTTTGTTTCTACGTTCACCGTTAGTAATAACACCATCCATGTATAAGTTTTCTATCTTATCAACTTCATCTTCAGCTGTTCGAATCATATCATTCTTTTCTGAAGGAACTACAAGATCATCTATCGATAATGACATCCCTGAAATGGTGCCATAATAGAACCCAAGATGCTTAATTTTATCTAAACAGATAACGGTAGCATCTTTACCAAACTGATAATAGACTTTCTCTATAAGCTTATCTAAATCACTTCGTTTTAAAATTTTATTAATCCACTGAAAATCTGCTCCGGTCGGTAGCGATTCATATAATAAAACTCGCCCTGTGGTTGTTTCGACAATCTCTTGCGATGACAAACGTACTTTTATTATTGCATGCAGAGCAACACTTTCACACTGAAAGGCTGTAATTACTTCTGATATGTCAGAAAATATAACACCTTCCCCAAGAGAACCTTTACGTACCTTTGTCATAAAATGAATTCCAAGAACCATATCTTGAGAAGGAACCGTAACAGGACGTCCATTGGATGGCGAAAGAATATTATTAATCGATAGAACAAGCTCAACGCTCTCTTTTTGCGCCTTTTTGCTTAATGGCAAATGCACCGCCATCTGATCACCATCAAAATCGGCATTAAATGCCGCACAGACCAGTGGATGTATTTTAATAGCTTTTCCATCAACTAAGATGGGATAAAATGCCTGAATACCAAGACGATGCAATGTTGGTGCACGATTCAGAAGAACTGGTCTATTTTTTACAGCTTCTTCTAATACATCCCAGACTTCAGGAACTAGTTCTTCGACCATACGACGAGCAACTCGCATATTAGGAGCAAGTTCTCTCTCAATAAGTCCTGCATAGATATATGGCTTAAAGAGCTCTAATGCCATTGCTTTAGGAATTCCACATCTATCCATGCGTAATTCCGGATCTACAACAATTACAGATCGACCAGAATAATCTACACGACGTCCAAGTAAGTTTTGTCTGAACCGTCCCTGCTTACCGCGAAGCATTTCACTCAATGATTTAAGCGGTCGTTTATTAGAACCACGAACAGCAGGACTTCTCCTACCATTATCAATCAATGCATCAACTGCTTCTTGGAGCATGCGTTTTTCATTTTTAATGATAACACTAGGAGCATCAATTTCGATTAACCTTTGAAGACGAATATTTCGGTTTAATACTCGTCGATATAACTCATTTAAATCAGAACTGGCAAAACGTCCACCCTCAAGCGGTACCAGTGGGCGTAGATCTGGCGGAAGAACAGGTAATACCGTTATAATCATCCATTCAGGACTTACCCCACCATGAAGAAGACCTGTCAATACTTTAACTCGCCTTGTGAGCTTATGACGTACCGCAACAGAACTTGTATGGGCATAATCTGATTGAATTTTGTCTACCTCTAACTTTAGATCCATTGCGCTCAGAATCAACCTAATGCCTTCAGCGCCAGTTTCTGCAACAAAATCCGTGTCATCTCCGCATTGCATAATATAGTTATCATACTCAGTAGAATTTAATAATGTTCTCACAGGATAAGGAGATTTCCCCTGCCGTACAACAATATACATGTCAAAATAGATAACACGCTCCAAGTCCTTAACAGGCATATCGAGAATTAACCCGAGATAACTTGGAATACCTTTTAAATACCAGATATGGCATACTGGTGCAACAAGTTGAATGTGTCCCATTCGCTCTCGTCGAACGCGAGATTGAATAACTTCAACCCCACATTTTTCACAGGTAATACCACGATGCTTCATGCGCTTATACTTACCGCAATTACATTCCCAGTCCTTTACAGGCCCAAAAATACGTGCACAGAAAAGACCATCGCGTTCTGGCTTTAAGGTTCTATAATTAATCGTTTCAATTTTTTTTACTTCGCCATATGACAATAAACGGATTTTTTTAGGAGAAGCAAGGCCAATTTTAATAACATTAAAACGAGTAATATTAATATATTCTTTAAAACGCTCCAACATCTGATTACTCACAATAACTCTCCTTCCCCAACTTAAGTAGATCAACTTGTAAGTTTAAACTCTGAAGCTCTTTAATAAACACGTTAAATGACTCAGGAACTCCTGGCTCTGAAAGATCCTCACCCGCTATAATCGCTTGATATGCTTTATGACGACCCGTTACATCATCAGATTTGACTGTTAACATTTCTTGTAATGTATACGCTGCTCCATATGCTTCAAGCGCCCATACTTCCATCTCTCCAAGGCGTTGACCACCCTGTTGTGCTTTACCACCTAATGGTTGTTGTGTTACAAGAGAGTATGGACCGACACTTCGCGCATGTAATTTGTCGTCAACCATATGGTTAAGTTTCATCATATAGATATAGCCGATAGTAACTGGTTGCTGAAAATATTCCCCAGTACGGCCATTACGTATTCTAAATGAACCCGATCGTGGAATACCAATTTTCTCAAGCATAGGTTCAATGTCTTTTTCTAAATCAGCACCATCAAACACCGGAGTTTTAAAATGTACACCGTCTTCCGCTGTTTTATGCGCTAACTGCATTATTCCTTCTCGGCCATATGATTGTTCATAGTGCTCAATCATTTCTGCGCCAAAACAGAATATCAGATGGTTTTTAACCTCTTCATATCCTTGAGTATCAAGGAGTTCTTGAACTTTATTGCCAAGCTCCTTACCCGCAAGACCTAATAATGTTTCTAAAATCTGTCCCACGTTCATACGCGAAGGAATACCCAGTGGATTCAACACTATATCAACGGGAGTACCGTCATCTAAATATGGCATATCCTCTCGTGGAACAATGGCAGAAACAACACCTTTATTACCATGACGCCCTGCAACTTTGTCACCAACAGAGACATGTCGTTTCATTGCTATATATACTTTTACCATCTTAATGACACCGGATGGTAACACATCACCTTTTTTAAAGCGGTTTATACGCTCTTCTTTCAAGCCAGCAAGAATACGTAGTTGATTCTCATATGAATCTTTTATACGTTTTAATTCTTCTTGAATCAATCTATCTTTTACTTTAATTGCAAAAAGATCATCTAACGTCGCTGATTCTATATTTTTTTTGCTTGCCTCTGGCAGAAGAGAAAGTATTTTTTCTGTAATCATATCATGTAGAAAAATAGCATGATGATTATGATCAATTTCTAGTTTTTCAATCTGACGCGCTACTTCTTGTTTATAGCGAGCATTCTTTCTCACTCCGCTTCGTGAAAATATTTTCACATCAACCACGGTCCCTTCTATTCCAGGCGGAACGCGCAATGAAGTGTCTCGCACTTCACGTGATTTTTCTCCAAATATTGCACGCAGTAGTTTTTCTTCAGGAGAATATTGAATATCCCCTTTAAGCGTTACTTTACCTACAAGAATATCCCCCGGTTTTACACGAGTACCAACACGGACAATACCGTCTTCATCGAGGCTTTCTAAAGCAGATTCACTAACATTAGGAAGATCGCGCGTTAATTCTTCGGGTCCTAGTTTAGTATCACGAGCATCAACCACATATTCATCGATATGGACCGATGTTAGCTCACTATCACTAACAAGACGTTTATTAAGAACAATGGCATCTTCAAAATTATATCCATGCCATAGCATAAATGCTACCGAAAGGTTTTTTCCTAACGCTAATTCACCATCATTAATTGAGGCACCATTTGTCAGAACATCACCACTCTTGACAACATCACCTACATGTACAATAGGAACATGATGAATCCATGTACTATAACTTGATCGTTGAAATTTCTTTAGATGATAGGTGTCAATACCATGAGTAACCCAATCTTCCGTATTTACACACTCATCTTCGTTAACTCTAATAATAATCTTATCAGAAGAGATATATTCAACAGTCCCTCCGCGTTTGGCAAGAACAAGCGCACCTGAAGATTTTACAATCTCCCGCTCCATGCCTGTACCAACGAGTGGAGATTTTGTTGTGATAAGAGGCACCGCTTGACGTTGCATATTTGCGCCCATAAGAGCTCGAACAGCATCATCATGATCTAGAAACGGCACTAAGGCTGCTGATACTGAAACAAGTTGCTTTGGAGACAGGTCAATATAATTCACCATATCCGCATCAACATACAAGAGATTATCATCATGACGGGCAAATACCTTACCCGGTTTTAATTCATTAGTAGATTCATCTATCGCATCAGCTTGCGCTATATAGCTGCCAGACTCTTCAAAAGCATCTAAAAATATAACTTCATCCGATACTTTTCTCTTATTAACAGGACGGTAGGCAGTCTCAATAAACCCGAGGTCATTTACCATAGCATATGTTGCAAGAGACGAAATAAGACCAACGGTTTGCCCCTCAGGAGTCTCAATTGGACATATTCTACCATAATGAGAAGAATGGACATCACGAATTTCAAAAGTTGCACGATCTTTCATTACGCCGCCAGGCCCGAGAGCAGATAGACGACGCTTATGTGCTAACTCTGCCATCGGATTGGTCTGGTCCATAAATTGAGATAGTTGGCCCAAACCAAAAAATTCTCTGATCACCGCGCTTAATGGTTTAACATTCAGAAAGTCTTGAGGCATAAGCGCACCATGCGCTTCTTGCATTCTAAATCGTTCTCGAACTATACGCTCAATTCGCGTAAAACCTAAATACATCTGATTATTAAGCAATTCTCCTACAAGTCGCACACGACGATTGCCTAAGTGATCAATATCATCTAGCTCACCTTCGCCACGCTCACGGAGATTGACTAAGTATCGTATAGTTTCGACAATATCTTCACGGGTCAATGCTAACTGCTCTTCACTTGTTGATAAGCCTAGCTTACGGTTCATGCGAACACGACCTACACGAGTAAGATCATAAAAACGATTATTGAAGAAAAGATTAGAAACTCGATCAGAAATTTCTTTAAGAGAAGAAGTATCCCCTGGCCATAATTTCGTGTGCAGATCTTTTAATGCAGCCTCTTGAGAGAAACATTTATCTTGAGCAAGTGTTAATGCAACGGTAGGTTGTAATGCATATCCATTGGATCTGATAAGATGAAAAGTGATAGTAGGATATTTTTTAAATATTTTTAGGTGATTCTCAGCAAATATGTCACCTTGCTCTATAAGAACCTCACCCGTTTCAGCATCAATGACATCTTTTGCGAACACTCTTCCTACGAGATTTTCTTGCTTGAGCATTAATGATTTAATACCAGATTTTTTTAAGACTGCAAGAATGTCATCCGTAACTCGTTTTCCAAGAAAAGCCTCTTCCTTATCGGTAGGGAGCATCCCTTTTTCAATGCGTTGACCAAGAAGCGTATTATCTATTACTCTAAAATAATAATCTTTTTCCACTACAACTACGTCATATTCATAAAACAACGATATAATCTCATCTCTTGCAATTCCTAATGCTTGCAAGAACGTAGTAATATATACTTTTTTCTTCTTATCAATACGAACATATAAAATATCATTAGAATCGAATTCAAAATCGAGCCAAGAGCCACGCATCGGAATAAGGCGAGCAAGGTAATATGGCCGACCCCTAAAATCTTTTACTTTTTTACTTTGGGAAAACACAACTCCCGGCGAACGATGCAATTGACTAACTACAACACGATCTACGCCATTAATTAGAAAGGTCCCTAAGTTACCCACTTTAAATTGACCGCCCTCTTCATAGAGGTCCGCCATAATTGGTAGATCAGCAAAGAAGATATCTTGTTCCTTAATATCGCGAACAATCTTACTTCCTTCATTATTGGTTGTCCAACTAATCAGCTGAACTTTAATCTTAAGTGACATAGAAAACGTTTGACCACTGGTACGGCACTCATCCAGAGTGAGCGGGGTGGAAACAGTAACGCGAATAAGACAATTTGAACATGTAATATAACGAGCAGTTTTTTTATTACAAAAAGCACACGCAAAATCTTTCGATAATCGTGAACAATCGGATCTGTTACAAGATGAGCAGCTCCATTGATAACGATTTTCGATGCCTGTCAATTTACCACAAGCACATGCCCAACGGCCTAGCTCATAACTAACATATTCAAGCGACAGTTTATCTTCATATTCAATAGGAAAAATATCACGCAATACTTTTTCAAGACCAATAAATCTTCTTTCTTGCGGCAAATAGTCAAGCTGAACAAAATCATTAAATGATGATGATTGAATCTCAATCAAATTTGGTACCGGAACAACATCCCTTATCTTACCATATTGTCTACGAAGAGCACTCTTGCTTATATGTACATTAGACATTAAGACCACTCCTTACTAGCGCCAAACCATGTGGCCAATCAAACTCTATCCCCCACTATCCAACAAAAAATAACGAACCGCATAACACAGTTATGCAAGTTCAATTTTCGCGCCAGCTTCTTCTAGCTTTTTCTTCATTTTTTCTGCATCTGCTTTTGCAACAGATTCAGCAATGACAGTTGGAGCTTCTTCTGTAAGTTTTTTAGCATCTGAAAGAGCTAGGTTTGGAATAACTTCACGTAATGCTTTAATTACTTTTATTTTTTCCGAACCAACATCTTTAAGTGTTACTTTAAAATCACTTTTTTCTTCTGCTGCCGCTACCGGCTCTGTTGCTGCTGAAGAAGCAGGCGCCATTGCCATAACCGCTGAAACATTAAACTTTGTCTGTATTGCTTCAACAAGATCATTAAGTTCGCTAACTTTCATATTAGCAATTTCTTCGACAATCGCATCATAAGATTTTGCTGACATAGCAATCTCCAAAAATTAAATAATAATAAATTTCAATACACTGTTCTATGAAGCTACTTTTTATGCTTCTTGTTTCTGCTTTTTTACTTCTTCTAAAATAACTAAAAGCTGACTTAATGGAGCTTTTAATGCACCACAGAGCCTCGCCAATAGAACTTCTTTTGACGGAAGAGATGCAATACGAATGACTGCAGATGCATCAAGAAGCTCAGAATCCATATACCCAACAACAAGACTTAATGATTGATTTTTTTTAGAGAAATCACCAAGAATTTTTGCGATACCAGGAGCCTCTTCATCATCGCGAGCAAACACTACCCCTACTTGATTTTTACAATAAGAAGCTAAAGACTCTGCCCCAATAACACCACTGAGAGCTTTTCTCACAAGACGCATTTTTGCAACCTTAAGAGTCCCCCCTTTTTCCCGTAATTGTTTTCGTAACTGTTGCATTTCAACAACTGTTAGTCCACAATAATCAACAAAAAAGGCGCCTTTATGCGTCACAAAATTAGTATGTAATAACTCAACAACTGATTCTTTTTGTTGCCTATTCATGTGCAACCTCTTTCATCTATAGGAACCGTACTATTTCATCAGCATTTGTTGGAATACCAATCCCCATCGTTGAAGATAAGGTAATTTTTTTGAGGTATTTACCCTTAGCCGTTGCAGGCTTAGACGCAACAACCGCTTTAACCAATGCCTTCATATTTTCATGAAGATTTTGTGTATCAGATGATACATTGCCTATAGAAAAATGGACTATTCCTTGTTTATCATTCCTAAAAAAGGTGCGCCCTCTTTTAAGATCTTTAATGATAGTCTCAACATCATAGGTAACAGTACCTGTTTTTTTGTTGGGCAACAGACCACGAGGTCCTAAAACACGTGCTAGAGATCCAATGATCGCCATCTCATCAGGAGTAGCTACTGCATAATCAAAATCAAGCCACCCATCATTAATTTTTTTAACAAGGTCATCGGTACCAACAAAATCTGCGCCTGCTTTTTTTGCTTCCTCGGCATAATCACCTTTGGCAAATACAATAACAGTCTTTTCTTTTCCCTTGCTATATGGCAAAACAACAGATCCTCTTACAGTCTGTTCCCCCTTAGCTGGGTCTATACCTAAATTGATGGCAACATCTATCGATTCATCAAACTTTGCATAGGCGAGCTCTTTTACTTTTTGTAAGGCAGCATCAAGGCTAAGATCACCGTGAGGTGACTTGATCACCGCAGCCCGATATTTCTTTCCACGCTTGGCCATAATATATAATTCCTAACGTCTTCAATCAACAATAACAATTCCCATACTTTGTACACTACCGGTGATAGTGCTAATTGCTTGATTGATATCAATAGCATTCAAATCTGGCATCTTGATTTTTGCTATATCTTCAATATCTTTGCGAGAAATAGTGCCAACCTTTATCTCCTGAGGGCGAGAGGAACCTTTTGAAAGATTACTTCTCTTCATAATAAGCTCAGTGGTTGGGGGAGTTTTGATAAGAAAATCAAATGTACGATCGGTGTAGACAGTAATTTCCACAGGTACTGTTTCACCTTTGCGGTCTGCAGTCTTAGCATTAAACTGCTTACAAAACTCCATAATATTAACTTGATGCTGACCAAGAGATGAACCAACTGGCGGAGCTGGAGTCGCACTAGCGCCCTTGATTTTAAATTTAATTTTTGCTTTAACTATTTTTGCCATAGAAATAACTACCTCACTGCTTATCGCTTAATTTGATGAAAGCCAAGTTCAACTGGGGTCATCCTTCCAAAAATACTCACCATCACAGTTAATTTTTCGCTATTATAATCTACACTATCAATAATACCGACAAATCCCGCGAATGGCCCCTCAACAATGTCAACTTCACTACCAAGTACAAACTCTTCCCGAGTAGCCTCAACTACTATTTCACCTTTAACTTGAGAAATAATTCGGTCAATCTCTTTTTGAGAAACTGGTTCAGGACTCTTGCCACCCAAAAATCTTAATACACGCATACTTGCCGTCACAACACGAAGTGCTTCAGGAGTCATTTCCATTTCTACTAGAATGTAACCAGGAAAAAGCTGCTGGTCAGCGCTGTCACCCGAAGCAAACATAGGTTTTGCTTTAGCTGCCGGCACCAGAATGTCGCCAAAATAATCCTGCATCTGTTCAGCCTGGATGCGTCGCTCAATATCAACCTTAGCTGCTTGCTCATAACCTGCATACACTTGCACAACATACCAGCGCTTCATAAATTCTTTGCCTCGTCAAAACTAGTATCCACCATATACTTTAAAAACTATTCGCATAAGCTCTGAAAGCCCAACATCAATAAGCCCTAAATATATTGAAAAAAAAGTTACTAAGATCAGCACAATAAATGTTGACCCTAGAAATTCTTCAAATGAAGGCCACGTAACCTTGGAAAGTTCAAGATGGACATCTTTAGCAAACTGCGTTACATTTTTTATCATTTCTTCTTCTTCTTTTTAGTGGCAGGCCAGGAGGGACTCGAACCCCCAACCGACAGATTTGGAGTCTGTTGCTCTGCCAAATTGAGCTACTGACCTATTTTGTATTATTTCGTCTCTTTGTGACCATTATGTTTACGGCAACGCGCACAATACTTATTCAACTTTAAAGAACCTATTGTTCTTTTTTTAGAAATAACTTGTGTATAATTACGCTCTTTGCATACTTCGCAAACTAAATGAGTAGTTTTTCTATTTTTTGCCATAACTCTAAAGACGCTTAAATATTATACAAATGAACCCTGGAGCCCGCGACCGGGATTGAACCGGTGACCTCTTCCTTACCAAGGAAGTGCTCTGCCTCTGAGCTACGTGGGCGTAAACCGTAATCCTCACGGTTTATTATAGATTAAATAAAAAAACAGAAAAAGACAAACTTTTTGAACACGTATTGTGTATTAGAAATCCGAAAGATGGTGCACGCTTAAAAAATGGAGCCGGCGATAGGATTCGAACCAATGACCTGCTGATTACAAATCAGCTGCTCTACCAACTGAGCTACGCCGGCCTATAACTTTTCTGGAGCGGGAAACGAGGGTCGAACTCGCAACCTACAGCTTGGAAGGCTGTCGCTCTGCCAATTGAGCTATTCCCGCATTATTTCAATTTATCTTTTCCACATTATGACGTGCTTTTAGTGCTTTGTCTACGTTTTATATAACATTTTAATAAAAATGTTTTTCGCACGGCATACTTTTTTATTCAAAGAAAAAAAGCTTTATATAGAGTAAATTCACCTGTTAGAAAAAAGTGTCTGGTGGCGAGGGCTGGATTCGAACCAGCGAAGGCATTGCCGACGGATTTACAGTCCACCCCCTTTGGCCACTCGGGAACCTCGCCATACTCTATATTTTTCAAGCTTTTGTTCAATTATAATAGTAGTTTTTTCAAGATATTTCAACTTATTTATTAAAAAATACTATCTTCTCAAAAATTAATATGCTTTCATATCTTTTCCATTTTATACCATTTGCATCCTCACATAAAGCCAGATATGCTAATATTATATACTCCAAAAAGGATACTCTGTGAAAAAAATAGTCATTTTATCGTTATATTTTTTATCTTTTTCCTTAATACCCAATGAACCAAATCAAGAAAAAGCTCATTCAAGACTAGAACAATATCTACCAACTATTGTTGCTCCACTATGGATAGGATCTGTTTGCATAGAATCTTTATGTGCATTATTCCCATCAATAAGTATGTCTTTATATGGAAAACCAAGTACTGCGACAATCCAAAATATACACAAAACCTATACCGTAAAATCTGCTCGTGATTTTTGGAGCATGATCGCAGGCCCCGTTTTTTCAAATCATACAACACTATACTACGACTCAGCTGTATGCCATACAATATATCCCTTTTTTGTCACAAAAAATTATAATACAATTATAGATTCACCCTACTACCACAAAGAAGACCTACAAACCATAATCGCATCTCATCCCGAAATCATAAAAAACTTTTTTTCAGCGGAATTAATGATCAAGCATCATTATGATGCAAAAATTTTAATTGCATCAATCCTTGTGCCTATCATTGTATGGACAGGAACATACGGCTTAGACCACATTATGAAAAAAATTAATATATCAGAAAACGTCACTTTAAAAAAAGCATCCCAAGGGGTAGAAAAACTACACCAATCTTTCATGATGAAAACAGCTGTAACAGCTTCTATTCTCGCACTATTTATAGGATATCAACGGTATTTCATAAATAGCATGACACATCAGATAATTAATAACATTTTACAATAAAAAAATGGGCCCTGAAGACAACCCTTTCTTGACCATTTGTCAGAAATAAATATAATTAAATAGATTATCATCTTTATTCAAAATTCAGATAAAGGGCTACTATGATCAAAAATCGATATATTCTGTTTGTATACATCACGCTAACAACAGGAATAGTGTTTACAGAAGACAAACAATCACTACAAGACTATGCCGTTAACAGTTATCTTCTGTCACACTTTGGAGTAGAAGAGATTATTGCACCAGAAGTTAAATCAGATCAACCAAAAAAATTTTGGGAAGATATACAAAAGCAGATTGAGCCTGAAATCAAACACCTAAGACCTCGAGAAAATCAGGAAATTGCTTTTAAGCTCACGCAAAAGCATAGAACATTTAACTCATTCGAGCTCATCGATTCTACCTGTGCTACAAAATTGGAACTTGCGGGTGGGGCAGAAAATAGTGCCAATCATCTTTTCGGCAAAATACTCGAACCATACCTGAGAACTTCTTTAGGAAAAGCACATGCAGTTCTTACGCTATGTGACCCTATTGCCAATTCAACAGAACTGAGTAACCGACAGCACGTTATTACCCAGCTGAATAAACATAAATCATATACTCAAAAAATAGGCTCCTGCCTCAAAAGTATACAAAATGTTGAAAACGAATCTTTAATGGTGTGGGCAAACAAACCACTTTTTAAACAAGACCTCTTGAATGCACAGTATTTCTCCAAATGGTTTAGTCCTGGAGGAATAAGCAACACCAACACTTTTCTTTTAGAAGCTACAGCCCCTAGATATCTTGCTATGCAGATGTTTGCCGTGTTTGCTGGAATCCCAACAGTAGGAATGCCCTACCTGATTCATTCACTCATCACAGAATCTCAGTCTAAATATGGATTGACTTATATACAAGCTATAAAACATACCGCTCATATGCTAGCGCGGCACTATGAAAAAACTACCCTACTTACATTTGGGTTTGGCGTTATTGTTGGTAACGCATATTTCTTATTGCTTGCAAAAGTTTTCTATATGGCAATTTCCAGCACTAATGATCTTATCAAATACCTACAAGACGGACTCCGAGCATCGGCACTTCATATTAAAGAATTAAAAAAACTCAGCAATCTTATTCGTAACAATAAAGCATTACTTCAGAATATTCCTTCGTTACAGCCATTAGCAGATTTTAACGATGAGACTAAACATTCAAAAAAACTAAACAAACTGCTGCGCATGCTTAAAACACCAACATTTAAATCACATTCATCATTCTTTTCAATACAGGGCAGAGTTCTTGCTGCATACGAACTTATGAAACAGGTCAAAGATGAGCTAGCACCCGTATTTGTTGCTGCTGGTGAACTTGATACGTATGTTGCGCTTGCACAGCTTTATAGCGAATATGAGAATAAGAACGCTCGCTATTGCATGGTAAACTATATTCAAGATAGTGCAACACCGGTTATTGATGCCCATAACTTTTGGAATCCATTTATATCCGCAGACACTGTTGTAACAAACTCTATAACATTTGATTCATCATGCCCTAACAGCATTTTAACTGGACCAAACACCGGTGGTAAATCAACAGTAATTAAAGCTCTTATGATTAATGTTCTTTTAGCTCAAACATTTGGTATTGCTGCTGCAGATAGCTTTAGCATTACGCCATTTTCAAAGCTCAACTGCTTTATGAATATCTCTGATGACATTGCAACAGGCGCTTCCTTGTTCAAATCAGAAGTAATGCGGGCAAAAGGCTTGCTTGATATGGTACAAGGCTTACAACAGCATGAGTTCAGCTTTGTTATTATCGATGAAGTGTTTACGGGAACATCACCACAAGAAGGTGAAGCTGCTGCTATGCAATTTACAAAAAAACTCGGGTCTTACTCAAACAACATTGGTATAATTGCAACACATTATCCAAAAATGACAGAACTTGAAGCTCAAACAGATGGGGTATTTATAAATCATCATATTGAGATTTTACGCAATGAAGATGGGTCTTTAAACAGAACATTTAAACTAAAAAACGGTCCTACTTTCTTTAATGTCGCTTTTGATATTCTTGAAGAAGAAGGGTTATTTGTCTAAGGTAATACACAATTGAAATGTAAAAAAAGAAGCACTTGAATTCAAGTGCTTCTTTTTTTACATTTCAATTTTTACAACTCGCTTATCAGATTCTGTATGATAATCGAATGAGACATAACAGACATTATGAGTTAGTAGGCGCTTAATGACTTCTGGCCATTCGATAAAAGCCCAACTGTTCGGTTGATAGAGATATTCATCAAAACCAAGTTCTTGAAACTGTTGTACGTCTTTAATGCGATAGAGGTCAAAATGAAAAAACCGTTCGCCCTGGCTATTGAAATATTCATTAACATAGGTAAAGGTTGGACTGGTAATAGGAACAGAAACGCCACAATTATACAATATGTTTTGAATCACTGTTGTTTTCCCTGCCCCTAAAGGACCAGTTAATGCAAATACCTGACATTTTGCCATACATTTTTCAAGCTCTTTAATGACTAGATCTAAATCTTCATATGCATATACCAGCTCTTTTTTATACGGGTTCATTATAATACTCATAATTTATTAAGTTTTTTTAATAATATTCGTTCTTCTCTGCTCTGCTTATTCTGTTTTATTCTTCTTTGTGATACACAATCTTCTAATTTTGTAGGCACTTTCATACTAGCTTGCTTCATTAATATATCAATTGCCTCTTCTTCTTGATCTGATGTTTTAACGATAGTAGTACCTCTTTTTTGCTCAACACTATTCATAGCATTATGCAGCAATCTATAAAAAACTACTGAGTCTATGGATGGAACAGAGCGTTGTTGCGCATATCTATTTAAGTCATTATCCGAAGAGACTAGTAACAGATCTGCACCTTTATGCTTCTCAATATACTCTTTAATATACATATCTGCACTCTCATGAACTCCAGAAGAAACAACAAGTACTCCAGCACATCGTTCCCTAAAAGGCCGCTCATAATGACCTCCATCAAAAACCAATACTAGTGAATGCCCTTTCACCCGGCCATAGTGACTAAACAACGCTATAAACCGTTTTCTATCCACATCAGATAGATTTTTTTTATAGGAAGGAATAGCATGTAAAAGGTTATACGCATCAACTACAATAATCATTGACCACCAATCTCTAGAAATAGCACATTGAAAATACATACAAAATATATCTTTATATTACTAAAACCTTATAAAAATTATAAATTGTCTTATACTAATATTAGAATATATTGTAAATAATGAGAAAATATAAAGGCTTATTCCTATGAAAAAAGCAATCCTTCTTGCTCTCCTCTGGCTCAGTGTTCCACCAGTAAAGGCTATTGAGTCAGGTTCCACAGCACTATTAGCTATAACAGGGCTCATTATTGGATCTTGCTATCTTGTTACGACAGTATCACAGAGCACAAATGAAGCTAATAATAATAAATCTAATAAAGAGCAATTACAACTGCTTGAGCAAAGACTAACTATTCTAGAGCAGAAAACAGAGAGTTACAAAGCTACCATACAAAAATTACAAGAAATAGTAGCACAAAAAAATACGCCACTACATACGTAAGACCGTATTAATACCGTAAATCCTTTTAATAACCGAGCAATAGACTCACATATACTGTAACCATAAAGGTTTTTTATGAAAAAAATACTCGTTCTTCTTCTACTATTATCAAATAGTATGCCTTTAACTGCTAATGATACACTAAAAGCTGTTATAGGGAGCACAATAATCATTGGCGGCTTTGCTACTATATTTCATTATAAATGGCCTGCAACGTCACCCACAACTACTTCTACCACAGATAATGCACAAACCACTTCTGACAATAAGACGGCTTCTCAAGAACAGATTGAACAATTACAGCAAAAACAAGAAGAAAACAGAGCTCCTCATCAAGAATTACCTATAATTCTAAACACGCATAGTGAAAAAATAGTAGATAACAACGTATATTATAATAACACTATTAAGCAACTAACAGAATCCATAAAACCGATCACAAAACTGTTAGAGAAACTAGAATTGCAAGACTATTTCAAGGACCGAGACACATTTATAGACAAGGCTGTAGAGTTAGGCTGGAATTAGTAGAACAGTATTAAGTATTTAAAGCGCGGGAGTGCTATGTCAAAATTAATTCAGATGCGTAATCGTATTCAGACCATAGAAACTATTCGTAAAGTAACTGATGCTATGCGGATTATTTCTATGTCATCGCACTCCCGCTTAAAAAATAAGCAAGAAGCATTAAGTAATTATCTGCAAACGTTGGTTACCCTGCTGACTAAAGTCCAACAGGCAACTCCTTCGTGGCATAATGAGCGATTAATGCCTTCTGCTGACAATGATACTAACCCTTTACTTATTCTTATTGGATCTCAAAAGGGCCTTTGTGGCAGTTTTAATACCTTTTTATGGAAATTCTTTGAAAAATACATGTCAGAAGAATCTTCAAAAAATTATACATATATATGCATAGGCAAAAAATCTATCGACTATCTTAATGCACAGTATACTGATAAAATTATTAAGACTTTCTCTCTAACAAAATCTGATGCCTTTTTGACCATTGCAACAGAGATTACCACACTTATTATGAATGCCCCTGTTGCGTACACGTCTGTAACTATTTTTAGTAATAGTTTTAAAAGTTTTTTTATACAAAAACCTACGATTTCTCACCTTATTCCTTTTAATCCTAAAAAAATTGTCTCATTTTTAGAGTCACCAATTGAAGGATATCTCTGGGATGAGGAACCACATACAATTTTAGATAAACTCGCAATACACTATATTGAAGCACAATTACAGCATATTATATTTCAATCTCTACTGTCAGAGCACGCTGCACGTTTTATTTCAATGGACAATTCAACGCGCAACGCAAACAGTCTCCTAGAGACAACAAAACTAACGTATAACAAATTACGTCAAACAAAAATTACTACAGAAATTACAGAATTATCGGGCAGTTTTTAGTAGTAGATGAGTCTTGAAGATTAATATGTGCACCTAATGAATGTAATTTATTTTCAAGACCATCATACCCACGTCTCCAATGATGTATTTTAGAAATGCTTGTTGTGCCCTGTGCCATCAGACCAGCAACAACTAACGCCATTGATGCACGAATATCGGTTGCTACAACTGATGTGCCATGCAACTCTACAACGCCTGTTATAACCGCTTTGTTGCCGTGAACTTCTATTTTTGCTCCCATTTTTTGTAAATAGGGAACGTGCATAAATCTATTTTCAAATACCGTCTCTTCAATAATACTCTTTCCTTCTGCTGTACACTGCAAAGCCATCATTGGTGATTGTAAATCGGTGGGAAAACCTGGAAATGGTGCCGTTTTAAATGAGACCGCACACGGCGTTTTTGTAGCACGTAGCCGAATTCCTTTTCCATTACCATCTGTTGTTATAGAATGCCCCATCTCTTCCAACTTTAATAAAAATACATCTAAGAGCGGACGATCCACATTCGGCAGATATATGTGCCCTCCTGTTGCCGCTATCGCAATAAGCAACGAACCCGCCTCAAGACGATCAGGCATAATAGAATGTTCAATGGGGTTCAATTCTGTAACGCCCTCAATACGTATAGTCGCTGGCGCTTCTATCTGTATGCATGCTCCCATTTTTTTTAATACTTCAATTACATCCATCACTTCTGGCTCAAGTGACGCATTAATAATTTCTGTGATTCCAGAAATACGTGTCGCAAGCATAAGAATATTTTCTGTTGCACCTACACTCGGATATTCAAGTACAACACGCGCTGCTCGCAACTGCTGAGCATGTGCAATAACAGATTCATTGTCATACGTAATACCTACACCCATTGTTGCAAAATTTTTAAGATGATAATCGATTGGCCGAGCCCCAATTCCACACCCGCCGGGCAATCCAAGCGAGACATTCCCTTGAGTTGCCAATAGGGGACCCATCACTAAAACCGATGCGCGCATTTTTTGCATTAACGCTCGATCAATTGTTGAAGCATTTATCCCTGTTGTGTCAATAATAAGTTCATGATGTGCTTGATTAAACAGCACCTCTGCGCCTAAGCTACGCAACACCTCTGCCATGCCATACACATCTGCAATACCTGGCACATTACGCAGAATTGATCTTCCTCGTGTTAACAAGATTGAAGCCATAATAACAAGAACGGCATTTTTTGCACCGCTTACTTCAACAGTTCCTGAGAGTGGTGGAGAATGTTTCACAATAAGATGTTCGTTATTCATGAAAAACCTTTATAAATAAAAATCTCTCTAAAAATAACGCGTACGCTACTTTCTAGAGAGATTTGCTTTCTGATAGACTGAAATTATTTATCTTCTGAGACTAATTCTTTAGCAAACATACGTAATCGTTGTTTATAACTATCAGCTTCTGTAACACAATCCGCTTTCATACTATGAAGCGTGGCCTCATGCATCTCGATTACTTCCGATATCCAATTATCTGCTAATTGCTTAAATCTTACTATTTGCTCTGTGCATATTTCATACTCTACCTTCGCACCTAATTGAAATACTTTTTCCACTAGTTCTTGATATTCTTCTTGATTCTTTGCAGACTGTTGTATCTTTGCATACATACTTGCGCGCATTATATCCGATTCTATTTGCAGTTTT
>Ga0307410_10000335_pt1 | contig 18261 bp, 16 predicted proteins | sample 322Ometagenome_3_FD_203707 | JGI IMG/M metagenome (GOLD analysis project Ga0307410, IMG submission 203707) | Maize rhizosphere microbial communities from greenhouse at UC Davis, California, United States - 322HYB-O-3 | ecosystem: Host-associated > Plants > Roots > Rhizosphere > Soil | place... | reverse complement strand
TATCGATTTTACCGTTGTAAATAACACTATTCTATTTGGTCTTCAAGGAATCAAAAATGTTGGTCTTGCTGCCCTTGAAAACATTCTCGAAGAACGCACAAAAAAAGGACCGTTTGTTGATATACTCGATTTTTGTAAGCGAATTGATCTCAGGACAGCAAATAAACGTGTTATTGAAAGTTTAATTTGCGCAGGTGCATTCGATACTTTACCAGGAAATCGGGCACAAAAATATCATGAAGTGGGCCATCTCATTGATCTTGCACTAAACTACAAAAAAAATGCTCTTACTGGACAGATGGATCTCTTTGGAAACAATAAAAATAGCGCTGCTTCCAGCGATATCTACTCATTTGAAGCTCGGGAAGAATGGTCTAACAAAGAAAAGTTAGAAAAAGAATTTGAAGTATCAGGATTTTATCTCAGTTCACATCCACTCGAAACATATCGCCCTTATATCCAGTGGTTCTCCATAGAGACTGTAGAACAGGCAATGGAACATGCAAAAAAAAGCGCTACAGAATATACTACAACACTATGCGGGCTCTTAAAATCACGTAAGGATATTCTTACTAAAAAAGGTGATCGCATGTCGTTTCTGCATATAGAAGATATGACAGGAACATCTGAAATTATTGTTTTTCCTAAGGTATTTAGTAAAGTAGAAAAATGGTTCAATTCATATCACGTTTTTATGGTACGAGGAACAGTTGACATGAGTAGTAACGCTTCCATATGTAAAATAAAAGCTCAAGATATTGTCCCTCTTGATGTAGCATTTACGGAATGGCAACAGATACAGAAGGTTAACCTTATATTACCCGATGTATTTGAGGAAAATATACCGCATATGATACAACAGACACTTCCTAAAGGAACAATTCCTTTACAGATTATATTTGAAGAGAATGGAAAACAATTACGTTTAACTACGCAAAAATCCGTAGCTCTTGATCTTGCACTTGTTCAAGCGTTAGAAAAAGAACAGATCACAATACGTTTCTTACCTAATTAATACTCTACTCGGTCTCTATGACAGTACATGCATGTCCATACCACGCCTGATTAATGGTCCGTAATGCTGATAAAAAGTCTTTGAGTTGCTTATCATATCTATAATGCAAAAATGTTGCTATCACTTTCTCAATAATCTCATTATGGCTAATAGGCATCTTGTCTTCTTTGATTGCCTGCATATGCACAATAACTTTCGACACTATCGCCAAAATCATATAAAGATGCAATAATTTATTTCGCACTTGAATGTCTTTAGGAAGTAACATCATTAAATGTTCATAAATCGCAGCTGATTCTAAAAAACGATTTGATTTTTCATATAATTCTGTTGCTTGACGATATAATTCAATTGCACGTTCTTGCTCGCCGCACAACAGATAGATATCGGCTTCTAGCTGCCGAGCAACTGCATCATCATTAAAGGAATGCGATAAGAGTCGATATACTCCTAACGCGCGCTCTTTTTCACCACGAGAAACACATTCTGCAATCTTAAACCATGCGATAGTATATTTATCCGTTTGCATTTCATTACCCTAACTTTATAAAATTACATCCTTTTTCTCTTTAAATCATTTTAGTATAATGTAATATATATAAAAATATGAATAGATTAAAAACGTAACTTTGCACTTCTACACCCGCCCTGCCCGTATCCCCAGCAGAATTGTGCTTTATATTGAAAAGACTAAATAGCCGCTTCTTACCTTTGAGCCAGGACACCCCTTTTGACAGACTTTTAAATTTAATTTACTATTATAATAAGAAAAGAAATAGGGGCCTCATAAAGGGGAGAGCTATGAAAATCAATAAAAATCTTCTTTTGTGCACGTTATTACAGCTTACGCCAGGGGTACTTTTTGGATATAATTCAACACATTTAGAATTTTTTAAAAAAACAGGTTCTTGCGAAGGGTGTAATCTTGAAAACGCAGATCTATCTGCTATTATTGGGCAATTACAGAAAAAAGGCAAAAAAATTAGCCTACCACACACCTCCTTATAAAACGCTAATTTAAAAGGAGCTGATTTAACAGAAGCCAATCTAAAAGGGGCTGATTTAACACAAGCTAATTTAAAAGGAGCTGATTTAACAGAAGCTAATCTAAAGGGGGCTGATTTAACCAAAGCTTATCTAAAATGGGCTGATTTAACAGAAGCTAATCTAAAAGGGGCTGATTTAACAGAAGCTAATTTAAAATGGGCTGATTTAACAGAAGCTTATCTAAAGGGGGCTGATTTAACAGAAGCTAATCTAAAATGGACTGATTTAACAGAAGCTAATTTAAAAGGGGCTAATTTAACAAAAGCTAATCTAAAATGGGCTGATTTAACATCTGCCAATCTAAAAGAGGCTGATTTAACAGAAGCTAATCTAAAAAATACAGACTTTACAAATGCAAAGCTACGTAGAACCCGGTTCCATAGAGCAAATACAACTGATGCCAATTTTACTAATTCACAATTTTCAAAATACTGAATTTATTGATACAAATCTAACAGGAGTAACCTTAAATGATCGTTATAATAAATGCTCATTTTCAGGTGCCTATATAGAAAAAAAAGGTCTGTTTTTTACACGCAAGCAAGACTATTTAGAATCAATTAAACAGAAGAAATAGTACCTGCATCATTACACACAAATACTCTGTTTTTACACATTTTTTTTAATTGAAATGACAAAAGGGGAGGCTTTAAAGCCTCCCCTTTTTACTGTAGTTCTCATTTTGTTATATTCATCAAAAAATACACCAACAAATTCTGTTTTAAAATGGTGCCGGGAGTCGGAATTGAACCAACGACGCTAAGCTCTTCAGGCTTACGCTCTACCACTGAGCTACCCCGGCTAACTATTTCAAGAATTATTGATATGCATCTTGTATAGTACCCGTTTATACAGTTTTGTCAATAGAAAAGATAGTTTTTATGATAAGCATAAACCTCTATCTCATGTTGCAGCCATAAAATGAATCAGGTATGCTAGAGAATAAATATAACTTATAACGAAAATACTGATCTATGAAAACATTATTAGAATCTATTGAACAGATAAAAGAACAGAAAAAGAATGCCCTCTCTAACGCACAAAACGAACAAGACCTGGAAGCAGTTCGTATTGCACTTCTGGGTAGAAAAGGTTCTATTGCTCGCGCCATGGAACAATTGAAAGAGTTGTCTCTTGAAGAAAAAAAAATAATTGGACCTACTCTTAATCAATTAAAGACCGAGATACAATCTCAGCTTAATGAAAAATTAGAGCGCATACGAAATGAGCAGGCAACCTTTATTGATCAACAAGAAAAATATTTTGATGTTACAGCCTATCGCCTTAAAGAACTCAAGGGCACAACACACATATATACTCAGATAATAGAGGACTTAGAAAACGTTTTTATCTCTATGGGGTACGACATCATTGATGGCCCAGAGGCTGAAAGTGAATATTATAATTTTGAAGCACTTAATATTCCTGCTGGTCATCCGGCACGAGAAGAAAACGATTCGTTCTTTTTACAACATCCACATATGCTCCTGCGTACGCAAACCTCTTCTGTACAGACACGAGCGATGCAATCTTCTACTCCACCCATAGCATTTTTTTCTCCCGGAAGAGTATATCGCAAAGAAGCAACCGATCAGACACATGACTTTTTATTCACCCAAGCTGAAGGCCTGCTGATTGACAAAAACATTTCTGTCAGCAACCTTTTAGCAACAGCCCATACATTTTTAAAAAAAATATTTGAAAAAGATGATCTTGATATTCGAGTGCGTCCTGGCTATTTTCCTTTTGTAGAACCGGGTCTTGAAATTGATGCATCATGCCCCTTTTGCACTACAGGTTGCTCCATCTGCAAACATACTCGTTGGATAGAATTACTTGGTAGCGGACTTATACATCCACAAGTTCTAAAATCTGGTAACATTGACCCCGAAATATATTCAGGATTTGCATTTGGCATGGGAATAGAACGTATTGCCATGATTAAATATGGCATTACAGATATACGCCTTTTCCATTCAAGCAAAATAAGCTTTTTAGATCAGTTTTAAAAAAATATCACCAATTAAAAAGAATATGTATTATGAATATTACACAAGCAATTATCCCTGCAGCCGGCCTTGGAACCCGTTTTTTACCATACACAAAAGCTATTCCAAAAGAGCTACTTCCCATTATGGAAAAACCCGCAATACAAAGTATTATAGAAGAAGGGCTAGCATCAGGTATCACTAACTTTACCATTATCGCCAACACAGAAAAACAGGCAATTAAAAAGTATTTTTCCCTTGATCTCCATCTGGAAAACCTTCTGCATCAATCACATAAAGAGCAAGCAACTCAAACCATTAACAACCTCATTGATTCAGCACAATTTACGTATGTACCTCAACCAGAACCTTTAGGGCTAGGGCATGCAGTATTAATGGCAGAAGCAACAATTACACAAGACTATTGCAGTATATTTTTACCTGACGAAATTATGACAAGCACAATTCCTGCTATGCAACAATTGATATCAGTTGCCCACAAATATAATGCTTCTGTGATTGCAGTCCAAGAAGTCCCACGTAATATGGTATCATCATATGGAATAGTAGCCATTAAACAGTCACTCGAAAAAGATGTTTTTGAGATAGATCATCTTATAGAAAAACCTTCATTAGAAAATGCACCTTCTCAATTGGCAATTATTGGTCGCTATGTACTCTCTTCGGATATTTTTTCTGCATTAAAGCAGATAGAGCCTGGTGCTAACAATGAAATTCAACTCACAGATGGTATTGCACTCCTCATGCAACAATCAAAACGCATCCTTGCGTGCAAAGTAGATGCTATTCGCCATGACATTGGCAATCCTCTTGGTTGGCTACAGGCAAATATTTTTTATGGCCTCCGTCATCCTCTCTATGGACAAGCGATAAAAGACTATATTCATCACCTTCCAAAAGCAGAAAAATAATTGTATTGCAATTAAATATTTCTACATGATACCATTAATATAGCAAACTGAAATTTCAATACTGAGGAAAATGCTATGAATATGTACGCTATTATTGTAGTAAGTAGCATAGTAATACTTGTTAAACACACTATCGCATACCCCTTTAATGCTAGCCCCACAGATAATCGACCTTTTTTTGAACAATATGATCTTCCTGTTCATGACACATTACAAAAGACAGAAAAAAAATCAGAAAATTCCATCATTACCCCCTCTCATGAAAGCAGTCATACATCATGAAAAAGATAAGTATGCTCATGTTTATCCTTCTCTTACATTTTGCACCTATGTGTGCCAAATTTGGTTGCTATACAACACACAATACATACAAAAAGCCGCAACCTGTCTATTGCCTCTGCCCTTGCAAAGACACTGACAAACCAACAACACCCTGTATCTGGTGTACACACTATCATGAACCCCAAAATAGAGTTGAAATTGTTACTTACACGAACAAAAACGAACAGATAGTGGCGCCTAACAGAATAACTCAAACGTCAATGTCAGATAGCTCAGCATATAATCTTCATGCCGCATTAGGACGTCTTTTAACAACCTATCAAAACAAATTTCAGCAAACAACAGAACAAAACAACAAATAATAACTATAAAGATACGGTGTTAATGCATCGCCACATAATCAGCAACTCTTTTTTTACAAGATACTCTTGAATTAATAGCAGAACATGTTTCCAATAAATCCCGCTCATATGAATTGAGATTTTTTTTCATATAAGTATACAGGTATCCTCCATTCTTCTTCTCATCATAAAAATGTGGCGATGGATAATGATGTATATCATAACGTATACTTGGCAATAGCGTTAATCGAGCGTACTTCGTCTTTGATTTACGAATATTCCAAAGCGCATGATGAATTACCTGCGCCGCTATCCGCTCTTTTGATAATCCATTTTGTTCGGAATTATGATAAGAGACTAATTTATTATCCCGATTAGACATATAATTCCACCATAATAACTGCAACATATATATTTTAAAAGAAGAAGGTATGCGTGGATAACCGAGTATAAAATTTACATAATTGTGTATATCATTATGCATTGCATCGATAGAAAATAACATCTGATGCATTCTATAATAGAGCATAACGTATACATTTTTATGTTCAATAATAGAAGCTCTTAACTCATGTACTATTGTTGCACATCGTTTAAATTTTGAGATAGTAAACACACCAATGATTAATAATTCTAACTCTGCAACTTTTTTCTTATCACTCTCTGCTCTACAGAGCCGTTTAAGCTCACAAAGATGAATCAAGAGACGAGCCTTTGTGTCCAGCGCTATACTATCTTCAGCAGATATAGTATGAAAAGATTTCAAACACAGCAGATCATTTTCAATCTGAGCGAACAGATACTCTGAATCGTGCGGTTTTTCAATTTTATTTCCTCTATACACCGTTGCGTTATACATACAATCTATTTTCAGACATGTATGTAAACGGATCAGATTCTCTAAAGATTTTTTATTATTCAAGTCAATACTTGCTAATTGTTTTTTTCTGACGCATAAGACGGGCTTTATTAGTGCATCACAATTACGTATCATAATATTCATACCTAAGTGTAATGCCGATGTAATGAGTGTAAAATCTTCTGAACAATAGGATTTCATATACACATGTGCATATTTTTTTAGGACTTCATAACCAAGAAAGAATTTTTGGTCAACGCTATAGGTATCTACGATAAGTAATGGATCAACACATAATGGAAAAATAGGTGTTATTCTATCTTGTTTAATAGTAGCACTTTTCAATTTATTACATTTTTTTTTAAAAAGATTACGTTTTTCTGAATAGAGAGGCCTTGCGATATCCATGCAATAGAGGGAAAAACACAGGCCATTCAGACTCATACATAAAAACAATATACGTTTCATCATATACTCCTTAAAAATTGCTGTACTACATCAGCATTCAATGAAAGAGAATCAATACCACATTGTATTAAAAAATGGGCTACTTCAGGATAATCTGATGGTGCTTGTCCACAAATACCAATATATTTGCCTGCTTGATGGGCTCCTTTAATCGCCATATCCAGCATACATTGCACCGCTTTGTCACGTTCATCAAAAAGGGGCCCTAAGATCTCTGAATCTCTATCAACACCTAACGTTAGTTGCGTTAAATCATTAGATCCTATGGAAAAACCATCACATAGTATGCTAAACTGGTCTATTAACAATACATTTGAAGGCACTTCACACATTATGATAACCTGCAATCCATCTTTTCCGCGCACTAACCCTTCAGAATCCATTAACTCAAGAACTTTTTTTGCTTCATCTACAGTTCGTACAAAAGGAATCATAACATGTACATTCTTAAGGCCCATCTCATTGCGAACTTTCATAAAGGAGATACATTCCATAATAAACGCTTCTCTATAGCGCTTGTCATAATAGCGTGAAGCCCCACGAAAACCAAGCATCGGATTTTCTTCTTTTGTCGTTTCAAAAAAAGATCCTCCTAATAAATTTCGATATTCATTTGTTTTAAAATCAGAAAAACGAACATACACGGGCCGTGGAAAAAAAGCGGCCGCAATACTCCCAATTCCATAAGATAATTGCTCAACAAAAAATCCTTTTTTGCTTTCATATCCAGCAGTCAATTCATCTATTTTTGTATGTATAACAGGGTCTTGTATCTGTTCAGGATATATCAACGCCATAGGATGAACTTGTATATAATTAGCAATAATAAATTCAATTCGAGCAAGACCAACTCCTGCAACCGGCAATAATGAGCTCCTAAACGCTGTCGATGGATCGGCACAATTAACCATAATTTTTGGCTTTTTAGGCATTGTCACATCTTGTAATACCGTTTTATGGATGACAAAGGGTACTGATCCATTATATACATATCCAGTGATTCCTTGTGAACAATCGAGGGTAATAACAGAACCATCATATATTTTTTCTGTAGCATTCTTACTTCCTACAAGAGCAGGAATACCTAATTCCCTGCTAACAATTGCTGCATGACACGTACGCCCACCTCTATTAGTAATGATTCCTGCAGCTATCTTCATTACGGGTACAAAATCAGGATTCGTCATGTCGGTAACAATAATATCACCTGGCCGTACCTGTTTGATATCATGGATAGTAGTAATAACCCGTGCAACTCCTGAAACAATTTTCTGACCAACGCTTAATCCAGAGACTAGTGTTTCAAGAGTATCTCCTGTGATTACATAGGTCTGTAACATAGGCGTCTTTTCTCCCCGGTGAATAGTCTCCGGACGTGCTTGAACAATATATATAAGACCATCATCGCTATCTTTTGCCCACTCAATGTCCATGGGACACCATGACCCTTTACGCTCAGAATAATATAATTCAATAGCGCTCACATAATGGGCCAATGTGATAATTTCATCATTACTCAGAGCAAAAAGACTCTGCTTTTCATAAGCAACTGGCATAAGAGAAATTTTTTTCTTGTCTACCTGATATACCATTTTAGTAGATTTATCGCCCTTCTGCTTTTTGATAATGGGGTTATAGTGTTCTTGCAACATCGGTTTATAGACTAGGTATTCGTCAGGAGTAACTATCCCTTGCACAATAGCTTCTCCTAATCCATAAGAAGCTTCGATCGTTATAACATCTTTAAATCCCGTCTCCATTTCGAGAGAAAACGCAACACCGGAGACAGCATTATCTGAATGAACCATTTTTTGAACACCCACTGATAGACCAACCTTCCAATGATCAAATTTTTTTGCTATACGATATGTTATTGCACGATCTGTAAATAATGAGGCTATACACTGTTTATACGTGTGCATCAAAGACTGTTCTCCTCTAATATGCAAAAAAGTATCCTGTTGTCCTGCAAATGATGCTGTTGGTAAATCTTCAGCTGTTGCAGAAGACCTAACCGCAACAGATAAATCTGTTCTATCATACATGTCACAAAGTCTCTTATATGATAAAGAGATTTCCGATATAATATCTTCTGGTAATGTTCCCCCTTCCAGTAGAGTTCTAACTTTTTTTCCAGCATTGCACACAAAAGATACGTCAGAAGAGGTTGAGACTTCATTCATTATCTGTTTTATCTGCTCTAAAAAGGTATTATGTTGTATATAATGCCAATATGCATCAACAGTAATTGCAAACCCTGCAGGAATACGTACTCCAGCCTCAGTTACATTCATTATCATCTCACCCAATGATGCATTTTTTCCGCCCACTAAGGGAATATCATTCATGCCTATCTGATCAAACCATCGTATAAATCTCATATGCATCCTTTATCATTCAGAGCTCATAACACACAGTATTATCTTACGATACAACCACAATTGTCTTTTTTTCAAATAAAATGTATTCTCTATAAAAGAATTATTCTGAAAAGAAGCGCATTACGAAAGGCAACTATGAAGTCATTTATTACTATTCAAGAATTATTATCGCTTTCATTAGCTATATTCTGTATGCTTTTCGGCGCAGGAAACCTTATTTATCCTTTAGCTCTCGGACAACAAGCAGGAGCCTTCACAACATTTGGTATCATGGGCTTTTTTATTACCGCACTGTTACTACCTCTTACAGGACTCGTTGCCATGATTCTCTTTAACGGTGACTATCAGACTTTTTTTGGGCGAATAGGGAAAATTCCAGGACATATCATAACCGCATGTTGCATGCTTATAATAGGGCCAGTAGTTGTAATTCCACGGTGCATTACGCTATCGCATACTATGATTGCTCCATTTCTACCTCTTGCCTTTTTAAAGACCATTACGTGTGCTTCCTCCACATTTTTTTGTATAGTTTTTCTTATGTTCACTTTTTTAGCTGCGTATAAAAAAAACAAGATTGTAAGCGTCTTAGGTAATATTATTGCTCCAATACTTCTTGCAGCAATCTCTTTTATCATCATAAAAGGACTATTCATAGCCGACTCTGTTGTTCCTACAACAACAACACCTTTTACTATTTTTACAACAGGGTTTATGATGGGCTATCAGACATTAGATCTTCTAGGAACACTCTTTTTTGCTTCTATCATTATTTCAATTATTAAAAAAATGGCTCCGGGTGAGGATAGACTCACAATATTAGCACTCTATGGATTACGCGCTGGTGTTATTGGTCTTTCGTTACTTGGATGTGTATATATTGGAATGAGTGCATTGGGAGCATTTCATACGCATGAATATATGCATGCAAATCCAGGAGAACTCTTTACGCTGATTTCATATAAAATATTAGGGCCGAGTGTTGCCGCACTTGTGAGCATATCAGTATTATTAGCATGCACCTCAACTGCAATAGGGCTCAGCGCTGTCGTTGCAGAATATTGTCGAGTAACACTCTTTCGTGAAACCATTACGTATGTTCAGTCGCTTGTATTGCTCTTACTGTCATGCATTCCTCTCTCAGTTTTTGGATTACAATACGTTCTACAGATTGCTGGAGGACCAATTGTCTATGTTGGATATCCTATACTCATTGCTACTACCTTTTGTAATATTGCATATAAATTATGGGGATTTAGATATATCAAAATACCGGTTATGATAACGGGTATTTTCGCAACTATAAGTTATGTGGCTAGTGTCATTATATAGAAAAAACTCCTCGATACATATGTGTTTTATCTGATGCGTATCGAGGAACTTCTTTTTATTCTCTACCCGGCATACGCTTCTAAAAAAGTAAGCCACATAGGATTTTTTTTCGTCCAGTATAATCCATAGTATGATGGATCTATAGCATGTCGACTAAAATAGAGAGAAAGCCCCCCAACGCCTCTATAATTTTTGCTCATTACCTGCATCGGCACTACTATAGGAAAGAGATTAATTCCTGCTAACAGTAATTGTTTAAATTGATTCTCATACACTTTTTGCAATTTTAAACTTGCAGCATTTTTTAATATATTCTTATAAAATTGTAAAAGATCTATATAATTTCCTTGATCAAAAGAGATACATGCTTCTTCCCGTATACTTTTCTTTATGATGGCTTTGACGCTTGAAAAGTTTTTAGTCTTTAGTTGTGAAGCAAGTATTTGTCCTACTGCATTAACATTGTCAACAAGAGCTTGCACTTTAGTAAGATCTGTAATTGATAATGTGTAATTGAGTGTTCCGGCATATTCCCTATTATAGGCATCTATCATCCATCGAGCAAACGACAGAGGATCCATATTCTCTTTACTTACTTGGCTTAACAGATATGCGTATTGGAATCCTGCACCGGGTATTGTCTCCTCAGAAGCAACGTAATAATCTGCACATGATGCAAATGTATATGCTAATTCAAGAGATGCTAGTAAGCATGCATCACATGCTATAATATCAATTTTTTTGCCTCCACGTAAGGTATTACAAACCCAAGAAAAAGCGGTTAGACAGTCCTGATCAGTTAAATAATGTCCAGTATCATAATCGTAACATACTCCTCTTTCCATAACTTTATGGCGATTTAGCGCTCCAGAACCATGATCCCACATAATCACTGCAAATTTTTCTGAAGGATAATCGAGACATGCCCATTGCAATGCCTCTGAAAATGTTGCTACATCACCACTATCTCTCTGCAAAACGGGCCCAATCTGAGTAATCTTATCTTTTTCAATATAGAGTTTTTTTGTCTGTTTTTTTTGGCCCGGTTGTTGAATAGTAAGATAGACAATCACATTAACAAAAGGGGTTGAACCCACTTCCAACATCTCTTGCAAATCATATAGAGCATAGGGATTTAAATCATTGGCAGCAGCAATGTATATTAAAACTGTCCAGGGCTTATTAGTAATAGGACTTGCATAACTTATATTACTTACTAACACAAGAAATAATAACATACTTCGCATAAAACCTATTTTCATATACTACCCCTTTTTAACTCTTCTCATGTATATTGGTCATACTAAAAAACATATCCGAATCTTATCAATAATTATCAAAAATTTCTTTCATATCAAAATTTTTATGTAGTATACTAGCCCACATACCATATAAAAAGGAAAAGAGATGAAGTATACTATTATATATATTATTATAAATTTTTTATGCACACCTACCATCTACTGCATGCTACAACAATCGATCAACAAAACCAATTTTGATATTACGTATGCTCCCTGGCGATCACGATATCATCATGTAATACAGAATCCGATATTAAGTAAAGCTACTCAAAACTATTCATGCACTCTCTGTAAATTGCCATCTTCTTCAGAGTATATCCTCTTTCGCGGACAACATTGCTATATCACTATAAATGAACAACCATATGTTTCCAAAGGTTTTCACTTATTAGTCATCCCATATGAGCATAAAAAATATCCTCATATGCTCACAAAAGAGGTATGTGATGAGATGAATATACTTACCCACTCGTGTATTAAAAAGTTATCATCTCATAGCAATGAAATACAGATCACAAGTAACATTGGCACTGATGCTACAGCAAGTATCCCAGAACATCTACATCAGCATATTATCTGTACATCATCGGAACGTTATAATAATATCATCGACGCTATTAGACATACATCTCAAGGAATTAACATACTCCAAAATTATTTAAAACTATCTCTCTTGTTTTCACATCCTCCCGTTCTCACTAATAGAATCACTCGAGAAAAAAAGTGCTATTATTGTGCAGTTTTACGCAGCAGAAAGGATCAGAGAAATTTTATTATCCATCGCAGTAAACATGCAACAGTCCTATTTAACCATACCCCTTTCTCAATAGGAGATACGTTAGTTATACCAAACAAGCATTATGAACAGATAGAACACATCCCACTGAGTATTTATGCAGAGATGTATTCATTGATGATAAAAACATATCCACTTCTTTTAACATTACTTGGAATGTCTGATCTCAATATAAGCATAACTTCATATGGTACTAAAGCCCTCAAAGGAAAACATTGTATGTTCACTATCGTACCGCGCAAAGGGATTCCATCCCTGCTTCCTGGAATAAACATGCTCTATATTCACCACGATATACTGAAACTGTATAATGATATATTACATGAAAAAAATGCGTTCATCACACCACAAGCAAAATTGTGATACTCGCAGATTATAGTAATGTGTATACTTTTAAAATTCGGAAAAACATGTAATTCGCTATAGAAATATCTTAACCAAATATCGCAATGACGTATATGTCTCCCCTTTCATAAACAAGCGGGGTATTATCTCTAAGAATGTCCAGCGGGCAAACAGAGCAAGAGGTGCGCATATATTTTTATAAAGCCTATATATAAGATTTTTTGCATGTGCATAGACTCCATTTTTACGCGGTATCATTACTGTATCCACGACTTCTTTCAATTGTGGATCTAATTGTGTATACAGAAAATAGTCATCATCTCTGAAAGTAGTTTTGTTTTGACTCAATTTATCCGCAACTATATACAATAGCGAAGGCAACATCCCTAATTTCAATAGGTCTGCCATTTTAAACATATTTTTATCCAATAAAGAGACTGCTTTAAGAGTTTCAATGGGCGACTTCTCTTCCGTGTCTACCTCAGTATATATTACATGTATATTGTTATCAGTTAAACAATAACGAATATTTTTGATCCTACTAAATAGACCACACTCAATTGCAAAAGGAATCCTACAGTAATTGTTAGTAGCTTTACTAAACATAATATATTCTTTTTCCTGTGGTATTATGAGGAATGCATCATTATGTATAAATGAAGGCTTACAGTAGGAAGTAATATCATTAATAGACTGCACACAATTAAGTTGATGATTCTCTATAGTATTATTATAGATCTTTATTACTGTACCAATACTCGCTTTTTCTTGCACGCATAGGTAATGGCCATCTTCACTAAGAGTGATTGAAGTCACTAGCGATGCATCTGTAATAACATTTTTATGTCCAATAAATTTCCATCTATTATCACACTTTTTGCCAAAATATACGACGGAATCATTACCAGATTTTGCCAATAGAGCCATAGTAGTGCATTGCTTGTTACTTACCAAATCATATATAGTACCAGCATTAAGATCACTCCATTCTTTTATTTCAGCTTCTATATTATCTTCAGCATTAAACATATACAATCTGTTATCTTTAATAAAATAAATCGCATCTTCTTGCTCAGCAAAACAATAGATATTATTAATCTCATGAATAGTCTGATTTTTTGTTGAAATAAGATAATGGTGTCTTAAATATCCCTTTCGTACACTATCATACTCAAGAAAAGGTGATGCAAAGAGGGTCTCATTATGATTGACCGATACACTTCCACAAGGGTGCCCTTTACACTCTGAAGTATTGATTGTATATACGAGCGGCATCGTCTTTTGTAACATACAATACGCAGCTATCTGCGCACATAGTCTTCTAAAAAAATTCAAATATGGTCGTTTTGCTATACGTATCTCAGCAGTGGTACCCTTTAAAATGCTTCCTTTTGTTGTTACTGCAAGTACGGTATCTGTTTCATCATTATAATAAAGTATATCAGTAGATTTACTCCATAACCTCTCCCATAAGCTCTTCTTATTTAATCGTATTGCTCGACTACTTCGGCGCTGCATATATTCCTTATATAAAACAGCATCATACTTTTTATCACGCATCCACTGCTGTACAATAGCATTTTGTAAGTCAGGATGTAATTGCTTAAGTTGCGTGTGAGACAGTTGTCGCTGCTGCAGCTGTTGTTCTAAAGTATTTTTTAAATAAGGATAATCTACACAATCAACAATATTTATAAGATTAGTTACTTCTTGCAATGATAACGTTTGAACATACAACTTAAAAAGATTTTCAGACATGTTTGAATCTTTATCCTGTCTATGTATATTATGACATTTCTTAAGACATGATATAAAATGACACATTGTTGTATCATCGCATTCTACATAAAAAGGTTCCTGCATATTTGCTATATCTAAACTTTCATGCAGATCCTTAAACATAGTACACTGGAATAATAGGTCTAGCTGCACAGATTCCTTCATAGTCTTATTCGCTAAAACTCCCATCGCTGCTGGTAAAAGTGTGACCGTATGAATACAAAAAAGTAATGTGCTAATTATTATAACTTTCATATAAAAATATCTTTCTAACAATAGTATGTAAGCTTTGATGAGCCATGTTATTCATTTTTTACTTTCAAAACAATGGAATACAAAATCCTATTGTTTCCGCATATTATATCACAATTGCGTGGAATTTAAAAAAAATGCCTTATCTATAATCATACAACCTGAAAGATAAAAATAGTTGTTATTTGATAGAAGGCGTAGTAGAATGCTATCCAATAGTACATCCTACTCATATATATAAGGACAACAATGAAGCGTCATACTCCTTCTCTATACATAATAACTCTATTCCTATGCAACCAGATAATCTGCAATGAAATAACTACTCCTCAGTTAACAGATCACACCCCTCTCACGGTTACTCCTAACCGAAAAATTGATATTCAAAATGTAATGAATTATGAAATGCCACACATTATTGCACGCTACTGCAAAGATTATAATGTGTCTCTTGAACAAGCAAAGCTATACGAAGTTGAACTAAAACGATATCTCATTTTAGCTGCAGATGATGACGAGGCAGTAGGAATGATGAGTAAAGAAGTTGATGATCTTTGGCATACCTTTCTATTATTTACAAAAGACTACCAAGCGTTTTGCAATGATATGTTTGGCACATTTATTCATCATGTACCACTATAAAAAAATAGAAACACATAAACACTTTTCACTAAAAGGAGTCACATGAATCGTTATTTTGTATCTTTAGTAGCAGCAAGCATTGTAACAATAACTCAACTCTCTGCTCAGGCTACTGTTCCAGCTGCTCAAGAGACAACTGAGTACGCACGTTTTTCTCAAAAATATGAATCTATGTTTGGTCAAAAACCGAATACTAGCATTTGGAATCTTGGCAATGATAGCTGTAGAAGCGCGTGTAAAAGTTGTTCTGGATGTAAAACTTCTTGTTAACTCTGTATAAGGGAAAAGAGTACTTTTCCCTTTCCTTTTTTTGGAAATTGTGGATGTACCCATTAATACTACTCTTCTGTTTTTTTACCGCATATAGCATGGAGACAGAATATACCGTAGCACTCAAGAATGATATTATTACTCCCATAGACACAGATCTTGTTTTTGCATCAAATACTTTACATATTCAAAGTCTAAAAAATAAGACTACATCATTAGCAATGCCGCAATTAACACCTCGTGGACTAGCTCTATTCTATAGAGCATCAACGATTGCACGGCAGAAAGAATTTACTACTTTTTTCTCAGAGCTAACATGCAATGATAGACAAACATTGATTAGAGCTGCTGGTAAAACCCAACTGAATAGTCCCGCAATAACTGCATTAGTCGCTCAAGCTTATTTCCCTCAAGAAATACAAGATATTCTCAGTCTTTATTGCAGTGATATGAAAAAAAATATTGATTATCATATACGATTGCACACCTTACAAAACAATTACCCTATAACATCTATGGAAGCAAAAACTCTTATTCTATCCTACAACAAAAAAGTTATACTCTGTGAATATGGAAAAAGATGTACTGTCCCTGAATGGTTTGATACAAAACCAACACTATGCAACACCGCTTCAACCCTAAATTATGCTCCTCTTACAACAGTAGATAGCACCTTTTCATATTGCGATACAACAGAAAAAATAAGTGTTCCTGCCCATAAAAACCATTTTATTATTTTGCATTTCAAAAAAGATAATCAGGAATACTTTTTAACTCTAGACGAGACTGTTTCTGAAAATGATATAAATAAACATCTATTGCTGTGGAGAAAAGAAAAGGATAATCACTTCTCCGTACAAAAGATAAAATTACCTGACGACATAACAAATGCCAGCATAAGTAATGATGGGTCTGTGATACTGATACTATATTGTGGCAATTCACTCTTATGCTCCATTAACCCCCCTTCTGACAAATATTGCTCTACCTGCTTAGGATCAAAAAGATTTGAGAATGAGTTGACATACAATGCAGCATTTGATCACAGTAATCGTGTATTCATACAAGGAGAATTTAACACTCGCACTCGTAACACTGATTTTGTTTTTTTCAATCTAAAAGAAAAGGCGGCTTTCTATATTAAGGAATGTGAACATTCATGCTCAAATATAGCAGTTTCTTATGATGATAGCCGCCTTGTCCGAATAATGAATGATGATGACCAAAATTATACTCTATGCATTGACGATATAACAGAAGAAAAGTGTATGTCGAACCTCATAAGCATACCTTGTGAGCAATGGTTTTTGCCAACTGCAATTCATTGTTCGCCATATAGTAACTGTTTTATCGTAACTTCTGGTAGTGGACATCTACTGCTTATAAAAGAAGATAATAATAAATGTAATATACAGTATATTGAACAGATATATTGCCCTTGCAGTCAAGATGATCGTTATCAGCAGGCAATACTTTTCTCTCCGGATGGAAATTTTGCCTATCTTCATACCAATTATTATAAAGAAGGTGATGTTCCTAATTACACATTATCATGGTCAAGCCCGCGACATCCAAGATTATCTATTATTAATTTAGTAAGCAAAAAAGTTATTGCTACTTATGAGACAACCGCTACGATATCTAACTTTAATCCTCAAATTGCCATCGAAAACAATACAGAATATGTCTGGGTAAATCAGGATACTTTATGGTCAAAATATATCTTCTATCCAACAAAAGAGCAACAGTTGTTGCGATGGGTGAATGCTCACTCTGATAACAATCGCGCTCACTCTACAGCAACACTTTTTCAATTATATGCACTGAATCGATTGCGTGTCGCATATAACAATCATGAAAAATTAGTAGATTGTTGCGGTAATAACACTATTACAGAAAGTTGTTTTCAAGAGAAACCTGATATACAAAAATGTATCAAAACATATTTCTACCATGCTTCCAGTTCAGACTCCTTGTTTAACAAGATAAGAAACTTCTGGAATAGAATCACAGGATAGTATTGACAATCTATTCTTATTTTTTTATCTACTATACCCATAGCTATCTCATGCTGCAGATGATGACGAGGCAGTAGGAATGATGAGTAAAGAAGTGGATGATCTTTGGCATACCTTTCTATTATTTACAAAAGACTACCAAGCGTTTTGCAATGATATGTTTGGCACATTTATTCATCATGTACCACTATAAAAAATAAAAACACATAA
>Ga0307410_10000334_pt1 | contig 18348 bp, 15 predicted proteins | sample 322Ometagenome_3_FD_203707 | JGI IMG/M metagenome (GOLD analysis project Ga0307410, IMG submission 203707) | Maize rhizosphere microbial communities from greenhouse at UC Davis, California, United States - 322HYB-O-3 | ecosystem: Host-associated > Plants > Roots > Rhizosphere > Soil | place... | reverse complement strand
TCTCCGTCGCCACCCAGACCGCGTGTCCCGGCTCGAGATCGATCCGGTCGGCCCGTCCGGCCCCGACCAGCTCTCGAAAGAAGCTGCTCCACGAGCGCCCGTCGTGGCCCGAAATCCCCTCGACCTCGCTCAGGAAGCCGGATGTGAGCAGGGCATCGTGCAGCTCATCGGCGTTCTCGGGGTCGGGCCAGGCTTCGTCGCGCACCTGATCGATAGCGGCGGGATCCAACGCGCCGAGGTCGTCGGCCGACGATGGCTCGAAGGCTCGCCGAGTGTACACTGCCTGAGTGCGACGTTCCTCTAGAGGCGCGTCGTCCAGGAAGGCGTAAGGTCTGGCGTTCAGGATTTCGTGCGCCAACGGAGAGGGTTCGGGAAGATCCCGGGCCACCAGCTGAATTTCTCCCGCCAGCATTCGGCGCAGGATGTCGGTCAGGCGGTCGAGGTCCATGACCTCGTGCACACAGTCGTCAATGGTCTGCCTGACCAGTGGATGCTCCGGGATCTCCCGATCTCCCGGAATGTTCTCCAGGCAGGCCGCCGCGTCGGGGAAAGCGGCCGCGAGCAGGTCCTCCGCCTGCATCCGCTGAATTTGCGGAGGGTTCTTTCGGCCTCCGCGGCTCCGCGGAATGGCCAGGGCGATGTTGGCGTTCCATCTCCAGTGCGTCCCAAACATCGGCGCGTCCAGCAACGCCTGAACCAGAATCTCTTCGACGGCGTCAGGGTGGAGAAAGCGGAAGACACTCTCCAGCGGAAAGGAGTGCTGGGGACCGAGCGAGAGCAGCAGAGCATCCTCGGTGGCTGCAGCCTGGAGCTCGAAGTTGAACTGGCGACAGAAGCGCTTCCGCAGCGCCAGACCCCACGCCCGGTTCACCCGGCTCCCGAAGGGTGCGTGAATGACCAGCTGCATGCCACCAGCTTCGTCGAAAAACCTCTCGGCAACAATGGTCTGCTGAGTAGGAAGATGGCCGAGCAACCGCCTGGACTCGGCCAGGTACTCGACCAGCTGCTGAGCAGCCACCTGGCTCGAGCGAGCAGCACCATTGCCTGTCTGGGTAGGTCCCTCCAAGATCGATTCGATCCAGCTCCTGGCCTGTTCGGGATTCTCCAATCGGTCCTGAACCCCACGGCGGATGCTCGACACCGCAGCCGACAGCTCGTCACTTCGGGCCGGTGACTCACCCAGCCAAAAGGGAATACTCGGCGGTTGCCCATGGGCGTCCTCCACCCGAACGGTGCCCTGTGCCACCCGCAGTATCCGCCACGACGTATTGCCTAGCTGAAAGATGTCTCCCTGGAGACTCTCGACCGCGAAGTCCTCGTTCACGGTGCCGACAAAAGTGTTCTCCGGCTCGAGTATCACCCGGTAATCGGCGTTGTCTGGGATAGCTCCACCCGAGGTGATCGCCAGCATGCGGGCCCCACGTCTCCCTCGGATCCTACCATTCACCGCGTCGTGGTGGACCAGCGCACCACGGCGGCCGCGCCGAGTGGCAAATCCCTCGGCCAGCATGCGGACGACTCCGTCAAACTCGCTTCGCTGGAGCTCGCGGTAGGGGTAGGCCCGGCGACATAGGTGAAACAATGCCTCCTCATCCCAATCTTCGCTCGCGGATTCAGCCACAATGTGCTGGGCGAGCACGTCCAGGGGTTTGCCCCGGATCACGATGCGATCGAGCTCTCCGTGATGAACCGATTGGATGATGGCCGTGCACTCGACCAACTCGTCCCGAGTCAGCGGGAAGAGCCGACCCTTGGGCGTGCCGTGCACCGTGTGCCCCGAACGGCCCACCCGCTGAAGAAACGTGCTGATGCGCCGGGGCGTGCCGAGCTGGCATACCAGATCGACGTGCCCAATGTCGATCCCCAGCTCCAGCGACGCAGTCGCGACCAGGGCCTGGAGCTTGCCCGTCTTGAGCCGCTCCTCCGCGTCCAGCCGGGTTTCCTTGGAAAGGCTGCCGTGGTGTGCGGTCACGGCTGTCTCACCCAGCCGCTCAGCCAGATGCCGGGATACTCGTTCCGCGAGTCGACGGGTGTTGACGAAGACGATGGTGGTCTTGTGCTCCCGAATCAGCTCGGCCAGACGATCGTAGATCTCGTTCCATCCGTCACCGGACATCACCGCTTCCAGCGGGGAGCCGGTCAGTTCCAGCGCGAGGTCGAGCGTCCGGCGATGACCCTGATTGACAATGGCCGCTTCCGTCCGCTCCGCACTTCCCGTCAGCCACCGTCCGACTTCCTCGATGGGCTTGACGGTGGCCGAGAGCCCGATCCGCTGGACCGGCTGGTCGGCCACATGGCTCAACCGCTCCAGAGTCAGCGCCAGGTGAGCGCCGCGCCGTGATTCCACTACCGCATGAATCTCATCCACGATGACGGTTCGTACCGAGCGGAGCATCTCGCGGCTGCGGCGAGCGGTGAGCAGGAGGTAGAGCGACTCGGGTGTGGTCACCAGAATATGCGGCGGCTTCCGCAGCATCGCGGCCCGTTCTGCGGCCGGCGTATCTCCCGAGCGAATTGCCGCGGTGATCCTGGGCGCTTGCAGGCCGGACTCTTCGGCCAGGCGCCGGATCTCCCGCCGTGGCTCCGCAAGATTCAAATGGATGTCGGCACTGAGCGCCTTGAGGGGAGAGACGTAGACCACCCGGATCTCATCCGGGAGTGGCCGCTCCAAACCCTCACGGAAGAGCTGGTCGAGCGAGTACAGGAAGGCGGCCAGAGTTTTTCCCGAGCCGGTCGGTGCAGAGATCAGGGTGTCACGACCGGCTCGGATTGCCTCCCAGCCAAGCCGCTGCGGCGGCGTTGGCTCACCGAATCGCTGGTTGAACCAGCCGGCGACGACGGGATGGAACGACGAAAGCGGCATCGCCGAAATATAGCGGCCGGCCGGGGTGCCGGGCGTCACCTGCTGGTATCGTGCCTAAATACAATGGGAGCCGATACATAAGCCCTGAACCCAGCGGCTCGTGCTCATCGGGTTTTGGCCAGCGGCGCCGAGGCGCACTCGGGTGACCTGGCGCATCGGCCCACTTGGGAGTAATTTGTTACCATGTGGTCAGCCGGAGGAGTCCATGGCCAGCTATCCTGATGTTCTCAAGGTCGCCCGAATCCTGGGCGGTGCTAGGGTCCTGCGGGAGGATGTCACCACGGTGGCCGCCATGGAACGCGCCGTTGGGCGGGGACTTCCCTTTGCGGCCTTGAAGTATGTGGTGCGGCACTTCCCTCAGCGGCAAAAAACCCGAGTCCAACAGATTGTGGTCCCGCGGTCCACGCTACAACGGCGAGAGGAGGAGGGTCGGCTCCGTCCGGCTGAAAGCGAGCGACTGGAGCGCATCGCCCGGCTCGCCACCCTGGCCGAGCAGGTCTGGGAGTCGCCCGAAGAAGCGCAACGCTTTCTCACGTCACCCCACCCGCAACTCGAGAACCAGTCACCCATCGACCTCGCGGCCACTGACCTGGGCACCCGCCGGGTCGAAACGCTGCTCTGGAAGCTGGAGCACAGTCTCCCCGTCTGACACTCAACCTCGTTCTGTAATGCCGACGGTATACCGCCTGGCCAAGCGTCGGTATCCGATCTACGATGGAAGTGGTGCGGCCCTCGAGGGTGCGCGCTGGAATTCCCCCGGTAGGTCCCTGATCTACGCCTCGGAGCATTACGCCACGGCCATCCTGGAAAAGCTGGTTCATGCCGGCCGCACCCAGCTTCCCGGCGCCCACCATGCCGCCGGAATCCACATTCCGGACGATCTTCCAGCCGAGCACTTCGATCCCGGGGCCGTTCCAGGCTGGGAGACTGAGGAGTCAGCCACGGCGAGAGCCTACGGCGATGGCTGGCATGCGGCCGGGCGCACTGCAGTGTTGATTGTGCCCTCACTGCCGGGACAGCCCGTCGAACGCAACTTTGTGATCAATCCTTCGCATCCCGACGCCGTTCGCATTCGGGTGGGCCCGTCATTCGAAGTCGTCTGGGATGGCCGCCTCTTCTCTCCACCTGCAACTCACCTGTGACTCTATGACCGTTCTGGCGCGCAGCACCGGAGTGGTGTCCTTCCTCATACTGGCGTCGGGCAATCCTGCTGTCCCCCAGGAGCGACCGGATACCACGAAGAGACCAGCTCCCATCCTGATTGTGCCAGAGGCCGTGTGGGACGGCGTGGCGGAAGGGCCAACGACGGGGTGGGTAGTCTTGGTTCGAGGAAACCGCATCGAGTCCATTGGCCCCGCGAGCAGTGTGGCCGCCCCGCCGGAGACCGATCGGGTGGAGTTGCCCGGCACAACCCTGATTCCTGGACTGATCGAGGGTCATTCTCACCTCTTCCTTCATCCCTACAACGAGGCGACCTGGGACGATCAAGTGCTGAGAGAACCCACTGGAGTGCGCATGGCACGGGCGGTAGAAAACGCCCGCGTCACCCTTCGGGCCGGTATAAGTACCGAGCGAGATCTCGGCACCGAGGGCGTGTCCGACTATGACGTTCAGCTCAAACGCGCCATCGCAGATGGGATTGTTCCGGGTCCGAGGCTCATCACCGTGACACGGGCCATCGTCGCGACCGGAAGCTACGGGCCCCGGCGCACGGATTACTCCTTTGATCCGGGACAGGGCGCAGAGGAAGCCACTGGAGCTGAGGAAATCGCGCGGGTGGTGCGCGGTCAGATTGCCCGCGGGGCGGACTGGATCAAAGTGTACGCCGATTATCGCTGGGGACCTGGTGGGGAAGCCCGACCCACCTTTACCCAGGATGAGCTACGAATCCTGGTCGAGACCGCCCGGGGAAGTGGACGATCAGTGGCTGCGCATGCCACGACCGAGGAAGGGATGCGCCGCGCGGTAATGGCTGGGGTCGAAACCATCGAACATGGAGACGGCGGCACTCGGGAGGTGTTCAGGCTGATGCACCGGCGGGGAGTTGCGCTCTGCCCTACGATCGCGGCGTCCGAGGCCTATGCGCAGTATTTCGAGGGATGGACCCGTGGGCGGGAGCGGCCGCCTCAGTCGGTCCGGGACAAGTGGGAAAGCTTCCGTGCGGCGCTGGCGGAAAAGGTCACCATCTGCTTTGGTGGAGATGTCGGGGTCTTTGCTCACGGTGACAACGTTCGAGAGCTCGACGCAATGGTAGCCAATGGCATGCGGCCCCGTGATGCTCTGGAAGCCGCCACCAGCGGCAATGCCAGGATCTTTCATCTGAATGACCGGGGCCGGATCGCCCCGGGGCTGCTGGCAGACCTCGTGGCCGTGGAGGGTGACCCGACGACGGACATTACGGCTCTCAGACGAATCCGAATGGTCATGAAGGACGGCCATAGGGTGCGGTGAAGTGAGGTGACCCGGGTCACTTACCAGACCCATGCTCCCGCCCATGTTCCCCCCACAGGTAGGCAGACACAAGCTCAACCAACGGTGAACATGATGGCGAATGCGCGTACAGGGGTTATCGGTCTGGTCAAAAAGAGCGTCAGCGATTTCATTGCCGACGATTGTATGGACTCTGCGGCGGCACTCTCCTATTACACGATCTTTTCTCTGCCCGCAATTCTGGTGCTCCTGCTGTTGCTCGTCAGCGCGGTCATGGACCCCAATGACGTCCGCGGCGGTCTCGAATCCCAGATGCAGAACCTCATGGGACCCACCGCCGGAGAACAGGTCCGCACCATCATCGAAAAGTCGGAACAGAAACCAAGTGGTGGTCTCATCCCAACCATTCTCGGCATTGCTGGACTGATCTTTGGAGCCACCGGTGCCTTTGGGCAACTGCAGAAGAGCCTCAACCGGACCTGGGACGTGGAGCCGGATCCAGATCAGGGCGGAATCAAGGCATTCCTCAGCAAACGGGTGTTCTCGCTCGGCATCATCCTGGTGGTGGCGTTCCTGCTGCTGGTGTCCCTTGTCATCAGCGCGGCGCTCTCCGGTATCGGCGACCGCATGGGATCGGTTCTGCCGTCCGGCCTCTCGGAGCCAGTGCTCCAAGCCCTCAATCTGGTGATCTCGCTGGGCGCCATTTTCCTGCTGTTTGCGGCCATGTTCAAAGTGCTGCCCGACGCGAAGATCTCATGGCGGAGTGTGTGGGTGGGGGCCGGGGTGACTGCCGTGCTCTTCGTGCTCGGCAAGTATCTCATTGGGCTCTACCTCGGGAACAGCAACCCGGGACAGGCGTACGGAGCTGCCGGCTCTCTTGCCGTGCTGCTGTTGTGGATTTACTACTCGTCGCTGATCGTCTTGTTCGGAGCGGAGTTTACAGAGACCTGGGCGCAGGAGCGGCGGGGGGAAACCATCGAGCCGGAACCGGGCGCAGTTCGAGTCAGGCGTGAAAAACAGCGGGTCGAGAGCTCGGCTCCCCGACCCGCCTGAAATAAGAAGGAAGCTGTCCCGCGGACCTTACGGCGCCACCAGTGGCGCCGTAAGCACGAGTACCACCGGCGTCTTCGCCTTTACCACTACATCCCTGGTAGCTGTCTGCGAGGCCACAACAGCGCCGGCAGCTGCCCCGGCCACGCCACCAATCACTGCTCCCTTGGTTTTGCCCACGACGCCACCAATGACGGCACCGGCGGCGGCGCCCCCACCTACCTTGGCGGCCTCACTTCCGGTGACACCTCGACCGCGGAGCTCCCGAGGTACCGGGCGAATATCCGCCTTCACCGGCTGCAGCTGCCCACTGAGCGCGATGCCGTCCGCCCTGAGTGCCAGCCTTCCTTGCGAGCCCTTGGACCGGGAGGGGCGGATCCGAGTAATGGTGAATCGGACCGGTGTGCCGGCCGCGATCAAGGTGCGCCCGTCGGGCCCTACCACGTTCTCCATGACGTGAGCCGAGACCTGACGGCCCACAGTGTCCCGGCGGGACGTGATCGAGTCATCCAGAGCGGTATGGATCTCGGTGCCGGCCGGGAGGGTCCGGGAGGCAACCGGGCTTGCTGCAGTTACTGGGGGTGCCGGCGCTGCACTGCTCTCGGCGACCGCAACGGCATTTGTGTCGAAAACGGCAACACTATCGCGATCCACAGTATCGGCCCTGGTCGCGCTCGAGTCGGACGGGCGGGTAACCGCGCTATCCCTGCTCGTTCTGGCAACCGTATCCACTGTCGCCGTGCTCAGGGACTCCCGTGCGGTCGGCGCCGGGCTGCTCAAGCTGTCGGTTCGAGCCGGGGCGCTGTCTGTCGGCGGTTTCGGCTTAGCCGCCGATGCCAGTGCTGTGGAATCGCGAGTGGAAGCGCTGTCTGGGCTGAGGCTCGTGTCTCCTGGAGGAGTCGGCGCGTACCCCCGAACGGCCGTGTCCTCAGGCGGCCGGCTGGGTGCAGTGGCGACCGGCTTGGAAACTCGAGCCCGGGGGATTCTCCTGGCCTTGGGCTTTGCAGCTCGGGTGGGGTGCGGAGCCTGCTGCTCCACCGCCGACACTGGCTGTTGATCGCCGGACGCGAGGGTAACTGACGTGTCCTTCCGAGATATGGTGTCAGGCAGAGTTAAATCCGGCCGTTGGGCAACTTTGTTGGTGGCGGGTGCCGGCCTCTCCCGTCCATTGGAGCAGGCCGAGAGCGCGGTCAATCCCGTCAACACTAGCATGAGCTGCTTCATCGTTCCTCCCAGGCTATGGCAGAGCAGTTTCTCATACCCCGCGCCTCTATTCTGTGTGGTGGCTCACTCAGGGCACAGCCCTTGCTCGTGGTCCCTCCCAGCCACGCTCTAACTCGTTTCAAATACGACACCTCGGGTGAGAGTGCCCGACTGACTGGCCGATGCATTCACGGAGTCCGCCATAGATGCGGGGAATTACCAGAATGGGTGTTCCTCTGGGCTGACCACCTTCCAGTGCTTGGAGACCGATGTACTGCCCTGATCCGGGACTCCTAGCTCCATGTGAGCCACCTGAGGAAACTCGGTGAACGAGTGCACCAGGTGCCGGACCCCATTGCCGGTGGATGGCCGCTTTTGCTCCAGCTGCGGCACCCCCTCAGGCGAGATAGCGGCAACCATCCCCGCCGACGCTTCCACTGAACTCAAAGAGCGACTGGCTCGAACGCTGGCCGGCCGCTATGAGATCATCAAACTGCTCGGCCGCGGCGGGATGGCGGTGGTTTTCCTGGCCCAGGACTTGGTGCTCGAGCGGCAGGTTGCCATCAAGCTGTTACCACCCGACGTCTCCCATGACAGCAAAGTTGTGCAACGATTCCAGCAGGAGGCCAAGACCGCGGCCAGGCTGGACCACCCCAATATCATTCCGATTTACCGGGTTGAGAGTGAAGCAGGACTCAATTACTTCGTGATGAAGTACGTGAACGGCATCTCGCTGGAGCAGCGGCTGGAAGAAGGGCCACTGCCGATCGACCTAGCTCGTCGGGTCCTGCGCCATGCCGCCATGGCGCTGGGCCATGCCCACGAACGCGGGATAGTGCATCGCGACGTGAAGCCGGCCAACATCATGCTCGACGCCGATGGACGGGTCGTTCTCACCGACTTCGGCATCTCTAAAGCCCTCGACAGCGGCTCGGCGCTCACGGGCACGGGCAACATCATCGGCACTCCGCACTACATGGCTCCGGAACAGGCCAAAGGTCTGGACGTGGATGGCCGGGTCGACCAGTACGCCCTTGCCGTAGTGGGCCATCAGATTTTGACGGGTAAGCAACCCTTCGATGGTTCTTCCCACAGCATCCTGTACAAGCACGTATTCGAGCCGCCCCCGCGCATCTTCGAGGGGCGGCCAGATGCGCCGGCAGACCTGTGCGCGGCCTTGGATCGCGCGCTATCGAAGGAACCGGAGCGACGATTTGCCAGTATGGAGGAGTTCGCAGCTGCCGTAAGCGGGGAGCGCACTGGTCCTCGCACTGTCGTTAGCACTGGCGCTTCAGCCACCGATCAGTTCCCCGAACAGGGCATTCCCGCGCGAAGGACCATCCTCCGAAGGAGCATCATTGCCGTCGGGCTCTGCGCAGCTCTCGGCGGGGTCGCCTGGGCTGGTTTCCAGCCGTTTCATGCCCCCGCGCCCTCTGATCGAGTGATGCCTCCTCCTCCGTCGGCCCGCACGATCGATACGTCGGCGGTTGCGGCCCCGGTCCTGCCCGGACCCAGCCAGCCGGCACAGTCGATCGAGCCAGAGCGACCCAAGGCTGCCAAGAAGGAATACGCGCTGCTCACGGTTACCTCGGAGCCCTGGGGTACCCTGTTTGTCGGCGGCAAGGAGATCGGTCCGACTCCCATTGCCGACTATCCCCTGCCGATCGGAGCTCACCGCGTCCGGATTGAACAGGAGGGGTATCTCACCCGGATTGAAACCATCGTGGTGACCAATCCCAATCCGATCCGCCGGCGCTACAGCCTGGAACCGGCGGGACCACAGTAGTGCTGACCCCCTGGCGTGCGACCTGCCCGGTTGCCTCGCACCTCGCCAAGCAAGCCTTTCGGTATTCCCGCCTACGCCTTCTGAAATTTTCTCGCATTGCTCGGCAATCTCTCGCGCCAGTAGCGATTTGCGCCCGCGCCCGGTCCCATCTGCGATCCTCCAAGCGAGGGCGCCTCTCGGGGCACACGCGTTGCAGTTAGGGCGCGGTCCGCCTGCGTGCCAAATCTTCACCCCGCGAGTGATCCGCGACTGCCAGGAATCTGGCCCTAGTTCCGACCGATCGCGCGCGCATTCCCTCGGAGTAAGCCAATGGTCAGTTTTCTGAAAGGTCGCCGCCGCGAGGACGATTCCGTCGTCGCCGTTGACTCGAGTGGCCGTGACATCACTGCCGCCCTCGAGGCCCTCGTCACCCGGGCAGAAGCAGCCGCGAACGATCTTCGTTCGCTGGCCCCCACGCTCGAGCGAGCGGCGGAGATCGGAACTCTGCGGGAACGGTGTAACGAGCTGGAGGGCCAGGTCGAAGGATTGCTACGCCTGGGTGGCCAGATGGCGCTGGCGGAGGAGCAGGCCGAGCGCGTCATCAAGACCCAGTCTGCGACCGAGGCCCGGATCGCCCACGCTGGAGAAGACGTGGAGCGGCTGCAGGGCCAGATGAGCGCCCTGAGCGATAAGGTGGAGACCGCGTTACTGCTGCGGGAGCAGGTCGAGTCCTTCCTCAGCCTGCAGGGCCCTCTCGCTGCCCTCCGGACCGACTCGGATGCTCTGCGGGGCCAGCTCAGCGAACTGGCCGAGAACGTTGCCCGGATGCGGTCGCAGCATGACGATGCTCTTACGGCCCACCGGCACACGACCTCGCGGCTGGAGAACTTCGACCAGGACTTCCAAGCGGCGACCGGCAAGCTGGAAGACGTGGTCCGCCGGGTTCAGTCGGTGGAGCGTCAGATGGAGCCCATCAACCAGGCGACCACCGCCATTCCGGATGTGCAGCACCAGTTAGCGGTGCTGAAGGCACTGGCCGATCAAGTGGCCCAGAAGACCACGATGCTGGAGCAGGAGCGGGAAGCTGTCGATCGGGCCGCGACTCAGATAGCCCAGCTCACCCGGATGGACCGGGAGCTCGATGCCTGGCTCCGTCGTCAGGAAGAGCAGATCCGCCGTTTCGGGCCCATCGAAGCCAAGCTTACCGAAGTCAAGACCATCCAGGACAAGGTGCTGTCCCGCACGGAGGAGCTGCAGGCCACCTCGCAGAAGGTCGAGGATGCGCAGCAATCCGCCCGTCAGGCGATCACGGACCTCAAGGAACAGATGCGGAAGAGCAGCGAAGGATTCGAGCTGGAGCACCGGAGTCTGCACGCGGTGAGCGAGCGGATCGCCGACCTGCGGAAGGCTGTGAAGGAGTGCGAGGCGCGTCTGGGCGAGCTGGATGCCGCCACCCAGGGCACCGCAGCGGTGCAGAACCAGGTCCGCAATGTAGGGGAGCAGATCGCCGACCTGTCTAAGGAAGTGACCGCGCTCTCCCAGGACGCGGCACGGGCAAGCTCCCTCCGTCAAGACGTGTCACGGCTAGACGGCATGGCCACCGATCTCGCGGCCCGCATGCGCCGGCTGGACGAGATCAGACCCGGCGTCGAACAGGCGGTGGAACAGCTGTCCACCCTCAAGGGGACTCGCGAGCTGCTTTCCGATGGACTGGAGCAGATGCGCGTCGCGTACGAGGAGATGAGTCGCCTGCGTGAGGGCCACGGCGAGACCCAGGCCTGGCTGGCGAACGCCGATGTGTGGACCCGCAAGGTCCAGACTCAGGTGAAAGAGCTCAGTGCGCTGGAACCCTCGGTCGAGCGGATCCGGGCCGAGGTCGAGCAGGTCAGGGCATCGATGGCTCAGATCGAATCAAGTCGGGACATGGTCCATGAGGTGCAGCGCGGTCTCCTGGAGGTCGGCACCATCAGCAGTGAGCTCAAGGACCGAACCGATGGACTGCGGAGCCGGATCGATGCGGCTGAGTCCCGGTTTGCCCAGTTGGGCAAGCAAGCCGAGGGAGCCCAGCGGCTCACCGATACGATGTCCCTGGTGACCACCTCGGTGGAAGACGCCGAGCGGCGGATGGGAGTCGTCGACGAGTCGGTCCGCGGGCTGGAGAGCCGCACCCAGCAGATCGATCAGGTGGAGGAAAGAATCCGGTTGTTGGGCCAGGAGCTGGATCAGCGGCAGGGCGCGTTGGACAAGGCGACCGAGCACCTCACCCGCGCTTCGGCCCTCCGCAAGGAGGCGGCCGAGGCCGCCCAGCGGATGGAAGACATCACCCGCACGGTCAGTGCGACCCTCAACCAGGCACAGGACCAGGCGGGCAGCCTCCAGCGACTGGCTGGGGAGCTGGAAACCCGCGCCACTGCACTCAAGTCCATCGACCGGCAGCTGAGCCACTTCGAGGAGCTGCTCAGCAAGTGGGAGTCAGCTCAGACAGAGGCCGCCAAGGCCCTGGAGCAGACCCTCGCTCGCCAGGCCGGAGTCGAAGCCATCGAGGCTCAGGTCAAGCACGTGTTCGACCTGGCCGAGCGCACCATCGAGGACGTTCAGACCATCGGTTCGGCTCGTCGGGAAATCGAGGAGACCCGCGCGATGCTGCAGGCCACGCAGGACCAGTTCAAGACCACGGAGGAGACCCTCAAGGGCTTCGAGTCGCGTAAGCGGCAGCTCGAGCGGGCAGAGCAGCGGCTGGCTCGGGCAGAGGCACTGGCCCTGGGCATCCGGGCGACCGTGGAGTCGCTCACCGCGCAGAAGACCGTCGTCGATCACGCAATGGAGTCGGCGGGAGCGCTCGGGTTCCAGATGAAGCAAGCCGAGGCCCTGATCGGCGCGCTCCGCCGGGAGCGCGATCTCGCCTGCGATCTCAAGGCTGCCATCTCGGCCCTGGGGGAAGAAGGCGAGGAGGCCGCCACCAACGGCCAGGTTCGACACCAGGTCTGAGCCAGGTGAGTATGTACAAAAGCCCGGGATCGCTCCCGGGCTTTTGTGCTTCTGGTTCTTAGAACAGTCTACTCTTCTTCTTCGGCTCCCGCTCCGACCGCGGCGGCCGCTTCGTTGATGCCGGATTCGCCGAGCTCGGTCAGGATCTTGTCCGTGGCCTCTTCCTCCTCCAAGGTCTGCTGGAGGAGCTGCACCGCCTGATCCAGACCGAGGAGCTGGGCATAGGTCCGGAGGCAACCGTACGCTGCGATCTCGTAGTGCTCGACCCGCTGGGCCGACGCAATGAGGGCTGCGTCAATCACCGGGCCTTCACCTTCCTTCTCCATTACTTCCTTTCCTTCCTCGACCAGCCCCTGCATGCCCTTGCAGGTCTTGCCCCGAGCGGACTGGCCCAGTTGCTGGAAGACTTTCTCCAGCCTTTGGATCTGCCCCTCGGTTTCCTTCGTGTGCTTGGTGAACGCCTGCTGCAGCTCGGGCGATTCCGCCGCTTTAGCCATGCGGGGCAATGCCCGGACTAACTGCTTCTCTGCGTTATAGACGTCCTTCAACTCTTCCAGGAACAGCTTTTCCAGTGAATCGAGACTCATACTTCGCTCCTGGGGGTGCTCCCCGACTTCTTGGCGGCATCTTTGGCTTCGTTCTTGACTCGGCGGGCCGATTCCTTGACCTGCTCCTTCACGTTCTGGCCGGCCTCTTGGACGACCTCCTGCAGCTCGGGCTTGTGCTGCTGGATTTCCGACTTGACCGTCTCTTTGACCTGATGACCAGCCTCAACGGCGGCATCCTTCGCCCGCTCCATCGTCTCTTCCGCCCGATCGACCAGCTGATCCCGCGCAGAGCCCATCATTTCGTCTTCGCGCTGGGTGCCGGGTAACAGCAGGCCCAGGGCCAGGCCGACCACCGCAGCACCGATCGCCAGAGCCAGGGGGTTTTCTTCAGCGGCATGCTCCAGGTTGGTTTTGATACGCTGGGTCTGCCAGCGTGCCTGGCCGCTGATCTCGCCTATCCGCTCGCCGGCGCGCTCTTTCAGCTCGGTGGCTCGCTCGGCCACTCCGCTGGCGGTTTCGCTGACCGACTCCTTCACTCCTTCGACAGTATGGCCGACCCGGCCGGTAACCCCGGATCCCCCACTCTGCCAGTTCCGGCCCTGGCGCCGCTCGGGTCCGGTGTAGGCATACCGAGCCATCCTGTCACCTGACACGTCGCTCCGGGACCGTTGGGTCAAGAGCCATGTCACGCCGGCGCCCACCGCGATAACGGGGAGCGGGTTTTCCCGGATGACTTCGACCAGCCGGGAGCTGGTGCGACGCGCCTGCTCGCCCACATTCGAGACCGCTCCCTGCGCCGCGTCCTTGATGGCGCTCTTGGCTTCTTCCTTGAGGTTGCCGGGGCTCAGCTTGTTGCCGAGTTCGTCGATGTCGCGGCTCAACCGGCTCCGGGTCTGTTCGATCTCGCGCTCGATCTCCTCGGGGCTCTTGTCCCCGCGGGTTCCATAATCCGAGCCGACCTCCTGGGCCGTCGGCTCATAGGCGAGCTCGTCGCGATTCTGCCGTTCGTACTCACTCATGACCGTTGCTCCTTTGCCCATTGGACGTCGTCTTTGATGGACTGGACGTCATCTTTGATGTTTTCGACCGACCGCCGAGGTGCGAGGTCCACCGCTTTCAGTTCCTTCAGCCCCCGCTGCAACATGACATAGCCAACGATGGCCAGAATGCCGCCGACGATCAGTGCCGACCAGGCCAGGGAGATGTTCGCCAGATCCCGAATTGCCAGAATGAGAGCTGCCATCAGGGCCAATCCACCCAGGTAGGCGACAAAACCTCCGGCTCCCACCGAGATGAGGTTCGTGGTAAAGCGGGACAATTTTTCAGTCATTTCGGTGCGCGCCAGCTGGACTTCCTGCCGTACCAGCAGCGTCATATCCTGGGTGAGCTGACCGAAAAGCTCACCAATACTCCGCTCCTGCTGCCTAAGCTCCGGCATAGCCGCCTCCGATTCCGCCTTCGGTTCCACCACTGTAGCCACCGCCCATCCCACCGCCCAATCCGCCTTCGGAACCGGTGTAGCTCCCACCGATCTCCGCCCCCCGGACGTACGGTTGGTTGTACCCGGTATACCCGAAGCTTCGTTCCCGGCTATAACGCTGACCGTCACCGTAACGTCCACTTCCGCCCCGCCGCTCGGAGCTCTTGAGGAAGCGAGCACCAATCAGTCCCAGCACCAGGGCGCCGCCGATCATGATGGCCGGCTGGCGGCGGGCCAGATTCTCCAGATCCTGGCGCATGGTACGCGCGTCCCGGTTGCGGAGATACTCGGCGACCTGTTCCACCTGCCGGGCAACCGTGTCGGTCAAGCCGGCAATCCGCTGCTGGTCTTCGGAGCGGAGATGCTCGGTGGTACGGCGCAGGGCCTCGGCAATGGTGCCGAACTGGGTGGCGAACTGGTTCTTGCTCTCCCCCAGGCTCGAACCGGCTCTATCCCGGGCCTGCTGGAACGTGTTTTTTGCCTGGTCCACAACCTGATTCTTCACGTCCCGGATCTGGTCCCGGGCATTCCCGCCGCTTGGCTGGCCGGACGCATCGGCTCGAGAGCCGGGGGCTTCGGTATTGGGCATCGTCATCGTGTTGCTCCTTTAGCTAACAGTCCGTCAGAACAACCAGCCGCCGACAATCGGCGGAACTGAGCGCTTCGCGGAAGAAGACTGTGAACGCACGAACAAAAAGCGCTCTACGCACTTACGCTGCCGTGTCACAGATCACGATCCAGAGCTCGGAAAAGAGCGAAGGTCCAGGGCCGGTCCCGTCTGCGGGTGCCGACCCTAGACCCTCGTATTGTCCCTGACAGCGGGGACTTCGCTAGAAGGTTCTTCGCTGCGAAAGGCGGTCCTCCTCGAACTGCGCCATCTTGTCGGTATCCACATCGTGCTGCCCGGTAATCCGGTGCCAGGCATCCTTCACCGCATCCTTGACGCTTTCCCAAGTCCCGCTTACGCCACTCTTCGATCCGAACTTGTCCCAGCCGGAGCGAAGGTCTGGCTCGACATCGTTCCAGTTTCTACCCAGGTGATGCTGTCCCGACTCGAAGCCGTACTGGTAAGCCGGACGAAAGTCTTCATAGTTCCGTCCGGTGGCGTAGGGGCGCGACGAAAAGTTGTTACGCCACCAATTGTCTTCGTCGGTCCAGGTTCTGTTCTGCGCCATGATTGACTCCTTGGCTGAGGTTTCCTGATCCCCAGGACCCTTAGAGTAGTCAGCCGCCCATCACGGGGGCGTGATCTTGGTCACGTTACGAACCCCTGAGCAGAATCCCCCGGAGGTCCCCGGCGGCGGCCGGCCCGGTTGGGCTTCCTTCTTCATGTTTGAGAAAGACATAGGCCTCGTGCCAGGGCTGGGTCGCAATGCGCTGGGCCCAGCTTTCCAGATCTGCCGTATCGTAGTCGGTGCGACGGAGCCTCAAATAGCCCCACGTCGCAGTCGGGGCCAGCGGCGCGCCTCCGCCCTCGTCCTCCGCTGCGTCTACGGCAACGAGGGGAACGTCCCGTGCCTGGAGCAACGCATACACTTCGTCATCGAACCAGCTCTGGTGCCGAAACTCGAACGCTGCCGGCCACCGCCGGGGCAAACGATCCAAAAAGTCTCGTAGGCGGCTGGAATCTTTTTTGAACGTCGGGGGCAGTTGAAACAGGGTGGGGCCGAGCCGGGCTCCCAGGGGATTCACCGCCTGGAGAAAGTAGCCCAGCGATCCATCCTCGTCTCTCAGGCGGCCATTATGGGTGATCCGACGCGAAGCCTTCATCACGAACCGAAAATCTGATGGCACCTGCGAGGCCCATGACGCGAGGACTTGTTCCGAGGGGATCCGGTAAAACGAGTTGTTCACCTCCACGGTCGAAAACCGGGCGGCGTAGTAGGGCAGCATCTCGTCGGGCGGGAGCTTCTCCGGATAGAAGCTGCCCTTCCACTCTTTGTAAGACCAGCCGCTGGTCCCGACGTGGATGTTCATGGGAAGTCATGAGTCGCGACTACTCGACCAGCCGCCGGTATACCCGCAGATGCCGAATGGCTTCGGTGCGACGTCCGAGCTGATCACACAGACGGGCCAGGTTGAAATGGGCATCGGCAAAGCGTTCGTCGGTATCGATCGCCTGCCGGTAGGCCGCGACTGCCTCGCGCCATCGTCCGAGCTCCTCGAAGGCAGTCCCCAGATTGAAGTTTGCGGTAGGGTCGCTGGTGCCGGAGCGAATCGATGTGAGGTAATGCTCGATCGCCTCCTGGGTTCGGCCGGCCAATTGAAGCAGGCGGCCAAGGTTGACATGCGCCTCGGCGAGGGCCGGATCCTGGGCCAGCGCGGCGCTGTAAGCCTGGTAGGCCCCCGCACTGTCCGTCCCCTCGAGCTCCAGCCCGAGCTCGAAGAGCTCCCACGCATCAGCCACATCAGGTGACCGACACGATGTCAGAGCCAGGGGGCGGGGGACCGGCCCTATCGAAGGCCTCACTTCTGGTGCGGTGAAATCGATCTGAAGCTGACCCGACTCGGAGTCCCAGGCACTATCCCCATCGTACACCAGGAGGGTGTCCCCATCCGGGATGATGCGGATCTCACTCAGTGAACGGCCTCGGGGGAGCTGCCGGGCGAGGTCGCACAAGGCGGTACGGATGCGCCGGGGCGGAACCCGAGCGTGGGCCAACTCGCGAGCGGTGCGGAGGAGGACGAGATCCTGGAAGGAGAACCGGTACCCGTTGCGCGGACCGCGTTCCGGCGTGAGGAAGCCCGCGCGGGCCTGGGATCGAACCTGGGTCTCGGAGACGCCCAAGAGGCGGGCTACCTCGCGAGTGGAGAAGGACTCCATGAGCCAACAATTTACGGTACTACACCGCGCTGGAGAACTACCCCCGTCCGGCGGCCTTTCGCTTCTTCAGAGGAGCTTCGACCTCGTCGACCTTGGAAGCGACTCGCTTGGCGGGCTTCATCTCGTCGGTGCTGCCGCCCTTCTTGGCCAAGCTGGCTTTCAACGCATCCATGAGATCGATGATCTTGGTTTCCGCCGGAGCGGCCTCGGCCGTGATCTCCTGTCCCTCCACCTTGCGCTGAATCGCCTCCAACACTCGCTCTCGCACGGTGTCCCGGTAGTTCTCCGGCCGGAACTCCTCGGCTGAGGATTGCTCGATCAACAGCCGGGCCAGCGCGAGCTCCGGCTCCTTCACCGGTGTGTCCGGATGAGGTACCTCGGCCACCGGTTTGAGCTCGGCAGCGTAGTGGAGCTGCTCCATCACGAGCACGCCATCCAGGGGGCGCACCAGAACCAGGTGCTGCTTACCCCGGGCTGAGTACTGTCCCACGGCGGCGCGACCGGTGGCCTTGAGCGCCTCGCCCAGCAGGCGATAGGCCCGGTCGCCCCCCTTATCGGGACCCAGGTAATACACCTTGTCCAGGTACATCCGGTCCACTGCTTCGAGAGGAACGAACTCGGCGATGTCGATCGAGTTGGTGGCTTTCTCGTCCAGTGCTTTGATCTCCTCGGGCGTGAACGTGACGTACTGGCCCTTGGCGAACTCGTAGCCCTTGGCGATGTCATCCTTCTCGACGATGCCGCCCTCCTTCGAGCAGACATACTGCTGCTTCAGCCGGCCGCCGCAGGCCTTGTGGAGCATGTTGAAGCTGACTGTCGCGGAGGACTCGCTGGCCGAGTACAGAGACACGGGGACTGAGACCAGCCCGAAGGAGATGGTGGCGTTTCCGATTGAGCGTGGAGGCATTGGAACCCATATACGCTGCAAATCGGAAGCCCGCAAGGAGAGGGCGTCGAAAATCAGCTTGAACTATTTATCTGGCCTTGAGTTGGCGATCTCGTTCCCGGCACCCGTGTCGCATCGGTGCCTCACGCATCCCGCGGCGACTCTCTTAAGTTTCCCCCCATGCCGCCAACACCCGATCGACTTTCGCCCTACCGGGCAAAGCGCTCGCTCGAGCAGACGCCGGAGCCCACGGGTTCGGTGCCTGAAGACGCCGGTCCGGACCCGGGTGGGCTGTTCGTCATCCACAAACA
>Ga0307410_10000333_pt1 | contig 18364 bp, 25 predicted proteins | sample 322Ometagenome_3_FD_203707 | JGI IMG/M metagenome (GOLD analysis project Ga0307410, IMG submission 203707) | Maize rhizosphere microbial communities from greenhouse at UC Davis, California, United States - 322HYB-O-3 | ecosystem: Host-associated > Plants > Roots > Rhizosphere > Soil | place... | reverse complement strand
CCCAACGCACGATGATCAACGGGATTCCGGCGGCCTATACGACTGCGCGGGCGAACACTTCGTCAGGCGCCGTCGACGTCAGCATCTTCGCTTATCAGTGGAGCCCGAACACGGTGTACCACTTCGTCATCCTGACGCGTGGCGGAGCGGGCATCGGTCCGCTCGTGCCGATGGTGGAGTCGATCCGCCGGATCTCGCAGGCGGAGGCCAATGCGATCCGCCCGCGCATCATCGATGTGCATACCGTGCGTCCAGGCGACACGGTGCAATCGCTCGCGAGCCGGATGGCCTATCGGACCTTCCAGCTCGATCGGTTCCTGTCGCTCAACAACCTGGCTGCGAACTCGAGGCTGGTGCCAGGCCAGAAGGTGAAGCTCGTCGTCTTGGGTGCACGGCGAGCCTGAGCTCGACGAGGTCGCGTATGCGTCCGCCTAGGTGTTCTGAACCTCTGACGAGATATTCGACCACATGCCCCCGGCGCCTCCGCCAAGCACACGAAGACCGCCCATCATCGCGAGAGCGATGAGAGCGACTATGAGCCCGTATTCGATCGCCGTTGCCCCCTTCTGGTCGGAAAGCAAGCAGCGCAGTGTATTCCGGATAGCGATCACGCCACCCTCCTCTGGTCCACGTCCACGGCGCTTGAATACATCGCTGCGGGTTAACAACTTCTGCGGTGGGGAGGTTAACCGCTCTTCATCCATTAAGACGTCGTGGAAGGCGTCCACGCCGCAAAATGAAGGATTTCAAACAACTCGGTGACGCGGCCGTCGATGGCTCCCGCGTTAAACTGCTCGGTAGCGGCGGTAACGGCCGAGCGCGATAGCGGCTGCCGGGATCGGGCCGAAAGCAAGTTGGTCGCTGCCATCGCGCGCAGGTCGCGAACGAGATCCCCCAGACTCCTGTAGGTAACCTGGACGCGATCCAGGTCGACGACCGGCATGGAGAAGCCCGCCGAAGTCAGGAGCGATGTAAGCCCGGCGGGCTCGATGCGCGGATGGACGTGCGCCGTCGCCGCGCCCATTCGCTCGTCGGCAGCGCGCATCGCCGCCCGGAGCGCCGGAAGCGTGTCGCCTCCCGGCACCGCGCCGATGAGCAATGAGTCTTCGCCAAGCGCGAAGCGGATCGTGAGCAATGCATTCGAGAGGTCCTCAACCGTGTCGAGCCCGCTCCCGGCGACGCACAGGTCGTAGGCGCCCGGTTCCAACGTCAGCAGCGCGCCGGCATCGATCACGTCCACCGATTGCGCGAATCCAAGCAGCCGGTCACGCCACGCTCCCTCGAACCGGCCGATCAGCAGCGCTTTCTCGAACCTTCGACGAATGAGCGACAGCCGATCGAGGATATCCTCGTAGCTCCGTTCGTGAAGGAACAGCTCGGGTCCGCGCCGGAGGGCACGCTCGAGCCGCATCGCCCGCAGCCTTTGGTCGAACAATCCGGTCACGGCGGCGCTTGTGCGGCGGCGAGCAAGCGGCGACAAGACGCAAGTGGGGGTCATTCGGGTCATTCGGGTCACTCGGATCGTTCGGTCGGCGGTGAGGCAGGTGCTGAACTTCGCGCTGCCCGCTCGATGCGCCGGCTGCGGGACGATCGTCGAGGAAGTGCACAGCTTCTGCCCCGACTGCTGGATGCAGGTCGACTTCCTGGGATACAATGGCTGCTCGACCTGCGGGCTGCCGCTCGAGGCGACGGAAGCCGACGAATGCGGCGTCTGCATCGCGAAGCCGCCGAGGATTCACAGGACGCGTTCGGCCGTCGCCTATGACGAACTGTCGCGGAGCATTGCGATCCGCCTGAAGTACGGGCGGAAGGTCGCGCTTGCGCGAACGATGGCGCGCTACATGGCGCCTCTCGTGCGCGCGGATGACAAGGCGATCCTCGTTCCGGTGCCGCTGCATCGCGGCCGGTTGTGGCAGCGCGGGTTCAACCAGTCCGCGCTCGTCGCCCGGGAGCTGGCGAAGGCGACCGGCTATCGCTCCGAGCCGCAACTGCTGAAGCGCGTCAAGCGAACTCCGGCGTTGAAGGGCATGAGCCTTCGGCAACGCCGGAAAGTCGTCGCGGGGGCCTTCGCAGTAGATGAATCGGCGGAGCTTGAAGGGCGCACGGTCGTTCTTGTCGACGACGTGCTGACGACCGGGAGTACCGCCAATGCCTGCGCAAGGGCGCTGAGGCGGGCCGGCGCCGAGCGCGTCGAGCTCGTCAGCTGGGCGCGAGTGATCAAGCCGGTGCAGCTGACATGACAGGAGCGAGTGAAGTGGCCCGGGTGGAGATCTATTCGAAGTCGACGTGCGGCTTTTGCTTTCGGGCGAAGCAGCTGCTGGAGTCCAAGGGCGTGGATTACGAGGAATATGAGCTGACCTGGGGCAGTGCGCGTCGCGAAGAGATGATCCAGCGCGCCGGCGGAAGAACGACGGTCCCGCAAATCTTTATCAACGGTCAGCACATCGGCGGCTGCGACGATCTCTATGCGCTGGACCGGCGCGGCCAGCTGGAGCAATTACTGGTAGCATGATGGTCAAGATCGCGCTCTTCCAGTCGCAGACGGGCATCGACCCCGCCGCCAATGCCACGCTTCTCGCCGATGCCGTTGGTCAGGCGGCGGACGGCGGCGCGGCGATGCTGTTCACGCCGGAAATGTCGGGGCTGCTGGACCGCGATGCGGACCGGGCCGCGAAGAACGTCCGGCTCGAAGAGAATGACGAGGTGCTCGCGGCGGTTCGCGACGCAGCGCACAAGCACGGCATCTGGGTTCACATCGGGTCGCTCGCGGTGAGGACGGAGGGACGTCAGCTCGCCAACCGGGCGTTTGTGATCGATCCGCGCGGCGAGATCCGCGCGCGCTACGACAAGATCCATCTTTTCGACGTCGACCTTCCGACCGGTGAGAGCTGGCGCGAGAGCAATGTCTACAGGCACGGCGCCGAAGCGGTGATCGTGGACGGCACGCCCGTCGGAAAGCTGGGGCTGACCATCTGCTACGACCTGCGCTTCCCGGAGCTGTTCGCCCGCCTCGCGGAAGCGAATGCGGACGTCATCGCCGTGCCGGCCGCCTTCACCGTGTCCACGGGCAAGGCGCATTGGGAAGTGCTGCTGAGGGCGCGGGCTATCGAGGCGGGGCTGTTCATCGTAGCGGCAGCCCAGTCCGGTCATCATGAAGACGGTCGAAACACCTACGGCCACTCGATGGTCGTGGATCCATGGGGCGAAGTGCTCCTGGACATGAAGGAAGGACCAGGCGTGGCCTTTGCCGAGATCGATCTCAGCCGGATCACGGACGTGCGGAGCCGCGTGCCCGCGCTCAGCCATCGCCGGCCGATCGAGCAAGCAGTGGCCAGGTGATCGTCTTCGATCTCAAATGCCCCGAGGGCTGCGCGGTCTTCGAAGGCTGGTTCAGTTCGAGCAGCGATTTCGCGGAGCAGACGGAGCGCGGACTGGTCCAGTGCCCTTATTGCGGGTCGGCCGAGGTCGGGAAAGCGCCGATGGCGCCGCGCGTGAGCCGCTCCGACGGTACCGCAATCGAGGCGAAGGATGCAATCGCGGCGCTGGCCGCGGTTCAGGCCAGGCTCCTGCGCAATTCGGAATGGGTCGGTGCGGATCTTCCGGAGACTGCCCGCGCGATGCATCTGGGCGAGATTGAGCAGCGGCCGGTGCACGGCCAGGCGAGCGCGGACGAGGCGCGTTCGCTGATCGACGAGGGCGTATCCATCCTCCCGCTGCCCTTGCCTGTGGTGCCGCCCGGCCAAGTGAATTGATAAAGCTGCCCCGGATGCCTATTCGGGGCTTGGGAGGCTCCGTAGCTCAGCAGGATAGAGCGTCGGTTTCCTAAACCGCAGGTCGCAGGTTCGAGTCCTGCCGGGGCCACCAATTTGGTTCACAGCGAATGGGGCAATGGCTGTAGGACAACGAAAACCAGGGTCCGGGAACATCTTCACCGACCATCCGCGCTCGCTGGGAATGAGCTGGGCGAGCCATGGCGCCGGGGCCGTGAAGATCGGGGCCGAGCTGATCGGCGCGGGCGCAGCCTGCATCGTTCACGCCATTGTACCTGTATGGTTCACTGAGACCGCCGGCCGCACCGTTCTGCGCCTTCATGACGTCATGGTGAAGCGCAAGACGGGCGCGAAGAATCCGAACGAATGGCCGGACTATGAAATCTGACCGGCGTCTGCCGGTCGCGGTCATCGGTGGCGGCTTCTCGGGGACGATGGTCGCGGCGCAGCTTGCGCGCAAAGGCGTCGACGCCGTTCTCATCGACGGCAGCGGCCGGGCGGGTCTCGGAGTCGCTTATTCGACGCGCGAGCCCGCGCATGTGCTCAACGTCCGCGCGGACGTCATGAGCGCCTGGCCAGAGGACCTCGAGCATTTCGTTCGGCTCGTGGAGCAAGAGGGCGGCACCCGCCACGACTTCGTCCAGCGCCGGCAATTCGGACGTTATCTCAAGGCTATATTGGAAGAGGGCATGGCGACCGGTCGCCTGCGCCTGGTCGAGCGGCAGGCCCTCTCGGCGGACCCGAGAGAAGGCGGCGGCTGGACCGTGGGCATCGAGAACGGCGACGTCATCGAAGCCAAAGCGCTGGTGCTGGCGATCGGCAACCAGCCGCCCGAGCCGCTCCCCTTCGGAAAAGGCAGCACCCGCATGATCAACAATCCGTGGGGCGCCGATGCACTGGCAGCGGTCGAGGATCTGGCTGTAAGCCACGAAGACGTGCTGCTGGTCGGCACGGGCCTGACGATGGTCGATGCGGTCCTGTCGCTTGATGCTGCCGGGCACCGCGGGCGGATCGTCGGGTTGTCGAGGAGGGGGCTGATTCCGCGCGGCCATGCGGAATTCACGCCGGCGCCCGTCGACGTTGAGGACGTGCCTCACGGCAATGTCCGAGCGCTCTGGCGCTGGCTCCGGCGTCGCCGCGCGGAAGTTGGCTGGCGTGCAGCGATCGACGCGCTCCGGCCGCACAGCCAGCGGCTGTGGCAGGGCCTGCCGCCGGGAGAGCAGAAGAGGTTCGCGCGTCACGCTCGTCCGTGGTGGGACGTCCACCGCCACCGCATCGCACCCGAGGTGGCCCAGCGCCTGCATGAGATGGTCGCCGAAGGGCGGCTCGAGATCGTCGCGGGGCGGATCCAGTCGGTTCAGCAGGACGGCGATGCGCTCGCGGTCGCCTATCGCAGGCGCGGCACTTCGCGGGTCGTCGAGGCGCGGTTCGCCTACATGATCAATTGCACCGGGCCGCTGGGAACCATCTCGCGCACTCGCGATCCAATGCTCAAGGGCATGCTCGCCGACGGGCTGGCTCGACCGGACCAGCTCGGGATCGCGCTCGACGTCGACGAGCGTTCGCGCGTCGTGGGAGCCGAGCGTGCCTGGGCGATGGGGCCGCTAACCAAGGGCCGCTATTGGGAAATCATCGCGGTTCCCGATATCAGGTACCAGGCGGCCGCGGTCGCCGAGGACATTGCGATGGAGCTGGGTCGATGAACGCGTTCGAGCATGGCGAGCCTGAGGATGGCGATCTCGTCCAGTCCTCGCCGGAATGCGAGATCCCGGACGCGGTCAGCGACGCGATCCGCACCCTCATCCGCTGGGCGGGCGACGATCCCGACCGCGAAGGCCTGCTCGATACGCCGCGCCGGGTTGCCAAGGCGTGGAAGGAATATGCCCGCGGCTACGAGGAGGACCCGGCGGTCCACCTCAGCCGGACGTTCCACGAGGTCGGCGGCTATGACGAGATCGTGCTGCTGAAGGACATTCCGTTCCAGAGCCATTGCGAGCACCACATGGCCCCAATCATAGGCAGGGCGTCGATCGCCTATCTGCCGGGCGACAAGGTGGTAGGGATCAGCAAGCTCGCTCGCGTGCTTCACGGCTTCGCCCGGCGGCTCCAGGTGCAGGAGAGGCTGACCGCGCAGGTGGCGGATGCGATCTGGGAGCATCTCCAGCCGAAGGGCGTCGCGGTCGTCATCGAGGCGAGCCATGCCTGCATGACGGCTCGCGGCGTTCAGACCCCGGGCGTGATGATGACCACCAGCCGCATGATGGGGACATTCCGCGCCGACGAGCGGAGCCGGCGCGAGGTGCTAGCCCTGATGGGCTACTGAGCCGTATTTACTTTCAGTTAAACGACAGTACGTTCGCGGCTCGGACGTCCTCGCCCACCTGTCGATAACGACGGGGCCGCCCAGGAGCGGGGCCGTCAATGGGACATCCCCACATGGAATGAACGGGGAGTCCGATGAGACTGCTAACCTGCACCGCTATTGCTGCCGCGCTTGTCATGTCGACGGCTGCCTGCAGCCAACAGGAAAACGCGACGGGCAACGAAGCCGCGTCCACCGAAGCTGCCGGCGATCTGACGGCGCTGGACGGAACCTGGAAAACCGACAAGGCCAGCGTGAAGTTCGAAGGGAAGCCCGACGATATCCTGCTTCAGGCGGGCACCTACAAGTGCAGCACCTGCATTCCGCCGCTTGAAGTCGCCGCCGACGGTCAATTCCATGACGTTGCGGGCCGCGCTTATTCGGACAGCATGTCGGTCAAGGCTGTCGACGACAAGACTGTGGAGATGAAGAGCCGCAAGGGCGGAAGAGACACTTTCCTGGCGACGATGATCGTTTCGGCGGACGGCAATACGCTGACGCGCAAGTTCAAGGATTCATCGACGCCCAATGCGGCGGCGGTGGAAGGCGCGAGCACCTCGACGCGGGCTGGCCCCGCGCCGGCCGGAGCGCATGCTGTTTCAGGTCAGTGGAACCCGAACCAGGTGAACGAATATTCCGAGGACGCCCTGAACGCGACCTATGCGATCGACGGCAAGAAGGTGACCTGGTCGGGCCAGGGACAAACCTACACGGCTGAGATCGGTGGCGCGGCCGTCCCTGTTAGCGGTGACATTGGCGGAAGCACCGTGGCGGTCACGCAGGACGGCAATAGCCTCAAGGAGGCTTTCTCCCGCGAGGGAAAAGTCGTGAATGAAACTGTCACCACGGTTTCCGCCGACGGCAAATCCATGACCTGGGTGGTCACCGATCCTCGCGACGGATCCAAGGTGTCCGGAACGGCCGCCAAGACGAACTAGGGTTTGGGAAGGCGCCGGGCGGTGGGGAGCCGTCCGGACGCTTCCTTGGAGACGAGCCGCGCGATCGGCGTTGAACAGCCATGGCAAAGAAGCCTGAGCGCAAGCAGAAGCTGAAAGTCTTCCGGACGCCGATCGGCTTCCACGATGCTTATGTTGCGGCGCCGAGCCAGAAGGCGGCGCTCGAGGCGTGGGGTGTTGACGGCAATCTGTTCGCGCAGGGCATCGCCGAGCAGGTCACCGATCCGGAATTGATGGAAGAGCCGCTCGCCAGTCCCGGCAAGGTGATCAAGCGCGTCCGCGGCAGCACCGACGAGCATTTCGCGGCCCTCGACCGCACGGCCCGGAAGCCGAAGTCGAAAGCGCAAGCCGAAGATGCGGAGGAAGCTCCGAAGCCAAAGGCCAAGCCGAAGCCCCGACCGCGCCGGGACGAACTCGACGCGGCGGAGCTAGCGCTTGAAAACGTTGAGAAGAACCAGCGCGAGAAGCTCGCCGAGGTCGATGTGAAGATTCGCGAGCTGGAGCGCAAACGCCGGGACTTGCAGCGCAAGCATGAAGCGGAGCGCGATGAGCTCGCGAAGGAGCGCGACCGCGCCCGTTCGGCCTATGATCGGGCAATGGAGGCGTGGCGCTCGGCTGGCTGAAGCGGGAACCTCCCCGCCGCCCCAGGCATCTAAGGCGCAGGATGACGGAAGTCGCAGTCATTACCGGCGCCTCCGCCGGGATCGGCCGCGCGACGGCTCGCGAGTTCGCGCGGCGCGGCTGCTCCATCGCGCTCCTCGCGCGCGGCCTTGAAGGGCTCGAGGCGGCTGCGCGCGAAGTCGAGGAACTCGGCGGACGAGCGCTCGTGATTCCGACAGACGTTGCGGATGCCGATGCCCTCGAACGTGCGGCCGACCAGGCCGTGAAGCAGTTCGGCCGCATTGACGTCTGGGTCAACAACGCCTTCGCAGGAATCTTCTCCCGGTTCATGGACATGAGCCTGGAAGAATTCCGGCGGGTGACGGACGTCACCTTCATGGGCCAGGTCCACGGGACGCGCGCCGCACTGAAACACATGCTTTCGCGGGATTCGGGATCGATCGTGCTCGTCGGATCGGCGCTCGCCTATCGCGGGATCCCGCTGCAGTCGGCATATTGCGCGTCGAAGCACGCGGTGCAGGGCTTCCTCGATTCCCTCCGGGTCGAGTTGCTTGCCCAGGAAAGCAGGGTGCGGCTCGCGATGGTGCAGCTGCCGGGCGTGAACACGCCGCAGTTCGACTGGATCCGGGCGCACACGCGCGGGAAGCCGAAGCCCGTGGGGGCGGTCTACCAGCCGGAAGTTGCAGCGAGGGCGATCTGGAAGGCCGCGCATTCGAGCCGCAAGGAATGGATCGTGGGTGCGCCGGCCTATCAGGCCATTTTAGGCGACAAGCTGATGTCCCCGATCCTCGACCGCTACTTGGCTCGCGACGGAATCGAGGCGCAGCAAGACGCTGAGAGAGTGCGGCCCGACCGCAAGGACAATCTGTTCGAACCGGTCCCGGGCGACCATGGTGCGCATGGGCGTTTCGACGAGCGGGCGCGCACGCGATCGCCGCTCCTCTGGCTCAGCGAGCACCGCGCATTGCTGGCGGGCGGAGCCGCACTCGCTGCCGGGGCGGCTGCCGTTCTTGCAAGGCGGAAACCGGCAAAGGGCGAGCGCGATTGATCCGGGTTGTCGCGCTGCGCAAGGCCGCGATTGCGGGAGCGGTCGGAGCGCTCGCTTGGGAGCTGGTGCTGCGAAGCGTGATCCTCCTCGGCGTCCCGACGTTCGACATTGTCCGAACCCTCGGGACGCTTGCCCTTCCTCGCGGGCCGACGTTTGCCTGGTGGTCGGTGGGAATGATCGCCCATGCGCTCGTCGGCGTGTGCTGGGCCGTGTTTTACGCCTACTTCTTCTGGGCGCAGTTCGATAGGAAGCCTGCGCTGCAGGGCCTCGTCTTTAGCGCCGTCCCTGCGGTCCTGGCACTGTTCGTGGTTGCGCCTCAGCTTGGGCTAATCGAACTGGGCTCCGATCAGGTTCGGCTGACGTTCGATATGCTGTTGCCAAGTCTTTCCGCCATGGAAATCGCGGGACTGCTGGCCGGCCATGCAATCTTCGGATTGGTCGTTGGAGCGATCTACACGCGTCCGGTGGGGTACCGAGCCGACCGGCCGCCGGAGATACGCCTCTGCGCGACGCGCGCATCTCGCAATGGAGCGCGCCGCCCGCAGAATGCAGGTTTCATCTTCGCCACGGGATTCGAGTGCAGCTATCCGACGGTTGAGCATGGCAGGTGGCGCCGCGACGAAATGCACGAGACGCGGCACTATGCGTTCTGGCAGCGCGACATCGAGCTGGCGCGCGAGATCGGCGTCACCCACCTGCGCTATGGGCCGCCGCTGCACCTGGTCTTTGAAGGACCGGGCAAGTTCCGCTGGGACCTGGTCGACGAGCCGATGGCCGAGCTCGAACTTGGCGGCCCGGAGCCGATCGTCGACCTTTGCCATTTCGGGCTGCCCTCCTGGCTTGGCGACTTCCAGAACCCCGACATCGCGGCGGCGCTCGCCGAATATGCGCGCGCATTCGCGACCCGCTATCCGTGGGCACGCTACTACACGCCGGTCAATGAGATGTACGTCTGCGCGAAGATGAGCGCGCTCGACGGGTTGTGGAACGAGCAGCGGCGGGACGAACCATCCTTCCTGAACGCCGTGTTCAACCTGGCGAGCGCCTGCGCACGAATGACCGACGCGATCCTCGAGGTCCGGCCGGATGCGATCCTGGTCAACAGCGAAAGCGGCGAGTTCTACCAGCCCTGCTGTCCCGACGAGGAGATTGTCGCGCGTGCGGAGGTGGAGAACGAGCGGCGCTTCCTTCCGCTCGATCTGCTCTACGCGCACGAGGTGAGCGACCGGATGCTCGGCATGATCTGCGAGCATGGCCGCGAGGAGGACTATCGCCGGTTTCTCGCGCGCAGGGTGCCGAAAAGATCGGTGCTCGGCGTTGATTATTACGAGTGGAATGAGAAGCTGATCGATCGCGAAGGCAACCCGCGCGCGCTCGGCGAGCTGTTCGGCTGGTCGGTGATCGCGAGCCAATATTGGCGGCGATACCGGCGAACGATGATGCACACAGAAACCAATCGGATCGACGCTTCGGATGCGCAGCGCTGGCTCTGGCGGCAGTGGCATAATGTCCAGCACGTGCGGACTGCCGGCGTGCCGCTGATCGGCTTCACCTGGTACAGCCTCACGGACCAGATCGACTGGGGCATCGCAATCCGGGAGGCGACGGGCAGGGTGGATCCGTCGGGCCTGTTCGACCTGAACCGGGACCCCCGGCCAGTGGGGCTGTCCTACAAGCATTTGATCGACATGCATCGGGATGTGCCGGAATACAGGCACTGCCCGGCGGTCGAGGAATTGATGAGCTGATGGCCGCATTCCTGGGAGCGCATGGCTATGATCCCGGGCCGACGCAGCGGCCGCTGCTCGCGGGCGCGATCGCCGGGATTTTGGCGACGGGGCCGGCGGTCGGCTTGCTACACGCGTTCGGATCGCTGGAGGTCGAGGCGCGGATTCTGGGCACGTCGATCGCCGTCACAATCGGTGCAGGCTGGGTCGTAATGGCGATTGCCGGAGCGGCCTATTCGCGGCTGTTCGGGCGCGCCGCGAACGACGTGCGTGGAGGCTGGCTGTTCGGCATGGCATTCGGGTTCGTCGTCTGGGCGGCAGGCGCGGTCCTGATCCTGCCTCTCGTCAGCGGCGGCCTCGCGCCGGCAGGTCATGCAGCGCTTGGAGTGTTCCTTTCGCTAGTGCTGTGGGGCGGAGTGCTGGGCGGCTTATTACCCTTCGTCCACCGGCCGCTGCACAAGACGATCGAGTCCGAAGCGGAGCGGCCCACGAGCGGGCCATCGGGAAAGTTGCCGCGGGCGAAGCGCTAGCGCTCGCGGCCGGTGATCACCTCGACGCGATCCTTTTCGCTGAACCGGACCCCGACACGCGTATAGTCCCAAAACTCGTCGCCATCTTCGAGGGCGAGCCTCGTCACCGGCTCGCCGAGAATGGAAGCGACCTCGGCCTGGCTCATTCCAGGTTCGATCCGGGTCAGGGCCGGGTCGCCGCCTGTCACACAAGCGGACAGAAGCAGGAGGGAATGCATCGTCAGGGTGCGTTTCATGTCATGCTCCGGTGGCTGGGCGGGGGCATCCTAACCCGATTTGCTCTGACTGCTCAACGCGGCAGCAGGAACAAGGAGGCGGATTTTACGTTCTGAACCAAATAGGCAAAAAATGTCTTGACATCGTCACGCTCTTCAGGTACGTCATAGGCAGAGTGAAGAATTGGGTTTCGGGCCGGGCTCCTTCGGGAGTGACCGGCCCGAAGCCGTTTGGGGAGGCTGCGTGACTGGCAAATTGGGGACGGGGTGAATTGGTGCTCGTCGGCAGGAACAAGGCGCAGTTGCGCCAGGCGTCGCCCCAGTCGATCACCGAAGAGCAGATCGAGACCTTCTTTTCGGAGCTCGCCGACACGTGCAACGTCGTCCGGTCGGCCAAGGCGGCAGGGTTCATCGTGAACTGGGCGTATCGCAAGCGGAAAATGGATGCGGGGTTTCGGGCAGGGTGGGCCCGCGCGGTCGCCGAAGGCTACGCCAAGCTCGAGCTGGTGCTGCTCGACCGCGCGATGAATGGAACGGTCAAGCGCCACCTATGGCGGCACGCGTCTGGGCCGGCAGGAGCTGGACGGCGAGCTGATCGCCGACGTCGAGGGAGTCGCTGTGGCCGCGGGAGCTGATCGAACGGTCGCGAGCGCCGGCGCCGGATTGCTTCGACCGGATCGTCGTGGGTGTGGACCCGCCTGCGGGGGTGGGCGAGGGGTGCGACGCTTGCGGGATCGTGGTCGCGGGAAGGCGCGAGGGGCGGCTGTTCGCGATTGCGGACGAGAGCTGCCAGGGACTGAGCCCGGAAGGCTGGGCAAGCCGGGTCGCCGCGGCGGTGGACCGCTGGGACGCCGACATCGTGGTGGCCGAGGCGAACAATGGCGGGGGATGGTCGCGAGCGTGCTCAGTGCCGCCGGAGGTCGGAGTGCGCGTGAAGCTGGTCCATGCTTCGCGCGGGAAGGCGGCGCGGGCTGAGCCGATCGCCCTTCGGTTCGAGAGCGGGCGCGCTTTCCTGGCGGGAAGCTTTCCTCAGCTGGAGGACGAGCTTGCGGGGCTGACGACGGGCGGCGGGTATGAGGGGCCGAGCCGGTCGCCCGACCGCGCCGATGCCATGGTGTGGGCGATGACGGAACTCAGCGAGACGAGAAGCGGGGTGCCGCGTGTGCGGGTTCTCTAGTAAGGAGACAGCGGGAAACCGGCTGTCGCAGTTAGAACCATATGGAGGCGCGCTCTGGTGCCTGGACCTGGTCTTCTTCCGGCGATGCGCCGGGATCGATCGCCCGGGCTAGGTCGGTATAGCGGCCCGCCATGTCGAGATGGATCTGGCGTGCGCGCGGATGAACGGACTTGCCGGCGGCAAGAAGCTCGTCGCGCGCACGGCGCGCGAAAAAGGCGGCGTCTGTTTCCATAACCCCCGGCTTTAATGGCCATCTTACGGATGGGCTCAAACCGCGGGAATCCGCACAAGTCGCGATGGACGGTAGGTAGTTCCACCGAGGGTGACGTCATGGCGCCTCACCGGTCCTGAACTCACCGGCACTGTTGAAATCATGGGAGAAAATATGCGTTGGTTCGGTCGAAAGTCGGCTCCGGACGTGCGGCCGTTCGTGCCCGCGTGGTTGAGCGCCGAGGGGCAGCCCGGCTTCGCGAGAAGTTATGATGCTCAATTCGAGGAAGTTTATCGACGCAATCTGGGTGCGCTTCGGGCGCACGGTCTGATCGCCGCCTAGACCGCTGCCGCCGCTGCGCGCTCGTCGCGGGTGGATTCGAGCTCTCCGATCCGGCGGGAAGCGATCCACAGAGCAACCAAAGTGAAGGGCGGGACGATGAACAACGCGGCCACGCCTGTTGCAAGATCGCCGGTCAGCGCCGCCACCTTTCCCGCCCAATATGGGCCGAGCGCGAGCCCGACGAGCGACGTTCCCAGGATGTAGGTGGCTCCGGCGGTCCCGCGCATGCGAGGCAAGACCAGGTCTTGCAGGGTGGCGACCGCCGCTCCGACCCACAGGGCGCTGCACAGGGACACATAGGGTACCACTGTGTAGAAAGTCGCGAGGCTATCGGTCGTGAATATCCAATAGATGGCGGGCAGCGGAAGGACGATTGCGGCCATATTGACGTAGAGGCGACCGGCCGCATGACGCTGGCGGAGCACGTCACTGACGTACCCGCCGAGGATCACTCCGATTGCCGAGGCCGCGGCGGCACTCCAGCCGAAGATCTTCGAGACTTCTTCCGCGGCTGTTCCGCCGGTCAGGATCAGCGCGGCGTCGGTGGGGCCGGAGTAGAAGGTGCGGAGCACGTAGGGCGGGATCCAGAACGCTACCGCATAGCTCACGAAGCTGATGCTGCCGAAGGCGATGACCAGCATGGTCGTAATCGGCGTGCCCCAGATGAGCTTGTGCGTCGCCGGATCCCTTTGCTTCAGCGATTGGGTCCAGCTGAAGACCGCATAGATGCCGGTCCACCAGGCGATCCACTGCGGCCAGTCTCCGCTCAACGTGCCGAGCAGGAACGCGCCCGCGACACTCCCCGCAAGGACGAGCAAATTGGGTACGATGGCGCCTGGAATTCGTGCGGCGCTCAGCAAAGTCAGCGGCGGAAGGATTGCCGCAAGCTCGCGTCCGAAATCGCGCCAAGCATTGGGACGAACGATGTCCGACGGGTGGCCGTCGATGGCTCCGCGCAGCGGCTCCTTCAGGCTCCATATCCAGGCTGCGAGGAGCAGGCCCGGAAATCCCACGGCCAAAAACGCGGCTTGCCATGGCGCAAGGCCGAGTGGCGCCATTGCCGCACTCGGGAACTGACGTCCCCATTCCGCGAGCACGAACCCGCCGATCGGAAGGGCGATACCGCCGCCAATGTAGAGACCGCTCGAATAGATCGACAAAGCCGTCGCGCGGCGTTCCTTAGGGAAATAATCCGCGATCATCGAATAAGCCGCGGGCGACGCGCTCGCTTCGCCGATGCCCACGCCGATGCGTGCTGTCGCGAGCATTCCGAAATTCTGGGCGAATCCGGACATAGCGGTCATCGATGACCATAAGGCCAGGCCGATGGCCATAAGCCGACCGCGATACCAGCTGTCCGCCAAGCGACCGAGCGGGATGCCGAACAAGGCATAAAAGACGGCGAACGCCGTTCCGTAAAGGAAGCCTATTTGGGCGTCGTCGAGTTCCAGGTCCGCCTTGATGCTCTCCGCGAGGATGGAGACGATCTGCCGGTCAATGAAGTTGAAGATGTAGACGATGACGAACAGGATCAGCGCGTACCAAGCGTATCCGGAAACGCGCGGTCGTGCGGCGGCGGCAGGCTCTTCAGTCATTCGCTCGCGCTCTCCCTACGCACCTCGACAAAGATGACGGGGCGGAACAGAAACGCAAGTTCGGGCATATCTCGTGCAAAGGGAGATAATGATGTTGCGTTCGAGCGTCCTCGCTGTGGGTCTGGTTCTTGCCGGTTGCGTGCCGATGGCGGCGCCCGACGTTCCCGTGTCCACGGCGAACCTCGTTTCGAGCAGCGGTGCAGTGCTGGGTACCGTGCGCGTGTTCAGCGAGCCGACTGGCGTGATGCTGCGCATCGATGCGACCGGCGTTCCTGCCGGACAGCATGGCGTGCACGTTCACACGACCGGCCGCTGCGATCCGCCGGGCTTCACCAGCGCCGGCCCGCACTGGAACCCGACCGAGCGAAAACATGGACATCGGAACCCGGCCGGCTTCCACATGGGCGATCTCGGCAATCTGGGAGTTGGCGCAGATGGCAGGCTGATTGCCGGACTGCTCGTTCCACAGGCAACGATCGATGCTCTGCGCGATGCGGACGGCGCGGCGCTTGTCCTGCATGCGAAGGCGGACGACGAGGTGACGGACCCCAGCGGCAACAGCGGCGACCGCATCGCCTGCGCGGTGCTGTAGGCGCGGATTATGGCGAAGAACGGCAAGCTCCCCAAGCGCATCGCGGGCGTGAAGATCCCTAAGAAGCTACGCAAGCGCGGCGGAACGCTTTATGCGATGATGGACAATCCGATGGTCCGGAACGTGGTCGCGGACATGCTCGCGGCCGGGCTGCTGGCCGCGGCCGACCGTATTTCAAAGCAGCCCAAGGTGAAGAAGGCCGGGAAGGCCGCCAAGCATGCTGCCGCGGATACGGCAGACGCGGCCGGATCGAATGTCGTGGATTTCGCCAGCATCCTGGCACTGGCGGCGCGCGAAGGCGCCCGTGCGCTCAAGAGCTCGCGATGAGAGGGCCTCTTTGCACTACCAGATCTTCCCGGCCGGCAAATTGGACGCGCATTCGGTAAGCCAAGCCGAGCTCTTCGTGGCGGCAGCGGACGGTGCGGCTCGTGCTCGACTGAGCGGCCTCATCCTCCTGCCGTGCCCGCAACATGAAGTAATCTCGATCCTGCGATGTCATCTTCGCTCCGTGCCCCGATGGAGTGAAACGCGTACCGAGCGCGCCGAATCGGAACTCGGCTTCGTTGGCACCGCTTGTGACTTTTTCGGCGCGAATTCTCAATCCCGGATTTCTCCCACTGGGAAAGAACCCTAGGGAAAATCAGCGACTTGCATTTCGCGTGCGATGACCTGCGACCCCCGAATCGAACGGCGGAGAAGCTGAGCGGCTGGCGAGCTTCATAGATGACGCGCCCGGGAGTATAAGGCGCTCGCCTTTCTCGTCTGAAGGGGGAGCACCATGACCGCATTCAACACCGTACGCTTCAAGGTGAAGCCGGGAAGCGACCGGGACTTCCTGGAGGCCCACCAGGCCGTCGAGCGAAATTGGCCCGGCCTGCGCCACGCGAACATGATCAAGACCGGCGACGGGACCTACTGCATCATCGGCGAATGGGACGACATGGAGAGCCTCGCGAATGCGCGGCCGCACATGCTCGCGACGCTAGACAGCTTCCGTGACACGCTGGACGGCGACACGGACCCGGTCTCGGGTTCGGTGGTGCTGGAGCTGAAATAAGCACCGCAATTAGGCGGGCGTCTCTACCATTTGCCAGCGCCACGCGCGCCAGGCGATGTAGGCGGTCGCCGCAATCTCGATCACCCCGAAGAAGGTGTAATAGTTGAGCGGCGGCACGCCCCTCGCGAAAACGACCATCAGCATCACAAGGGTGAACAGGATCCCGGCGAGGACGTTGGCCCATCGCGCCACGCGCAACGGCGCGACCCATGATAGCAGCAAGGTCGCGATGCTGATTTCCATTAGGACGGCGCCGCCGAGGAAGAACAGGTCGGTCGAGCCCATGCCCGAGACCATCTGCTGAATGCGTTCAACCTGCTCGGGATGGATCAGCACCGAGAACGCCATTCCGATGTCGCCGTAGATGTAGTTGAACAGGACGAACGCCCACAGGACGACGAAGGTCAGTCTCTGGTCGCGTTCGGACACCGGCGCCTCCGCTACTGTGCCAGGACAGTAGCAGGGGCCCATGCCAGATTACAGCAGATCGAGCGGGCCCGGTCGGATGAACCGACCGGGCCTTGAGAGACTAGCCGCGATAGGTGTTGGCGCGGCGGATGCGGACGTTGGTGACTGCGCCGCGATAGTCGACGTTGCAGCGGAAGCTGAGGTCGCCGGTCGCGGCATAACCCTGGTTCTGGTAGCCGTAGGCCTGTCCGTAGGGCGGGTAGCCGCCGCGGCTGTCGAGCAGTCCGGACACCCGCAGGACGTTGTTCCTGCGCTCCACGTTGGTGATCGCGGTCACGCGCATGTTCGCGGCGTAGCCCTGATTATACCCCTGATTGTAGCCCTGGTTGTACCCGTAGGCGTTGCCATAGGGCGGTTGCTGGGGCCGGTACTGGGCGGATGCCTGCGCCATCGCCGCGCTCGCGCACTGCTGGATCGCCGTGCGGTCGGTCACATTGTAGCGGTTGCCGAGCAGCTGGTTGATGATCTGGCCGAGGCCGTTCTGCTGGTTGTAGCCGTATCCCGGCTGCTGCGGGTAGCCCTGCTGCGGCGGGTAATAGCCGTAACCCGGCTGGCCGGGGGCGGGCTGCGGGACCTCACCCTGATATTGCGCGGCGGCGGGGGCGGCGAGGCCGATCACGGCGGCGGCGGTCAGGACGCTCTTGAACATGGTCATGTGAATTTCCTCTTCTCACACGGAAAACGCCGGTGAGTTCGGAACAACAACGAACGTCTGCAGCGAATTGATGCATGAACTGAAAACAACAAGATTCCTGCGATCGCCAGGTCTTGGCGGGGAGGTTCAACCTTCGTCGTGGTCGCGCAGGGTCGAACGGGCAGCGGGGACGGGCGTGTTGCGCCGGATGAAGGCTTCGGCCTCGCGCATGGTGGCGAAGGCGTGCGGCGTTTCAGCGCGGCCGTCGTGAGTGAGCATGACCTTGTAGGGCAGGTCCGCGCCCGGCGTGCGCACGATGCGCCCGCAGGTAGAGCTCATGTGACCGCCCTCATTATCCGAGCCTTGCTCTTCCGCATTCGTCATCGCCTCTTCAGTGGCGGAATAGAATGGCGTGAAATGCTTGCCGCCCTTGGGCGATGGGGGCGCGTGGACGGACATCGGATTACCTTCCGTTGCGATGACGGCGAGGCGATAGGGGCGGGAGCATTTCGGCTCCCGCCCGCGATCGACTAGACCGTCTGGAGGTTCAACGCACAGGGTGCGCTGTTGCTCGTGCCGGCCTCATAGGAGAGACGCTGGCCGACCGTCGGGAGACGATCCTTGTCCCATGCGATCGCGCTCTTTTCGAAGCGGATGAGATTGCTGCCGACTTCCGGCTTGATTTCGCCATGGCCCTTGATCGTGTCGAACGACTGTACGGTTCCAAATAGCTTCATGTTGATTCCTTTCCGGGCACGCGCCGAAATTGGCGCCTGTGCCGACTAAAAGGCGGTAAAGATGGAGGAAGGTGCGACTTAGCGCCAAAAACCGTCGATCACGACTGGTAGTTGCACCTAAGTGAGCCTGCGCTGGACAGATAGCAATGGCAGATGGAAAATAAACATGACAGACGTGATTTCCGTAATTCTCCGAATTTCTATGATATAACTGGTCGTCCCCACAATTTCTTATACGTGCTTCACAAATCTGCGCATACATTTGATCTTAAGTTATTGAGTGCGCTTCTTAATCGATGTTGCGCTTTCAGGGTACGAGACG
>Ga0307410_10000332_pt1 | contig 18428 bp, 16 predicted proteins | sample 322Ometagenome_3_FD_203707 | JGI IMG/M metagenome (GOLD analysis project Ga0307410, IMG submission 203707) | Maize rhizosphere microbial communities from greenhouse at UC Davis, California, United States - 322HYB-O-3 | ecosystem: Host-associated > Plants > Roots > Rhizosphere > Soil | place... | reverse complement strand
CGAGGTGCACCGGCGCATCGCCCTCTCCGATCCCGGGATCGACGACTACCGCAACGAGATCCTGTGGAGTCCGGAGCGCCCCGTGCTGATCCAGGCGGAGCTCTCCCTGTGGGGCGGCCGCGGCGACCTGGTGGACCGGGTGCGCAGCTACACCGCACTGCGAAACGTCGGCACCCAGACCGGCCGCTTCACGCTGAACGGCCGCCCGTACTACCTGCGCCTCGTGCTGGACCAAGGGTACTGGCCCGAGACCGGGCTCACCGCCCCGTCCGACGAGGCGCTCCGGCGCGACGTGGAGCTGGCGAAGGCGATGGGCTTCAACGGCGTGCGCAAGCACCAGAAGCTCGAGGACCCACGCTACCTCTACTGGGCCGACACGCTCGGACTCCTCGTGTGGGCGGAGATGCCGAGCGCGTACCGGTTCACGAAGCGGTCCATCGAGCGGCTCACGCGCGAGTGGGCGGCGGCGATCGATCGCGACGAGAGCCACCCGTGCATCGTGACCTGGGTGCCGTTCAACGAGTCGTGGGGCGTCCCCGATCTCCCGGCGATCGAGGCACAGCGGAGCTACGTCCAGGCGCTGTATCACCTCACGCGGACCCTCGACCCGACGCGCCCCGTGGTCGGCAACGACGGGTGGGAGAGCGCGGCCACGGACATCGTCGGCATCCACGACTACGACGCCGACCCGAGGCGGATCGCCCGGCGCTACCAGAGTGCGGACATCATCCCGAAGCTCCTCCAGCAGGTGGGCCCGGGCGGCCGCCTCATCACCCTCGAGGGCTACGAGCACCGCGGGCAGCCGCTCATGCTCACCGAGTTCGGCGGGATCGCGTACTCGGACGACCGGGCCGGAACGTGGGGGTACACGCGGAGCGAGACGGCGGAGGACTTCGCGGAGACGTACGCCGCACTGTTAGGCACCATCCACCGCCTGCCGCTCATCGCCGGATTCTGCTACACCCAGTTCGCGGACACCTACCAGGAGGCCAACGGCCTGCTCTACGCCGACCGGACGCCGAAGATCCCGCTCGAGGAGATCGCCGCGGCCACTCAGGCCCGGGGCGACGCCTGGGCGGAGGGGATCGGGATGGCGGGGACGTAGCGAGTCGCTCCCCTTTTAAAGGAGGCGCGCCGCGTGTAGCGGCGCGCCTCCCTTCACCCCGGGACGGACGGGTGCGCCTGCGCGCGTCTACGCGCCGCGATAGTACGCCTTCACGGCGCAGCGCACGACCCAGGCGATGAGTGCCCGAACGGCGTCACCCGACAGGCGCGCCGCGTCGACGACGCGATACGCGAGCGTCTTGAGCATGACGAGCACCCGCTCCGGCGGCTGCCCCGCGCTCTTGGCCTCCTCCACGACCTGCTCCACCGCGGCACAGACTTCCGGACTCTCGCGCTCGTCGGCGCGCGCGGCTTCGTCCAGCGCGCGCGCGAGGCGCGTGTGCGGGTCTCCGCGCTGCGGAAAGTCCGTAACCGTCGGATCGGAGGTGCTCATTCTTGGAGACTCCTGCGCGTGAGGCGAGTTCGCGGTGAGCGAGACGCCACCGCGCCGCGGGTCGTGGCTGCCCACCATACCATCGAGTGTTCGACCGGTCAACATCGACGGCCAACACGGCGTGGAAGTGGGCGCGGGCGCGCCGTCGACCGAAAAGCCTGATCCAGCGTCGTCTCGCCGCCATCGTATGCGGAGCCATCCAGCATCCAGCAGGTCCTCCACGCCGCGGGGGCGACGCGTCTGCGCTTACGGCGCCGGACGCGACAGTGGCACGAGATACCGCCCGTCCGCGTCCCGCTCGCCCTCGGCGAGCACGCGCGCGCCGCGCTTCGAGAGCACGCTGCGGCCGGCCACACGAATGTCGACCCAGGGAGCCCGCCGCGGGATCTCGATCTGGAAACGGGCCGAGCTCCCGTCGGTGCCGATCGAGAGGCGATCCACGTCGGAGCCGAAGGTGGCCGTGCCGCCCAGGGCGCGGACCACGACGTCCACCCCGTCGGTCAGCGACACCGCCGCCACGCCGCCCGGCTGGTCCGCCGAGAACGCGATCGTGAATCTGTCGCCGGGCGCGACGGCGATGCCGCCGGTGACGTCCTCCGTCCCCGCGATCCGCGCACCCCGCGGCGACGACACCGTTCGCCGCGGGGTGCCGTCGGTCCACGTGACCAACCGGCGAACCAGCCCGCCGAGGGGCGAGCCGGGCGCTGCGTACGCCAGGCCGGCGGCGCCGAGCGCGAGGAGGATACCGGCCGCCCAACGCCCCCACGCGGGAGGGCGCGCCGGGTGGGCCCGGGCCGCCGCGACCACCGTCTCGACGCGCACGAGCGGAGGCGGATGGTCCAGGTGGCCGAGCAGGTCGAGGACCCGCGCCTCGTCGCGCTCCGCGTCGGTCACGCGGGCGTGGCACCCGGCGCACGTCGCGAGGTGGCCGCGGGCCGACGCCGCCGCCGGCGGCGCCAGCTCCGCGTGCAAGAGGCGCTGGATCTGCTCGTCGTCCAGGTGCGCGTCAAAGTGCATGGAGCTCGTCCTCGCATCCCTCGCGGAATGCCCGCTTGGCGCGGGCCAGCAGCGTTCCGACGCTGGCCTCGTTCAGCTCCAGCGCCGCTGCGATGTCACGATAGCTGTAGCCCTCGGCGCGGAGGAGCAGCATCTGCCGCTCCCGCGCGGGCAAGTGGTCGAGCGCGGCCCGCACCCGCTCGCGCGCATCCGTGGCGACCGCCGTTTGGGCCGGCGACGGCGGTGGATCGGCGAGTACCGCTTCCGCGCGGGGGACCGTGAGGAGCCTGCGGCGCCGGGCCCGCATCGATCTGACGTTCCGGAACAGGTTCATGGCGACGGTGATCAACCACGCTTCGGGCGCGTCCGGCAAGGACCCTCTCGCGTACAGTCTCACGAACGCCTCCTGCGCGAGATCGGCCGCGAGCTCCGGCTCGCCGGAGAGCCGATCCAGGTAGCGGTACAGCCGCTGAAAGTGCGCGTCGAACAGCTCGACGAAGCGGTCGTGGAATGACACCGTCATTAGACCTGCTCCCGGAGAACCGCGGCTCTCGGCGCTCGGCGCTCGGCCCTCGGCTGGGGCGTCGACGAGGAACCCCTCGCCGTGAGGCACGTCCGCCTGCAGTTCCCGCAGTGGCCGAGAGCCGAGAGCCGAGCGCCGGGAGCCGCCGTCAAGTAGAGCCCGCGAGCAACAGCGGTTGTGACGCGCGCCAGCGCCAATCAGAGCTGCCAGTCGAGCCCCACGACGAGCGGGGCGCGCGGGCGCATTCCGATCGCGGTCCGCTCGCCCGCGGCGGCGTCCGTGACGGTGAGCACGTTCCGGCGGCCGAGCACGTTCGTGACCGTGCCGAAGAACGCCACCGACGCGTCTCTCCCCCTCAGGTCCACGTGCCAGTGCTTGCGGACGCCGAGGTCCAGCCGCCAGTAGGGCGGCAGCTTCGCGGCGCCCAGCCGGTCGGTTGCCTGGCGCGGGCTCCCACCGAGCTCGCACCCTTGGTCGAGGAGGTTGCACGACTCCCACTCGAACGCGCCGGCCACGGGTGTGGCGCGGCGGCCCACCACGCCGGTCGCGCCGAGTCGGAGGGAGAGCGTGGCCGAAGGGAAGAAGATCACCCCCGCCTCCATCAGGTGGCGCGCGCCGTGCTCGGGCACGTAGCTCGAGTCGCCGCGCTCGAACCGCACGCGCTGGCCGCCGTAGCTCGCCACGAGGCCGTAGCGCGCGCCGCTCACCGCCCCGTCCACGGCGAGCCCGCGGGCCGTCCCCGCGCCTGACGCGAAGTCCCCGACGGCGAACGGGTCGCCCGCGCGCGGCGCCACGAGGAGGATCCCCGCGAAGTCGCGGACGTACACTTGCGCCCCGAGGCGGACGCCGTCGGCGGGGCGGTACTCGGCGGAGAGTACGCCGCGGTTGCTGCGTGCGACCGGGACGCCGCGCGCGCCGGCGCCGACGTACAGGTCGGCCGGGAAGACGTTCGCGATGACCGACTCGGGGTTGCGCAGCGACTGTGAGAACTGGTGCGAGCGGGCGTAGCTGCCGGCGAGGGCGAGGTGCGGCGACGCGCTCCAGCGAAGCTGCGCCCGCGGCCCGGCGTAGACGCGCCCCGACGCGGCGGCCGCCGAGAGGGCGACGTTCGCCGCCAGGCGCGCGCCGAGGGGGCGCTCCTGCTGGACGAAGACCGTCGCCACCGGCACCGTCGCACCTAACGCGAACGAAGGCGCCCCGCCCGCCGCCGGCCGCACGCGGAACGACGTCCGGCTCCGGTCGATCCGCACGCCGGCGGCCGAGGCCGCGCTGGGCGCCCCGCGCTCGACGACCGCGAGCAGGCCCTCGTCCCGCCGCTCGGCCGCCATCGTCAGCGGCGCGGTACCGTTCGCGTCCCACACCGCGTCGGCGCCGCCGAATGCGCTCCACGCGCGGAGGCGCACGCCGCCGGCGGCGCCGCGCCGCGCCCACTCGGCGCCCACCGACCGGCTGTGCCACGCGAACTCGTTGCGCCCCGCGTCGGCGGGCGGCGCCTCGCCACTGCCCGCCGACGCGGCCGCGTCGAGCTCGTTCACGCTGTCGTAGCCGAGCACGCGCACCCGCCCGCCGAGCGCCCCCACCTCGACCTTCACCAGAAAGTCGCCGGTCTCTCCCTGCAAGTACGAGGGCTCGCGCGCGGGCGCGAGCACCCCCGGGAACCCGGCACGCGCGCTCACCAGGTAGCTGGCGTCGCCAACCCCGAGCGGCCCGTCCACGGTGGCGCGCGCCTGGGCGGTGCTGGCGCTGCCCTGGGCCCGCACGCGGGGGCCCGGCGTGCGCGTCACCGCGGTGACCACGCCGGAGAGCGCGTCGGGGAGGGCCGGCGACGGCGACGCCGACGACACCTGCAATCGGTCGAGTGCATCCAGGTTCCAGGCGCCGAACGTGCCCGCCGCGTGATACGGGCTGAAGACCGGAATCCCATCGAGGACGTACGCCGTCTGGTCGGACGCGCCGCCGCGCACGTGCATCCCGCTCGGCGACTCGGGCCGGAGCGCCACCTCGCCGCCGCCGAGCGCGAGCAAGCCGTCCGGCTCCGCGAGCAGCGGATGATTTCGCACGGCGGCGGCGGAGATCCCCCGGTCCGGGAAGGCCGTGCTGTCCCCGCCGTCCACACCCCGGACGGTGACCGCCGGCCGCACCTCGACCGTCCGCAGCACGACCGGCCCTGGGCGGAGCGCGACGTCGATCACGAGCTCGCCCTCACGCGGCACGAGCGCGTGGAGGGTGCGCGGCGCGTACCCGATGCGCCGGACAGTCAGGTGCTGTGGCCCCGGCGGGACCGCCCGGAACACGTAGCGGCCCCACTCGTCCGTCGCCACGGCGCGGTCGACGTCGACGAGCGCCACGACGGCCCCCGCGAGCGGCTCGCCGCTCTCTCCGTCCCGCACCGTGCCGACGATCGCGGTGTGCGTCGTCTGCGCCGCCAGGAGCAATGTCGCCGCGTCGAGGATCCAGGACATGCCGGCCCCCGTCAGAGAGGCACCGGTTCGCCTGTTCCTCGGGCGGGAGCAGCCGGATCGGAACCGTCGCCTGGTGCAAGATTCTCGCGGGCGGGTGGGCGCGCAAGCAGCGGACCAATCAGCTGCGGCTCTCGGCCCTCGGCCGGGACGCAGCGCTGTCATCCCGCAGGAGCGGCCCGCGGGGCCGCGAGTGTCGGGATCGGCCTGCCCGACCGCGATGCCGGCATCTCGACCGGGAGAGCGATCCCGACACTCGCGCGGCTGCGCCGCGCTCCTGCGGGATGACAACCCTCGCCTCCCTAGCTTGCAGTGGCCGAGAGCCGAGAGCGGAAAGCCGAGAGCCGCTACCCTTGCCCGCGCACGCCGCGCCAGACCCGCTCGACCAGGATCCGCGTGATCGTCCTCCAGTCGGCCTGGAGCGCCGGGTCGTTCCACACGGCGACCTTCGTGCGGAAGTCCTCCAGGGTGACGGCGTCCTGGATCTGCTCGAGAGTCATCCCTTGGCGGGCCAGCGAGTCGACCCGCGCCGCCGCCACCTCCAGCAGCTCGCGCACCTGCCGCGTGTAGCCGTGGTCGCGCATGACCGGCCCGTGGCCCGGTACGAGCGCGACGACGGGCACGGCCTCGACTTGCCGCAACACGTCGGCCCACGGCACCGGCCACGAGGCGCCGAGGTACGGGAGGGGCGACTGGACGAGGATGTCGCCCGTAAAGAGCACGCGGTCGTCGGGCAGGTAGATCGTCACGTCGTGCGGGCTGTTGGCCCGACCCCAGTCGCGGAGCTGGATCCGCCGGCGGCCCAGGGTCAGCGTGAGCTCGTGGTCGAAGACGAGGTTCGGCGGCACCACGCGGAGCGACGCGAGCTCCTCGAGCTCCGCCTTGCGCTGGCGGACGGCGACGGCGAGCGCCTTCTTCTCGTCGGCCGAGAGGGGGCGGCCGGCGCTGTCCGCGCCGCTCGCGAGCCGGGTCTCGAGCTGGGCGAGCGCCGCGCGCCGCGCGGAGTTGGGCGCGGTCGACATCTTGGCCCACCACACGCCATTCAGCTCGATGTAATCCCGGGTTGCCCGCTCGCTCACGATCGTCACGCCGGGGAAGGCGTCCCGGTACGCGACGGTGCCGTTGTTGTGATCGAAGTGCCAGTGCGTGATGACCAGGTACTTCACTGGCTTGTCGGTGAGCGACCGGATCAGCGCGATGTCGGCCCGCGCGCGCGACGGCAGGTAGTTGGAGTCCACCACCAGCACCCCGTCGTCGCCCACGACGACGCCGGTGTTGCCATGGGGCCACTGGTCGGTGGCGTCGTCATGGATGATCGCGTAGACGCCGTCGGCGACCCGCTCGACGCGGGCGCCGGCGTCCTTGACCTGTCTAGCTTGGGCAGTCGCCGTCGCGGCGGCCGCGGCGGAGCACGCCACGAGCGCAAGGGCGGCCGCGGCGACGCGGGGGCGTCGCGAAGCACGGAGAGACACGCGCTTGGTCCTGGGTGAGAGGATGAGGTGGCTGGTAGTCATCGGGTCGGCTCGACGACTGTCGCGCCGTCGGCCGGGTCCAGTCGAGCGGTGAGCCCCCAGCCGCCGAAGAGGACGGGGCGCCCGCCCCTCGGCCGCTCGTGGGTCGGGCGGCGCTCCCGCCCCGATGCTACGCGCCGGCGCTCAGCGGCGATTGGATATTTCGGCCTCGGCCCGCCGCTCGCGGTACACCTGGCTCGGCGGCATGCCGCACAGCGCCCGACATTCCCGCACCAGGTGCGACTGGTCGCAGAAGCCCGAGTCGGCGGCCACGCGGGCCCACACCGGCTCGGGAGCGCAGTCTGCGGTCGTCACCGCGCGGAGGAGGCGCAGCGTGCGGGCGTACGCCTTGAGCGAGACCCCGGCTTCCCGCTGTACGGTGCGACGCAGGTGGCGAACGGAGACGCTCATGCGGGCCGCGACTTCCTCGACGGTGAGCCGCCCGCTCGTTCGGCGAACCAGGTCGAGCGCCTGCGATGCGGCCGGCCGGTGGCGCGCCGGCGCCCGGGCCGCGAGGCCCCCGAGCGCCGCCGCGAGCGTGGTCACGGCCTGCTCGGGCGTGCGCGTCTCGACAAGCGCGTCCAGCAGCCATCCCGCGGCGCGAGGCGAGATGAGTGACAAGTCGTCGAGCGCGTCGTGATGGTCCGTGGGCACCAGGCCGAGGACGGCCGCCACCCACTCGAGCTTCACCCTCACGGCGGCCATCTCGTAGCCGCGCTCGAAGGTGCACAGGTGCGGCCTCGTCTTCGGCCCCACCAGCAGCAGGCGCGGGTCGACGACGCGCCCGCCGGGCTCGCGGGAGCAGCAGAACGCCACGCTGAGCGCCGGGTCCGGCAGGACGCGGTGCGTCGCCCCCCCGAGCGCGACGTCCCGCGGCGTCTGGTACACCCAGACGGCCTCGCTGAAGTGCGCGAGCGGCGGCGGGGGAGCGTACTCCCGGTAGCCACCGAGCACGTGCTGCACGGAGAGTGACGCGATCGCTCGCTCGGGCACGGCGGTCAGGGGTGCGCGGGTTCGCGGAGTGGTCAGGCCGGTCATCTTCCCCTCGGTCTTCGTGGAAGTCACCGTCAGATCCGCCCGACCAGCCGGTGCCGCGGCCGGGCCGACGGCGGCATCACGGGCCGTAGTCGCGGAACGGCTCCGTCCACAACCGGGCGCCGGTCGGGCGGTGACGCAGCACGTGCGTGAGCTCGACCTCGGGCCCGACGCGCGCCACGCGGGTCTCGAGGAGCTCGAGATCGGGCGCCGCGCCCAGCCCCATCGCGTTCAGGCGCTCGGCCTCGAACCGGCAGACGTCGCCCGGCGTCGGCGGGCTGGCAGGGTACGCCTCCTCGTGGTGCGCAACCAGCGTCCGCCAGTGCTCGTCCCCAGCTCGCTCGACGGACGCCCGAAGGTCCTCGCGTGTGAACGCCATCGCTCCTCCTGGTGCGGGCTGAACTGCCTGTCACTTGCGATCACGCACGGGGCGGCTCAGCTGCGGGGCCCCGAGCCGCCGGAGTCCGGCCGACGGGCCCCGAGGCACCCACCCGCTTCGGCGGGTCGCCGTGCGAGGCCGCACGATCCCGGCGCTTCGCCCACTGCAGTCTTGTGCGGCCCGGGCCCGCGGCGGAAGGCGCGGCGGACGGATCGCGCTGGCCCGGGACGACCGACCGCCGTATCGTACCCTACGGCCGACGACCCGTTCGTACCTGAAGCGGCTTACCCGGCGGATGGAGGCCCGGCTGCGGAGCGGCGCCGGCCTCCCGCATGCGCCTCACACGACGGCCGAAGTGGCCCTCGATGATGACGTCGCACCGTGCCGGCTCCTCAGGCACGGGCGCGTGACGGCTCGTGACGGATTCCGCCGCGGCAGCGTGATCGACGAGACCCAGTGGCGAACATAGTCTCACCTGTCACTCCCTCCCTGGAGCTGTCGATGTCCCTCCAATCGCTCATTGCCCACCCGAAGACGTTCCTCAAGACCAACGCCCTCTGGCCGGCCGGACAGTTGAACGTCATGGCCGCAGGCAAGCCGGACGTCTTCAAGGTCGGCACGACCGATGAAGGGTCTCGCGTCTGGCCCGTCCAGCTTCGCGCCAAGGGCGGCGTCGAGTGCAAGGCGCGCGACGGCACGCCGATGGCGTGCTGGGAGGTTGCCCCGGCGTCATTGCCGGCCGCGACCCTCGCCTACTACCTGCCGTGGCGCCCCAACTCCACGCTCACGATGCTCCTCGGCGACAAGGCGGACTTCTTCATCACCGACACGATGAACGGCTGCACGTTCGCCTTCGGGGCCGGCGGAAAGCCGCGGGTCGCGCACGTGAACTACAACACCTTCAACGAGGCCGGCGATCGCGAAGAGGGCCGTCCGATCGATCAGGCGCACATCGACGCCGAGGTTCAGCGCCTCTTCCCCGGCGCCGTGGGGGCGCTGCGCAAGGCGGATTACCTCACATCCAGCTTCCCGAACGTCACCGTCGTCGGCGTTCGCCGGAACGGGCAATGGACGTTCGTCTATCAGAAGCGCGACTACCTGGGCACGGCGGCGAACAAGCTCTACGAGCTGAAATCGGTACACACGATCCGTTGACGGCGCTCCGCCCGGTCCGACGTCGCCGAATTGTTGTCGCCCCGAGGCGCCAGTGCCGGCGTCCGCCGACGCCCTGCCGGGCGTCGCGCCTCGTCAGCCTTGGAAGACTTCCCAGGCCCTTCGTACTCGCTCCATCAAGCGACCAAACCGCACCTCGCCGCGCACGCCGGCCAGGAACGGCTCGTACTGCGCGAGGAAGGGGTGGTTGATCATTCCTAAGGAGACCGCCCGCTCGAGGAAGTCGAGCGACGCCTCGCGCTCGCCGACGAGGGCGAAACAGTCGGCCGCCCACCAGCAGAAGAGGTCGTCCCACCATGCCGCCTCGCGCAGCTCCGGCGTCATGACCCGAAGCACCTCGTCGCGGTCGCCGCGAAGCGCGGCCGCCATCGCGCTGGCCAGCTTCGCCCACGCCCCGTCCGGCGTGTCGCGCGCCACCGGCTGCAGTAGCGTGACCGCTTCCTCCACCCGCTCGTTGGCGGCGAGCATGAGCGCGTGCACCGTTCGGTTCGTCGGATTGTCCGGATCGACGTCGACCGACCGCTGCGTCCAGCGCAGCGCGTCATCGTACCGCCCGTCGAACATGGCAACCATGCCCCGCATGCAGATGTTGATCGACGTCAGGGGATCCACCTGGAGGAGCCGCTCCGTGAACGCGACGGCCAGGGGGATCTGCCCGGCGACGGCGTAGGCGTACCCCAGCCAGAGGAGCGCCTCCGGGTCGTTCGGGTCGAGCGCCAGGGCGCGCTTGAAATCGCGCATCGACCCGGCCGGGTCGGCCCGGTTGTTCCGAACGGCCCCGCGCAGGGAGTAGCCCTTCGATGACTCCGGATTCAGTGCGAAAACCTTCGCCGCGCAGGCCTCGGCTCGGCTGAGATAATCTTTGTAGGTCGTAGCGGGCCGCAGCCCGACATTGACGTACTGCCAGTAGATCATCCCCTCCGCGGCGAAGAGCAACTCGCTGTCGCCGACGATCTCCTGCGCCTGGCGAATGAGCTGGAGCGCGCGATCGAGAGCGGGGCCGCTGAAGCTCCAGATCTGCTGGCGCGCGCGCAGATAGAGGTCGTACGCGCGTGCGTCGTCGATCGACCGACGCGCCATGCGCTGCGCCTCGGCCGGCGTGAGCCGCAGTCGAAGCGCGTCCACGATCTGGCGCGAGAGCCGCTCCTGCATGTCCAGCACGTCGTCGAACGTGCCGGTGAACTTCTCCGCCCACAGTTGCGCATCCACCTGCGCGTCCACCAGCTGGGCCGTGATGCGAACGTCCGAGCCGGACCTCCGCACGCCACCCGTGAGCACGTAGCGCGTGCCCAGCTCGCGAGCGATCGTACGCACGTCCTTGTCGCTCCCCTTGAGTCGCATGGCTGACTGACGCGAGATCACGCGCAGCGTTTTGAGCATGGACAGATCGGTGATCAGCTCGTCCGTCAACCCGTCCGCGAGGTACTCGTTGTCCGGATCGGGGCTGAGGTTGGCAAACGGGAGCACCGCGAGGGTGAAGAGCCCCGAGTCGTCTACACGCCTCTCGCCGGTCCGGTGCTCGGCGAAATCCGACGCAGTGCCGTCGAGGACGACGATGAGCTCGCGGGCGGTCGCGGGGCGGTGGTCCGGGTCCTTTTCGAGACACCGCGCGATGAGCGTCGCCAGGCCCTCGGGAACGTCGGCGCGCTTGGTACTGACCGGGGCCGGCACCGTCATGAGGTGCGCGCGGATCTGCGCGGACGGCGGCCCCTGGAACGGAGGCTCCCCCGTCAACAGCTCGTACGCCAGGCACCCGAACGCGTAGAGATCGGCGCGATGGTCCACCGCCGAGTCGGCCGCAGCCTGTTCGGGCGCCATGTACTGCGGCGTGCCGATCGCGAATCCGACCTCGGTCAGCGTCGCCATGTCGTCCCCCATTATTCGTGACGTGGCGAGCGCCTTGGCCACACCGAAGTCCGCCACCGCGGCGGTGCCGCCGACAAGGAGAATGTTCTCGGGTTTGATGTCGCGGTGGATCACGCCCCGCTCGTGGGCGAACTCGAGCGCCCTCGCCACGTCGCGAAGAATGCTCACTGCCTCCGGGATCGGCAGCGCGCCGGTACGCGCCAGGCGCACGCGCAGCGAGTCGCCCTCCTCGAACGGCATCGTGTAGAACGGGATGCCGTCGACCTCGCCGGTACTGAGAATCGGTACGATGTGCGGATGCTGCAGTTGCGCGGTGAGCTGGATTTCGCGCTTGAAGCGCTCGGCGCTGACCCCCGCGAGCGAATCCGGCGCGAGCACCTTCACGACGACGCGGCGGCCCAACGCACGCTCCCGGGCGAGGAAGACGCGGCTCATCCCGCCCCCGCCGAGCTCGCGCTCGACCGAGTACATGTCGCCGAGCCGTTCCTCCAGGTAGCTTCGCAGATCCGTGAGCACGCGCCGGCCGCCGTCGAGAGGACCTCCGAACATTGAGGCGCTCAGACGAGGTTTGCCAGAGTCGCGACCCTTCCGCGATGCAGCGAAACGACTCACGTTGCGAGGTCGTCAGTGAGTCCCTCGGCGGGCGCCGCTCTGCGCCTCGTCGACGTGCAGCAGGGCTTTGACGATCCGCGCCGGGGCGCGCGGAACAATCCCGTCTGCAGGGTGAGTTCGCCACGGGCCGAAGCGCCCACGACGTTCTCGCCGCGGGTGCCTAACGCAACGCTGTACTCGGCGGGAGGGCCGCGCACCGTCCCGCCCCCGGGTGGGCTCCGCAGCCCGCCCGCGTCGGTGCGCTCGTACGGCGCTCGCGGGTGAGCGAGGGCGTCAGGGGCAGAGTGGCTTCGGAGGGGGGACGAGCACGGTGCCTGGGCTCACGTCGTTGGTGGGGGTCGGACGCGCCGAGCCCGCAGGACCACGACGCGACGGGGCGCCACTGGCGGGTGGCCGCACCGGCCAGTGGCACTGTCGCGCGTCGTCTCGCCCGGCGCCGGTGACCGGGTCACGCACCCGCCGTGGAGGGGTCGATCACCGCGCGAACTTCGCTGATCTGCGTGGCGGGGAAGCCCGACTTCGCCGCGTGCTCCTCGATGAGCGACGGGTCCCGCGCGACGTACACGCAGAAGATCTTGTCGCCCGTCACGTACGACTCGAGCCAGTGGATGTCGTGACCGAGCTCAGCGAGAACCTTGTTCGACCGCTGCGCCGCCGCCGAGAGCCCATCCGATGACTGCCGCCCGACGCCCGGCATGTCCCGCTCGATGATGTACTTCCGCACAGGATCCTCCCGTGAATGGTCGTGGGCCTACAGTGCGCTCGCGGCGCCTGCCGCGCGACTGGCGGAACTGACATATTCACGGGTCGATTCGGCCACGGGGCCCAATGATCGAAGTCACAGTCGTTTTCCTCGACGGCAGCCTCCCGTCCACCTCCATTGCCCCCATGGAGATCTTCCAGTACGCGGGGGTCCTTTGGAACGTGCTGCACGGCGACCCGGGCCAACCGTACTTTCGGGTGCGAACGGCGTCGCTGCACGGACGAGCCGTACAGGGCGACGTGCCGGTCGCCATTCAGGCGAATTGCGGAATCGCGGAGATCCGTCAGACGGACCTGATCGTCGTGCCGACGGCCGGCATGGATCTCGAGGCGCTCTGCCGGCAGAATGCTCCCCTGATCCCGTGGCTACAGCACTGGCGCACGCGGGGAGCGGCAATCGCGGGCGTCTGCACCGGCGTGAGCCTGCTGGCCGAGGCCGGGCTGCTGGATGGCAAGCCGGCGACGACCCACTGGGCGGTGGTCGATCAGTGCCGTCGGCGGTATCCCGCCGTGCAGTGGAGGCCCGAGCTCTTCATCACGGAGGCCGACGGGGTCTTCTGCAGCGGCGGCCTCTACTCCTCGATCGATCTCAGTCAGTACCTCGTGGAGAAGTACTGCGGGCACCAGGTCGCCGTGGAGACGGCGAAGGCGCTGCTGATCGAGCGGCCCCGAACGTGGCAGTCGGGCTACGCAGTCGAGCCCCCCCGCTGGGCACACGGCGACGAGCAGATCCAGAAGGCGCAGGACTGTCTGTTCAGGAATTTCCGGCACGACGTCCGCTTCGCCGATCTGGCCGCGCACGTCGGGATGACGCCGCGGAATTTCAACCGCCACTTCAAGGCCGCGACCGGGGACACGCCGCTCGGCTACCTGCACCGGCTGCGGGTCAGCGAGGCGAGGAAGATCCTCGAGGGCCAATTCAAGTCCGTCTACGAAGTAGGCGTCGCCGTCGGCTATCAGGACCTGACGTTCTTCCGACGCCTGTTCAAGCGCTGCTCCGGCATCGCGCCCCAGGCGTACCGCCAGCGCTTCGGCCCGAAACGCCGGAAGGGCGCAATCGAGCTGCGCGGCACTCGTGGCGGGCGCGCGGTGCAGGCAGGCACGGTCAACGGCCAAGCCTGAACCAGGCGCCCAGCGACCGGGGAATGGCGGCCGACCAGTCCGAAACCCTCTTCAGAGTGGTCGCGGCCGCGCTGTTCTGTACGGGCCTCGGCATTTCGGCTCACTTCCGCCGGAAGGCAGACCGAGCCGGGGGGCGCGTGTCGTGGGAGGGTGAGGGCGTGCCCATGCTCGTCGCCCTGCGGCTCTCCGGACTGGCGCTGTGGGGGGCCGTCGTCACCTACCTCGTCAACCCGCGGTGGATGCAGTGGTCCCAGATCGGTCTGCCGGCGTGGGCGCGCTGGGCGGGAGCCGTCCTCGGCGTCGTGACAGTCGCGCTGCTCTACTGGCTGTTCAGTAGCCTGGGCAAGAACATCACCCCGACCGTCGCGACCAGAGCCGAGCACACGCTCGTCACCCACGGCCCGTACCGGTGGGTCCGGCATCCTCTCTATTCGGTGGGGACGCTCTTCTTCCTCGCGCTCAGCCTGCTGGCCGCCAACTGGTTCATCGCCGTCGCCAGCATCTGCGCACTGCAGTTGCTCGCCCTCCGCATACCGAGGGAGGAGGCGAAGCTGGTCGAACGCTTCGGTGATGCGTATCGCGCGTACATGGCGCGCAGCGGTCGCCTGCTGCCACGCTTTCGAGGCCCGCGGTGAGCCAACCGGAGGAGGTATCGTGGACGAGGACCTCGAAGCGATGACGCGCGACCAATTGATCGCCGAAGCCCGGCGCTTGCGCGCCGGGATCCGGGCACACCGCGACAGCACCGGTCACGCGCTCTGCTGGCATCACCCGGCGCTCTGGGGTCTCCTGCCCGAGAAGACCGATCCGCTGCCCACGGTCCCGACCTGGCCGGAGTTCCTCCGGGGTTGCGTGCGGTACCGCCAGTCGCTGGATGAACAGCTCCCCAATGCCCCCCGCTCCGGCGCCCCCTATCAGCCGTGACCGAGCGGGGAGCCAGCACGCCGCCGCCGCGACGAGCAGCAGAAGCAGCATGACGCCACATGGATTGTCAGGCGCCCTCGAAACCCGACGCGTCATCCTCTTACCTGCCACGTAATGGCCCCGCAGCGCGCGGCGTCCAATACTGCCTCCCAAGCCGCCCGAGACGTACAGCGTCCGGCGCGGGTACACTGAGCATTGAGGAGGATCATCATGGAACGCTCTCGCCTGCTCCGCCGCGCGCTGCTCGCGAACGCGGTCTTCTCGATCGCCTGTGGCACCGCTCTCGCCACCGCCCCCGCTCGGATCGCGGTCGCGCTCGGCCTCGAGAGGCCGGCACCCCTGGTGGGTCTCGGCCCCGGCCTGCTGCTCTTCGGGGTGAGCCTGGTGCTGCTCGCGCGCGCTCCCGTCATCAACCCCGGTCGGGCGCTCGCGGCGAGCGCCCTGGATCTGGGATGGGTCGTCGGGAGCGTCGTGCTGCTGGCGGGCTGGCCGCAGCTCCTCGGCGCGACCGGGCGCCTCGTCGTCGGCGGCGTGGCGGCGGTCGTCGGCGCGCTGGCGTTGCTCCAGCTGAGCGGTTTGCGGAGCTCGATTGGGAGCGACGGGACGCGGGGGGAATACGGCAGCATGCTCGAGGCGCGGCGGGTGCTGCCGATCGATCCGCGTGCCGCGTGGGCCGTCGTGTCCGACCTCGACCGCTACGCCGACTTCGCCGCCGGGCTCCGCTACTCCCGCGTGCTCTCCGGGCACGGCGTCGGCCTGCGCCGCGAGTGCGGCGACCACCGCGGGCGGTCCTGGACGGAGACGTGTGCCGTCTGGGAGGAGGGGCGGGTGTACGCGATGGAGGTGGACACCGCGGCCGCGGGGTACTCGTTCCCGCTGAGGGCCCTCCGGGGCGAGTGGCGCGTGAGCCCGGTGGACGGTGGGACGGAGGTGGCGATGCGTTTCGACTTCACCGCCAGGGGCGGCGCGATCGGCGAGCTGATCGCCGCCGCGATCATGGCGCCGCGCGCCCGTCGAGACATGGAGGCCGTGCTCGACCGATGGGAGGGGTCCATGCGGACCGGCAGCGCGTCGGCGGCGGCGTGAGCGGCGGCGTGAGCGGCGTGGGCGGTCGCGCGGCCCCCTCATCGGCCCCCGTCGGCGAGCTGCTGCGGCTCTGGCGCACGCGGCGGAAGATGTCGCAGCTCGACCTGGCGCTCGACGCGCAGGTGTCGGCCCGCCACCTCAGCTTCATCGAGACAGGGCGCGCCACGCCGAGCCGAGAAATGCTGCTCCTGCTCGCGGCCGTCCTAGAGGTCCCGCTCCGCGAGCGAAACCTCTTGCTCCACGCCGCCGGCTACGCGGCCGCGTACCGTCAGACGGACCTCACCGCCCCCGAGTTGGCGGAGGCGCGCCGCGCGCTGGAATTCATCCTCGCGCGTCACGAGCCCAACCCCACGCTCGTGCTGGACCGGCTGTGGGATGTGCTCCTCGCCAACCCGGCGGCGGCGATCCTGTCGCGCTTCGTGCAGGAGCCGGCCGCCCTCGCGGCGCGCGGACGGCCCAACGCGGCCCGGCTCATCTTCCACTCGGCGGGGATGCGGCCGTTCATCGTCAACTGGGAGGACGTCGCGGCGCATCTGTTGGAGCGGTTGCGTCGAGAGGCGAGCTTCGGGCTCGGGGACCCCGCCGCCCGGGAGCTGCTGAACGAGCTGCTCTCGTATCCGGACATCCCGCCTCGACTCCGGCACGCGGGCTACGGCAGGCCCGACACGCCGCTCCTGCCGCTGACGCTCGCGAGGGACGGCGCGAGGCTGTCGTTCCTCACGACGGTCACCACGTTCGGCACGCCCCAGGATGTCACGCTGCAGGAGCTGCGGATCGAGACCTACTTCCCCGCCGACGAGGCCACGCGGGAGCTGTTGCGCGAGACTCACGCGCCGGCTGCAAGCGTTCGCGACGCCCCTGACGAGCCCCCGGACGGTGCGACCCGGAACCCCCCTGCAGCGCGGCTGTGAATTGCGCGCCGATGCAGGCAACCGGAGTACATCCCGGGGAGGCCTCTGGATCCTATGTCCTGCACTCCACTCGCACGCTGGCCGAGCGGGTCGTCTCCGTGGCGCGCATCACCGGGAGCTGGCCGGTCCCGTCGTGCGCCTCACCGAGCGGCGGCGCCGGCACGTCCCCTCGCGCGAGACCTCCCGCCGCGAGCCATCCCCTGGTGTTGTCCGCCGCGCCGGCGATCATCGGTCAGTGGGCTCGCCGAGCGATCACCGCCAGACGCGCGTCTCCGGCCGAAAGGCGGCCCAGGCGAACCAGAAGTAGTCACCGGACGGGACCACGGTCAGGCGGGCGCCGCGAAGCGGTCCGGAGACGGCGCGGCCGCGGAGATCCCACGCGCTCCCCGTCTCCCGGTCGCGAAAGGTGCTTCCCGGCCCGGGCTCGAAGGTCAACGTGCGACCGCCGGCTCGGCGGTCGAAGACGCCACTCGCTCCAACGTCCCGGCCGGACGCGATGCGCGACTGATCGAGCGCGCTGGCCATCCCCGGCGTCCAGAAGACCACCAGCGGCCGACCGCCGACCACGTCGTTGACGACTCGAACCCCGCGCATGCGGGAGAATGGGTACGCCACGGTCTCGGAGCCGACGCGCACCGCGACGACGCGCTCCAGCGCCGCGAGGCGGTTGTCCCGCTTGCCGTGGAAGAAGCCGGGCAGCGGCGAACCGCCAGGGGCGTCGTAGCCCGTGTACGGGTTCGTACCGTAAGGGCGGGAAAAGCCCGTTTCCCGCGAGAGGACTTGCCCATTAGTGTGCGTCGTCTTGAACTCTGCCCAGCTCACCGTCTGGGCCTCCAGCCACCGCAGCGTGTCACCGGCAAGGGCGCCGACGATCGCCTGGCCGGTCGCCTGCTGCCACCAGCTCTCCGTCTGGCGGTCGTACATTACGAGGTCGGAGTGCCGGAGCCGCCCCGTCGTGCCGAAGTCGAGCACCCGTCCGTCGTGCCGCCGGTCGAAGACGAGCGCCGTGTTGCAGAGCGGGCAGTAGGTGACCGCGACCGGCAGGTCGCCGACGCGGTCGTTCACGATCTCGTGCCAGATGAGGATCTGGAGCGGGTACGCGCGGGCGGTCCCTCCGTGCTCCACCACGATCACCGGCTCACGGTCCTCGAGCCAGCGGTCGGCGCTCGATACCCTCTCGAACCGCGGCCGGTCGATCGCGGGGATCCCGTCCTTGGGCGGCCCCCCGGCGACGATCTCCTCGAGCGGCACGATGTGACGCGAGAAGTCCGTACGCCAGTCGCCGACCGCCTGCGCTGACTGCTCACTCGGCGCGGCGCAGGCGAGAAGCGAGAGGAGGGGAATCCGGCACGGCAGCACGTCAATGCCTCCGTAAGGTCATTAAGATCGTTTCGGTAGCAACGCGTCTACCGTACCCGCCGCCGAGTGGTACTTGCAGTGGGCGCGGAGTGGTGGGCCATCCGTCTTCACCTTCACGGTGACGACCTGGGCGCCGGCTCACGGCGTCCCTGCCCCGGCGCGCCGCTGGTGCTGTACATCCGGCCACGCGTCAGGCGCCGACACGCCGCTCG
>Ga0307410_10000331_pt1 | contig 18439 bp, 15 predicted proteins | sample 322Ometagenome_3_FD_203707 | JGI IMG/M metagenome (GOLD analysis project Ga0307410, IMG submission 203707) | Maize rhizosphere microbial communities from greenhouse at UC Davis, California, United States - 322HYB-O-3 | ecosystem: Host-associated > Plants > Roots > Rhizosphere > Soil | place... | reverse complement strand
ACCACCCCCCCCCCGGGCGGGGGGGGCGCGGTGCCCCCACCCCCCCCCCCGCGGGGGGCGCCCCCCCCCGGGGGGGCCCCCCCGCCTCCCCTGTCAGCCAGGTCGCGTCGTCGCGCCTACTTCGTGGCGTACGCCTTCAGGCCCAGGACCACCGGGTCGTGGTCCGAGGAGCGGTAGGGGTCGGGCTGGTGGAACACGGTGGAGTGGTAGTTGTAGCGGCTGTACTCCAGCGCCACCGACTCCCCGGAGTTGATGTTCCAGTGGTCGGCCCCGGTCGACAGCGCCAGTGCCGCGTCGTTGACGAGGATGTGGTCGAGCGAGCCCGACAGGCCGGAGAACGAGTACGACCAGGAGTCGTTGTCGAACCGCGAGCCGACGTCGGTGTAGCCGGCGTCGTAGAGGACGTCGAGCGGGTCCTCCATGGTGTAGGAGTTGTAGTCGCCCGCCATGACCACGGCCTTGGTGCTGGTCTCGTCGAGCACGGTCGGGACCCAGTCACGCAGCGCCTGCGCCTGCAGGATGCGCGACGTGACCGACGAGCCCTGGCCGTCACCGGTGTCCTCGTCGCCGGGGAACGGCCCGGCCGAGCCCTTGGACTTGAAGTGGTTGACGACGAAGAGGAACTTGTCGCCCTTGCCGTACTTCTTCTTGAAGACCTGGGCGATCGGCTCGCGGGCGTTGCCGAAGGCCTGTCCGTCGGCGCTCTGGTCGCCGAGGGCCCGCGACTGGTCGACGCGCATGACCGAGGCCGGCTTGTAGATGATCGCGCTGGTGATGACGTCCTGCTCCGAGGCCGGCGGCAGCTCGGTCGACGACGGCACGAACGCCCAGGTGTCCGCTCCCGCCTTCGCGTTGAGGGCGGTCACCAGGGAGCCGAGCGCCTCGTCGGTCTGCTCGCCGAGGGCTGCGGAGTTCTCGATCTCCATGAGGCCGACGACGTCGGCGTCGAGCGCGTTGATCGCCGCGACGATCTTCTCCTGCTGGCGCTGGAAGTCCTGCGCGTCCCAGGCGCCGCGCTGGTCACAGCCGGTGCGGACCGTGACGCCGTCGCCGTCGCGGTCGGTGTAGGGCTGGCAGTCGGCGTCCTCAGTGCCCAGGGTCGTGAAGTAGTTCAGGACGTTGAACGAGGCGACCTTGACGTCGCTGGTCCCCAGCTGGTCGATGTCGCCAGTGTCCGGCGCCGCGGTGCGCGTGTTCTCGAACTCCGCCGGTGAGGCGGCGTTGTCGGGGCCCACGACGGTCGAGGTCGGCTGGAAACGCCACAGGTTGAACCGGTAGTCGACGACGACGGGAGCCGTGAACGTCACCGGCGCGCCCACGCGCACGGGCTCCGACTGTGACACGTAGGCCGGGGTCTCGTCGCCGTTGGTCAGGCAGGGGGTCGGGCGCGTGCCGCACACGCTCGCCGAGAAGCTGTTGGCGAGGAAGTTCGTCGACGAGCCGTCGTCGAGGGTCACGGCCCGCCGGGTGTTGTCGGCCTCGACGGCCAGCGCCTCGGCGGAGCGCGGCGCGGCCACCTCGGTGGACTGGATGAGCGGCTTCGTGCCGGCAGCGAGCCCGACCTCGCCGTACTGGTTGGTGCCGAACGTGTTGCTCACCGTGAAGGGGCCGGACGGTTCGTACAGCATGCCCTCGAGCGACTCGCGCTCGGCGCTGGTGCCCGGCCACGCGTTCGACACCGGCTTCACCGCGGCGAAGTCGTCGCCGGCGTCGATGATGTCAGCGGCCGCCGCGGTGACCTCGGTGAGGCCGCCGAACTCGCTGACCTTGCCGGTCACCTCGACGTAATTGCCGATGACGGCGTCACTGTCGAGGGCACCGCTCGGCTGGAACACGAAGACGCCGTCGGAGGCGGCCGTCAGGTCGCGCTCCCCGCCGGTGCCCGCGGTCTGGAGGTAGAAGCCGCGGAACCCGCCACTGGGGTAGGCGGCGGTGACGACGCCCTTGATGATGACGTTCTGACCCGCGAGCGGCGACGACGCGCCGGTGCCCTGCACCTCGGCGATGGTCTTCTCGACCGGGGCCCCGGGCGGGGCCGCCGCGTCGGAGCCGGGTGACGGCGTCCCAGCCGTGAAGTCGGCGGCGTTGTTCGCCGTGTTGGTCCGGCGGTAGTCGCGCGAGTCCGACGTGGAGTTCGTGGTGCCCGGCGCCGCGCCGGAGCCCGCCCAGTCGTTCGCCGCCCCATAGCCGACGAAGTCGACGACCTGGCCGAGCGCCGAGCACGGGTTCGCGCTCGTCTTGCCCTCGCAGCCGGTCAGGGAGGTCTGGGTGTTGACCAGCGCCACCTTGCCGCTGCTGCCGCTGAGGTTGATGCCGCCGTCGACGTCCACGCCCGGCAGCGCTGCGCCGGTTGAGCCGGATGCACCGCCCACCACGAGGCGTCCTCCCGCGGGGATCGAGCCCGAGAGGTTGGTCCTGTTCGACCAGCTGGTGCCGGAGGCCGACGCGTACTGGACCGACCAGCCGCTCACGTCGACGGCCGTGGCTGCCTTGTTGACGAGCTCGATGAAGTCGCGATTGTAGGCGGCACCGGAGTTCCCTCCCCCGCCGTAGACCTCGTTGATGACGACCGCGGCCTGCGCCGACGGTGCCGCCTCGGCGGGACCGGCCGCCACCATGCCAGCGGCCAGCGCTCCTGCGCCGGCCACTGCTGCTACCTGCCTGCGATGTACGCGCACAGCATGTCCTCCACACACTGAATCCCCAGTAGAAGCGCAGCCGGCCGCGGATGGGGGCCTGGCGCGCCCGTGCAGTAGACCACGCGCACCATGGCGCGGGAACGGTTCCCGGGAACCCGGAAGGTAAAACTCAGGCAAAGTCCCGGAGTGGGACCGCGGGATCCGCGAGCCGTCCGCGGTCGACCGGCCGACGACCGCGCACGACGGCCTTGATGTCGTCGATGACCTCCCAGATGTTCACGGCCATCCCCGCCACGACGCGGTCGTCACGCAGCCAGAAGGCGAGGAACTCCCTCGACGCGAGGTCACCGCGCACCACGACCTCGTCGTCGGGACCGCAGTAGCCGATGTACTCCATGCCGAGGTCGTACTGGTCGGTGTAGAAGTAGGGCAGCTCGTCGTAGACGTCGTCCTGGTCGAGCATGCCGCCGGCCACCGCCGAGGGCTGGTTCAGGGCCGTGGCCCAGTGCTCGACGCGCACGTGCTGGTCGAGGAAGGGCAGGAAGTGGTTGGCCACGTCGCCGACCGCGAAGACGTCCGGGTCGCTCGTGCGTCCCTGCGCGTCGACGACGATGCCGTTGTCGAGGCGGAGGCCGGCGAGCTCGGCCAGCTCGATGTTGGGCAGTGCGCCGATGCCGACCACCACGGCATCGGCGGGCACGGTCGTCCCGTCGCCGAGCCGCACGCAGCGCACCTGTCCCAGCTCCCCCTCGACGGCGGCCACCTCCACGCCGGTGCGCAGGTCGACGCCCTTCTCGCGGTGGAGGTCGGCGAACACCGTGGCGACCTTCGGGCCGAGCACCCGCACCAGCGGGATGTCCAGGGCCTCGAGCACGGTGACGGAGGACCCGGCATCAACAGCGGCCGACGCGGCCTCGAGCCCGATCCAGCCTCCCCCGATGAACACCACTCGCGCGCCGGGCACGAACGCTGCGCGCAGCCGCTCGCTGTCCTCGATCGTGCGCAGGTAGAGCACGCCGTCGAGCTCGGCCCCCGGGAGGTGCAGCTGCCGGGGGCTGCTGCCGGTGGCGACCAGGAGCTTGTCGTAGCGCACCCGTTCGCCGGTGTCGGTGCCGAGCTCGTGGTCGAGCAGGGCCAGCTCGGTGACCCGGCTGCCGAGGTGCAGGCCCACCCGGTGCTCGAGGTACCACTCGCGGGTGTGCACGAAGGCGTCGGCCAGCCCCTCACCGGTCTTGAGGTACCCCTTGGACAGCGGGGGACGCTCGTACGGCAGGTGCGGCTCGGCGCCATACAGCTCCAGCGCGCCCTCGAAACCCTTGTCGCGCAGGGCCTCCACCGCCTTGGCGCCCGCCAGACCGCCCCCCACGACCACGAACGTCCGGTTGTCAGTCATGCCTCAGCATCGGCCCGCGGCGCCCGGAACCGCAACGCAACACGCACTCGGGCACCCACTGGGACACCCAGACGGGACGGGCCGGCACACCGCAGTGGTGTGCCGGCCCGTCGCCGTGTCGTGCGTGGCGTCAGTTCGCCGCGTCCTCCGAGGAGGCGGGGGCGCCGCCCTCGCGGGCCTCGACCAGCTGGTCGGCCTCGGGGGTCCCGGAGCCCTGCTCCGCGTCACCGGTGCGGTCACCGCGGTCGCCACGGCGACGACGGTTGCGGTTGCGGCCGCCCTCGCGACGCTCGCCGCGCTCGTCACCGTCACCACGGTCGGCCTGGTCGCCGGAGCCGGACTCGCCGCCCTCCTCGGACGTGGCAGCGGCCTCGCCACCCTCGCCCTCGGGGAGCACCGCGGCGAGCGAGAGCTTGCCGCGCGGGTCGATCTCCTTGAGCTCCACCTGGACCTTCTGGCCCACGGAGAGGACGTCCTCGACGGCGTCGATCCGCTTGCCGCCGACCAGCTTGCGCACCTCGGAGATGTGCAGCAGGCCGTCCTTGCCGGGCAGCAGCGAGATGAACGCACCGAAGGTCGTCGTCTTCACGACCGTGCCGAGGAAGCGCTCGCCGACCTCGGGCATCTGCGGGTTGGCGATCGCGTTGATCGCCGCGCGCGCAGCCTCGGCGGACGGGCCGTCGGTGGCGCCGATGTAGACGGTGCCGTCGTCCTCGATGGAGATGTCGGCGCCGGTGTCCTCCTGGATCTGGTTGATCATCTTGCCCTTCGGGCCGATGACCTCGCCGATCTTGTCGACCGGCACCTTCACCGAGATGACGCGCGGTGCGAACGGCGACATCTCGTCCGGGGCCTCGATGGCCTCGTTCATGACGTCGAGGATGTGCAGGCGGGCGTCACGGGCCTGGGTCAGCGCGCCGGCCAGCACCGAGGCGGGGATGCCGTCGAGCTTGGTGTCGAGCTGGATGGCCGTGACGAACTCGCGGGTGCCGGCGACCTTGAAGTCCATGTCGCCGAACGCGTCCTCGGCGCCGAGGATGTCGGTCAGCGCGGCGTACTGCGTCTCACCGTCGACCTCGTCGGAGACCAGGCCCATGGCGATGCCGGCGACCGGGGCGCGCAGCGGCACACCGGCGTTCAGCAGCGACAGCGTGGAGGCGCAGACCGAGCCCATCGACGTGGAGCCGTTGGAGCCCAGCGCCTCGGAGACCTGGCGGATCGCGTAGGGGAACTCCTCGCGCGTCGGCAGCACCGGCATGAGCGCACGCTCGGCCAGCGCGCCGTGGCCGATCTCGCGGCGCTTCGGCGAGCCCACGCGACCGGTCTCACCGGTGGAGAACGGCGGGAAGTTGTAGTTGTGCATGTAGCGCTTGCGCGTCACCGGCGAGAGGGTGTCGAGCTGCTGCTCCATGCGCAGCATGTTCAGCGTGGTGACACCCATGATCTGGGTCTCGCCGCGCTCGAAGATCGCCGAGCCGTGCACGCGCGGCAGGACCTCGACCTCGGCGCTCAGGGCGCGGATGTCGGCGAGGCCACGGCCGTCGATGCGGACCTTGTCGCGCAGGATGCGCTGGCGGATCAGCTTCTTCTGGACGGAGCGGTAGGCAGCGGAGATCTCCTTCTCGCGGCCCTCGAACTGACCGGCGAGGGAGGCCTTCACGGCGTCCTTGATCTCGTCGATGCGCTCCTCGCGCTCCTGCTTGCCGGCGATGGTGAGCGCCTGCGTGAGGTCGGCGGAGGTGGCGGCCTCGACGGCGGCATACACGTCGTCCTCGTAGTCGAGGAAGATCGGGAACTCCTGGACCGGCTTGGCCGACTTGCTCGCCAGCTCGGCCTGGGCGTCGCAGAGCGCCTTGATGAACTTCTTGGAGGCCTCGAGGCCCTCGGCCACGACCTCCTCGGTCGGCGCCTGCTTGCCCTCGTTCTTGACGAGGTTCCAGGTGGCGTCGGTGGACTCGGCCTCGACCATCATGATCGCGACGTCGTCACCGACGACGCGGCCGGCGACGACCATGTCGAAGGTCGAGCGCTCGGCGTCGGAGAAGTTCGGGAAGGCGACCCACTGGCCGTCGATCAGCGCGACGCGGACGCCGCCGATCGGGCCGGAGAACGGCAGACCCGAGATCTGGGTCGAGGCACTGGCCGCGTTGATGGCCAGCACGTCGTACTGGTGGTCGGGATTGAGCGCGAGCACCGTGATGACGACCTGGACCTCGTTGCGCAGGCCCTTGGTGAAGGTCGGGCGCAGCGGCCGGTCGATCAGGCGGCAGGTGAGGATCGCGTCGGTGGACGGGCGGCCCTCGCGGCGGAAGAACGAGCCGGGGATCTTGCCCGCGGCGTACATGCGCTCCTCGACGTCGACCGTCAGGGGGAAGAAGTCGAAACCCTCGCGCGGGGACTTCCCGGCGGTGGTGGTGGAGAGGAGCATCGTGTCCTCGTCCAGGTAGGCGCTGACAGCGCCGCCGGCCTGCTTGGCCAGGCGCCCGGTCTCGAACCGGACGGTGCGGGTGCCGAAGCTTCCGTTGTCGATGACGGCTTCGGCGAACTGGATGTCTGGACCCTCCATTGGGCCCTCCTTTGTGTCTCTCAACGAACCGCGTGCATCGTCGTTGTGCACGGGTTTTCTTCTCTGGTCGTTCCTGTATGCAGTTGTCGCGGGCTGGGCCCGCAGGACCGGTGGTCCTGGTCCTCATACGAGAAGGAGCGGCCCGCGCGTGGTGCGGGACCGCTCCTCATCGGATGCCTTATCGGCGCAGGCCGAGGCGCTTGATCAGCGAGCGGTAGCGCTCGATGTCGACGCTCTCGAGGTAGCGCAGCAGCCGGCGGCGCTGGCCGACCAGCAGCAGCAGGCCGCGCCGGCTGTGGTGGTCGTGCTTGTGCTCACGCGAGTGCTCGGTGAGGTCCTTGATCCGCTGGGTGAGCAGCGCGATCTGCACCTCGGGGGAGCCGGTGTCGCCCTCGGCGGTGGCGTACTCGGCCATGATCTGCTTCTTGACTTCAGTGCTCAACGGCATAGGTCGACACTTCTCCTTCTGGTGATCGTTGCGCGGTGCTCCAGGGCTGGTTCACCTGGGCTCTCTCGATCCGCGGCCGGTCTACGGCAGGGTTCAGGCTATCAGCGGCGGCCGTGGCGCCCTAATCGGTGCACCGCCGCATGCTTTCCCGGCCTGCAGCCACAGAAGCAGGCCTGTCAGGCCCCAGAACGTGCATCTCTGGCACGCGGCCACTCGCGCACCCGAGTATCCCCCGGCTCAGCGCCCCGGGAAGTGCAGCCGCCACTCCTCACTGGTGACGCGGCCCGGCGCACCCACCGCCCGCATGGCGGCGGCGACGCGCTCGAGGGTGCGGCCGGGCTCGCGCCAGACGCCCTTGGCGAGCACGACCACCAGCCTCCACTGGTCGGTGTCGAGCCCCTCACGCCGCTCGACGTCGCGCTCCCACTGGCGAGGGTCCTCCGCGTGCTGACGGCCGTCGTACTCGATCGCGAGCCGGTAGGCCGGGTAGGACAGGTCGAACCGCCGCCGCCACCGCCCTGTCTCGTCGTACTCGACGTGGTTGACCACCGGTTCCGGGAGGCCCGCCAGCACGAGGAGCAGCCTCAGCCGCGACTCCATCGGCGAGTCCACGCCCGCCCGCACCAGCTCTGCCGCCCTCCTGAGCGTGGCGCTGCCCTTGCCCCGCGCCCCGCTCGCGCTGCTGCGCAGTCGTTGAGGCGTGGTGCGTCGCGCCCTGACGAGGCTGTCGCCCAGCACCACGAGGTCGACCAGGCCCAGGTCGGGCGCCAACCCGGCGAACGTCTCCTCTGCCGAGGTGATGGGTATGCCGCGCCAACGAGCGCCCGCGGTCACGGTGCCCCTCCGTGCGTCGATGCCCCCGACGCGCAGCCGACCCGTGGGCAGTGTGAGGTGCAGGTCGGCGGTCGGCGGCACGACACCGCCGAGGAGCTCGGCTGCCGTGTGCCGAGACACCACGGCTCCGTCGGGCGCGAGCCTGAGCGCCGCTCGCGCCCGCAGCGCGAGGTCGACGTCGGCCCGGGCGTCGCAGTAGACGTTCGTGAAGAGCCGGCGATGGCGGGGCCCGGCGAGCTGCCCGCGGGTGATGCCGCGAGCGAGGGCCTCGGCCTTGGAGAACAGCTCGCTCGGGTCGTCGGTCGGCACACGGTCATCGTGGCCGCCACCGCGGAAGGGGCCCGTCTCCTTTCCACAGGGCTGGCTGAGTGACGGCAGGGCACAGAAGCAGGCCGAGGCGCGCGGATCACCTGCTTCTGTGGCCTGTGGGCACAGAAGCAGGTCAGGCGCAGGGGCTGGTATGCCGCGGGGTCAGGGCCACTGGGTCAGCGCTCCTGGGCGGCGCGCCACTCGTCGGCCCGGATGCCGTAGTACGCGAGGTCCGTCCACTCCCCCTTGAACCAGGACGCCTGCTCGAACAGGCCCTCGCGGCGCATCCCGAGCCGCTCGCACAGGCGCACCGAGGCCTCGTTGCGGGGCTCGACGCGGGCCCAGACCCGGTGCACGCCGAGGTCCTCGAAGGATGCCCGCAGCAGCGCCCCGGCCGCCTCGGTGGCGTAGCCGTTGCCCGCGACGTCGGGGGCGAACACCCAGCCGATCTCCACCTGGCGGCCGTCCGCGCCGTTCAGCCCGTCGAGGTGGATGAGCACGTCGCCGACCACGCGGCCGTCGAGCTCGACCGCCAGGGTCAGCGCGGGTCGGTCGGCGTCGACCCGGCCGCCGCTCGCGCGCTCGGCCACGAGGTCGGCGACCTCCTCCTCGGTGCGCGGTCCGCCGGGGATGAAGCGCACCACCTCGGCGACCGAGCGGTACGCGAAGACGTCCGCCTCGTCCCCCGGGCGGAAGCTCCGGAGGACGAGGCGGTCGGTCGCGAGGGGAAGCCGCACGCGCGGCATACCGGTCCTGGCCTCTCGGTCAGCCGACGCGAAGGCGTCAGAGGTTGATCATGTGGCCGGCGATGCCCTCGACGGCCTCCTTCATGGCCTCCGAGAGCGTCGGGTGGGCGAAGATGTTGCGGGCCACCTCGTCGGCGGTGAGGTCCCACTGCTGCGCCAGGGTCAGCGCCGGCAGCAGCTCGGTGACCTCCGGGCCGATCATGTGGGCGCCGATGATCTCGTTGTGCTTCGAGTCCGCGACGATCTTGACGAAGCCGACGCCCTCGGCCATGCCGCGGGCCTTGCCGTTGGCGGAGAACGGGAAGGCTGCGGTCTTCACGTCGTAGCCGCGCTCCTTGGCCTGCTCCTCGGAGTACCCGAAGGAGGCGATCTGCGGCTGGCAGAACGTCGCCCGCGGGATCATGTCGAAGTTGATCTCCATGGTCTCGGCGTCGGCGATCGTCTCGGCAGCCACGACGCCCATGGCCTCAGCGGTGTGCGCCAGCATGAGCTTGCCGGTGACGTCACCGATGGCGTAGACGCCGTCGACGTTGGTGCGGCCGCGCCCGTCGATCGCGATGGCCCCGCGGTCGGTGGTCTCGACACCGGTGTTCTCGAGGCCGTAGCCGTCGAGCCGCGGGGCGAAGCCGATGGCCTGGAGGACCTTGTCGGCCTCGAGCACCTGCTGGTCGCCACCCTGCGCCGGGGAGACCGTGACGCGGACGTTGGAGCCGGTGTCCTCGATGGCCTCGACCTTGGTCGACAGCATCACCTTCACGCCGAGCTTCTTGTACTGCTTGAGCAGCTCCTTCGAGACGTCGGCGTCCTCGGTCGGCACCATCCGGTCGAGGAACTCGACGATGGTCACGTCGACGCCGAAGTTCTTCATGACGTAGGCGAACTCGACGCCGATGGCGCCCGAGCCGGCGATGATGATCGAGCTCGGCAGCTGGTCGGTGAGGATCTGCTCCTCGTAGGTGACGACGCGCTCCGACAGCGAGGTGCCCGGGATGAGCCGGGTCGTCGCGCCGGTGGCGATGATGACGTTGTCGGCGGTCACCGTCTGGGTCTGGCCGTCGGCACCCTTGACCTCGATGGTCTTGGCGTCCTTGAAGGTGCCCCAGCCGTCGATCTCGGTGATCTTGTTCTTCTTCATCAGGTAGTGGACGCCCTTGGCGCTGGCGTCGGCGACCTTGCGGCTTCGCGCGTGGGTGGCGCCGAAGTCCATCGTGGCGTCACCGGAGATGCCGAAGGTGGCCTTCTCGTGCGTGATGATGTGCGCGATCTCGGCGTTGCGCAGGAGCGCCTTCGAGGGGATGCACCCGACGTTGAGGCAGACACCTCCCCAGTACTTCTCCTCGATCACCGCGGCCTTCAGCCCCAGCTGCGAGGCGCGGATCGCCGCGACGTACCCACCCGGACCAGCACCCAGCACCAACAGATCGAAGTCAGCCATGGGGGCAGCCTACTGACTGCCTGAAAGCGTGCCCGCGGGACCTCAGGGCAGCGTCCGCAGCGCTTCGTGGATCTCCCGCGCCGCGGGGGCCGCCGTCTCACCGCCGGTGCCGCCCTGCGACACGACGACCGCCACGGCATACCTCGGCTTGTCGGCCGGCGCGTAGGACACGAACCACGAGGTGTCCTGCGCACCGTAGACCTCCGCCGTGCCGGTCTTCCCGGCCACCGGCCACGCCTGCAGCGGGAAGCCCCTGAACGCACCTCGGGCCGTGCCCTCGGAGACCACCCCGGCCAGGCTGTCGTGCAGGAAGACGAGGAGTGACGGGTTCAGCCCCACCGAGCCGTCCCGGTGGGCGGCCACCTGCTCCTCCGCTCCCCCGTCGGGTCCGACGAACGCCTGCGCCACCTGCGGGCGCCACAGCGTGCCGCCGTTGGCTATCGCCGCGTAGGCGCGCGCCATCTGCAGCGGGGTGACGGCGATGTCGCCCTGCCCGATGGCGAAGTTCGCCGCGTCGCCGGCCCGGAACTGGAAGCCGCTCTGGCAGTTCTCCTTCGCCAACGAGGTCAGGTATGCCGCCCGCGCAGCGTCCGTGGCGCGAACCTCGGGGTAGCCCGTGCGGGCCCTGGCGCACGTGGCGTCGCGGGTCTGCGCCCAGGTCTGCCGCTTCCACGCGCGGCTGGGAACCCGGCCGCCCTGCTCCCCCGGCAGGTCGATGCCGGTGGGGGTGCCGAGGCCGAACCGACGGGCCGTGGCCACGAACGGGTCACCCGCGTCGTCCTTCGCGGCGAGCCCGCCCTGCGCCTTCCAGGAGCGGTAGGCGAAGTCGTAGAAGATCGTGTCGCACGAGACGACCATCGCCTCGCGCAGCGAGATCGGGCCGTAGGCGCGGGACTCGAAGTTGCGGAACGCCCGGTTGCCGATGCGGTAGCTCGAGGTGCAGTCGTAGGTGCCGCCGAGCCGGTTGCCGGACGCGACCGCCGCGGGCAGCGAGATGGCCTTGAACGTCGAGGCCGGTGCGAACCCCGCGGACGTGACGCGCGAGACCAGAGGGGTGCCGGCCTTGTCGTCGGTCAGTTTCGCCAGCTCGCGCGCGGTGATGCCGCCGGTCCAGACCGTGGGGTCGTATGCCGGGTAGCTGGCCGCCGCGACCACCCCACCGTCGCGCACGTCGAGCACCACCGCCGCGCCGGCGTCGGCCTTCCAGCTGCGGCTGCGTGCTCGGGTGACCGCGGTGGCGAGCGCCGACTCCGCAGCCCGCTGCACCCGCAGGTCGAGGTGCGTGCGCACGTCGCGTCCGGGCACGGGTGCCCGCACGGACAGCGTCTTCGTCACGACCCCGCGCGGGTCCACAGCCACCGTGGTCCGCCCCGGGGTGCCGCGCAGCACCTGGTCATACTCCTGCTCGAGCCCCGAGCGGCCCACCAGGTCGCTGTCACCCACGCGACCCTCGCCGGCCTTGACGTCCTCGGCGGTGGCGCGGGCGAGGTAGCCGAGCACGTGGGCAGCGCTGGCCTGCGCGCGAGCGGGGTAGTCGCGCACCGGCCGTGCCTGCACGTCGACGCCCGGGAACTCGGCCCGGCGCTCCAGCAGGCTGAGGGCCCGCACCGGGTCGACCCCAGCCGCCAGCGGCACCGGCTGGTAGGGCGATCCGCTGAAGCACACCGGCGGAGGAGGCGCGCCGGTGGTGCCACAGTCGCGGGAGTGGGCCCACAGCTGGTCGAAGGGCTGACCGATCGCGCGGGCGACCTTGCGCACCAACGCCTTTCCGCCGTCGTCCGCCTCGAGGAGGGTCCTGCGCTCAATGGTCACGACCGCCTCGGAAGCGTTGTCGACCAGGGGCGTGCCGTTGCGGTCGAGGATGCGCCCGCGCACGGCCGGCTCAGTGACGACCCGGGTGTTCACGGTCTCGGCGGCGGCCACGTAGTCGTCGTGCTCGGTCAGCTGCACCTGCCCCAGCCGGCCGAGCAGCGTTCCCATCAGGGAGAGCACCACGAGGCCGAACACCCACACCCGGGCCGTGACGTCGCGCCTCATGCGAGGTGCCGCCGCACGAGGGCGTGCTCGACCCGCACGAGCGCCGGCACCGCCACCAGCGCGACGGCCACGGTGAGGGCCAGCCGCAGCGCGACCTCGCCCAGCGACACCGGCGCGGAGGCCAGCACCGCCAGCGCGGCACGGCCCAGGGCCACCGCGCCCGCCGCGCCGAGGACCACGGCAGCGACCCACGCGATCGACGTCTCCCCCTCGCGCCGGCCGGCGCCGGCGACGAGCCCGCCCACGGCATACAGGAGGGCAGCCGAGCCGAGCACCGGTGAGCCGGGGGGCACCAGGTCGACCACCCAGCCGGCCCCGAGCCCCAGCAGCGCGCCACGGGACGGGCCGCTGAGAAGCGCGCCGGCCACCACGACGGGCAGGACGAGGTCGGGCAGCGTGTCGATGCCCCTGGCTCCCAGCGTGACCGTGGTCAGGGCGGCGGCGAGCACGGCGAGGGCGCGCAGCAGGCCGAGCAGTGACAGCCCACGGATCATCGCGCCGCTCCCTCGACCGGCGCCCGCGGCGTGGCGCGGGGGGCCGAGAGCAGCACGCCCACGATGTCGAGGGTGGTGACGTCGACCGAGGGCGTGACGGCCGCGGTGGCGGCGAGACGGCCGCCGGCGGGGTCGACGGCGCTGACCCTTCCGACGTGGACGCCGGCCACGAAGGGTCGCCCACCCACGCTCCCCATGGTCGTGACCCCGTCACCGACCGTCACGGCGCCTCTCTGCACGAGCTCGAGGCCGAGCTGTCCCGCGGGGCGCGGCCGGGCGCCGGAACCGGCGGTCGAACCGGTGGCGCCCGTCAGGGATCCGAGCGTGCCGGCGCTGCCCACCCGGACCCCGACGGTGAGGTCGGCGCTGCCGACGAGCAGCACGTCCGAGGTCCATGGCCCCGCGGAGATGACCCGGCCCACGAGCCCCTCGGCGTTGACGACGGTGAGCTCGGGGGTGACGCCGTCGCGGGAGCCCACGTCGATGGTCACCCGCTCTGGTCCGGCACTGCCCTGTGACCCGACCGCCACCACCCGGGCGGGCACGAACCGCGCACCGCTCGTGCCGGGCGAGTCGAGCAGCGCACGGAGCTGGCGTGCCTCCTGGAGGGATCGCGCGAGCTCGGCAGCGTCGTGGCCGAGCTGCTCGCGCCGGACGCCCGGGTCGTCGGTGTCGAGGGCTCCGGCAGCACCGCGGCCGGCCAGGCGCTCGAGCGGGCCGAGCACCGCCGCCCCGGCCCCTCGCACGTGGGTCGTGGCTGACCAGCCGGAGACGTCGGCCAGCGCGACGACCAGTGTTGCTGCCGCCAGGGCCATCAGCAGCCGGCGGCGGGAGGGGCGTGGGCGCATCTGCTCAGAAGCGGCGGGTGTCGATGAGCACGCGCTCCAGCGTGGAGAACTCCTCCACGCACCGGCCCGAGCCGAGGACGACGGAGCGAAGGGGGTCTTCGGCGACGCGCACGGGGACGCCGAGCTCGTGGCGCATCCGCTCGTCGAGCCCGCGCAACAGCGCACCACCACCGGTCAGCGTGACGCCCCTGTCGAGGATGTCACCCGCAAGCTCCGGGGGGCAGACGTCGAGCACCGTGCGCACCAGCTCGACGATCTGCAGCACCGGACCCTCGATGGCCCGGCGAACCTCTGGGCTCGACACCGTCACCGTCTTCGGCAGGCCCGTCACCAGGTCGCGGCCGCGCACCCGGGTGCTGGTCTCCTGGCGCAGCGGGAACGCCGAACCCGCCTGCACCTTGATGTCCTCGGCGCTGCGCTCGCCGAGCAGCAGCGAGTACTCGCTCTTGATGTGGGCGATGATCGCCTCGTCGATCTCGTCACCGCCGACCCGCAGCGAGCGCGAGCTGACGATGCCGCCCAGGCTGATCACTGCGACGTCGGTGGTGCCGCCGCCGATGTCGACCACCATGGAGGCGGCCGTCTCGTTGACCGGCAGCCCTGCGCCGATGGCTGCCGCCATCGGCTCCTCGATGACGTAGACCCGCCGGGCGCCGCACCGGACGGCGGCGTCCTCGAGGGCGCGCCGCTCGACGCCGGTCACCTCGCTGGGCACGCACACGACCATGCGCGGGCGCACCAGCCGTGAGGGCCGCACCTGGTCGACGAAGTAGCGCAGCATCCGCTCGGTGACGTCGGCGTCGGAGATCACACCGTCGCTCAGCGGTCGTATGGCGTGGACGTGGCCGGGGGTGCGCCCCAGCATCTCCTTGGCCCGGGTGCCGGCGGCGAGCAGCCGCGAGGTGCCGGCCTCCACCGCCACGACCGACGGCTCGTCGAGCACGACGCCGCGGCCCTTCTCGTAGACGAGGGTGTTGGCGGTGCCGAGGTCGATCGCCAGGTCCCGCCCCAGCGTCATCCACCGTCCCCCGCTCACGCAGGCGATGCTACGGCCGCTCGACACAGCCGGACGGGAGCCACGACGTCGTGTCGCGGCTCCCGCCCGGGACCGTGGGGCCGCAGGGGCGTCAGGCCCCGCGGCCGGTGAGGGTCAGCCCTCGCGCGGCACCTCGCCGCGCCAGGCGCCCGTGGGGTGCGGCTGCGACTCCACCAGCTCCTTGAACCGCTCGAGGTCCTTCTTCACCCGCCGCTCGACGACGCCGAGCTTGTCGCCCACCGTCTCCACGAGGCCCTCCGGCTCCATGTCGAGCTGCAGGTCGACGCGGGTGGTCTCCATGTCGAGCTTGTGGAAGTCCACGACACCGGCGTGCTTGGTCTCGCCGTCGGCCTTCCACGCGATGCGGGTGTCGGGCACCTGCTCGGTGATGGTGGCGTCGAACTCGCGCTCCACACCGGCGATCTTCACGCGCCAGTGCAGGTGGCGGTCACCGACCTGGGTGACCTCCTCGACGCCGTCCATGAACTTCGGGAAGTCCTCGAACTGGGTCCACTGGTTGTAGGCCGCGGTCACATAGGTCTTGACGTCCACAGAGCCCTTGGCAGTGGTCATGGGTCTCCTCCTGACTTCGGGGTCGGTCGGTACCCAGCACGCTAGCCCGAGGCCGGGAAATGCACGCGGCGAGCACCCGGGGAGCAGCGGCGAGCACGCGGCTGCACACCCGGCATACGGCTGCCGTGGGAGCCACCCGGAGCCGCTGGGCCCTTGGCCTCTGGGTGCCGACGTCGCCGGCCGCCAGTGTGCTGGTGGGGCCACCCCGGATGGTGGTCACCAGCGAAGGAGGGACAGTGAGCGGCAGGCTCGACGGACGCGTCGCCATCGTGACTGGGGCGGCGTCCGGCATCGGCAGGGCGGTCGCCCTGCGCATGGCAGCCGAGGGCGCGGTGGTCATCGCCGCGGACCGCAACGTGGGGCGGCTCGAGGAGCTCAGGGGCGAGAAGACCCTGCCCGGCCAGGTGGTGCGGGTCCCGGGCGACCTGACCACCCGCGAGGGCGTCGAGGCCGTCGTCACGGCTGCCGGTGCCCACGGTGGCGCCGACATCCTGGTCAACAACGCCGGCATCATGGACTGGTTCCTGCCGGCCGGCGACGTCGACGACGAGACGTGGGAGAAGGTCCTCGCGGTCAACGTCACGGCGCCGATGCGGCTGATGCGCGCCGTGCTGCCCGGCATGCTGGAGCAGGGTCGGGGCGCCATCGTCAACGTCGCCTCCGTCGCAGGCATCTCCGGGGGCGCCGCCGGACTCGCCTACACGGCGTCGAAGCACGCGTTGGTCGGCATGACGCGCAACACCGCGTTCTTCTACGGTCCGCAGGGCGTGCGCACCAACGCGGTCTGCCCCGGCGGCGTGGAGACCAACATCGCCGAGGGCGGTGCGGTGCCGCGGGTGCCGTGGTCGTTCGAGCGGCTCCAGACCGGCTTCGGTCGGGCGCAGCGCTCGGCCCAGCCCGACGAGATCGCCTCCCTCGTGCTCTGGCTGGCCAGTGACGAGGCGGTCAACGTCAACGGCGCCGTCATCGCCAGCGACGGCGGCTGGACCGCCGCCTGAGCCCTGAACACCGAGGTCGGGCTCCGTGGTCAGGCCCCGTCGCCAGACCTCGAGGTCAGGCCACGTCGCCAGACCCCGAGGTCAGGCCCCGTGGTGGGCCCCGAGGACGGGACCCGTCGTCAGGCCGCCAGGGCGGCGTCCACCGGCACCGCCGCCGGTGCGGTGGCAGTCCGGCCGTGCAGGCTGCGGCGGAGGCGCCAGGCCGCGAACAGCGCCAGCACGCTGACCGCGACGTGCAGGCCGACGAAGATGCCGCCGAGGCCGGCGCCGAGCACCACGCCGGCCACGAGCGGGCCGACGGCGGAGAAGCCGGTCTGCAGCGCCGTGAAGATGCCCAGCGTGGTGCCGACCATGCCCTGCGGAGCCAGGCTGGCCGTCAGGGGGTTGAGCACGGGGGCGTACATCGTCTCGCCGACCGCGAACACGCCGAACGTCGTCACGAACAGCGCAGCGGCGAGTCCGGGCGTGTGGGAGGCGAAGGCGAGCAGCACCCACGAGACGGTCCAGATGCCCGCCACCCCCATGAGCAGGGTCGGCGCGCCGCGGTTGGCGGTCAACCGCACCACGACCATCTGGAGGGCGATGATGACGACGCAGTTGACCGCCGCCGCCAGGCCGATCACGGTCTCCTCGACCGACAGCACCGTGAGGGCGTAGGCCGGCAGACCCGACTCGAACTGGGCGTAGAAGCCCAGGGCCAGGGTGACGGTCACGAGCGCCGTCCAGCGCAGGGCAGGGCTGGCCCAGATGAGGCGCAGGGCCGTTGCCGTGGCCACCTTGCCGGACGCCTCCGACGCAGCCTCGGCTCCCAGCTCGTCAGTGGCCGACGCCGGCGCGCCACGGCCGGCTGTGAGGATGAGCAGGGCGGACGCCACGAAGCCGGCGGCGGCGGTCGCGAAGGCGGGCCACATGCCGTTCGCGCGGTCGAGGTCGACCACGTAGCCGGCCACGAAGGCGCCGACCGCCATGCCCAGCGCCTGTCCGGTGAACTGCCAGGCGAAGACGCGGCGACGGCTCTCGCCGCCGCCGACCCAGCGCAGCACCAGCACCGTCTGGGCGGGGTTGGCGGCCGTGATGCCCACGCCGAAGACGAACATGCCGAGCAGGAACGTGGCCGGCGAGCCGGCGACGATGAGACCGGCCGCGCCGACGGCCGCGACGAGCTTGGCGCCGACGGCGACCGCGACCGGCGAGACGCGGTCGGCCAGGCGGCCCCCCACCGGGGCGGCGAGCAGGGCGCCCACCGAGAAGAGGCTGGAGGCGGCTGCGGCGGCCAGGCTCCCCCAGCCACGGGTGTTGGCGGCGTAGGCGTACTGGTAGGGAAGGACGGTGCCCCAGCCGAGCATGGCGATGGCGGAGGCGAGGATCAGCAGTCGGGCGCGCACGGGTATCGGTCGTTTCTACAGTTGAATGGTGAAGGCTTCGATCGTTAACACTTCGACATACAATACTTCGATTTCGAAGGTTCGATTTCGAAATAGTAGCATGACAGGATGGCTCGCATGCCAGCCACGAAGAAGGCCTCCCAGTCGGCCCAGCGGCAGTACCAGGCGGCGGTCCGCGCCTACGTCGCAGCCGGCGGTGACGAGTCGGTGCAGCGCGTCATCACCGCCGTCTACGGCCTGACCCGCAAGCTCGACAAGTGGTACGGCCGCCAGCTCGCCGACCTCGGCCTGAGCCACGGGGAGTGGGCCGTGCTCGCCCACCTCGCCAAGTCGGGGGACGCCCCCGTCACGCCGAGCCAGCTTGCCGACGTCGCCAACTGCGCGGCCTCGTCGATGACCCACCGGCTCGACCGGATGGCCGAGCGCGGCTGGGTGCGGCGCCAGCCCGACCCCGCCAACCGCACCCGCGTGCTCGTCACCCTCGACACGGCAGGCTGGGAGCTCTTCACCGCCGCCGTGCGCGAGGCCGACGTCGTGGAGTCCGACACCCTCGCGGGCCTCACCAAGGCCCAGCGCGAGACGCTCGCCTCCCTGCTCGAGGTCGTGATCGGCGGCCTCGACGACCTCGAGACCGCCTGACACGCGGCGTCACCGACGCGTCAGCGGCGGGGGTGGTGCCCCTCGGCCCTATCCCGTCG
>Ga0307410_10000330_pt1 | contig 18486 bp, 18 predicted proteins | sample 322Ometagenome_3_FD_203707 | JGI IMG/M metagenome (GOLD analysis project Ga0307410, IMG submission 203707) | Maize rhizosphere microbial communities from greenhouse at UC Davis, California, United States - 322HYB-O-3 | ecosystem: Host-associated > Plants > Roots > Rhizosphere > Soil | place... | reverse complement strand
CGTCATGCCGGTTGCGACGACATCCCGCAGCGGATCGAGGAAGCCGCCTTCATTGTCCCCCGCCGAATTGAGCCGCGCGCGCCGGCTCAGGCCGTCGGACGCAATGTCGAGCACCTTCGCTGAAAGCTCGCGGACCGTGCCGCCGCCGGGCACCGGCGTCTGAAGCGCCGTCCGCGGTACCGCGTGCCGCAAGCGGATGCGCTCCTCGATGTCCCAGTGCTTGACCAAGTCCCACGCGGCATCGAGCGCCTGACCGTCGTACAGCAGGCCGACCCAGAGCGCCGGAAGCGCGCAGATCCTCCCCCAGCGGCCGCCATCGGCTCCGCGCATCTCGAGGAAGCTCTTGAGGCGGACTTCGGGAAAGATCGTGGAGAGATGATCGACGAAGTCGGACAGCCGCGGCTTTTCGCCCGGCAGTTGCGGCAATTTGCCTTCGAGAAAAGTACGGAAGCTCTCGCCGGCAACGTCGATGTATTTGCCGTCGCGGTAGACGAAGTACATCGGCACATCGAGCGCATAGTCGAGGTATCGTTCGTAGCCGAAGCCGTCCTCGAACACGAAAGGCAGCATGCCGGTGCGGTCCGGGTCCGTGTCCTCCCAGATATGGCTGCGGAAGCTGCGGAAGCCGTTGGGCTTGCCTTCGGTGAACGGCGAGTTCGCGAATAGCGCCGTCGCGACCGGCTGCAGCGCCAGGCCGACGCGAAACTTCTTCACCATGTCGGCTTCGGAGCTATAGTCGAGATTAACCTGAATGGTACAGGTTCGAAGCATCATGTCGAGCCCGAGGCTGCCGACCTTGGGCATGTAGTTGAGCATGATCTTGTACCGGCCCTTGGGCATGACCGGCAAATCCGCGCGGGTCTTGTCGGGCCACATGCCGACGCCGAGGAAGCCCACGCCGAGCCGCTCGCCTACATCTTTGCACTGCTCGAGATGGCGCCCCGCCTCCGCGCACGTCTGGTGCAGATTCTCGAGCGCGGCGCCGGACAGCTCGAACTGCCCTGCCGGCTCGAGGCTGATGGTGCCGTCCGGCCCGGACAAAGCGATGACGTTCCCGTTCTCGATGACGGGCTTCCAGCCGAACTCGGTCAGGCCCAGCAGCAGGTCGCGAATTCCGCCGGGCTCGTCGTAGCTGGGCGCGTGGTGATCGCGGACGTTGTAGACGAACTTCTCATGCTCCGTTCCGATGCGCCACCGCTCCGGCGGCTTTTCGCCCTCGGAGAAGACGGAAAGCAGGTCGTCGCGGCTTTCGACAAGGCGGTGCGTTTCGGGCGTATCGTCGGTGCGTTGCGTCATTCGCAGCGGCGCTTAGCCGCGCGCTCGAAGCCGCGCCAGCACTTCTGATTTATGCCCTGATAAGGATCAGCGCCAGTCGCCGGCCAGCGCCATGTAGGTGGCTAGCGAGGCCAGCGCGGCCGTCTCCGCGCGGAGGATGCGCGGTCCGAGCGAGATCGGCACCGCACCCCCCACGGCCCTGATCTTCGCGCGCTCCTCGTCCGTGAACCCGCCTTCCGGACCGGTGAGGATGGTCGCGGCGCCCGGCCTGAACGCCGATGCGACCGGTTCTCCACCTTGTTCGTCCGCGAAATAGAGCGTGCGGCCCCCCTCCTTGAGAAGCTGCGCGAGCGAGACCGGCTGCACGATCTCCGGCAGGCGCGTTCGTCCGCACTGCTCGGCTGCTTCGATTGCGATCGTCTCCAGCCGCTCCAGCTTCACGCGCTCCGCAACCGTGCGCTGCGTCATCACCGGGATGAGCTTCGCCGCGCCGAGCTCCGTGGCCTTTTCCACGAGCCAGTCCGTCTGCGCGCGCTTGACCGGAGCGAAGGCGAGCCAGACGTCCGGAATGTCCTCCGACTGGCGGATCTGCCGTTCGATCGTCAGCGCCATGCGCTTCTTGCCGGCCTCCGCGACACGCCCAAGCCATTCGCCCGACCTGCCGTCGAACAGGAGGACTTCCGCGCCCTCGCCGAGCCGCATCACGTTGCCGAGATAGTTTGCCTGTCCGGAGTCCAACTCGACGCGCGCCTCATCAGAGAGCGCCGTGCGAACGAACAGGCGCGGCAAGCTCTTTGGCGGCCATGCAGGCGTAGCGGGCATAGGCACGGCTTAGCTTGCGGCTGTCCGATCCGCTACGGATGTAATAGGGCGGGGTCTCATCCCCGCCCGTGACAAATTGCTTCGCTTATCCGCCGCCGTGAAGATCAACACCCCGGTTGGGATTGCAGCCGAAGCCCGGCATTGCAAAGGTCGTCTTAGGATCCAGGTCAGGGATCGGAGCGCCCTGGCTTGCGGCGAAAGAGCCAAAGGACTGTGTAATGCCGCCTGGATCGCCCTGATCCGGATCGCCAAGCGGTGAATCGTTAAGTCCGGAGAACGCGCAAAACGAGCGAGCATGAATGTCGATTTCCGGTGCCGTGTAGTTCGTCGACGGCGGCGGGCCCTTGATTTCACCGGCAAGCGCCGGAGCAGCAATCGTGGCGGAGCAAATGGCCGCCACCAACAGGAGCTTCCTGTTCATTACGCTCTCCTTCGGCCCACCCGACCACAGGCCAATAGCGAAACGGCATTGATCGCGGCAGTTAACTTTCGATGCTCACCTGCCGGCGCCCCGCTAGACCACCAGTAAGCATTCCTTAGCCACGTTTCCCCTAGAGCAGGCACGCAGGAGGTAAAGGTGGCTTCAATCGCTTCGACGACGGAGAGCGAGCTTCCGGATGCGCCGGCGGCGCCTGCGTTCGATCGCTTCAAACGCGTCGGGACGGCGATGGCCATCCTCGTGATCCTCGTCGCTATCGCCGAGTTCTTCTGGAACGCGTCCAATCCGACCGACCGCGACTTCATCAGCTTCTGGGGCGCTGCGCAGCTCGCGCTCTCGGGCGATCCGGCAGCGGCGTACGACCAGGCGCGGCTGCACGAGGTGCAGTCGGCCGTGGTGACCTTCGTCAACGGCGACGGCATGCCCTTCCCCTATCCGCCCGCCTTCCTCCTGCTCGTGGCGCCGTTCGGCCTGCTGCCTTTCGCAGTCTCGCTCGCGCTCTGGTCGGCCACCACGTTCGCAGTCTATTTCGTCCTTTTGCGGCGCATGTTCCCGCAGTCGGGGTGGCTCGCCGCGGCCTTCCCGCCGGCCTTCATCAATGCCGCGGTCGGTCAGAATGCGTTCGTCACCGCCGCCATCTTCATCGGTGGGATGCTGCTCCTGCAGCGTCGGCCCTTTGCTGCCGGCCTCCTGCTCGGATGCCTGGTCATAAAACCGCAGCTTGGGTTGTTCCTTCCCATCGCCCTCCTAGCCGCGCGGCAATGGCGGGCTATCGCTGGGGCGGCCGTCTCCTCCCTCGGCCTTCTGGCCGTCGGAGCTGCCGCCTTCGGTCTGACCGCGACGGAAGCGTGGCTCGCGCAAATGCCGCTGTACGTGAACATCGGACGCGACGGCCTCGTCGGCTGGCACAAGATGGCGAGCGTCTATGCGGCGATGCGGCAGGCAGGGGCCGGGCTCGAACTTGCCTTCGCGGGCCATTTGCTGGTCGCGGCAGCAGCTGCTCTGCTCGTCTGGCAGGTCTGGCGATCTCAAGCCGAAGCGTCGGCAAAGGCCGGGACCCTCGCGGCCGCGACGCTGCTCGCCAGCCCCTATGTCTTTCCCTATGACGCGGTTCTGCTGGTGGTCGTCTTCTTCTGGCTCGCGCAGCGCGGAGCGCCTGCTCTGCCACTGGCGGTCCTCTGGTGCCTGCCGCTCCTGACCATTGCGCAAATCGCGTCGGTCCACGGTCCGGTGAACCTCAGCCCTGTCGTCCCGATCGGCCTCCTCGTCCTCGGAGCGCTTCATCTGCGCGCTTCTCGACAGGCCTCAGGCGCCGCGACTAATCAGCCGTCATGGCCGACGGCATCGACATCGTCCCGGACAGCGAACGGCGAGGCCTGATCGGCGCTCTGCCGCCGCGCCTGCGGCCCTACGCTTCGCTGATGCGGCTGGACCGGCCGATCGGGACCTGGCTGCTTTACTGGCCCTGCGCCTGGAGCGTCGCGCTGGCCGGCGTCGACGGCCGCTGGGACCTCTTCCTGTGGTTCTTCCTCGGCGCGTTTGCGATGCGCAGCGCGGGCTGCGTCTACAACGACATCGTCGACAAGGACCTCGACCGGAAGGTCGAGCGGACGCGGCTCCGTCCGCTTGCAAGCGGACGTGCATCGGTGCGGTCCGCGTGGGTGCTGATCGCCATCCTGTGCGCCATCGGCCTCATCGTGCTCGTGCAGCTCAACGCCACGGCGGCCATGGTCGCGCTGGTCAGCGTTGCGCCCGTCGCGGCTTACCCCTTCATGAAGCGCATCACCTGGTGGCCGCAGGCCTGGCTCGGCCTCGTCTTCTCCTGGGGCGCACTGGTCGGTTGGCCCGCGGTCACCGGGTCGCTCGACCTGCCGGCGCTGCTGCTCTGGTTCGGAAGCATCGCCTGGGTCGTCGGCTACGACACGCTCTACGCGATCCAGGACATCGAGGATGATGCGCTGGTCGGCGTGAAGTCCTCGGCCCGCCGGCTCGGCGACAAGGCTCCACTCGGAGTTGCGATCTTCTACGCGATCGCCGTCCTGTTCTGGGCTGCGGCCCTCTGGTCGGTGCGGCCGGACTGGCTGGCGCTGCTGGCGCTTGCACCCGCGGCGATCCATCTTGCCAACCAGGCGCTTCGTGCCGATCCCAAGGATGGCGAAGGGGCCCTAAGGCTGTTCCGCTCGAACCGCACCACAGGGTTCCTCATTTTCCTGGCCATGCTGGTCGTCGGGCTCTCCAGCCGCTAACCGGCCAATCATGCTTCCAGTCGAAAAGGCACGCGAGAGCGTCGAGGCGCTTGTCGAGCAGGCGCGGAGCGCGGGCGCCGACGCGGCGGACGCGCTCTACGTCGGTTCTGAATCCCAGAGCGTCCAGGTGCGCCTCGGCGAGCTGGAGCATGTCGATCGTTCGGAGGGCGAGGAGATGGGCCTCCGCGTGTTCGTGGGGCAGCGCTCCGCGAGCGTCGCCTCGTCGGACTTCTCCCGCGAAGCGATGCAGGAGCTCGTCGCTCGGGCGATTGCCATGGCCCGGGAAGCGCCGGAAGATCCCTACGCCGGTCTCGCTCCTGCCGAGCTGTTAGCGTCCGGCCCCATTCCCGACATCGAGTCCGAGGATCGTAGCAGCGACGACCCGCAGACCCTGAGAAACCGGGCGCTGACCGCCGAAAAGGCAGCGCTTGCGGTTCCCGTCGTGACGAACTCCAGCGGCGGCTCGGCGGGAAGCTCGGCAAGCGCCGTCGCCCTCGCGACGTCGACCGGATTCAGCGGCGCTTATCGTTCGACCGGACATAGCGCGAGCGTGTCGGTGATCGCCGGAGAGGGCGCGACCATGCAGCGCGACAGCGCGTGGCACGGCGTGCGCCACCTCACCGACCTCGACGCTCCCGAGGACATTGGCCGGCTCGCCGGCGAGCGTGCCGTGGCCCGCCTCAACCCGGCCAAGCCGAACCCGGGCCGCTATCCGGTGCTGTTCGACCCGCGCGTGGCCGGATCGCTGCTGGGACATTTCGTCGGAGCGATCACAGGCTCTTCCGTCGCCCGCAAGTCCTCCTTCCTCCAGGAGAAGCTGGGTCAGCAGATCTTCAGGCCCGGGCTGCGCATCATCGACGACCCGCTCCGCCCCCGCGGGCTTCGCTCGCGCCCCTTCGACAGCGAGGGCCTGCCGGTCTCGCTGTCCGACCTGATCGAGGACGGGATACTGAAGACCTGGATCGCCGAGAGCGCATCCGCTCGGCAGCTTGGCATCCAGCCCACCGGACATGCCGTCCGCGGCGCCGGCGGGCCTCCAGGCGCGGGGCCAAGCAATTTGTACATCGAAGCAGGACAGCGAAGCCGCGACGAACTGCTCGCCGCCTTTCCCGAAGCCGTGCTCGTGACCGAGCTGATAGGCCAGGGCGTGAATGGAGTGACCGGCGACTACAGCCGGGGCGCGGCCGGCTTCATGGTCCGCGACGGAGCCATCGCCGAGCCGATCGCCGAGATCACCATCGCCTCCAACCTGCTCGACATGTTTGCGACGATCGAGCCAGGGAATGACCTCGAGTTCCGCCGGGGCGTGGACGCCCCGACTTTACTCATCCCGGAAATGACGGTCGCGGCCGCCTAGTTCGACAGGTTCGGCTTGTGGCCAGGGATCCAGTCCACAAAGGTCCGCTTGGAGCGGCCGTTGCCACGGTCGAGCAGGAACTCATTGGGCCGGCCGTCGGCATCATAGCCGACCGCTACGCCCCACGGGCCACGCACGCCGCCCGCTCCGGCCCCGGCCGCAGCACTGCTGCCGACGGTGCGGAACTCGAAGGGATCAAGGTTTCTCGACGGCTTGCCGCCCTTGCCTTTTCCGATGACGAGTGTGCCGTACATGGTGGTCGAATTCAGCACGTCCCAGTCGACCGTCCCGGGGTTGCGGTTGTCCGGCGGACCGTCGGGATCGGCCGTATAATCCATGCAGCTGCCCTTGTTCCGATTATAGAAGGACGTGTCGAGGTGTCCGAGGCCGAAGGTGTGGCCGATCTCGTGACAGGCCACGAACTGGCGCTGGCCGTCATTGTTGTATTGCGGCGTCGCATAATAAGTGTCGTTGAACTTGGCCGTCGCTTCCGTGATGTAGATGCCGTTCAGCTCGATCTCGGCGATGCCGACCCATCCGGTCTGCCCGTAAGCTGCCGCGCAGACGAGGACCATTCCGGCCTTCGCCGTGCAGACGGCCGGATCCGTCCCTGAATCCTGTCCCCTATCCGTCAGGTCGAGCGGCGAGCGGCTGTTTTGCTCCCACTTCACCAGCGCCGCCTGGTAGTAAGGAACCCAGGCGTTGTTCGCGAACCTGTAGGCGACATCGAGCTTCAGCGGAACGTTCGCTGTCTGCCAAAGATAGTCACCCCATTGGTGTCCTGAGCCGGCAAAAGCAGTCGACGATGTGAGAAGCGTCAGCGCGGCGACTCCCGCGCGGCAAAGACCGATCCGTTTCATAGGCGCCCCCTAGTGCCGGAGCAGCGTTCCCCCGTGCTCCGTCCCCGGAGGCTCTGCCCCTATGATGGCGGAGTCAAGCGTTTGAGATTTCGGTCGTTTCCTCGATCTGCGGAATCCCGAGCCGCATGATCTCGATCTTCGTGCAGCGGTCCATCACCACCTTGAGTCCGGTGGCTTCCGCTCGTGCCGCAGCTTCCTCGTTGACGATCCCGAGCTGCATCCAGACGGCCTTCGCGCCGACCGCGATCGCCTGATCCACGGCTTCTCCGGCTGCCATAGGCCTGCGGAAGATGTCGACGATGTCGATCGGCACGCCGATCTGCCTGAGCTCGCGCCAGACATACTCCCCATGCACATGCTCGCCAGTGATCTGCGGATTGACGGGCAACATCCGGTACCCGTGGCGCTGGAGAAAGGCCGCAACGCCGTAGGATGGCCGGTCCGGCCTGTCCGAGCAGCCGAACACGGCGATGGTACGCGCTTCGGTCAGCAATTGTCGTATGTCGTCGTCGCGGGTCAGCGGCATGGCCTACCTCCTGCGGCTAGAATGCTTCAGCGGCGAACGGTTTCCAGAGCGTCGACCACGCGCTGCGCCAGATCCGCAAAGGCTTTCGCCTCGGAGCCTTCGCCGGCCGCGGGCGGGTTGCCCGCGTCTGACGCCGTCCTGATTGCCGGCGACAAAGGAAGTCGGCCGAGGAATGGCACACCGATCTCGCTTGCGGCTGCTTCGGCTCCGCCGCTTCCGAATGGGTCGGATCCCTCGCCGCAATGCGGGCAGATGTAACCGGCCATATTCTCGATGATGCCGAGGACCGGCACGTCCATCTTGCGGAACAGGTCGATCGCCCGCGTCGCGTCGATCAGCGACAGGTCCTGCGGCGTGGAGACGATCACTGCGCCGTCCGGGCGCGACTTCTGGATCAGCGACAGCTGCACGTCGCCGGTGCCCGGCGGAAGGTCGACCACCAGCATGTCCGCATCGCCCCAGTCGGCGTCAACCAGGCGGGCGAGCGCGCCCGTCGCCATCGGCCCCCGCCAGGCGAGCGCATGGCCTGGGGAGACGAGATGACCGAGCGAGAGAAAGCGCAGCCCCTGCGCCTCCACAGGGATCAGTCGATCGTTCTCCGCCGTCGGTTTCGCATCGCTGCCCAGCAACGTCGGCTGCGACGGGCCGTAGACGTCGGCATCGACCAGTCCGACCTTCCTTCCCGCTCTCGACAGCGCGATGGCCAGATTGGCGGCGACCGTCGACTTGCCCACCCCGCCCTTGCCGCTGCCCACGGCGATCAGCGTCCGATGCGGCTGCGCAGCGGTCATGGCGATGCGTACTTCGCTTATGCCTTCGATCGAGGACGCTGCCTCGTGGAGCTCGCGCTCGAGCTGCGAACGCTCGGCATCGCGCAGGCCAGTCGCGTCCACGATCAGGGTCGCGACGCCCTCGTTCACCCGCCGCGAACGGATGCGCTTCGCCTCCGGATGCCCTTCGAGTTCTACCAACGGGTCGGTCTGATCTGCCATCGCCGCGCGACATAGGCACTCGGGTGCGGCTTGCCACTGTTTTTCAACGACTCGCCTCCCTATAGTAATGGCATGACACTTCTTTCCGGGCTGGGCCCTCGGGCGCGAGCCTTCTTCAGCGACATCAAAGGTCCATGGGGTCCGGCAGGCGGCGACGAGCCGGAAGGCGGCGAACCGCCGCAGAGCGGGCCGTGGGGTCAGCCCCCCAAGCGCAAGCGTTCCGGAGCGGGCACACCTCGCCAGGTTACTTCGCTGGACGAGTTCCTGCGCAAGGGCCGTGAGCGCTTCGGCGGAAATGGCGGCGGCCTGTCCGGCGGACCTAGCGGCAAGCTGATCAGCTGGGGCATCATCGGCGTTATCCTCCTGTGGCTGCTGTTCACTTCCTTCCACGTCATCGCTCCAGGCGAACGCGGAGTGGTCACGCGCTTCGGCCGCTACAGTCATACCTTGAGCCCTGGCGTCGGGATGACGCTGCCGCGGCCAGTCGATCGCGTTCAAAAAGTCGACGTCGAGAACATCCGCAACCTTGAGCTCGGATCGGCGAGTACCGAAACCCTGATGCTCACCGGCGACCAGAACATCATCGACCTCGCTTATTCGGTCCGCTGGAACATCCGCGATCCGGAGCTTTACCTGTTCCAGCTCGCCCAGCCGGAGGAAACGATCCGCGAAGTGGCCGAGGCCGCGATGCGCGCCGTGATCGCCAACTACTCGCTCGACCAAGCCATTGGCGAAGGCCGCGGCGACATCGAGAGTCGCGTCACGCAGACCATGCAGCGCATCCTCGATGCGTACCGCGCGGGCGTCGTGGTCCAGGGCGTCGCCATCCGTCAGGCCGACCCGCCGCAGGCCGTCAATGAAGCCTTCAAGGAGGTCACCGCCGCGCAGCAGCAGGCGCAGAGCTATATCAACCAGGCCAATGCCTATGCGACGCAGCTCACCCAAAAGGCGCAGGGCGAAGCCGCCGCCTTCGACAAGGTCTACGAACAGTACAGCCTGGCCCCCGACGTCACCCGGCGGCGCATGTATTACGAGACGAGGGAGCGGGTTCTGCAGAACGTAGACAAGACGATCATCGAGGCCCCGGGAGTGACCCCCTATTTGCCGCTGCCAGAGGTCCAGAAGCGGCAACCGCAGCAACAACAGCAGCCGCAGCAACAGTCGCAGCCGCAGCAGCGGGGAGACGGCCAGTGACCGACTTCATCCGCCGGCGCCCATTGATCAGCGCCGTCGTCGCGCTGCTGACCTTGTTCATCGTCGTCAGCGCGTTCCCGATCATCCCCGAGACGAAGCAGGCGGTGGTCGTCCAGTTCGGTAAGCCGAGCCGGATCCTCGGAAGCACCAAGGCCGGGATCAACTACCGGATCCCGTTCTTCGAAAACATCGTGTGGATCGACAAGCGCGTCCAGTCGGTAGACATGGACCGACAGCAGGTCCTCTCGACCGACCAGCGCCGGCTCGAGGTCGATGCCTTCGCCCGCTATCGCATCGTCAACCCGCTATTGATGTACATCCGTGCCCGCGACGAGACCCGACTTCAGGCCGCGCTGGTCCCGATCCTCGGTTCGGAAATCCGCAATGAGCTCGGCAAGCAGCAGTTCGTGGCGCTTCTCTCGCCGGAACGGCAGGGCGTGATGGAGAATGTCCGCGCCAGCCTCGACCGCGTCGCCGCGCAGTACGGCGCCCGGATCATCGACGTGCGCATCAAGAAGGCCGACCTTCCCGACGGCACGCCGCTGCAGTCTGCATTCGACCGGATGCGCACGGCCCGCGAGCAGGAAGCCCGCTCGATCCGTGCCGAGGGCGCGAAGCGCGCGCAGATCATCCGGGCAGAAGCGGACGCCGAAGCGGCTCGCGTTTATGCGAACAGCTTCGGCAAGGACGTCGACTTCTACGAGTTCTACCGGGCGATGCAGTCGTACCAGATCACGTTCTTGGGCGACGGCAACCAGCCCCCTGCAGGAACGAACATCATACTGTCGCCGCAGAATGACTATTTGAAGGAATTCACTGGCAGGGGACGCTGACCCTTGTTCAATCCGCGTTCAGGCGTTCCGTCTAGCGCGAACGTAGTGATAACACGTGCAATTCATGGAGTTTCGATGAGATCGAAGGAGTCCGGGACGGTGCGCTACGCCTATGGAGTTGCAACGGCGCTGCTTTTGGGTGGAACCGCCTTTTCCCTCGCAACCGGCTCGGCCGGTGCACAAGTCGCGCAGAACGCGCCCGCGGCCGTCGCCCCGGGCGGCGCGCCTCAGACATTCGCGGATCTCTCCGCCAGGCTTCAGCCGGCGGTGGTCAATATTTCGACCCGTCAGCGCGTCCCCGTGCGGACGCAGGCCGATCCGTTGGAGGAATTCTTCCGCCGCTTCGGCTTCCCGGACGGCCAGCAGCCGGGGCAGGGCGGCGGGGCCGGACCGCGCACGCGTGAGACGGGCTCCCTCGGATCCGGTTTCATCATCTCGGCCGACGGCTACATCGTCACCAACAACCACCTGATCCAGAGCGCGTCCGGCAACGGGACCGTCGACCAGGTTACGGTGACCTTGACCAATCGGCGGGAATATCCGGCGCGCATCATCGGCCGCGATTCCGCGTCCGACCTCGCCCTGCTCAAGATCGAAGGGCAGAACCTGCCGTTCGTGAACTGGGGCGACAGCACGCGCGCCCGCGTCGGCGACTGGGTCCTCGCGATCGGCAATCCCTACGGCCTCGGCGGCACCGTCACGGCCGGCATCATCTCGGCCCTTCACCGGGGCATCACCGGCGCCGGCGCTTACGACCGCTACATTCAGACGGACGCGTCCATCAACATGGGCAACAGCGGCGGCCCGATGTTCGACTTGGGCGGCAACGTCATCGGGATCAACTCGGCGCTGATCTCTCCGACCGGCGCTTCGGTCGGCATCGGCCTCGCCATTCCGGCCGAACTCGCCAAACCGGTCATCGATTCCCTGCGCCGCGGACAGCGCCCGTCGCGCGGCTATCTCGGCGTCGGCCTTCAGCCGCTCGACGAGAATATCGCCGAAGCACTCGGACTTCCCAAGGACCGCGGCGAGATCGTCCGCTCGGTCCAGCCGAACGAGCCGGCCGCCCGCGCAGGTATCCAGCAGGGCGACGTGATCCTCCGCGTGAACGGTCAGGAAGTGAATCCCGATCAGACGGTCTCCTACCTGATCGCCAACACCCCGGTCGGAACCCGCGTGCCCGTCGAACTTATCCGCAATGGCCGCAGAATGACCGTGCAGGCCACGGTTCAGCAGCGCCCAACGGAAGAAGAGCTGGCACGCCAGCTCGGCGTCGATCAGGATCAGGACGCTACTCCGCAAGGCGGTGACCAGCCCGTCCCGGCGGAAACCACGCTTGGACTGTCGCTGCAGCCCCTGACGCCGCAGCTCACCCGGGCGCTCAGTCTCCCGGCGGATGCGCGCGGCGTGGTGATCACGGCGGTCGATCCGAACAGCGACGCGGCTCAGAAGGAGCTTCAGCGCGGCGATCTGATCGTGACCATCAACGGCCAGGCCGTGACCACGCCCGCCCAAGTGCGCGCCGAAGTCGACAACGCCCGCCGCGCCGGCAGGAAAAGCGTCCTGCTGCTGATCCGCCGCGGCAACCTCCCGCCGAGGTACATCGGGCTCGATATCGCGCCCCCGCGCTAGCGGCGGACTCGAGAACAACCGCACTCGCTTTGCGGGATTCGCGGGGCTAGGTTGCGCCCCGCGAATCTTCGAGGAATGCGCATGGCCGGCGAAGCGACGAGCAGCATCTTCATCGGCAGCGGCACTGGCGGAGCCAATCCGCAGCGGCTGGAGCTTAGCCGGGCCAACCGGCACGGCCTGATCGCCGGCGCGACCGGCACCGGCAAGACGGTGACCCTTCAGGGCATCATCGAAGGCATGTCCGCGGCGGGCATCCCGACCTTCGTTGCCGACGTGAAGGGCGATCTGGCGGGCCTCGCGATGGCGGGCTCGCCGGCGGGAAAGCTGCACGAAACCTTCTCGGCCCGCGCCGCCGACATCGGGTTTTCTGACTGGCAGTACCGCGACTCTCCGGTCCAGCTGTGGGATTTGTTCGGCCAGCAAGGCCACCCGATCCGGACCACGATCACCGAAATGGGGCCGCTGCTCCTCTCCCGGCTGATGAACCTCAACGAGGTGCAGGAGGGCGTGCTCACGATCGCCTTCCACATCGCCGACAAGGAGGGGATGCTTCTCCTCGACCTCGACGATCTGCAGGCCATGCTGGTCGCGTGCGGGGAGCGGGCCGACGAGCTGACGCTCGAATATGGCAACATCAGCAAGCAGTCCGTCGGCGCGATCCAGCGCTCGCTCCTGCAGCTGCGCAGCCAGGGAGCGGACAATTTCTTCGGCGAGCCGGCGCTGGAGCTGGACGATTTCATCGCCCGCGACGACAGCGGCCGCGGCGTCGTCAACATCCTCGCCGCCGACAAGCTCATGGCGAGCCCGCGCCTCTATTCGACCTTCCTGCTATGGCTCCTGTCGGAATTGTTCGAGCAGCTGCCCGAGGTCGGCGATCAGGCGCAGCCCAAGCTCTGCTTCTTCTTCGACGAAGCCCACCTGCTGTTCGACGATGCGCCGGCCGCGCTTCTCGACAAGGTGGAGCAGGTGGTCCGGCTGATCCGCTCGAAGGGCGTCGGCGTTTATTTCATAACGCAGAACCCGATCGACATACCGGACAAGGTCGCGGGCCAGCTCGGCAACCGCGTGCAGCACAAGCTCAACGCCTTCACGCCGCGCGACCAGCAGGCGGTCCAGTCCGCTGCCGAGACGTTCCGGCCCAATCCGGAGATCGACGTCAAACAGGCGATAACCGAGCTGAAGATCGGCGAGGCCCTCGTGTCGCTGCTCCAGCCCGACGGATCGCCATCGCCGGTGCAGCGGACGCTCATCAAGCCGCCGTCGTCGCGCGTCGGGCCGATCACCAGTGAGGAACGATCGGTGCTCGTGACCACCGACGCCATTGGATCGAAGTACGACAATCTCGTCGACCGTGACTCCGCGCAGGAGATGCTCGGAGCCAAAGCTGCCGAGGCTGCTGCGGCAGCCGCGGAAACCAGGGCGCAGACGGAAGCCGCAAAGGCTGCTGCAACCCAGGCCAAGGCCGATGCCGTGGCCCAGCGGGAGCAGTTGAGGCTTCAGCGCGAGCAGGAGCGCCTCGACGCTCAGCGCCGGCGGGAATCGGAACGCGAAGAGGCGCGCCGTGCACGGGAAGCGGCGCGGCCGAGCATGACGGACAAGATGGTGCAGTCGGCGGGGCGCTCGATCGCCAGCTCGGTCGGGCGGCAGATCGGCAACCAGCTTCTCCGCGGCATATTCGGCGGGTTGCTGCGTGGCAGATAAGCGCGATCTGATCCGCGCCCTCGAATGCGAATGGCGCGACGCCTTGTGCGCCAAGGACGTGGATCGGCTCCGCACTCTCATCCACCCTGACTTCATGCTGATCGGCACCCGCTCGACCGGCCCGTTCATGCTCAATCGCGACGAATGGCTCGATGCCATCCAGAAGCGCGAGCTCATTTCCATCGACCTCGATATTCGCGACGCCGTCGTCTTCGAGCAGATGATGGTTGGAACGATCGCGGCGAAGTGGCGGGTCAAATATCTCGGTGGCGAGATCGAGGACTGCGTACTTCTGACCGACGTGTGGATCCGCGATAATGATCAGTGGAAAGTGGTGCGCAGGCATTCGAGCCCCGCACCTCCGAACGGCAAGTCCTGAGGGGACCGAATTGGCGACGATTACGCGTGAAGACGGCTTTCAAGCCGTGAAGGAACTGACGTTTCGCGGGATCATCCTGGGTGGCCTGATCACCTTGGTGTTCACTGCCGCGAACGTCTACCTGGGCTTGAAACTCGGCCTGACGTTCGCGACGTCGATCCCGGCCGCGGTCATATCGATGGCGGTCCTCAAGTTCTTCGCGGATTCGACGATCCAGGAAAACAACATCGTCCAGACGATCGCGTCCGCAGCGGGCACATTGTCGGCAATCATCTTCGTCCTGCCGGGCCTCATCATGGTGGGATGGTGGACGGGCTTCCCCTTCTGGCTTTCCGTCGCGGTGATCGCGATCGGCGGCATCCTCGGCGTGCTTTACTCCGTGCCGCTGAGGCGGGCGCTCGTGACTGGGTCCGACCTTCCCTACCCGGAAGGCGTCGCGGCCGCGGAAGTCCTGAAGGTCGGAGCGGGCGTCGGCGGTGTGGAAGAGAACCGCCGCGGCCTGAAGCTGATCATCTGGAGCTCGATCGTGTCGGCGGCCTTCGCCGTCCTCACCCGCACCAGGCTCGCTGCAGAGGAAGCGGCGCGCACCTTCGGCTTCGGCGCCGGCGCGACCACCGTGTCCACGAGCCTTTCGATGGCGCTGATCGGCGTCGGCCACCTGGTCGGCATGGCCGTGGGTATCGCCATGCTCGTCGGCCTCATCATCAGCTGGTTCGTCCTGGTCCCCTGGCAGACGAGCCTCGCCGGCCTCGGCTCGGCGCCCGACATCGAGACTTTGGTTGGAACAGCCTTCCGCCAGAACGTGCGCTTCATCGGCGCCGGAACGATGGCCGTCGCCGCTGTCTGGACTCTGCTCCGCATCATGGGCCCCATTACGCGCGGGATCACCTCTGCGATTGCCGCGAGCCGAGCACGCCGAGCTGGCGGTCAAGACAGCCTCGCGCTGACCGAACGCGACATTCCGATCGGAATCATTGCCGGCGGGATCGTTATCGCGCTGATTCCGATCGGCCTGCTCCTGTCGGCCTTCGCGCAGAGCGGCCCGATTGCGGCGGAGCCCGGTCTCACGCTGGCGCTCAGCCTGCTCTACATCTTCGTCGCGGGTGCGATCATCGCCGCGATCACCGGCTACATGGCCGGCCTGATCGGAGCCTCGAACAGCCCCGTCTCGGGCGTTGGCATCCTCACGGTCCTCGGCATTTCGCTGGTGCTGTGGCTACTGTTCGGCGTTCAGACCGATACGAATGCCTCGCAGAGCCTTGTCGCCTTCGCTCTGTTCGTGACGGCCATCATTTTCGGCGTCGCGACCATCGCCAACGACAACCTCCAGGACCTGAAGACCGGCCAGCTGGTCGGGGCGACGCCCTGGCGGCAGCAGGTGGCGTTGATCATCGGCGTGCTGTTCGGAGCGATCGTGATCCCGCCGATCCTCACCATCCTCAACGACGCGTTCGGCTTCCAGGGCGCTCCGGGCGCGGGACCGAACGCGCTTGCGGCTCCGCAGGCGGCACTGATCTCGGCAATCGCCCAGGGCGTGCTCGGCGGAAACCTGGACTGGAACCTGATCGGTCTCGGCGCCCTCATTGGCGTCGGTGTGATCATCGTGGACGAGGTGCTGCGCGCCTCCAAGCGGGGCAGCCTGCCGCCGCTGGCCGTCGGTATGGGCATCTATCTGCCCATGTCGCTGACGCTGCTGATCCCGGTCGGGGCCTTCCTCGGCTGGACCTACGACAAATGGGCCGACCGGGCCGCTGCGAACCCCGAGTTCGCGAAACGGCTCGGAGTGCTCATGGCCACGGGCCTCATCGTCGGCGAAAGCCTGTTCGGAGTTGCGTTCGCGGGCATTGTCGGGGCAACCGACAATGACGCGCCCCTCGCGGTGGTCGAGGAATTCGCCTGGGCCGTCCCGCTGGGCCTCATCCTCTTCGCGGGTGCGCTTGCATGGCTCTATGCGGCGACCAGGAAAGAGTCGGCGGAGTGACACGCTGGCTCCTCGGTGCGGCGGTGCTGCTCGCCGCACCCGGCTGCGCCACCGGGGCGACACGGCCCCAAGTCTCCGGCCTGTACGAGATCAACCAGAGGGAGATGGCCGGCGGGCTGGAGCTGCAGCCCAATGGCCGCTTCCGCTATGCCTTCGACTACGGCGCCGTCTCGGAAGTGAGCGAGGGCAAGTGGGCGGTCGAAGGCGGCACGGTCCTCCTCACCACCGACCCGGTGCCGCCCAAAGCGGAATGCGACCGCGGCTTCGCGTCAGCCTGCTTCGACCGGACGCCGCTAACCGGCGAAGGCGAAAACCTGATCCTCTACCGATGGGACGCGAGGATTCTGCTCAAACCGGTTCAGCCGCGCCCGCGATAGGGCTGCACACCCTGGTCGGGCAGCCAAAGCCCTTCGGGCGGCGCGCCGCTCTGCCAGAAGACGTCGATCGGCATCCCTCCGCGTGGGTACCAATAGCCGCCGATCCGCAGCCATTGGGGTTTCATCTCCTTAGCCAGCCGCTGGCCGATGCCCACCGTCACGTCCTCGTGAAAGCCGCAATGGTTGCGGAACGACCCAAGGAAAAGCTTCAGGCTCTTGCTTTCGACGATGGTCTCGGCGGGCGCATAGTCGATCACCAGGTGCGCGAAGTCGGGCTGGCCGGTCACCGGGCACAGGGACGTGAACTCCGGCGCCGCGAAGCGCACGAGGTAGAGCGCGCCCGGCCGAGGGTTCGGGACATAGTCGAGCTTCGCCTCTTCCGGGGAAGCGGGCAGCGGCGTCGCCTTGCCGAGGTGGGTCGTCTCCATCGCGCGGCCACCTAGCAGGGGTTGCACTTCCCGCCTATCCTCCCCGCATGGACGACTTGGTCTCGACTGTCTGGCTCGCCGAGAACCTCGGCCAGGCGGACGTCGTCGTGGTCGACGCGAGCTGGCACATGCCGGCGACGGGTCGCAGCGGCCGCGAGGAATATCTGCAGTCGCACATTCCCGGCGCGCGCTTCCTCGACATCGACGCGGTCGCGGACACGGCCAACCCCGCGCCGCACATGCTTCCGAACGCCGAGGACTTCGGCCGGGCGATGGGCGAGCTCGGAATCGGTCGCGACGACCGCATCGTCGTCTATGACAACAGCACGACGCGGAACTCGGCGCGCGGCTGGTTCATGCTCCATCATTTCGGCGCCGAGCAAGTCGCCATCCTCGACGGCGGGTTCCAGAAGTGGCTTGCGGAAGGCCGCCCGACGCAAAGCGGCGAGCCCCGCCCGCGTCAGGCCCGCTTCGATGCCGTCGAGCGCAGGGGCCAGGTGGTCAGCAAGCGTGATGTGGCGAACGGCCTCGGCACCCCTCTGATCGATGCGCGCGGCCGGCCGCGGTTCGATGGCACGGAAGACGACCCCCGCCCAGGCGTTGCCGCCGGCCACATCCCCGGCTCCCGGAACCTGCCTTATTCGGAGCTGTACAATCCGGACGCGACCTTCAAGTCGCGCGACGAAATCCGCCGGCTGTTCATTGCTGCCGGCGCGGACCCGGAAAAACCGTTCGTCGCCAGCTGCGGGTCAGGCGTCACGGCAAATGCGTTGATCTTCGCTGCTCGCCTGCTCGGCAATCGCGATACCCGCCTCTACGACGGAAGCTGGAGCGAATGGGGCGCCGATCCTGCGACCCCCAAGGAGAAGGGCCCCGGTTAGCGGCGGATCAGGTCGGAAAGGTTGGCGAGCCCTTTGCGGATCGCCTCCGCGACCAGGTCCACGGCAACGGGGTGCGGCTCATGGCCGGCGCTACGTGAACCGACGACGGCCTCCAGGCCGGCAGCAGCCTCGCCGATCACACGCTCCGACCGGGAATCGAAGCAGCGGCGCGCGCCCTCGCTCGCGAACTCGATGACCTCGAACTCTTCGGCATCGCAGGACGGACCGCCACCGCTCGGCTCGAGCAGCTTCAGCGCCCGCTGGAGGCCGGCAATGCGCGACGCGAGCTCGCCGCCCGCAACGGGCGCCTCGGCAGCCGCTTCGATCGAGAGGATCTGCAACATGGCGCGCAGCTTGGCGCGCCCATGGTCAACAAATGGTGAAGAGGCTTACGCTCCTTGGGTCGCGTCGATGTCGCGAAGGATCCAGCCGCGCTGCGGGATGGTCTCGATGAACTCCGCCCCGCCGGAGGCGCTGCGCAGCTTCTTGCGCAGCTTCGAGATGAAGACGTCGATGATCTTCGGCTGCGGCTGGTCGTCGGCACGGCGGTAGAGGTGCTTCAG